>Ga0190265_10000027_pt1 | contig 179484 bp, 148 predicted proteins | sample Popmic124T_FD_133135 | JGI IMG/M metagenome (GOLD analysis project Ga0190265, IMG submission 133135) | Populus adjacent soil microbial communities from riparian zone of Indian Creek, Utah, USA - 124 T | ecosystem: Environmental > Terrestrial > Soil > Riparian zone | place: USA: Utah...
AGGCAGGCTCCTCCTCCGCTACCGCGGCCACTGGCTCTTCGCGCTGTTCCCAAATAGGCGGAGGTGGAGGCGCCACGGGTTCTTCCTTCGGCTCCGGAAGCGGTTCGGGCCTTGAGGCTCGCGCCGGCGGCGCTGCGGGGGGGGCCGCTTCCTCCTCGGTCCCGAGCGAGCTGATCAAAGTCACGCTCAACCGATTTCCCATTCGTCCATCGACCGAAGTGCCAAAAAGAATCTGCGTGTGATCGTTGATGTGACGGCCGAGTTCCTGCATCAGGATCTCGACTTCGGAGAGCGTCATCGCGGGCCCTCCCGCCACTTGCACGAGAACGTGCGACGCATCCGCGAGCATGCGCCCCCGATTCATCAACGGGTTCTTCAGGGCCTGGGTGAGCGCATCGTGCGCACGATTATCAGAATCCGATTCACCGAAGCCGAACAGACATCGGCCACTCGGACTGCGGAGAGCGGAGAGCAGATCGTCGAAACCGATCCGGATCAGGCCGGGACGCTGGATCAAGTTTACGATCGAGCGCACGCTCTGGCTGATCGTAACATCGGCCACCGCGAACGCCTGATGAATACCCGCTTTCGGCGCGACCATGTCGCCCATGCGATCGTTTTCGAAACAGATGACAGCGTCCGCGTTTTCGCGCAGTCGTGCCAGCGCCTCCTGGGCCTGGGCCATGCGGCGTTTCCCCTCGAAAGCGAAAGGCAGGGTCGCAAAAACGACCACGAGCGAGCCGAGTTCGCGCGCGACTTGCGCGACCGCCGGCGCGGCGCCGGAACCCGTCCCGCCACCCAGGCCGGTGCAAACAAAAATCATTCTCGCGTCCGCCAAAGCCTGCCGGATTTCGTCCGCGGATTCGAACGCGGCATTATAGCCCAGCTCAGGATCGCCCCCGGCTCCGAGCCCGCGCGTGACGGTTCGTCCAAGCTGGACTTTGTGCGCGGCCACGGAACTGGCGAGAGATTGCACGTCGGTGTTGATCGCGATGAGATCGGCCTTGTTCAAGCCGTCGAGCACGATCCGGTCGAGGACATTCGAGCCCGCGCCGCCGACGCCGACGACTTTGATGGGGATTTCCTCTTCTGCCTTTTCCGGCAGGCTGTAATTGCGGCTGAGTTGGATCATAGGCGTGGTGATTTACAAATCGCTTTCAAGATCATGAGCGCATCCCGTCGAAGATTTTTCCGAAGAGGCGGCCGAACCCGCGACGAGGGCGGCGATCGACCTGGACGGCTTGCGCGTACTTGATTAATCCGATCGCGGCGGAGAATTGCGGGTTCTCGAAAGCGGACGTCAATCCGGACATCGTTTGGGCGTGGGCGACCCGGGCCGGCAGCTCGAAAATTTCCTCCGCGAGGTGGTCGATGCCGTTCAAATGACTGCATCCGCCGGTGATGAAGACCCCTTCGCCGATGTAGTTAATGAACGGTTCCTCTTCCAGGTGCCGCTTCAAGAGCTCGAATGTTTCGCGCAGCCGCAAATGAATGATGGTGTTGAGCGTTTCGCGTTCGATCTCTTTTCCGGCAAACCCGGAATCGTCCTTGAGCAAGACGGTGTCCCCCGGCAGGCAATTGCCCAGCGTCACGCTGCCCTCCTCGATCTTTAATTTTTCCGCGCGCGTCATCGGAATGCGCAGGCCCATCGAGATGTCGTTCGTGATGTGATCGCCGCCCACGCCCAGGACGCCGCTTTGCTTCACCGCGCCGTCCACATACAGAATGAAATCCGTCGTGCCGCCGCCGATGTCGATCACGAGCGCACCCAGATTTTTCTGATGCTGGGTGAGGACGACCTGCGCGGAAGCGAGCGCGGTAAAGACCACGTCTTCCACTTCGAGCGGCAGTTCCTTCACGCAACGGATCGTGTTCTGGATGCGGGTGCGCACGCCGTGAATGATGTGGAAATCAGCCTCCAGTTTTTGTCCGAGCATGCCGACCGGATTGAGGACGCCGTCCTGCCCGTCGACGTGATAATGCTGGATGATGGAGTGAAGAAATGCGTTCTGCGCCGGAATGCTCACCTCCCGCGCGTTGATCTTCACATCCTCGATATCCTGCTCGTCGATTTCGTCGCGTTCTTCCGGCAAGGCGACGGAACCCCGGTTGTTGAAGCTTTGAATATGCGAGCCCGCGATGCCCACGTAAACGCTTCGAATCATCACGTCGCTCTTGGTCTCCGCATCCACGACCGCCTCGTGCACGCATTTCATGGCCGTTTCAAAATCGACGATCTCGCCTTTGCGCACGCCGCGCGAGGGCGCCTGGCCCACTCCGAGAATCTTGATCGTGCCATCGGGCCGGCCTTCGCCGACCACGACACAGATTTTCGAGGTGCCAATTTCGAGACCAACCAGGAGATCACTGCTTGCCATTTCGCTTATTCCTTTCTGCCCGGCGCACCGGAACTGCCTTTCGGATCGGCGGTGAAGATGCGCTCTTGCGCGGCTTCGCCGGAACCGGCGCGGGTTCTGTTTTCACTATTGCATGAACCGGGATCGCCTTGAGGATTCTCGGTTCCGACCCCACCGGGTCGATGGTTTCGTTAATCACTTCCACGGGGGTTTTCGTAAAAGTCACGGGAATGTTTCGCTGCACGAGCAGGTTCACGGTTTCGAGCTCCCGGTTCGAATCGTCTGAGTAAACGAGGAACTGCTCCAGCCGCTGCAATTGGGTGTCGAGCTTATCGAAGCCGAAGGTCACGCGGGTGTGGTTCTTGTCGGACACGAGCAGACAATAACCTTTCGAGACATCGATCTCGCGAATCTGGAAGCGCGTTTGCATGAAGCTGCGCGTGCTCAGCCGCAACAGCTCGAGGGCTGCTTTTGCTTCGAAGGATTCGACGACTTTACCCGCCTCGAGCGACTCGCTCGTGCATCCCGTGATCAACGGCAGGCCGAGATATTCAGACAACAATTTCTTTTCTTTCATGAGAACACCGCGCGCGTCCACCAGAAAAGCGAGGTCGGACGCAAATGGATCCGAGATCTGTTTTTCGGAAGTGATCCAGGCAATCGGTTTGCGCTCGACAATCTTAATGTCGATTTCCGCCGGCATCTTGCGCAGCACCTGCACCTCATCCACCTGCGGCAACTGCTGCAGCCGATCGTGCACCTGCGAGAGATTCACCCTGAAAATATTTTCGCCCTCCTGCAAACCGGCGGCTTGCAGGATTTGCTCGCGCTGCAACGCGCCGTCTGTCTGCACGTCGATCCGACTCAACTGATAGTCCGGGTTCTCGAAGAAAAGGCGCCGGGCCCCGAGCTGCGCGCCGAAATAGAGGCCGACGCCAACGCCCGCGATCAGCACCACTTTCGAGACGACGACCAAAACACGCCGGTTGCGGTGTTGCGTGGCCTTGTGCGACCGGACCCGGACATCGAGCAGATGTTGCTGGCGACGCTGGCGCGGATTCGAGACGCGCTCGTTTCGCGCGCGCGGGCGCTGATTTTTTGCCCTCATGGCGTTGCTCCCACTCGCTCTTGCGAAAGCTCGATGATGCGTGCGCACAATTCCGGATAGCCGATGCCCGCCGCGGCCGCGGCCTCCGGCAGCAAGCTTACCTCCGTCATTCCCGGGATGGTGTTGATCTCGAGCACCGTTGGTTCGCCCTCATCAGACAACATGACATCCACCCGCGAATAAACCTGGAGCCCGAGCGCGCGGTGAGCTCGAACGGCCAGATCCTGGATGGCGCGGGCCAGCTCGTCCGGAATTTTCGCCGGGCAAACATGCTCCGCGCCGCCGCCGGCGGCGGGATTCAGGAACGGATACTTGTTCGTGAAATCGTAAAAGCCGCCTTTCGGGATGATTTCCAAAATGGGCAGCGCCTGGTCGCCCAGAATGCCAATCGTCAGCTCGCGCCCCGAAATGAACTTCTCCACCAGGAGCTCTCGTGCGTACTTGGCCGCGTCCGCCATCGCGGCGTCGATTTCGCCGTCATTCTTGATGATATGCACCCCGACCGTCGATCCCTCCCGCGGGGCTTTGATCACGAAGGGAATGGGAATGGTCGGGCGTTGGCCCACGGTCACGATCTGCCAGTAAGGCGTGGCCACGCCGTGCTGACGGAACGCTTCCTTCGAGCGAATCTTATCGAAAGCCAGCTCGCTTTCCGCGACGCCGTCTCCGGTGTAGGCGATGCCGCGCTCTTCCAGGATCTTTTGCACCTGGCCGTCTTCGCCAAAGGTTCCGTGCAGCGCGACGAAGGCGAGTTCGACATCAGGAGGTAATTCGAAGTCCGGACCCCTTACATCGACCTCGGTGGCCTCCGCGCCTAACGAGCGCAAAGCTTTCGCCACGCCCCTGCCGGTGGCAAACGAAACCTCACGCTCCGAGCCAGGCCCACCCATCAGCACCGCGATTTTTTTGACGGGTAGCGCGTTCATTTCTTGATGGGTAGCGCACGCGTCTCGCGTGTTGGTTGCGGCGTCTCGCCGCAACAATCTTTCTCTCCAGGCTGCCCCGCGAAAGTGTGCCGCACATAAAAGTCCGCGCTGGCGGGGACGCCAGCGCCACCGCGCGAGACGCGCGCGCTACCCAGAATTCCGAAACCTTTCACGCCGGTTCCCCCACGATTTGCACTTCGGTTTCCAGCTCGACGCCACGTTGCGTGCGCGCCACCTGCTTGATTCTTTCAATCAGCTCCAGCACTTCCGCGGCCGTGGCGCCGCCTTCGTTCACGATAAAGTTCCCGTGCACTTCCGAGACCCGCGCATTGCCTACGCGTGAATTTTTCAACCCCAGCTCATCCACCAGCTTGCCGGCCGGGCCGCTCGCCGGGTTCTTGAAAATGCAGCCGGCGCTCTTCGCGCTCGGTTGGGTCGTTCGCCGTTTTTCCTGCGATTCGTCGAGACGCCGGGCGATTTCTTCCGGCGCCGCCGAGGTCCCGCGGAAGACCGCGGAAACCGCGTAGTTATGGTCGAGCGATGGGACGTGACGATATTTTATCTCGAGCTCCGCCGGAGTTTTTGTGTGCGCATTGCCTTCGCCGTCGAGATACCGAATCCGCGCGATGTGTTCAAACGTCTGGGCGCCCATCGCGCCCGCATTCATGCGCAAGCCCCCTCCGACCGCCCCGGGAATTCCTTCCATCCACTCGAGACCGCCCAGCTCCGCCGCCTTGCCCGCATACGCGACCTGCTTGAGTTTGGCGCCTACGCCGGCCGTGATTTCGTTTCCGGCAACCTCCACCCGGTCAAATTCACCGCCGCACGGATGAACGACCACACCTCGGATGCCCCCATCCCGAACCAGCAGGTTCGATCCGCGGCCAATGACGAAGAGCGGGAGATTTTCCCGGCGGCAATAGCGAATCAGGCCCGCGAAAGCCGTTTCATTGCGCGGCTCCACCCAAAACTGCGCCGGCCCCCCTACTCGCAGCGTCGTATGCTTCGCCAGCGGCTCGTAGAGACGAACGTCGCCTTCTTCGCCGACAATCTCCTTCAATCTTTCGGCGATCACCAGATCGGCCGCCAGAATCGAAAGCTGCTCATGAATGTTGCCGGCGCCCAGGCTCAAAATCAGATCCCCCGCGGCGATCATATTGCCGAGATCGCAATGGAGCCGTTCCAGCCTCGGTTGGTAACTCACGGCACGATGCCCGTGCGCGACGATCTCATCGGCGATGGTTTGTCCACTGATGCCTGGAAGCGGCGCTTCGCTCGCAGGATAAATATCGGTGACCAGGATGCGGTCGGCATTATCGAAGGCGCGCCCGAACTCGCGCCGCAAGGCCTGCGTCCGCGAGTAGCGATGCGGCTGAAACATCGTGAGCACGCGATTGCGTCCGGCGGATTTCGCGGTCGCGAGCGTGGCGCGAATCTCCGTGGGATGATGCGCGTAATCGTCCACCAACAGGAAGCGATCGCTCTCGTACTTTATTTCAAAACGCCGCCTGGCGTGCTCGAAGCGGCGCAGGGAAGTGACGATCTTCTCAAACGGAATGCCCAGTTCCGTGGCGAGCGCGATGACCCCGAGGGAATTGCTCACATTGTGGCGGCCCGGAACGTTCAAGACGGCCTCGCCCAGCTTTTCGCCGCGCCGAAAGACACAGAAGACAGAGGCGAAATCCTGAAGATCGATATCCGTTCCCCGGTAGTCCGCGTCCGGCGCAAAACCGAAGGAGATGGAACCATCGCGCGAGCCGCAGATCCTCCCGGCGTGCAAATCATCCGCGCAATAAAAAACCGCCCCGGAGGTTTGATCGAGCAGTTGGAGAAAGACCGTTTCGATGGCGGCGAGGTCCGCATAAAAATCGAGATGCTCTTCCTCGATATTCAGGACGAGGGTGTGTTCCGGTTTGAAAAATCGAAGCGTCCCATCGCTCTCGTCGCCTTCGGCCACAAAATACTCCCCCCGCGGATCCCAATGCGCGTTCGAGCCGAGCAGCGGAATTTCCGCGCCCACATAATGGGACGGATGCATTCCTCCCTCGCGCAGGACATGCGCCGCCATGGCGGAAGTCGTCGTCTTGCCATGCATGCCCGCGATGACGATGCCGCGCTTGCCCGACATGATCGCCGCCAGGGCCTCGGCGCGGCGAACGAGCGGTTTGCCCGCGGCGCAAGCGCTCACGAGGATCGGATTGTCATCCCTGATCGCCGAGGAAAAAATCACCAGTTCGGCCTCGGTCGCATCTTCCGCGCGATGCTGGGCCTGGAAACGAAGTCCCAACCTTTGCAGGCGATCGGTTTCGAGAGAACCGACCTTGTCCGAGCCGCTCACGTCATGGCCGAGCTCGAGCAAGAGCGCGGCAATGCCGCTCATCCCGCTCCCCGCCACGCCGACCAGGTGAATTCGGTGATGCTCGCGCGTGAAGAGTTGTTGAAGATCGACTTCAGAGGCGAGCGTCATGATTTGTTTGGGTATACCTTTCCATCGTTTCGACGACGAGGGCGGCTGCGTTTTTCGGCGCCAGGCGCGCGGAATTTTCCGACATCCGCCGCAGTCTGCCGGCATCCTCGCTTAACTCCCGGATTTTCCGGACGAGGAAGTCGCCCGCGAGATCGGATTCCTTCAGGATGATTCCGGCCTCGGCGCGGGCAAAAATCTCAGCGTTCCGTGTCTGGTGGTCTTCCGCCGCGTAAGGGAAGGGAATCAAGAGTGCCGGCAAGGAAAATGTGGCCAGCTCGGCCAGGCTGGCTGCGCCCGAACGCGCGATGGCAAAATCCGCGGCGCTGTAAACTTCTTCCATCGCGTGATGAAACGCGGCCACATGCGCCGGGATTTTTTCCCGCGCATAATTGTCGGCCACCAGCCGTTCATCGCGCGCTCCGGCCAGGTGGATGACCTGAAGGGGCGCGCCTTGCAGCGCCGGAAGCGATTTGATCATGGCCTGGTTAATGCCACTGGCGCCCTGGCTTCCCCCCATGACCAAAAGCGTAAGCAAATCCTCCCGCAGACCCAGCCGTTGCCGCGCAATTTTTCGATCAAGCCGCTGGAGCTCTTTCCGGATCGGCGTGCCGGTGACTTCGGTGCGGACCTTGGGGAAAAACGGCGCGCATTCCTTGAAGCCCAGCAGAACCGCGCGCACCATTCGCGCGGTGAGCCGGTTCGCCTTGCCGGGAATCGCGTTGCTTTCGTGAATGAAAGTCGGAATGCCGCGCATCTTTCCGGCGAGCACCGGCGCGGTCGAGGTGAAGCCCCCCATCCCGAGGACGGTGTGCGGTTTGAATTTTCGATAGATGCCACGGCAGAGCGAAAGGCTTTCGTTGAAGCGGCGCAGAAACCCGAGCACCGCCGGCGAAAAAGGAGACGGGAGGCCCACCGTCGGCAATTTCTGGAAGCGGAAGTCGGACCGGCCGGAAAGCGCCAGCGCGTCTATTTCCTTCTCGGAAACCAAGAGCATGACTTCGTGGCCGCGCGCCCGCAGGACCTCCGCCACCGCCAGGCCCGGAAACAAATGCCCGCCCGTTCCTCCGCATGCGATGACGGTGTTCATGAAATAGAACCTATAAGACCCATTGGCCGCATTAGATTCTCGGTGTCGTTCGTGCCTGGATCATCGTCCGCTTCTGATTCGACGGTTCGAAGACTCCCTGCCGGTAAATGTTCAGCAGCAATCCGACTCCGAAAAGGCACGCGGCGAGGTTCGATCCGCCGGCGCTCACAAAAGGCAGCGGCAATCCCTTATTCGGCAGGAGCGAGGTCGTGACGCCGATGTTCACCGCGGCCTGCAATCCGAGGAGCGAAACAATCCCGCAGCCCAGGAGCAGGCCGACACGGTCCTTGGCATGGAGCGCGATGATCATCCCGGCGACAATGATCACCACAAACAGAAACACCACGAGCAAGCTCACGCGCAAACCGAGCTCCTCGCCGATCATCGGGAAGATGAAGTCGGTGTGCGCATACGGAAGGTAAAGCATTTTTTGCCGGCCGTTTCCGAGGCCGAGACCTTCCATTCCGCCGCTCCCCCACGCGATCAGGGCCTGCATTTGCTGCAAACCGGCATCGTCCTTAAAGCGCTCCGGATCCATGAAGGCGGAAAGCCGTCCCATTCGTTCCGACATACGCGTGGCGACGAAAAGGATTCCAGCCAGGCCGCTTAACGAGAGAAAACCGAGCAGCACCGGGTGGGTCCCGGCGACGAACATGATCACGAACGTGGTGGCGCCAATCAGTGCGGTCGTTCCGAGATCGACTTCCAGCACAATCAAAAGCAAAAGGATCGCGACGACTGCGAAAGGCATGACAAAACCCTCCAGGATCCGGCCGCTTTCCTTTTCGTGGCGGGCGAACCACCAGGCGAGAAAAAAGACCACGGCGATTTTTGCAACCTCCGACGGCTGAAAGGTAACCGGACCCAATCCAACCCAACGGCGCGAGCCGTTGATCCGCATGCCGACGTGGGGCACGAAACAGAGCGCGAGAGCGACGACCGCCAGGCCGAACCAGATCCACCACGTGCGCTGCCAGAAATGGTAGTCGACCAACGCCGCCACGGTGCAGACGACCAGGCCCACGCCCAGCCAGACCACCTGACGCTTGAGGAAAAAATAGACGTCGCCGTGACTGTCGCGCGCGAACGCACTGGTGCTGAAAAGCATGACAAGGCCGATGGCGAGCATCCCAAGAACAGCCAGGGACAAGAAATGGGCGCTCTTGCGATGCATCTAGTTTCGTGGCGGCGGAGGTACCGGCGGGCAAAAGCGCTGCCCGGTCGGGCGATCGGCGCCCGCCGCAGCGAACGCTTCTTTATTCGCTCGAGGTTTCATTAGTCCCCTTTCTTCGGTTTGGTGGCTTTGGCTGGAATGATCAATTTCTGCCCGATTTTGAGTTTGTGCGGGTCGTCGATGTGGTTCACCGCCATGAGTTCGTCGTAGGAAATCTTCAATTTTTTCGCGATCGAGACGGGATTGTCGCCTTTCGCCACAACGTAGGTTTTCGAAGAATCAGATTTTACAGACTTTGTCTCCGCCGGTTTTGCCTGGTCGCTCTTGCGCTCTTCCTTGACGACGGGCTTCGCCGCCACTTTCGCGACCGCCGGTTCGTCACTCCGCGTCGAGGTGACAACGGTCGGGCCCTCGGATTTCACCGTCGGGATTGGCGCGGTCTTCGTATTCACGATGGGGGTCGAGGCCGGCAAGCGCGGGCCCTGCCGAGTCTTGATGGTGTTGAAAGCGATGATGCCGGCGACGGCGACCACGTGAAGCACGAGCACGATGAGCAGCGCGCGGGAGAGCTTCATGTTTGGCTCCGACATCTCTTCGTAATCCATTTCGGCCGCACCGAGAGCTCGTCGCGCCGTGGTGGCCCGGAGTTTTTTGCGGGTAAAAAGCGTTGGTAGTTTCATAATTTTATTTGGGCAAAGCGTGCACCAGGGCACGAAATTGGTCGCCGCGATCGGCGTAACTCTTGAACATGTCGAAGGAGGACGTTCCCGGAGAAAAGAGGACCACTTCGCCGGGCTTCGCCATCCCGTGCGCACGCTCGACGGCGTCCGCGAGCGAAAGCGCGATCTCGCAAGGAACGGCGCCGGCCCAATCTTGCGCGATGCGCGCGGCCATCTCACCGATCAAAATCACGGCCCGAACTTTTTCCGACACCAGCGGCCGCAACGTCTCGAAGTTGAATCCCTTGTCCTTTCCGCCGGCGACCAGGATCACGCTTTTGTTCTGAGCGAGAAGTCCTTTTTCGACCGCATCGAGATTCGTCGCCTTGGAGTCGTTGATGTAAGTAACGCCGCCGACTTCCCGCACAAACTCACAACGGTGCGGTTGCGGCTCGTAGGCACAAACCGGCGGGAGCATTTGCTCGAAGGAGAGGCCGCGCGCGAGGCCCACGGCCAGCGTCGCCATGAGGTTCTCGATGTTGTGCGAGCCGCGCAGCTTCGTCTCAGCCATGCGCAGGACCGGCCTGTTTTCATAAACGATCGATCCGCCTTCGAGGCGGAAATCCGCCCGGTCCGAATACGCGCTGAAAGTGACTGTTCGCGCCGCGATTTTCGGCAACGTTTCGCCGGCGTTGACGACCGCCACGTCGTCCGCCGTTTGATTTTCAAAGATGCGCAGCTTGGCGGCCCGATATTCCGCGACCGAGCGATAGCGATCGAGATGGTCCGGGGCAAAATTCAGCCAAACGCTGATCGAAGGCCGAAAGGTGCGGATGGTTTCGAGTTGGAACGAACTCACTTCCACGGTGAGCACGTCGAGGTCGCGATCCTCGAGCGCCACCTCGCAAAGCGGCTTGCCGATATTCCCGCAGGCGATGGTGCGTTGTCCGCACGCATTCAACATTTGCGCGAGCAACTCTGTCGTGGTCGTTTTTCCATTCGTGCCGGTGATGGCGATGACGGGCAAGTTCACCGAGCGCCAACCCAGCTCCAGCTCCCCCATCGTCTCGATGTTTCGCGATGAAAAGTTCATCGCCAGCGGCGAGGCCGGGTCGATGCCCGGGCTTAACACGACAAAATCATACGCAGCCGAATCGTTTTCGGCCGCGGGACCGCAACGGACGTTCACTCCCCGCGCTCGCAGATTTTCCAGGGTCGATTTGAGCAGGGTCGCTTCGTCGGCGCTATCCAGAACGGTTACATCGGCCCCTTCACTGTGCAGCAGAAGGGCGGCCGCCGTCCCGCTCAGACCCGCTCCCAACACCGCAACTTTTTTGCCCTGGTATTTCACGATTTACCTCAACTTGAGCGTGGCCAACCCGAGCAGGGCGAAGATCGCCGAGAGAATCCAGAACCGGACAATCACGGTGTTTTCCTTCCACCCGGTCAGCTCGAAATGATGATGGATGGGCGACATCGCGAAAATGCGTTTGCCGGTCAGCCGAAAACTGAGCACCTGGAGGATGACGGAGACCGCTTCGAGAACGAAGACGCCGCCCACCACGGCAAGGAGCAGCTCCTGCTTGCAACAGATCGCGATGACTCCGATCAGCCCGCCGATCGCGAGCGCTCCCGTGTCACCCATGATGACTTTCGCCGGATGGCAGTTGAACCAAAGAAAGCCAAGACCGGCTCCAACCAGGGCCGAACAGACCACGGCGAGCTCGCCCGTTTGGGGATAAAACGGGACCTGGAGGTATTCCGCGATTCGAAAATTCCCGGCCGCGTAGGCCAGTAACGAATAGGCGAAAGCGACCGTAATCGTGCAACCAATGGCGAGGCCATCGAGCCCGTCCGTGAGATTGACCGCGTTCGACGAGCCCACGATGACGAAGGCAAAGAAGACGAGGGTCAGCGCGCCCATATTCCAGATGACGGGAATTTTGAAGAACGGCAGGTAGAGCATGCGGGCCTGGACCTCGAGGAGAGGATTGGTCAGGAAAACCGCGGTGACAACGCAAGCGAGGGCGATTTGAAAAACCAATTTGACCCGCCCGCTGATGCCATCGGATTTCTTCTTGGTGACCTTCAAATAATCATCCGCAAACCCCAGCGCTCCCAGATAAACCATGCTGAACAGGGCCAGCCAAACGAAGCGGTTGTCCGGACGCGCCCACAGAAAGCTCGAGAGCACCACCGTGCCGATTACGAGGACTCCGCCCATCGTCGGCACGCCTTGTTTGGCGCTATGCAATTCCGCCAGCCGATGCACTTCGTCCGCCGTCCGGATCGGCTGACCGGCCTTGAGCGCAATCAACTTTCGAATGACGAAACTGCCGAAGGCCAGGGAAAGAACGAAAGCCGTGACCGCCGCCGCGACTGCGCGAAAAGTTACATAACTAAAGACGTTGAAGCCTTTGATCTGGTCACTCAGGAGATGGAGGTAGTACATCATGGCGTGGCCTCCGCGGTGGACGGGAGTTGCGAGAACGCTTCCAGCACTCGTTCCATCCGGGCCGACCGGCTTCCCTTGACCAGGATCAAATCGCCCGGCGAAGCGATTTCTCCAAGAAGCTCGGCCGCTTCGACCGCGCCATTCACCCCGACGCTTTTCTTCAAGCCGGCTTTCCCCGCGGCCCGCGCGATCGCCGCGCCGGTCGGGCCCACCGCGATCAATTCATCGATGCCAAAGTCCGCGGCCGCCTCACCCACCTCGCGGTGGCCGCGCTCCGATTCTTCGCCCAGCTCACTCATTTCGCCGAGCACGGCGATGCGGCGGCCGTCGGCATCCAATTCGACCAGCGTCCGTAGCGCCGCCTTCATGGAATCGGGATTTGCGTTGTAGCTATCGTCGATGAACTGAATTCCGTTGATCTCCTTGATTTGGAGTCGCGCTTTCGTGAGCGGGGCTGAGGCGAGGCCGGCCGCGCAATCCTCCAGGGAAAGGCCAAAAGCGCGACCCGCCGCGACCGCCAGGATCGCGTTCTGTACCATATGAATTCCGGGCACGGGCAGTTGAGCCCGGCATCGGTGCGCGCCCTCCAAAATCGTAAACTCACATCCGGTCGGGCTCTGGCTCACCTCGATGGCACGAACGGAGCCTTTCTCGATTCCAGCCAAAATCACTTTGGCGCGGGTCCGGCCGGCGATGGCTTCGCTCGAAGGATCGTCCGCATTCAAAACCACCGTCCCGGCGGCGCCGATCGCTTCCGCCAGAGCGCCCTTTTCCAGGGCGATCGCTTCGCGGCTTCCCATAAACTCGATATGGGCGAGACCGACGTTCGTGATGATGGCGGCGTCCGGCGCGGCGATCTTCGAAAGCGCGGCGATTTCTCCCGGATGGTTCATCCCGATTTCCCAAACCGCGATCTCGTCACTGGAGCTTGCCGCCAGAATGGTTTGCGGAAGTCCCACGTGATTGTTGAAATTGCCTTCCGTCTTGGTCACTCGAAATCGACGCGAGAAGGTCGCGGCCAGAAAATCCTTTGTGCTGGTCTTGCCGTTGCTGCCCGTGATGACGATTGCCTTCAACGGCAGCGATTTCCGGTAGTTTGCCGCCAGGGTTTGATATCCCGCCAGGGTGTCGGGAACCCGAATCAGCGCGAAGGTTTTCGGCGCCGCGCTCTTCCAATTCTGCTCGACCATCGCACCCACGGCGCCGCGCTCATAGGCTTGCTCGACGAACTTGTGCCCATCGAAGTTCTCGCCTCGCAACGGCACAAAGAGATCGCCCGGTTGCAGTGTTCTCGAGTCGGTGCTGACCCGCGAGACCGTTACTCCCTCGTCGGGGGCGGTCAGCGAACCCTGCGCGAGTTCGGCGATTTTGCGGAGTGAAAGCGGATCCATGGTCAGAATTCAAGCGGACGATCTTCCAGGGCGCGCCGCGCCACCTGGATATCGTCGAAAGGCACGGTGTGATCGGCGAACTCCTGGTACGCTTCGTGGCCTTTGCCCGCGATGAGAACGATGTCGCGCGGCTGAGCCAACTCGATGGCGCGGGCGATCGCTTTCGCGCGATCGGGAATTTTCTCGTAGTGATCCGAGCGAAAGCCCTTTTCCACGTCGGCGATAATGGCCTCGGGATCTTCTTTCCGCGGATTATCCGAGGTGATAATGCCGTAATCCGCATTTTGATCGACCACCCGGCCCATCAGCGGGCGCTTTTGGCGGTCGCGATCGCCGCCGCAGCCGAAAACGACAATGAGCCGCCTGGGCGAAAGTTCGCGAAGGGTTTTGAGGACGTTGAGCAACGCGTCATCGGTGTGCGCGTAATCGACAAAAACCTGAAACTGCCGCTTCGCCGGGACTGCTTCGAGCCGTCCCGGGACCTGCGGCGTTCGCGACAGGCTTAGAATCGCTTCGCGCAGACTGATCCCCATGCCGCAAGCCGCGGCGAGAGCGGCCATCGAGTTGGCGACATTGAATCGTCCGATCAACGGCACCCGCACGAGATAACTTTTCCCCCGGGCGTCGAGCTGATAGGAGGTGCCGGCAAATTCCGCGTGGTAACTCGACGCGCGAAAGTCGGCACGAGCGCTCATTCCATAAGTGATGACGGGAGTTGTCTTCTCGAGCCGATCGGCCAATTGCGCGCCGTAGCGATCGTCGAGGTTGATCACGGCCGCCGGGCTGGCCTTTGTTTTTTGTTCGGCGAGCCCGGTGAAGAGTTGCGTCTTCGCCGCGAAATAATTGTCCATCGTCCCGTGAAAATCGAGATGGTCCTGGGTCAGGTTGGTGAAGACAGCGACATCCCATTCCAGCCCGCGCACTCGATCCTGCGCCAGCGCGTGGGATGACACTTCCATCGCCACGGCCTTGCAGCCCGCCTCCACCATTTGCGCGAGAAGTTCCTGCACATCGAGGGACTCCGGGGTCGTGCGGACGGCGGGCAAAACGCGATCGCCGATTTCGTAGCGAACCGTTCCGAGCAATCCACAGCGCAGACCCGCTTTCTCGCAAATGTGCTTCAGCAGGAATGTCGTGGTGGTTTTCCCATTGGTCCCCGTGACCGCGGCGAGCTTGAGACGGCGCATGGGCCGCCCGTAAAAGGCCGCGCCCAGATCGGCGAGAGCGTGGCGCGTGTTCTCGACCACGATGCAGGTCGCGCGGGCTTGTTGAGCTTCCTGCTCCGTCACGACGACCGATGCGCCTTTTTCGATGGCTTGTTCGATGAATTGATGGCCATCGGTTTTTTCGCCGCGCATTGCGACGAAAAGAAAGTTCCTTTGCACACGCCGCGAGTCATACGCGATGCCTTCCACGACGCGATCAAGCGGCCCGGCGACGCGGCGTGGGGAAATCGCTGCGGCGAGAATTTTGAGCTGCATGGCGTGTCGAAAGGAAGGCGCAAGGCGCTCAACGGCGTGGGGCATTGGTTATGGCTACTCGTCCCGCGACGGGCGGTTTCCCCGCTTCCTCACGCGGCTCCAGGTCGAGATAGCGCGCCGCCTTCTCGGCAATGCGCGAAAAAATCGGACCCGCCACGAGGCCGCCGTAATTCAACTCCGGATTGGCGGTATGCGCCTCGTCGAGCACGACCAGGCCGACAAACTCCGGATGCTCGGACGGCAAATAGCCCGAGAAAGAAACGATGTATTTCCCGTGCATGTACCCGCCTTTGGGGTCCGCTTTTTGGGCCGTGCCCGTCTTGCCGGAAATGGTGAAACCGGGGACGGCGGCCGCGGCCGCGGTGCCCCGATCGCTCACGACTCCGCGCAAGACGTTTCCAACCTGCGCGGCCGTTTCCGGCGAAATGACCTGGCGCAGAACCACCGGCGAAAAAGTGCTGACCGGCTTGCCGTCTGGCGTGGTGATCGACTTGACGATGCGCGGAGTGACGAGTTTTCCGCCGTTCGCGATCGTCGCCATGGCGGAGGTCATTTGCAGCGGCGTCACCCCGACTTCGTGTCCCATCGGAATGCGCGTGATCGAGATTTTGCTCCAGGATTGGGGCGGCCGAATCACGCCGGCGATTTCGCCGGGCAACTCGATTCCCGTGCGCTCGCCGAAGCCAAAGCGGCGGATGTATTCATAAAATTTCTGTTCGCCCACCGAAATCGCCAGCTTGGCCGCGCCGATATTGCTCGATTTCACCATAATGTCCCGCACGCTCATGTCCGCGTAGGGCCGGTGATCGTGCAGCGGCCGTCCGCCGTAATTCCAAAGGCCGTTCTCGCAAAAAATCGTGGTCTCGGGCCGGACTTTGCGCTCATTGAGGGCCGCGGCGGCGGTGACGATCTTGAAAGTCGAGCCGGGCTCCATCATGTCGATGATGGCGCGGTTTTTCATCTGTTCCGGCCTCGCTTCGGAGCGCTCATTCAGATCGAAGTGCGGGCGGTTCGCCATCGCGAGAATCTCTCCGGTCTGCGGGCGCATGAGAATGATCGTGGCCGTTTTCGGCGTGTATTCGCGCATGGCCGTGTCGATTTCGTTCTCAACGATATTTTGCAGGTTGAGATCGATCGTCAGATGCACCCGATAGCCATTGCGTGGCGTGCGCTCCTGCCCGCGGTAAAGCACCATTTCCTGACCGGCGCGATTGTGCTCGATGTAACGATAACCGTCCTGGCCATGGAGATATTCTTCCATGGACGATTCCACTCCCTGGATGCCGCGATGGTCGAAGTCCGTGAAGCCGATCACGTGACAAAGCATCGAGCCGTTCGGATAAACACGCGTGGAATCGCGCTCGAAGTAAATTCCGCGCAAATTCTGCGCGCGGAGTTTTTCCCGCAGCGCCACGGCGACCGCTTCCGGCACCTCGCGTTTCAGGACGATGTAACGCCGATCGCCCTTCAATTTACCGGCGAGTTCCTCCTCGGGAATTTTCAGCGCGTCCCGCAGCAAGGGAAGGAGGGCTTCGCGATTATTGAGATGCGTCGCGTCGGCTACCACTCGCTCGACCGGAATATTGTGGGCGAGGATTTCGTTGTTCGCGTCGAGAATCGAGCCACGCTCGGCAAAGATCGCTTGTTTGTAGACGTGCTTTTCAGCGGCCAGCCCGGCGTACTCGTCGTGCTTGACCATCTGCAAATAGACGAGCCGGAACGAAAATGCGCTGAACAATGCCGTGAATCCGAGGCAGACCAGCGCGCAACGAATCCGGCTGTTCCACTTCATCTGCCGGCACGTTTATTCGCGACCGGCTGGACGGCCTCTTCTCCGGTCGGAGGCGCGGCCGCGCTCAATCGCACAATGTTGTTCTCAGAGATCGGGATCATCCTGAGATAACCTTCCTTGAGCCGGTGCTGCATCGCCGAACGCGAACTCAAGGCTTCGATCTGCACCTTGGTGACCACATTCTGCGCGCGCAAACCCGTCAGCTCATTTTCCAGTTTTTTCTTGCGATCACCCAGATCGTGCAGCTGCAGGCTCAGATAAACGTAAATCAATCCCGTCAGGGCCAGAAACGCCGTGATCACGATCCAGCGCGCCAGGGAGGCGGCATTGATCGAATTGAAGACTTTTCGGCGCGGGGCGTGCATTAGACTTTTTCGGCGACGCGCAACTTCGCGCTGCGTGAGCGGGGATTGACCCGTTGTTCGTTTTCACCGGGCTCGACCGGCTTGGAAGTGATCAGGCGCAGAGCGAAATCCGGATTGGGGCGCGGTTCCGGCCATTCCGGCCGGTCCAGCAGCTCGCGGCTGCGATCGCGGAAGAAATTCTTCACAATTCGATCCTCGAGAGAGTGAAAGGTGATGACGGCGATGCGCGCGCCCGGCTCCAGCCGCCCGGTCAAAACGCGCAAACCCTCCTGGAGCGCGCCAAGCTCGTCGTTCACTTCCATGCGCAACGCCTGGAAAACCTGCGTTGCGGGGTGACGGCGTCCGTGCCGCCAGACGATTTTCTCAACGGCCTTGGCCAACTGCAAGGTGTCGTGGAACGGAGTGGTCTTGCGCAGTTTCACCAACTGGCTGGCAATGCGCCGCGCGGCCGGCTCTTCGCCCAGATCGCGGAAAAGCCGGGTCAGATCTTCCTCCGAATAGGAATTGACGACCATCGCGGCCGTGCGCTCACGGCGGGGATCCATCCGCATATCGAGCGGACCGTTGCGCATGACACTGAACCCGCGCTCCGCATTTTCCAGTTGGCGGGACGAAACGCCGAGATCGAGCAAGGCCCCGCCAATGCCGACGATTCCGAGTTGGTCGAGCGCTACCGCGGCATCGCGGAAGTTAATTTGCCGGAGAGTCACGCGGCCGCCGTAGGAAGCGAGCCTTTCACTGGCGTGCTCGATCGCGTCAGGATCCTGGTCGAAGGCCAGGACATCGGCGCCCATCCGCAGAATTTCTTCGGTATGGCCCCCGCCCCCGCAAGTGGCGTCCACGACGAGCGCGCCCGCCCGCGGCGCGAGCAGCTCGACAGCTTCCGCGACGAGCACCGGACGATGATATGTAAAATCCTCCATTTCCTGCGCCTCCTCTTCGACCTCCAGCGGACCGGTCGCGAACCAGATGGGCCGCTCAAACAGCAACGCGTTCATGACTTTTTGGGCAACGATTCCTACAGTCCGATCATATCGGCGACGCGCTGGAAGGTCGGCGTTTCCTCCTCCTCCGCGCGCTTCCAATTTTGCAGATTCCAAATTTCAAAACGGCCCTGGCCGCCGACGAATGCGACCTCCCCCTCCAAGCCAAGCTGCGTGCACATGTCCTCGGGAAGGACCAAACGCCCCTGGCGATCGGATGACCCATGCTCGGCGCGCGCGTGCACGTGCCGGGAGAAGCTCCGGCGCTCACGCGCCGGGATGGTGGTATCCGCATCGGCGCGCGCGTTCATGCGGGCAAACTCCTCGGGCGACATGATGAGGAGATACCGATTGCTCGGGTGCGGGAGGATGATGAAGTCCTCACCCTCGGCCTTGCGCCAGCTGGCGGGGATGGTGATGCGGTGTTTCTCGTCGATGGCGTGACGAAATTCGCCGGCGAAGAATTTTTGGGGTTGAGAATCGGAATCCATACGCCAGCGGATGATCGTGCCATTTTAATCCACTACCCCCCACTTCTAACCACTTCTCGTACCAAGGGTCAATAAAAATTAATGCCTCTTTCCCGGACTTTGTCCCTCGCCCGCGCCGCTGGCCCCACCCAGCTTCCTCGCTTGCCACGGACGGCAAAGGCGGGTAAGACAATTTCGCATGATCGACTACATCCAGAAGGGCGGCTTGCTGATGTGGCCGATCCTGGCTTGCAGCGTCATTGCCATCGCGGTCTTCGCGGAGCGCCTTTTCTATTTGCACCGTGCCACCATTCACGTCGGGGAGTTCTTGCAGGGGCTCTCAAACCTCATTCAGCGGCGGAACTTTGCCGAGGCGCTGCATGAATCGGCCGGCACGCCGGGACCCGTGGCCCGGGTCATTCACGCAGCGATCATCCACCACGAGGCTCCCCGCGCCGAGCTCCGGGAGATCGTGCAGGAGGCGGGCCAACTGGAAGTGCCCAAGCTCGAGCGTTATCTCGGCGTCCTGGCCACCCTCGCCTATCTCGCGCCGCTCCTCGGCCTGCTCGGCACGGTCGCCGGGATGATCGATGCGTTTGGGACGCTCTCCTCGAATGGCGGGTACGCGACGGTGACGGAACTTTCCAACGGCGTTTACAAGAGCTTGCTCACGACTGCGGCGGGGCTCGTCGTCGCGACGCCCACTTTCGTCGCCTACAGTTACTTGTCCTCCCGGGTGAACACGCTGATGCACGAAATGGAACGGGCCGGGATCGAAGTGGTCCACATGCTGACCGATCGGGAGCCCATCAGCGACATCATTACCTTCCAGGCGCCGGTGGAAGAGCAGGGGCGCTAAATTTCATCGGCCCGGCCGGCCCAGCACCCTATGAAGCTCTCCCGCACGAAGGAATATCAATTCGGCTGGCTCGGCGTGATACCGATGCTGGATGTCGTTTTTCTTTTGATCTTCTTTCTCCTGCTTAGTTCGAACTTCATTTTGCAGCCGGGTATTTCGGTTTCGATGCCCTTGTCCCGATTCACCCTCGGTCCTCAGATTAACCCCCAGATCATCAGCATCACCGGCGGTGCGGTGCCGGCGATTTACTTTCGCGATCAGAAAGTTGTCCTCGAACAACTTGGGCCGTTGCTGGACGCCGCGAAAAAAGATGGCCGGCCGATCATTATCAAAGCCGATCGCCTGACTCCCTACACCCTCGTGGTCGAGGTCACGAATCTGGCTCTCGAACACGGAATTGCTTCCGTGGCCCTGGCCACAGCTCCCGCGAAGTGAGCGCTCCACTGGCCTCCGCGAGCGACGCGGGCCTGGTCTTTACCTGGGATTCGCCCAGGCGCCGGAAAGCGGCGATCACGGGATTTCTTCTTGGGTCCCTGATGCTCCACGCCCTGTGCTTCTACGCCTTTCAAATCATCTATCCGCCGGCGGTCGCCCTCCTGCCGCCTCCGGCGAGCGTGACCGTGATCGCGCCCAACACCCACGAAGAGCGTGTCCTCTTGCGCTGGCTGGAGGCCGAGGATCCGGCGCTCGCCTCCACCACGCAGCCACTGAACGAAAGGTCGCTCACCATTCCCACGATCCAGCACGCGCCTTCCTACCTGATGCGGCAACCAGCGCTAAAGGAGGCGCCTCCGGTTCCTCTCCAACCCGGTATTCCGAGCGCGCAGCCCCCAGGCCCGGTGGAGGCGCCGCCCAGACCGGTCCCGGTTGCGGCCAGGACCTCGCCCACCGTCCTGCGCTTTTCACCGGAACTCGCGGCGTTGAGCGCCGCGCCAGGCCCCGAAATGAAATTTAGCGCCTCCAGGCGTGAAGCGCCTCAGGTGGCCCGGTTTCGCGTCGCCGTGAACGAGAACGGAGAAGTGCGTTATTGCTTTCTTGAGGGTTCCTCCGGCGACGGGGCGCTCAACGAACAAGCGAGAAAATATCTGGCGCTCCGCCGGTTCTCCGCCACCCGCCACCCACTATCCGAAACCCGAAGTGATTTCGTCTGGGGGACGGCGACGATGGAATGGGGGAATGATATCGCCCTGCCGCCCGCGGCCTCCACGGAAAGTCCGCCGCCGTGATCCGGGTCAGTCTTTCCGCGCTGGTCACCATCTATTTGCTGGTTTTTCTTGCAGCAGTTTTTCTCCTCTGGATAGTTGGTGAGTGGAATCGTCGCCGACGCGAGCGTCGCGCGTTGCGCTATCGGCTGCGATGCGTGATTTGCGCGTTTGAGTTTGAAGATCGAACGCTCGCTTTGCTTCCGCGGTGTCCACGCTGCGGAAGTTTGAACGAAAGATTTAAACCGGAGCAAATTTAATCATGGGAATGTGGATAGGCCGAAATCGAAAAGCGCGCGTGACCTACGGGTTCGACGAAATCGCGCTCGTCCCGGGCCGGGTGACGATCAATCCCAACGAAGTCGACATCGCCTGGCGTTTGCCGAGGAGAAACGCGGAACCGCTCGATTTCAAAATCCCCATCCTGGCCAGCGCGATGGATGGCGTGGTGGATGTGCGCTTCGCCATCGAGATGAGCAAGCTCGGCGGCCTCGCCGTCTTGAATCTCGAAGGAGTCCAGACCCGCTACAAAAACCCCCGGGAAGTTCTCCAGAAAATTGTCGAAGCCGACAAGGCCGAGATCACGGGGCTGCTCCAAAAAATTTACCAGGAACCGGTGCAGGAAGATTTGATCGCGGCCCGCATCCGGCAAATCAAAGACAGCGGCGCGACCGCGGCGGTCAGTTCCATTCCGCAACGGGCCGCGGAATTTGGAGCGATCGCGCAGGAAGCCGGCGCGGACGTCTTCGTCGTCCAAAGCACCGTCTCCACCGTCCGTCACATCTCCACCGAATATAAATCGCTCGAGCTCGAGAAATTCTGCCGGGAGATGAAGATCCCGGTCGTCGTCGGTAACACGGTCGGATACGACGTTACCCTCGAGATCATGGAATGTGGCCCGGCCGCGGTCCTGATTGGAGTGGGGCCCGGCGCGGCGTGCACCTCCCGCGGCGTCCTCGGTCTCGGCGTGCCGCAAGTGACCGCCACCGTCGATTGCGCCGCGGCGCGCGATGCCTATTTCAAGAAAACCTCGCGTTACGTCCCGATCATTACCGACGGCGGAATGAGCAAGGGCGGCGATGTTTGCAAGGCGCTCGCTTGCGGAGCGGACGCGGTCATGGTGGGCAGCGCCTTCGCCAAGGCGCACGAAGCGCCGGGGTGCGGCTACCATTGGGGGATGGCGACGCCGCACGCGAATTTGCCGCGCGGGACGCGCATCAAGGTCGGCGCCACCGGTCCTCTGAACCAGATTCTCTTTGGTCCCGCCGAGGTGGATGACGGCAGTCAAAACCTCGTCGGAGCCATCACCACCTGCATGGGCAACGTCGGCGCGCGCACCATCGCGGAATTTCAGCAGACCGAAATCATCATCGCTCCTTCCATTAAGACGGAAGGAAAACTGTTCCAGACAGTGCAAAGCGTTGGAATGGGTTCGCGCTGATGAAAGATCGCAGAGTCGTTATCACGGGCCTCGGCGCGATCACGCCTATCGGCAACGATATCGAGACTTTTTGGAGCAATCTCAAAAACGGCGTCAGCGGCATTGGGCGGGTTCAGGCCTTCGATACCACGAACTACGATTGCCAGATCGGCGGCGAAGTTCGCAACTTCGAGCCAAAAGATTTCTTTAAGAATCCGAAGGACGCCCGGCGAACGGACCGTTTTTCGCAATTGGCCATGGCGGCCGCGAAAATGGCGATGGCCGACTGCGGCGTGGACATGGAGAAAGTCGACCGCACCCGCTTCGGCGCGATCGTGAGCAGCGGTATCGGCGGCCTGAAAACTCTGGAGGATCAGCACGCCATCCTGCTCGCCAAAGGTCCCTCGCGCGTTTCCCCTTTCACGATCCCGATGCTGATCAGCAACATGGGCGGCGGCCTGATTTCCATGGAATTCGGCTTGAAGGGCCCGAACCTTTGTATCGTCACCGCGTGCGCCACTTCGAGCAATGCCATTGGTGAATCGTGGCGCATGATCAAGTTTGGCGACGCGGATATCTTCCTCGCCGGCGGTTCCGAGGCGTCAATCGTCACCGTCGGCATGGCCGCTTTCTCGGCGATGAAAGCGCTCAGCACGCGCAACGACGATCCGCAGGCCGCTTCCCGCCCCTGGGATCGCGATCGCGACGGATTCGTCATGAGCGAGGGCGCGGGTGTCGTGGTGGTGGAAGAGCTGGAACACGCCAGGGCCCGCGGCGCGAAAATCTACTGCGAGCTGACCGGGTACGGACTTTCCGCCGACGCCCACCATATGACGGCGCCGCCGCCGGACGGCGAAGGAGCGGTGCGCGCGATGCAGATGGCGCTCGATCACGCGAAGATCACCCCGGACCAGGTGGATTACGTGAATGCGCACGCCACGTCGACCGGCCTCGGCGACGTCTGCGAGACGCGGGCCATCAAGACCGTTTTCGGCGAATACGCCCGAAAGGTTTCCATCAGCTCGACGAAATCGATGACCGGCCACTTGTTAGGCGGGGCCGGCGCGGTCGAGATGGCGGCCTGCGCGCTGGCGATCCGCGATTCGGTGATTCCACCGACGATCAACCTCGAGAACCCGGATACAGAATGCGATCTCGATTACACGCCGAACGTCGCGAAGGAAAAGAAGGTGCGAGTGGCGCTCAATAATTCATTTGGCTTCGGCGGCCACAACGCGACGCTCGTCGCCACTGAATTTACCGGGTAATTGTTTCGGAGGGACGTGCTTCTGCCCGTCCGGCCTCCAACCCGAACCGCGACCAAATTCGGACATGCGGAAGCATGTCCCTCCGAACTTACTGGCCGGCAAAAATCGGAGTCGCGGTAATATCCGAAGCGTCGAAGGAAAATCCGTGGCCGGTATTCGAGAGCGATTTCAAGAGCGCGGCCACGCTTTGCGCCGTGCTTGCGGAATAAAACCGCACCAGGCCGACGGTCGTCCGCCGCCCAAAAACCGTGATCATGATGGTGTCATCATCGACCGAGTTCATGAAAATATGATTTCCATTTCCCTGGTGATAAAGCGCGTTGAACTCCACTTCGCCGATGCGCCGGGCGAGTTCCTTCGTCGCGGCGAACGAACCCGCGGCGAGCGCGGCGATGATCGTCACGTCCATGACGGTCATGTCTCCAAATTGCGAGATCACATTTCCACCGCGATCGATCACGACCGTCAATTCCGCTTCCGCCTTGGTTAGGAAATTACTGAGGACGCCGTCGAGGTTCGCGACGTCTTCGATGGTCAGGCAGGGGATCGCGTTCATACCGCGGCACTTTGTTTCTGCGCGACGGGGGGCTCGACCGGAATGGCCACCGGGGCCGGCGCCGTCTTCGGCACATCGCTTTGCTTGCTGAACTTGTGCAAAAGGATCTGCGAGACCGCGTTCAGTGAGGCGAAAACATTTTGCCCTGTGCTCGAGACGACTTCGAAACTCTGCACGCGCCTCTTCCGGTTATTCAGGACGTACTCGAGATAATTGACCGGCGCGGTGTTTTCGAGGTCGCGTTTGTTGTATTGCAGGACGTACGGAATCTCGTCGATCGAAATGTTTTGCTTGGCCAGATTATCTTCGAGGTTCTTGAAGCTCTCGACGTTCTCTTCCATTTTTTCCCACTGGGAATCGGCGACAAAAATGCACCCATCCACGCTGCGCAAAACGAGCTGCCGCGTCGCGTTGTAGATCACCTGGCCCGGCACGGTGTAGAGCTGGAATTTCGTCACGAAGCCCTTGATCACGACCGCGTTGAGCGGCAGGAAATCGAAGAACAACGTGCGGTCCGCCGCGGTGGCGAGCGAGACGAGGTCGCCGCGATTTTCCGGATTAATCCGCTGGTGGATGTAAGCCAGGTTTGTCGTCTTCCCGCAAAGCGCGGGCCCGTAGTAAACGATTTTGAACTGAATCTCGCGGCTCGCGTAATTGATGATCGACATACAAACCTCCTAGACCGGATGGGAATACTTTCGTGAAAGCTCGTGCACGACTCGCGCGAGTTTTTCTCGCACCTCCGCTCCCAGCTCGTCGCTCGCATGAAGCGCGGCGAGGCAAAGATTTTCGTGCATAAAAAATGTGACGGAACCCTTGGCGCAGGCCAGCGTCATACCGCGGAGAGCGCCGAGTTTGGTCTCGACCATGTGGTTCTCGATGCGCTGCATCAAGGAAGGCGCCATGGCGCAAAGGCCGTCAGTCTCGTATTCGGCCGGCAGACTCCCAGCGAGACTCAAGCCATCGCCAAACATGAGCGCGCAAGCCCTTACCCCGGAAAGTTTGTTAACCTGCGCGACTACACCCTTCGCATCCAGCTTCTCATCGGTCTCAAGCGCGACCTGCAAGGGCGTGCGGGGCAGCAAATCGAACGGCTTCCGGATCGGCGCCTCGGCGGCCGGTGTTTCCAGCGGCACGGCGACCGGCGTTTCCGGCGGCGGCGCCGCCACCGGCGTCACAGCCGGTTTCGCCACGGCCGTTGCGGCGAGGTTGAAACGCTTCGCATCTTCTTCCGCCTTCGCGGAAAACGGCGTGGCAAAATTTGCTCCGGCATCCTGCTCCACCTGGTCGTCGCGCATGCGCAAAGAAGCGGCCGGGAGATTCTTGAGAACGTCGTGCAACGGAAGCGGAACATCTCCAGTTGCTTCACCCGCTTTAAAGAGGCCCCGGTACTCCGCGGGAAGCGCCGACATGAAATCCGCCGGGGTCAGACTGATTCGTCCGGACGCGAGCTGCGGTTCGATAAGCGAAAACGGCAGCTCGATGAGCGTTTCCGCGGGAACGCTTCCGGGGTCGCCGTTCAATTGAAAGGGCGCGAGGGCCTGTAAGATCGGTTTGAGCGCGAGAGCGATTTTTATCTCGGCCTTGCCCTCCGGCGACCGCGCAACGGGCGCCTCGGCTTTGCTCTCCTGCACCGGCGCAACGGTTGCTTCGGACGAAGCCGCCAGGCTTTCCGCGGTCAGCCACGGCTCATCCTTGGGCCGCAGATCATCCGAGGGCGCCGTTATCTTGAACGGAATCCGCATGGGCGGCGGCGCGGATGAAAAATTAGTCGGAACGGACGGCCCGCTTGAGGCTGGAACACTCTCAGGTGCAAGGCCGCCCGTTCCATTCGGTGAAAGTTTGAAGGGGATGCGCGTGGGTGCGGCTGATGTTTTTTCGCTCGACGGATGCGGATGCTGAACAAACCCGTTCGTGGCGGCCTCTGGCTCGGCGGCGGCGAACGCTTCCGCCGTGGGGGGCTCGACTCGCACCGGCGGCAAATCGGCGGTCTCGACCGCCTCGATGGTCGTGCCGAACCGGGAATTGTCTTCGAGGGTGACCTGCAAGAACGGGGTCTCGACTTGCGGCACGGCCTGATGCCGCTCCTGATCGCTGCGGACTTGCAGCTTGCTGAATTGCTCGAGCACTTTCTCGAAGGGAAGATGCACTTGCGCGCCATCGGTCGGGGCAATGGAGCGCAGGAAAATCTCCGGCACCTGTTGATAAATGGTGGCGAGCGAGACAGCGGGCCTGCCACTGGCCATTCCTCTTTCGACCTCGGACGCTTTCAGCAGGATCCGGCGGGTCCCGTCGATGCTTTCGATCGGCTTGATATAGTCGCCGGGAATTTGAGGCGCAACATCAGCCAAATCGAGGGAGATTACGCGCTCCACTCTGGGTTCCAGGGCCAGCGCCACGGCTGGCGGCAAATCGCGTTGCCGGGGTGCCGCGGGCCCGAATGGAATCATGCCCGATGGAGCTCCGGACGGCCCCGGCATTTGACCGCCCAGCGCCGACGAACGTGCCGCCATCTCAAATGGATCCTGGGGTGGCAAGGTCCGCGTCGCGTTTGGCATGACCGTCTTGCTGAAGCGTTCGCTGCTCGGCTTTTCGAGAGGCGCGATCGGTTTCGGCGCCGCGGCGGGCTCCTTCCGGGCCATGGCCTGGTCCTTGACCTTCTTGAAAAAACTCAGGAATGGAATCGTCATGGTCATTTAGTGGTCCTCTCCGGTGACGCGCCAGATTTCCTCGAGCGTCGTTACGCCTTCGAGGGCTTTGTCGAGGCCGACCATCCGCAGAGTTCTCATCCCTTCGGCGATTGCCTGATTTTTCACCACCGCGGAAGAGGCCCGCTTGATGATGAGGCGGCGGATTGACTCGCTCACGGGCAGCGCTTCGATAATGGCCACGCGGCCGAGATACCCCCGGCCCTTGCATCGTTCGCAACCGCTTCCGTGATAGAAAACGGCGCCTTCCGGCTCCTTCATCGAAAGGCGTTCGAAAATTTCCGGTTCCGGCACGAACTCCTCGCGGCAGTTTGTGCAAATGCGTCTGATGAGCCGCTGCGCGCAAGCCATGATGACCGAGCTGGAAATGAGGAACGGCTCGATCCCCATGTCGTCCAGACGCGTGATCGCGCCGGCGGCGTCGTTCGTGTGGAGCGTGCTCAAGACCTGGTGGCCGGTCAGAGCCGCTTTCACGGCAATATCGGCGGTTTCGTTATCACGAATTTCACCCACCATCACGATGTCCGGATCCTGTCGAAGGATGGAGCGGAGCGCCGAAGCAAAATCGAGCCCGATGTCGTTGCGGACCGAGACCTGATTGATGCCGGTGAGCTCGTACTCGATCGGGTCTTCGACCGTGACGATGTTATATTGCGGATTGTTCAGCTCCTGCAGGACCGAGTAGAGCGTCGTCGTTTTGCCGGATCCGGTGGGGCCGGTCACGAGAATCATTCCGTGGGGCGCGTCGATCGCCTTCTTGAATTTGTCGAGCGTGCCCTGGTCCATCCCCATCTGGTCGATGCTGCCGGTGAGCGCCGCTTTATCGAGAATACGGATCACGATTTTCTCGCCATACGCGGTCGGCAGGATCGAGACACGCAAATCCACTTCCTTGTTCATCACCTTGATGCGGAAGCGCCCGTCCTGCGGCACGCGCCGTTCGGCGATGTTCAGACCCGAGAGAATCTTAATGCGCGACGTGATCGCCAGCTGGAGCGCTTTCGGCGGGGACTCGGCCATGACCAATTCGCCGTCGATGCGGTAACGCAGCTTGAGCGTGCGCTGGAAAGGCTCGATGTGAATGTCGGAAGCTTTTTCTTTCACCGCCTGAACTAGAATCAGATTGACGATTTTGATGACGGGCGCGTCCTCGCTGTCCGTCGCGAGCCGATCGAGGTCGATCTCGTCGCGTTGCGCCGACTGCACTTCCACGTCACCCGCGTTCGCGACATCTTCGGCGACTTGCTTGAGCACCTGGCTCATGTTCGAGGCGCCATGAACCCCGGCGAGGGCATCGCTGACTGCCTTCTCCGTCGCAATCATCGGCACGATTTCGAGTTGCACGCGCCGCTTTACGTCGTCGACCGCCAGCACATTTGTCGGATCGGCCATCGCCACGAAAAGCTTTCCGTTGAGACGCGCGATCGGGATGAGCTTGTTGGCCTTCGCCATGTCGCGCGGCACCAGGGACATCACTTCCTCCGGCACGCGCAGCTTCGAGAGATTAATGAGCGGCGTATTGAGACAGCGGCCCATGCTCACCGTCATGTCCTGGTCCGTCACGAACTGACGGTCCGTCAGGATCTTGAGGAGCCGGCCGCCTTCCTTTTGTTGAATGCCGACCGCTTCCTCCAATTGATTCGGCAGGAGGAGACCGTCGTCAATCAAGACATCGGCGATGCGTTCGGCGAAAGATTTGCTTCTCATCGTCGTCGCGACCATTAGACCCGGCTCTCCAACCGGTAGATGTCCTGCAAAGCTTTGATGATCGCGTCAGGCCGCGCGAGGTACCACGTCACGGTATAATCGAGCGATTGCTGGACCGCTTCCCGGCCGGCGGCGTCGAACGGGTTGCAGCACGCTACCATGATGGTGCGGCTGATCAGATCGAACGGCACGTAAAGCCGCCCCAGCGTCAAATGATCCGGCAACATCCGCGCGATCTGCCGGTCGATGTCGTAATACTCAAGCGGCACGTAGGCGAACTTGGTCCTGTCGATCAAGCCGGAAAGGGCCTGGTCCACCTTATCGGTGTCTTGCCGGCAGAGTTTGTCCAAAAGCGATGCCGCGAGCGATTGTCCGCTCAAGTCCTTGTTCAAGTGCTTGACGGTTTCGACCGCCTTGGTCACCTGGTCTTCGGTGAAGAGTTGCTGCATCACCAAAAACTTAGCGAGATGCTCGTCGCCGCGATCCTGCGCATGCTGGCTGTTGCGGCCCTGTTGGAGATCTACGAGCCCGCCGTCGTTCGCCCCATTCGTGCTGGCCGACGCGATCAATCCATTCTTGGAGCCGGTCGACACGATAGCATGACCGGCCGCCTGCAAGCGCGTTTCGATATCGCCGAGCATCGCGAGGACTTCCGGCGCGTTGGGTTCCTTGAGCAGAATGACTTCGCACTCCTGCATGGCGAGCGTGTAGGAACCGACGTTGAAATAAGCTTCGGCCAACCGGCGAGAGGTCTTGAGCGAATCGTCCCCGCGCCCGACCTTTTGGTAGGCTTCCTTGAGGATTTCGAGCGACTGATAATCGTCAGGCTGTGTTTGAGTTATGACCTCAAACATCTCAATCGTCTGAACGATCTGACTATGCTCCTCCTCCGATAACGTGTGTTCCAGCACGGCGTCCCCATAAAAGCTAGAACCATGCCCCCGTGCGTCCGCCGTCCGGCAAAGGAGCCTGAAAGTTCAGGAGCCCAACGCAAGGACGCGTTCCGCAAAAAAAGTGCCGTCTCCCATGCTCGTACTGAGGGGCTTGAGAGACGGCTGCGGGCGCCTCCCCCCGGCTTTGCCCGCGAAATCCGAGAGTGCCGGGAAACCAAGAGGCTGGTCAACACCAAAATTCGCTCGGCGGTTGCTGAAGCTCGCTCAATCTTCCAATCTACGCGTTCGTTTGGTCTCCCTGCCGGTAGATCAAGAACAACGCATCTGCGCTTCGCGGAGCCGAGTTCCGGAAGCTCGCTCAATATTTTTGTTAACCATGTCCTAGCTGGCCTTCGTCCCGCTATTGGTTGCCACATATCCAAACCAGAGAAACGTCCCCGGCGGCGTGCTCCCGCTATACATGGCGATGGGCTGGTTGAGCGCGTTAAACGCTCTCTAGTTGCCAAAGATGCGATGGTCGCCCTCTTGTGCAAAAACTTCTCCATAAACCACGGCGTTCCCGTCGAATGTGTAGGGAATGAAGACCTGCGCTGAATAACCCGCTTTGTGATCGACGTTGACCTGGATCGCATCTCCTCGCCTAATCGTGACATTGAAGACAATTGCGGTTGCCTTACACTCGCCACCCTGCGCACGCTCCAACAAAGACTGCTCGAGTACCGTCGCTAAATCGGCGGATTTGTGCGTTTCCCTGTCGCCGCTCTTTGCTCCGACGTGAACGATATCACCGGTGGGTTTTGTATAGCCTCCGAAAGGAAAGAATTCTCCGTAGTCTGCCAGCATTTTCTTCGCAAAGGGCAGGAGGTCATTCATTAATTCCTCGGCTTCTTGTTTCGCTGTCATTTTCTGATGAGTGGAGGCTACGGACCAAGATCATCTCTTCTGCGAACGTTAGAACCCTGTGCCGCGGGCTGGGTCACATGTGTGTTTGTTCCAGTGATCGTGACGTGCTCTCGGCCGCTTGCTTGAGCAGCTTCCTTTTGCGCTCGAATTTGACCAGTATTTGAGACTCGCTGGGTGTCCTTGATTTCGCCAATTTCTCTCGGATTTTGAAAATCGGGAATGGTGTTTCCCTGTGAAGTCTCGATTTTTGTAGTGTTCTTGGATTCCCCGATGCTTTTGAGCACCCGATGCTCGGCATTACGGCCACGCTGCAGAGCGGCTCCAGCGCGGCCTGCCTTGATTCCTGCACCGACACCGCCCGGGATTATCGGAATCGCGGTCGCAGCACTATCGATCACGATACCTACTCCATCCAATGCGGCAGCCCCCCAATTTCCGTCTCGTGCGTTAGACGAAAATGAAGCAATACCAAGACCTATATTGAATATGTCCCAGGCACTTTCGATATATAGGCCCGTCGGATCGCTCTTGTTGATTGGATCATTGTGGCAATAGCGGTAGAGATTGTAGTCTCCCGCCTCGAATTGCTTGGGATCAGGCTGGAGGAAGCGGCCTAGCTCCGGCTGGTAATGGCGGTGCCGGTAGTCGTAGAGGCGCAGGTCGCTCAGCCATTCCCGGCCGGTAAACAGAAACCGGTTCCCGAAGACCGAATTTGGCTTGCCGTTCATCGTCATCGGGCTGCCAGTGGCCTGATAAAAATAGGGCCACCCGAAGGCGTCATACTCGTATTGCTCGAGGATCTGACCGCCGGTGCCGGTGAGCAGGGTGCCGTGGCCGCGCGCGTCGTATTGATGATAGGCCCGCTGTGAGGTCAGGTAGTTTTTGCTGTGCACAATCTCGTCCACCCGGCCTCCGTGCACATAAACCCGCTGGGTGTCCGTCGCGCTTGATCCTTCCTGGATCAGGTTCCAGCCATCATAATAGAAATACGTCGCCGGGTTCGTACTCGGTGGCGGCGCGCCGCCGTTCGCAGCCACCGGACCGACCGCCCGTTTTACGCACCGCCCCAGCGGGTCATGCCCAAACCAGACAAAGTTCCCGGTCCCATAGTAGACCTTACTCCAGATCGCCACCGGCTGGTTCAGCGCGTTATAACTCGCCACGATGAACCCATCCGCCATCATCACCCCATTGCCGGGGTACGCCCAATCCTCGTTGAAGGTATCGTCGTAGAACGTCCCTGAGCCCCAGTGCTGCGGCGGATCGGGATAATTATTTTCCCAGCTGTGATACTGGTTCAGTCCATTGTTGTCCCGCCGCTGGATCAACATCCTCCCTCGGTTGGCGATATCGTTCCATTCCTTCCGGTTGCCCATGGCGTCGTAATTAAAGTTATCCTTCCGCTCCCAGCCGTTGTCACTGACGTGCGGATTCGCAGCGTTATACCAGGCATGGGTCAGTTGCCCTTCGTCGTCATAAAGGTAGCGGTCCCCTCGCCCGTTCTCACGCGGGTTGGGGCCGGGATTGTTTCCTTTCTGCCACGAGGTGATTCGGTCCCGCTCGTCTCGATGATAGCTCCGCTCCATCAGATTAGTCGAACGCCGGTGCAACACGTCGCTAATAAACCCCCGCGGGTCGTACCCCAGGTCACTCCGCACCAGATTGCCGTAATCCTGATAGTCCACCTTCCCATCGAGGTGGTAAGAGTAAGTCACCGCCGGCTGCATTTCGCTTCCTCCCCCCAGCGTGTCCGACACCCTCCTGAGCTGGCCCCGCGCCGTGTACTCCCGCTGGGTCCAGACCCCGTTGGGGTATTGCAGCCGAGACACCTCCCCATTGGGATAGCGGCAATATCTCGTCTGCACTTTCACGCTTTTTCCGAGCGATCCAAACGACCCCTTGATCGTGTTCCACTCATATGCGACCTGACCGGCCGCGTCGTGCTGGTATTCAATCAGCGAATACACGTTGGAGATCCAGCTCAGCCGGCCCGCCGCGTCCCAGAGCCGCGTGATCCCCGGTGTCCCGTCGCTCCAGAGGTGGCTCTCCTCTCGCCCCCGCGCGTCATACCTGGTGATCGTCTTGATCTGGCCCTTCCGCGTCTTAAAGCTCCCCAATTGCCCGCAGTCGTACCCCGTTTCCTCGGTGGTTCCATCCGGGAATCTTGTTTTCGTCGGCCGGCCCATGCCGTCGTAATCGAAATCGGTCTCTTGTATTTCGCTTCCCGGGCCGTCCCGGTACGTGCGCACGGTGTTGAGCTTCTTCATCGGCCCCCATTGATAGGTCAGGTCGGTGGGATTGTTGCGCTCGTCGATGAAGCGCGCCGGCTGGCCAAACGGATCGTGATTTTCCCAGCGTTGCGTCTTGAGGTCGGGGAAAATCACCTGGATCTTGTTCCCGGTGGCGTCGTAGAGGGTCTCGGTCGTGCGCGGGACGGAGTTAATGGTCTCGTTGGTCTTCCAGAGCCGGTTGCGGGTGTCGTAGTCGTAGGAAGTGATGCGTCCCATCGGGTCCTGAAAGGTCTTCTTCTGGCCGTTTTCGTCGTAGGTGAAATGATGGGTTTCACCCTCCGCGGTCCAGTACCAGGGATTAGTCGTGCCTATTAATCCGGCCGGCTGAATCCAGCCCGTTTGCTCGCGGCTGATGCGATTGTTCAAATCGAAGGTGCGCGCCGTCATCCGGCGATCGCCCGCGGCATTATGGGCCGGTTCGATCTGGACGCGCCATTCCTTGGAAGTGTGGATGGTCGAATTGCCCTGGGGCGCTCCATCAATCACGCGGTCGTAGATCCAGTTCCAGGTGCGGTAGGCAACGGTACCGGTTCCGTCCCAACCGGAGGCGTAGAGCGGCTCGAGGTACTGGATGCAACGCCGGTAATCGTCGTATTTGTAGGAGCTGATCTGGCCCAACTCGTTCGTGATCGAGGTACAATTGCCGGTGCCGTCGTATCCGTACTGCACCTTTGGATTCGCGGGGTCGTTCTCCATTCCCGCGTATTCCACCTGCGTGTCCTGGTGGCGGCCGTTGTAGGTCATCCTCGTGCTGAAATCTTTGCCGGTCGCGCGCGAACGGCAATCGGAGACGGTGCGAACGCGGTCCAGCTCGTCGTAGGTGTAGATCTTGGCGGCACTCGGGCCATCCCACGAATTGTATTCCCGTTCCAGCCGATTCTGGGCGTCATACTGATAGGTTTGGATGACCCCGCTCGCCCGCTGGTGGGTCAGCACCTGGTTCAGGTCGTTGTAGGTGAAATGTTCCGTGCCGGAGCCCACCGGATAGATGATGTCCACCACCCGCCGGCGTGAGTCGCGCCGGTAGATAGTTTTCAGTCCGCGCTCGTCGGTCTGACTGAAAAGCCAGCGGTTAGAAGGATTATGAATCTTCGCCGGATCCCGGGAGGCGGAGCCTTCCGGATCAATTCGATTATAGAGGTAAGTTGTATTGCCGGCGCTCAGATGCTTGACTTCACTCGGCTGCCCGCTGCTGTCCTGGTGAGCCAGTTGCGTCTGGATTCCCCGGCCATCCCATATTTTGCGGGGGTGACCATACGAATGACTTTGCCGTTTCGCATGCACGCCTGCGGCGTCTTCCACGCCAATGTAATAATCGGTCACTTTCGCCAACTGATAGCCAAGCGCCCCCGAATCGGCCCAAGTCGCGGAATGGCCATAATAAAACATGCGCCAGCCTCCAAGGCCATTGTGCTCCTTGCGTTTCCCGGTGAAACATTGGATGCCCAGGCGGGAGACCATGGCGTTCGTTTCGTAGCTTCTTTCCTCTGCGATCGCCTCTGGTTGCGCATAGTAATAGAGGAAGTGCTCATACCCCGTGTTATCCGGCGGGTGATCCTGCCGGTAGCATCGCTCGTCCCGATAAGCGTAGCGGATTCGCTTCATCGGCCCGGCAAAACGCGGATCGGACGCAGCCATGAGCCGAGAGCCTTCATAAGTGTAGACGGCGTCGTCCCCGTCCGAGTAATCCACTCTGGCCAGCGTGAGATGCCCCGTCACCGCGTAGTGGTAGTTAACCTCCTGCCCGGCGGCGAGACCTCCGGTTTCCACCTTGCTGATGACGGGAGCCACCCCACCCGGCATGACATAACCCCAGGTGAGAGTGAGCCAGCGCCCACCCTCCTGCTCTACCCGCACGAGCTGCCAAAGGCCGTTGTAGGTCAGGGTGGTTTTAAACCCATGCGGATCGTAGATCTCGTAGGCCACATAACCGTCCGGTCCGCCCCCAAAAAGGACGCTGCTCCCATCCGCCCGGTGCAGCCAGAAAGTGGAGCCGTCCGGCGCCATGTCGCACAAATGATCCTTCACGCCAGCGCCGGCTATCGGCCAGTCAATCTCATGGGGGAGATAAGGAGGGCCATGGCGAGGATCGCCGTCGATGAGCCACTGGCCATGGCCCAGGCGGGTAATCTTGTATTTGGTCGTGTGACCATCGGGGTACGTAATCGTAATGGAGGTGATCCAAAGATTGTTATCGTTGTTCGACCCGGGAATCTCTTCCGGATACTCCCACTCCTCCAAGGCGGTCCATCCCCAGGAATGAGTCCAGCCCGACATACCAAAGTCCCAGAACGGCATGGTCGCCGGCATTTCGGGACTGTCGCCGGGCGGGAGCGAGTTCCAGTAACGGGTAAAATCGAGCCCGTAATCTCCGAGAGCGCCTGGTACTTTGAGGTCCGTGACCGATCTGACGCCGTTACCGGTTCGGGCGTCGTATCCACATCCGGTGTCGACCTGTGCCTTGAGAACGCCCGTATTGCCCGTTGGGTCCTGATGCGGGGTCGGTTCAGGATTAAGCGCCAGGACGCTGCCCGCTGCCGCGGCCAGGATAAGGCCAACGAGCCGGGTAAGAAAGAATGGGCTCCTCATGGCACCACCACCCCGTTCCCTCCGTCAAGGCTTGCGGCCACCTCGGGAACCACGCGAGTCAAGGCGAGCGTGGTGGTGAGACCGTCGCAGAAAAAACTCAGATGACTTCGGGACAAACCAGAGTCCAGCGTGACCGCCATGATACATTCGCCGTTCGGTGCCACCGTCAGGACCTCGTCAGGCGGGTCCACCGTGAGACCCCACGCCGGCCTCACCATCACGCTCTTCCCGCTGGCGCTCGGATGGAATCGCAGCAGGACCGTGACTGGCTCATGGCCAACAAAATAGGCCGGCTTGAGGCGCTGATGATGATTGCGCCCTGCGCCATAACGCTGCGGAATCTGCGGCGAGGTGGCTCCCCTGGGCCAAACTTCAACGAGCGGCGTTACGCTCTGGATGGTTTGCAGAGTAGGCGCGGTCGTAAAAAGCGCCTGGGGCGGAGCGGCCGGGGGCGCGAGCTCTATCTCGGGCATCGGCGGCGGCGCGGGGAATGGGGCCGTCGCCGCCGGCTCTTCTGGCGCCATAGCGGTGGCGGACGGCACCCCATTTGAGGGCGGGGCGAATTCGTCCGCCTCTACGAAATTTGATTCCGCGGGCGAGAGCGGCACCGGCGGCGGCGGCACCGGCGTTTCCGGCTCTTCCGCCACCGCCTCTGAAATCTCGAGTTCTTGCGCCGGAGTTTCTGCCGCCCAAATCCAAAGAAAGAGAGCGAGCAGCAAATATTTTGGGAGAGAGAATCTTAACATAGGGTCGATGGGGTTGTTGGTTAGCTGGTGGGTCATTCTTTGCAGGAGAATCAGGGTCGTCCCGGGTCGAGCGAACTGACACAGGCGAGGGTGATTTCATGTTTGGAGGAGGGAGAAGAAACATAGTGAAGCCAATTGGCGCCACGCAGTGCAAGGCAATACGCGTTCATTTACCGGCGTTCGCAGTCACGGCGGTCTTGATCTCGCGGCGCAAGGCGCGACGAACCAATTCGGAAAAGCTAATCTCCTCGCGCCGCGCTTTGACAGTTAGAATCTTTCGGACCTGTTGGGGGAGGCGGAACGTCACCGGGACACTGCCTCTTGGCAGTTTCGTTCTGGGCATGAGCCACGTGTATTATTGTATCATACACTCTGTCAACACAGAATCTTCTTGTCCTGTCATATTCGGTATGACACGGTCGGCGGCGTGCGAGACAAGGAATCCACGGCGATCACGATCACCCTTCCTGTTGCCCTCGACCGCGCCCTTCAGGCGCTCGCCGATCAAAAACATTGCGGGAATAAATCCGCCGCGATCCGTGAGGTGCTTTACAAGGAAGCCGGGATGCAGGCCAAGCTTCGGATGAACGAAAAGAAGGACAAGGCTTCGGTAGCCAAGGCCGAGCATCGCTCCGTCAAGTACGGCTCTCGCAAAGAGAAAAAGCACGGAAAATAATTCCGCACCCTTGTCATTCCGTTGGCGTTCGCACGACCGAGCTCCTTTTCGCGCGAATCGATCAACGCATTGAGAATGCGGTCCGATTTCTTTCGGACGGTTCCAATCGAGGAGAGGCGTTTGGCCACAAACGTGAGCGCCTAAAAGTTCCACAGCCCATCATTTTCCCAACGTGCTGCCCGGCATGGCCTCTTTTGCCGGCGGGCTTTTCGCTTCCGTTTCCCCCGGCGATTCGATATCAATTTGCTTCCACTGTCCCCCGCCAGTCTCGTGCCCTCCGAACCTGCTCACCAACTCCGTGGCTTTACGCTGATCGAACTCGTTGGCGTAATCGCGATCATCATCGCTTTAGCCGCCCTGCTCATCCCGGCTTTCACCAGCCTGAAAGGCGCAGGAGATATCACCCATGCCGCTCACACCATCGCCGGTGTGCTCGACCAGGCTCGGACCTACGCCGTGGCCAATAACACTTACGTCTGGGTCGGAATCTATGAAGAAAGCACGACAGCGGATGCCCCAACGAATGCAACGCCTCCGTATCCCGGCAAAGGACGCGTCCTGCTCGCCATCGTGGCTGCGAACGACGGGACGCCGGGTTGCCAGGACCCCGCCTCGAGCACGAGCAACCGCCTTCCGCTCATTCCAAGCCAGATCTCGCAAGTCGGCAAGCTGGTGAAGATCGAAAATATCCACGTGACGGATATCGGCCCTCCCCCGTCACCAGCCGCTTCCACTCCACCGGACTCCAACTCAATCGCGGGCAGGCCGGATTTCCCGTATACCTCCGGAAGCCCCGCCTTCGATTACCAGAACCGCATTAGCAGCGACGACAACCACAGTTCCTTCAATCAAACGCTCTATCCGTTTGTCGCGCAGGGCTACACCTTTCATAAGACCGTTCGTTTTAATCCGCGTGGAGAGGCAAACATCAACGGCACCTACGTCCTGCGGCGCGTGGCCGAAATAGGCCTCAAGCCCGCTCACGGGACCGTCGTCGATCTGAACAGCCCCAACGTGGCCGCCATCCAGTTCAGTGGGGTGACGGGCAAGTGCCAGGTCTATCGCAAGTGAAAGCCGCCGCCATGAATCATCGCGGTTTTTCGCTGGTTGAGGTGACGCTGGCGCTGGGCGTGGCGTCGATTTGCCTGGTCGCCATCTTTGGTCTCCTTCCCGCCGGCTTGCAGACCAACCAGGATGCCATTCAGCAGGCTGCTTCCGCGGATATTCTCGGACACGTCATCGCCGATTTGCAGGCAACGCCAGTGACAACGCCCCCGGGGGGAACCATCGCCTCACCACAGTTCGCGATTGAGATTCCGGCGAATCCGGTAAGCGGCGTGACAATCTCGACCCTTTTCTTCACTGGCGAGGGACAATTCACGACTTCCGCGAATTCGGAGTCGCGCTATCGCCTTACCATTTTCTTCCTGCCAAACACAGGCTCGCGCGCCGCAACTCTCGCCCACCTGAAAATGACCTGGCCCGCGGCAGCGTCGCCCGTGAATGCAAGCTCGGCGGAGATGTTCCTGGCTCTGGATCGCAACTGACCAATTCCAGTTATGCGAAGATCGGATGCGGCATTCACTCTCGTTGAAATGCTGGTGTCGATGGCGGTGTTGACCTTGATCGTTCTTTCAGTCGCGCGCCTGTTTGATAACGCCGCGACGCTCACCGCCAGTGGTAACAAGCGGATGGAGGCTGACGGCCAGGCGCGATCGTTGCTGGACCGGCTCGCGATCGACTTCGCTCAAATGCTTCGGCGATCCGACGTCGATTACTACCTAAAAACTCCGGCCCACATTCAACCCGGCAACGACCAGATCGCGTTCTACAGCGAAGTTCCTGGCTATTATCCGTCCACCGGTTCGCAAAGCCCGATTTCGGTCGTGAGTTATCGAATCAATGCGCAGCATAGGATGGAGCGGCTTGGAAAAGGATTGTTGTGGAACGGAGTTTCGCCCGGCAGCACGCCCATGGCTTTCCTACCGCTAACTATCGCAGCAACCTGGTCGGCAGCCACAGACGACACCGCCGATTCCGACTACGAGATCGCAGCCGGCAACGTATTCCGTCTCGAGTATTTCTACCGCCTCACCAACGGCAACCTCTCGGTCACGCCATGGGACACAAATGCGGGGCACAGCGCGGTCGATGGAATGCAGGATGTTGCCGCGATCTCGATCGCAATTGCGGCGATTGATCCCAAAAGCAGAGTTCTGCTCTCAAACACACAACTCGCGAGCCTGACTGCGCGGCTGAGCGACTTCGCACTCTCGATGGAGCCCGGAGCCATGCTGGCTCAATGGCAGGAGGCGCTAAACGCCACCAACGACATGCCTCGCTCCGCCATTTCGGGGATCAGAATCTATCAGCGTTCCTTTCCGCTATCAGGAAACCGTTGAGTGAATATTCGGCTACAGCGCAAGGCACTTGAACGCCGCACCGGTGCGGCGCTTGTCATAGTCCTGGCCTTCGTGGTTCTTCTGGCGGGAGTGGTGGCGGCCTATCTGGCCCGCACGAGCACCGAGCGCCAACTCGCCCATGGCAGTTTCAATCAGATTAAGGCAGACCAATTGGCTCGGAGCGCCCTGGGCATCGTGGTCGGAGATCTGAAACAAGAAATCGTCAACGGATCCACGTCTGCCACCGTCAACCATATCACGCTCTACACGCCGACGGCGGCCGCCAACGTCTTGCCGCAACGTAGCGGCGTGCCGGGCGGTGCGCCGGACCCGATTCCCAATCTGATCCGGCGCAGTATCCAATCGGATCCGATAGCTCTGCCCGGAGTTGGAAGCCACGCCTCCGCTCTTAGCTCAGCCCCTCTTCCCTCATCATCACCAGGTCGGACAAAGAAGGGTGAGATCAATGTTGCCCGTTGGAACAAACACTACTTGATCCCACGGCCCGCCGGCATCGACCCAACCGACACAAGCCCCATCCCTGCCTTTGCCGCTCCGGATTGGGTCTTTGTCTCCGATCAAGGTCCGACGATTCTCTCTTCGCCGGCCCGCTCGGTCCTTGGCCGGTACGCTTATGCGATTTATGACGAAGGCGGTTTGCTGGACGTAAACGTAGCGGGCTATCCTCCCGCTCCCAACACCGTTCCGTCGCAATTCGGACTCAAAGGCTTCCTATCCTTTGCCGACCTTGCGGTCGCTGGCCTCTCCAGCTCGGCCGTGAGCGATCTGGTCGGGTGGCGAAATTACGCCTCCGCCAAGCCCAGCGGAGGTTTTGGGAGCTTTCTCTTCAATCCAACGTCCGCTGCCAGCTACTTCAATTTCGTCTTGTCGAACCTTAACGGCTTTTTAGGCACGGGAAGTCTGGTTTGGAATGAGAGGACGGACCAGATGTTTACCTCCCGGCAGATGCTTATCGAATATAGATCCTCCACTGGCTTTTCGGCCGACGCGTTGCAATATCTTGGCACCTTTTCGCGGGACTCGAATTTCGCCACTTGGGGACCTGCTTCCACCCAGCGCGTGACGGCAAACTTTACCCGCCCCGATGGATCAATCGCCCGGCAAGGCGAACCTCTCTTTCGGCGGTTCGTGCTCCCGAAGTTGTCCTGGTTAGGCCAAAACGGTCCTGTCCCGGCGGCAAGGGCGTCCGACATTCGGCGCGACTTTGGGTTGGTTTGGAATGTCGATCATTGGGATTACTACGGCGCCAATGGTGTGTCGCCGGCAGACCGAATTCCTGCGATCGACGGCACGCGCGAACCGGACTTTTTTCAGCTCCTCGATTTCGCCAGACAAACGGTTAATCCGCGGCCGGCCATGGGCGAGATTCTGGCGCTGGGGGCTTCAATCATCGATCAATTCGACGGCGGCGGAGGGGACGGTCCGACGGTAATTGAGTATGCGGGACCTCCCGCCCCCAGCCCGGCTCCTCCAAATCCGCGGGCCTACGGTCGGGAAACCGCGGCCCCCAGCCCGGTGCCTGATCCGACACCGCTTGTCCTGGACCGGGCGCTCAGAAACCCTGGCGAACTCGGTTATGCTTATAAGAATGCGACGACAACGCTCGACTTCCACACGCTGAGCAACGTCGATGCGCCGTTGCTCGATCTCTTCACCATCAGCCCGGCAAACAGGCGGGCCGGGGTCATCAACCTAAACACTCGCAACTCTGTCGCCCTGGCTGCGATGATAGCCGGCACAACCAGGAATGAAGGATCGGACGCAGTCGTATCCACCGTGGACGGCCGGAACGCCGCCCTCGACATCGTCGCGGTAACAAACCCGGCGAGCGGGTTACCCGCGCTGGGTCGTCACGAATTGGGCCGGCTCACCGCGGCCGTTCGAAGCAACGCGACCGGCGCCGGAGAAGAAGCCAGAGAGCTCATCGGCCGATCGCTTGCGGAGGCAACGCAAACGCGAACCTGGAATTTGATGATCGACCTGATTGCCCAGTCCGGTCGTTACCCATCGTCGGCTACGAATCTTGCCCAATTCGTGGTCGAAGGCGAAAAGCGATATTGGCTGCACGTCGCAATCGATCGCCTCACCGGCGAAGTAATCGATCGGCAACCCGAGACGGTCTACGAATGAGCATGTGCCTTTACTCTTTCCTCTTCGCGTTTTGCTTAAGCTTATCGTACCGGCTCTTCCAATAGACCCCTTCGGTATGGTTCTTTTCAGCGAAATCGTAATGCTGCCATAGCTTCAACGCCGCGTCCGCGTCGCCAAGCTGAGTCCTCTGCGCGTAAAGGCGAACATACGAGACGGCTCTGAGCAAGTTTCAGCTCTGCAATTGCTCAACAAATTCTTCGCGCCCCATTTCCTCGCTGATACAGAACAACGTAGGGCACCTTAAAGTCAGTTGGCAGCAACCTTGCGCGTTCGACCGCGGCATCCGGTCGACTCGCATAGAGGCCCAAGATTCCGTAGGACCCCGATCTGACCGAAAATCATCAATGATCGCCCAGAGGTGCTCACTGCCGGAACGGTGCGACAAGACAAAAGCATCGCCAGTACTGCTTCAGAGCCATCGCGGTTTTGGCAGGAATTCTGAATCCGCGAGGCACGCGGAGACCGAGGTGTTTGCCTAGCTAAGCCAACAGTTACCGCGATCAGTGATGTTCATCGCGTGCTCCCGTTTCTTTCACCAGTCTCGACACGTCCGACCATCTGAGCCCGTCAGCGGAAGAGAGAAAGAGGGGTCGGTTTTTAGGATCATGGCTTCCGGACCTTGTAAAGGAGGCTAGAGACGTTGGTCCAGGTGCCCATGTTGAGGCGCTCAGCCACTCTCTTCAAGCTGAGAGTGGTCTCAGCGCGAAGCTGCTGAGCAATGCGTATCTTCTCTAGCGCACATTTGCCGCGCTCTTGCAGATCGGTCTCACTCCAACCGATTTCCTCCAGCCTTGATCGGATGATTCTCTCTCCTTTCATTTCCGCGGTGTCGGCCGGCTCTCGGGCCCGATGATTCTCGGTTAGTTTTCCACCCAAACGGTCTAGGAGCCGAGCCGAGAATGCTTCGCCGCCCAAACGCCACCCCCGCGGCAGCAGATCGTCGCTCGCGCGTGCCTGATCGACTTCCAGCCGCCTTGCTTCCATCCGGCGGGAAAACTCTAACCGCAAGCGCCTGTCATCTCGCCGCACTCCCTGCTCCCCCAAAAGGCGATCCGTTCTCAGCCATCGAGGACGCGCCAGTCCGCGTTGCAGATAGTCGCGATAGCTGCTCCAGGCATAATCCGACAGCGGTTGCTTTGCGCTGAGCAGTCCCGCGCGCGCCGGATTGAGATGCACGTAATCACAAGCCACGCGGAGATAAGAGTCATCTGAGTCATCCACCACTACGGACTTGTAGCGGCCAGCGAAGAGATGTCCGCGCAAGCGATGTCGCGCATGGAAGCGCACCGTGTAGGTGCCGAGGAACCACTTCATCCCACTGACGAGGTTGCCGAGCGGCGTTTCCACCACAAGATGGAAGTGATCGCTCATCAAGCAATAGGCATTCACCCTCCATTGGCATTTCCCGCAGGCTTCAGCCAGGGTTTTTATCCACAGCTCTCGATCTGCATCTTCCCGGACAATCGCTTCGCCGTGAGCGCCGCGATTCATCACATGGTAGATAGCTCCTTCGTACTCGATCCGTGGCTGGCGGGGCATGCCTGCCTTTCTATCTGAGCGGCAATAGGCATGTCAATCCTAAGGACTGACCCTTTCTCCAGAAGAAATAGGCTTGCCACAGATTACGGAATTGGGTTTATTCCGGTGTGAAGTTTCGCCCTCCCGGAGCCGAGCAGCGCAATTCGCGCTGTCCTCGTTCGGACGTACGGGCGACGATCACATCGCATTTCCACCCAGCCGGCGAGCTGAGGACGCCTCCGTTGCCGGCGTTTGCCACCGTGAGACCGCGACACGCGGCCAGGACATCGGCCGGAACCGGAGTCGAGATTTGTTGCGAGGAGTCTGCATCACCGCGGCTTCCAAGACGGCGTTTCAAGCGACTCGGGCAAGTCTACAGCACGGGGCCGGGGCCGGCGGTCGGCCGCGTGCAATTATCTAACCCGTTGGTGGCCGGCAAGCCCGTTTACGTGAAGCCGGGGCCAAGGAATTGCCCTGAACCTTCTGGTTGCGAACCCGACCGTCTGAGCGAGCGGAGTATCCCTTCCTCTCGCCCTAACTGGCCAGACTTGCGCCCGGGACCACCTTATTTTTTATTGCGAAAAGGTGAAGACCGGGTCCTGTTAGGCCGACAAACTGCTCCCCAAGGAGGCCTTTTTCTGCGAGATAGAAGACAAGCGCGCCCTGGATTTGAACCTGTAATCGTCGAAAACGTGAAAACGAATAGGACACGGCCGTTGCGACTATCGCGGCTGATATCGAGGGTGCCGTGTCGAAGCTGCTCGGCCGGGTTGCATCGAGTGCGCGGGAAACAAGAAGCACAATCAAAAACCCGCGTCATCGAACCAGACGGCTTTCACGACACGAATACAAGATACCCGATAAAAGCCTGTGGTACTGAACGCAGTTTAAGGTCGTTCACAAAACGGGAGGAGAGATGATTACGCATCTCTTTCGTTTGCTGGCTTTCGCTGCCGCTTTGTGCGTTTCCTCAACTACGTATGCCGAAGGTCAGAGACTTTGGTCACGAGGATTTTCTTCCGAGCCGGCGAACAGCATTGATCGGGCTCGTGAGTTCGTCCTGTTTTCGGTTGCTCAGGGGGAGCTTAATCTTGTTGGTACGTGGTCCTATACGAACGGCGCTGTCGGCAACGAGCCCCCTCCGCGCGTTGTAATTGAAGGAACCAAGACAGCAGATGGGAGTTTTTGGCCCGACGTAGCCCTCGAAGTCCGGAAAGGACGAACAGGCAATTGGGAAAGAATAGCCCCATCGCCTAATCTTGGTGAGCGCGCAACGGTGACGATCGAACCGAACGCGATTAACTTCGACCTAATGGTTAATTTGGATCCCTTCAAGCCATTATTGGATAAGTACAAATCTGGAAGGATAGTTTTGAACACAGGCCGGATATCGGAGTTCGAGCTGAAAGACCTTTTGCCACCCGGACGAGAAGGGGCATCAAAAGGTGAACCTGCCGAGCGTCATCAAGTGATATTGACTAGCGGTCCGGGGAGCGTCGTCGCTGAAACGCCGCCGTCCGGGGCACCGATCTCGCGGGCGGAAATTCAACGGATTAGTCGTGTCATCCGCGGAGTTACCAAAAAACCCATTCTGATGATTGCGAGCGTTCTCGAAGATAGTTACGTGCCGGGCGCCATAACCGGGAACGCATACGAGGTAGATACCAAGATCGGTTCGTATGTATTGCGGCGTACGGTTGCCGGTGTGGGTGGACTGGTTCCTATAAACGATCTAGCCCAGGCGATCGCTCTCTGGAGTAGAGTCTAGTGTCGCAACTCAAGCGAAAAGACATGCGCACCTCACAAAAACTTAGCTTTCTGGCGGTAGCCCTTTTGCTTCCCTGCCTTTCTGCGTCTGCCAAACATGGCGACGTGAAGAACGCCAGCCGTCCTATTTCCGGAGTCACTTCCACCTTCCAACTCCTCAATGCTGTTATTCGTTCAGGAGAGCCCATCAACATTCGCATCACTCTTCATAATGAATCGGCGTCACCGGTAGAGTTTCGTTACGTTACCGGCTCTTTTATCGAACACATTCGCATCTATGACGCGCGTCATCGCGAGGTTCCCGCCCGGGTGAAGGCGCCGTTCTTGGAATCCGGAGCCGAGAAGGTAGTTCTTCAACCCGGCGAACAATTTACGAATGTCGTAACCGCTGATTTGTGGCAAATGTATGATCTGGAGGCAGGAACATATGCGTTGCGCTTTTACTATGATTTGCGATTGATCGCTGATGAAACATTGGCTGCTAAGTCAATGAAGCGTTATCACAATAAAGACTGGATATTGTGGGATATGAAAAGCTATCCGCTGACCGTGATTGACGCAGAAGTCAGTGATGCATCTCGAAATGGTCTAGAACACGGAGAGAGAGCGTCGACCACAATTGCCTTCACGGCATCGGAAGACTCCGAAGTGAGCAAGAACGTCGCGCGATTGGGCGCAACTATCGATAATTTTCTCTTTGCCTGGGGTACTCCTTCTCATGAAGAGCGCCTCGTCCGTACGGCGAATCTCAAATGGAATCAGTGGCCAGCAAGTTTTGCCTCAATTGTCCCGGACGTTTTCGCGGCCGAAGTCGCATTCCTCGATGGAATCGCTTGTGAAATTGTATTGCGATCCAAGCAGCGGATAACGCCGGACAAGATGCTCCGGCTTGCCAAGCCCATATTACCGCACTTTCGCCCGGCGGATTTTGCGAAGCCGAGATCGGATGTTAACGGGATTCGAATATATGCCTTGGAAGATGGAACCTCTGTGTCAGTGAACGAACATAAAGGATACTTCGTTATTGTAATTAAGGGACAGTGCTATTTTAGAAACGAGGAGGTCTTTGATCGGGAAGCAGCAAAGGTCCGGCCTCCTACCTCCAATCACTAGATAATTCGTGCCTTCGCAGGATCTCGGGGTCGATCGTTCGAAATTTCGGCGGCAAGTTGAGGGAAAGGGTCAGCCGCAACGTGTCTGACAATCTCCCCTGGCAGTCTCGATATTGAGTTTAACACGATATCCGAGGACCGATCTCGATGTTTGAATGGAGACGGCTGTGCGCGTGGCGGCACAATGCCGTCGCATCGCGTGACAGCTCAGAGCGGAACAAGCCTTATCGTGCGTTCGTCTCCATAATCTACTTGGGGAGTCAGCCGATATACGCGCGTCGGATTCGATTCGTTCAGCTTGTATACCGGAATACCGGGACGGTCTGCTGAGCCTCGGGCCGTTTCACGGTCTGCGTCCGACAATTCGAGTCCGCTTTGCCCGTCTGGTCCATGTGGGCATGTCCTACTCCTGCCGGATTAGATCCATTATCAACTACGGCACCTTCCTTTTGGAGGTGGTAATTCTTAAATCCTCCGGGCACGGATTTCTTGATTGTCTGATCCTCATTCTTCGCCGACGTTAACAGAGGCCAAAACGGTTGCTACCACGATCCACAATCGCATAATGTTATTATTTGCTCTTAAGGATGCTTACCTTTTTCCAACTCGCGCCGGAACAATTTTTGAAACTCTCTGGCGCGATCCTCTTCTTGTCTTGATCCCGGTAACCGTTCTCCTTTGTCGTTAGCTGCAGCGTGGCGACCTTCGTGCACAATGCCTTCAATTGGCTCTCGCTTGTTACCTGCCGAATCCTTCGAATTGTTGGGGTCAAACTCTACTCTGCTACCACTACCTGTCCCGTTTTCAGCATCTGCTTCATTTTGCGGAGTGGTTCTGTTTGTATGGTCCCCTTTTGTGCGTGGCGGCACGTTCCACTTTGTTTGACCCTCCAGCGTGTTTTGAATGGGGATAACTACGATCCGGTTTGGCGAATTGCTGAGTTGTCTAAACGTCTCCCCAAGCGCCCCGGGCATTTTTTCCACCTTCGAAATCATCTGCCATATCTTCCAGTTATCGGCATGGTTAAAGTCTTGTACGTCCCAGTATAATCCGGTTGGGTCGCTCTTGTTCACCGGATCATTGCGACAATAGCGGTAGAGATTGGGATCACCTGCCTCGAGTTGAATCGGATCGGGCTGGAGGAACCGGCCTAGCTCGGGTTGATAGATTCGGTGGCGAAAGTCGTAGACCCGCAGATCCTTCAACCATTCACGGCCGGTAAACAAAAACCGGTTCCCCCAATGCAAGGCCGACCCGAGCCGGGCGCCGGACGCACTGTGAAAATACGTCAGCCCGAAGGCATCGTACTCGTATTGCTCGCGGATTCCGCCCGCCATGTCGGTGAGCAGGGTGCAGTGCCCCCGCGCGTCGTAATGGTGGTAGGCCCATTGGTTAGTCGAAACTACGTAGCTGGCCACCAATTCATCCACCCGCCCACCGTGCACATAGAGCCGGGTGGGACTGTTACCCGCGGTGCCTTCCTGCACCAGATTCCAACCATCGTAGTAAAGGTAGGTGAACGGATTCGGCCCTACCGGAGTCCCCGTGCCTGTGCCCATCCAGCGCTTCACGCATCGCCCCAGCGGATCGTACCCAAACCAGAGATAGTGCGGCGATCCTCCCCCGGGGTAGATCGGACTCCACATCGCGACCGGCTGGTTGAGCGAGTTAAAGCTCGCCGTGATCCACCCGTCCTGCATCAGGTTCCCATTGCCCGGTGGGGTCCAGTCGGTCGGGATGCCGTCGTCGTAAAAGACATACGAGGCCGGCATCCAGGCGGTATACTGGTTGAGTCCATTGTTCCGCCGGAGAAACTCCATCGGTCCCCGGCTGGCCACCTGGTTGTCCGAGCCCATCCGGTTGCCGAGCGCATCGTAATGGAAGATGTCGCCGCGCTTCGGATCATCGGGTGATCCTGTCTCCGGGTTTAACGCCCGGTAGGAGGCATGGGTCAGCTGGCCCTCCTCGTCGTAGCCATAGCGGTCGCCCCGCCCATCTTCCATCCCGTTCACGCTGTTCTGCGTGCCTCTCTTCCAGGCCTCAATCCGGTCCCGACTGTCCCGCCAATAGTCCCGCCGCGACAGGTTATCCGAGCCATGCTGGTGCAAGACAGACTGGACAAAACCCCGCCCGTTATAACCGTAGGTAGTCGTTACCCCGTTTGTAAAAGCCTGAAAATCCACTTTCCCATCCGATCGATAAAGGTAGCTGGTGCTTCCGCTGCCCCAACCCACCCCTTCCAATTGCCCCCGGGCCGTGTAATTGCGCTGCACGGTCAACCCATTGGGATAAGTCACCTGCGACACTTCCCCGCTGGGATAGCGGCAGTAGCTCACCTCCTTGCGCCCCGACGGCGCCTGCCCACTGCCCCCCGCCACCGTGGTGCCTTCCGCCCGCACCTGCCCGGCGTGATCATAGCTATAGTCGATCGCCGAGACGCTGTTGGCGAGGCTGAGCAGCCGGCCCGCGTCATCCCAGACGCGAGTGATCCCCGGCGTCCCGTCGCTCCAGAGGTGGGCTTGTTCCCTTCCCCGCGCGTCGTGCGACGTAATTGTCTTGACCTTTTCGTCCCGTGTCGTCCAGGTCTTCAATTGCTCAAACTGGTAGGTGCTGACCTCTTTGCTGCCATCGTGGAAACGCGTTTCCTTCGACCGGCCGAGCCCATCGTAGTCGAAATCGGTTAATTGCGTTTCAGTTCCGCCGCCGTCCTTAAGCCGGTACGTCCTCACTTTATCGAGTTTCTTCATCGGCCCCCACTGGTAGGTTAGATCGGTGGGGTTATTGCGTTCATCGAAGAACTGCGCCGGCTGACCAAACGGATCGTGAGCAACCCAGCGTTGGGTCCGGGTGTCCGGGAACGTTACCTGGATCTTGTTCCCAGTCGGGTCATAATCGGTCCGGGTGGTGCGGGGAATCCTGTTGATGGTCTCGTTGGTCCGAATCATTCGATTGCGATTGTCGTATTCGTAGGTGGTAAGCCGTTGGTCCGGATCGGTGTACTGCTTCTTGTTGCCGTTGGCGTCGTACTCGTACCGGTGCATCGCTCCCTGGGAGAGGTCCCAATCACCGCCTGGCAATAAAATCGCGCCTACAAACTCGAAGTTCAATCGGTCGTTGTAATCATAGTCCCGCGCCGTGAAACGCCGGTGGCCGGCGGCGTTGAAGACCGGCTCAGTCTGCAAACGCCATTTGTTGGAAGTATGCGTGGACGCGTCTTTGGGACCATCCGCGGCAATGCGGTCGTAAACCCAGTTCCATGTCCGGCTGGCAACACTGCCACCCCCGCCGCAGGCAGGACTATTGACCGGCTCGGTATAGCTCAAGCACCGCCGATAGCTGTCGTAAGTGTAAGTGCTGCGATGGCCCAGCTCGTTGGTGATGGCGGTGCAGTTGCCGTACTTGTCGTACTCGTAACTGACGGTCGGATCGCCACTGCCACCCGTGGAGGGGTAATGAACCTTGGTTACCTGGTGGCGGGAATTATATTCCATCATTGCGCTGTAAGGCTTGCCGGCCGCTGCGGCCCGGGGATTCAAGGCAGTTGCGACGCGGCCAAAATTATCGGGAGTGTAAATGGTGGCTTCCGCGACGGTGTCCACGTCATTCCACTCCCGCCAAAGAAAGCTGCCGTTATAATCGTAGTATTTCACGGCCCCGCTGGGAAGCCTGTGACTCGTCACCTGGTTGAAGTCGTTGTAGGTAAAATTTTCCACCGCGCTTGGAGTGCCTCCGGCGGGCCCATCATAGTAAGAGATCTGAGTGACCCGCCGAAGGCTGTCGCGCGTGTAGGTCGTGGTCTTGCCCCGCTCGTCCGTCTGGCTAAAGAGCCAATGGTTATAGGTGTTCGGAATATGGATGGCGTCGCGCTCCGAGGAGCCCGGCGTGGGAATGTCCCAGTTGTATGTCCGTTTGGTATTATCGGCGCCGCGATGCCAAACCTCTTTGATGCGGCCATTACCGGCCGGTCCCGGGTAGTCCAGTCCGGTTTGGTAGAGGTACTGGGTCAGGAGGCCGCGGGCATCGAAGGCTCGCCACGGTTTCACGCGAAAGTTATGATGAAAATCCGTAGGCATCATAGCTGGATCCGGCGGGTTGTGAGCAAAATCCGTCAGCCTGGTGATTTCAAAACCGGCGTTGTAGCCCCAGGCGCTGCTACCTGGATCGGCTTCCGGCGGAATCCACTCGTCGCCACCGTTAGGCAGCTCATGATACACCGTCCCAGGTTCCAGACCGCCGGCCTTGCCGTATTGAAAAGTGCGCGCGCCGCCCGCCCCGCGATATTCTATTCGTTTGCCAGTTTGCGGCGTGCCGTTGCAGGGTATCCAGAGTTGCGATACCACCAGCCCCGTATCCAAGCTTAACTCCTTTTCTACGGGAAATGGTGCGTACATCATGCTCGGACCAATGCCCACCGGCATCGGATCAACGGAGTCACAGAGGGGCTCTCCTCCGGGGCCGCCCCGGAAAATATATTGGATGCGAGTCATCGCCCCCTCAAAGCGCGGATCGTCCGCCGTGGTGAGAAGCGGACCTCGGCCCTGGGGACTCGGAGTCAGCGGGGTCGTGTCATGGGTAACCACCGGAGTGTAGGTATAAGAGGCCCGGACCAATTGCCCCGCATTGACGTCATCCATATACCTCGCCCCGGTGAGCGCATACCAGCTGAAGGTCACACTGGGATCCGCCGGATTCTGGATGGAATAATTGGAATAGTCGTATTCCACCGTCTGAAGATAGCTGCCCGGCGTTACGCCCCAGCCAACCTTTCTGATCACCGCCGGGTGGTTGTCGCCGAAACCTCCCCATTCGAGAAAGAGGGAACGGCCATCGGGTCCCGCCACCCTCCTGAGTCTGTCTCCGTACTCACCGCTTTCATAGGACAGGAAAGTGGCCAGGCCATGCGGGTCCACCACCTGAGTGGCGCGATAACCCGAATTGAACCATTGGAAAAACACCGAGCCGCCATCTGCCGTGTAGAGCCAAAAGTAGTTGCCCTCGGGATCCATCCCCGCCAGATGATCGTCCACGCCCAGCGCGCTCGGCATGGTGGGTGGATAAGGCTGAGGCGATACAGGGTCCGGATCGTCCGGGGACGGGTCAGTGCGGGCAAAGGAGAACCTGGCCGTGCGTCCATCGGGATATTCGATATTTATGATATGGATATAGATCCCGTGGTAACCGCCCTCACACGGATTTCCTTCCCCATCGCAATAGATTGGCTTCATATCAGGCGCCGCCGACCAATTCCACGAATGCGTCCAGCCTCCACTGCCAAAAGGACGGGGCCCGGGCTGTCCGAATGGGTTGAACGCCGAGTCGGTGGAATTCCAATGCCGGGTAAACTCCAAGCCGTAGACCCCGGGCGCTCCAGGCACGGTCAAATCGGTGATCGAGCGGGTCGCGTTTCCGTTGTACGAGTTGTAACTACCGCCCGTTTCCACGGTGCTCTTCAAGACGCCGGCGTTTCCGCTGGGATCTTCCGGCTCGGGATTGGTCGATTCGCCCTGGCCAGGACAAGGAATTATGCCCAGTGCCACGACCAGGCAAGGGACCAGCAAAAGAAGGTTGTTTCTTTTCATTGGGGGGTCATGGGTTCGCCAGCAGTTCGATCGTTTCCGGCGTGGCTGTTGTTAGGCGAAGGACCGTCGTAATCTGCATGGAATAAAAGCTGATTTGGCCTTCTTCCTGGTTGCCTTCGAGATCGACCGTAAACAAGCACTCCCCCGACGGGCCAATGTGAATGCCTTGGGCCGGCTCAATCAGCACTCCCTTATCCGGCGTAACCGATAAGGCTGTCCCCGTCAGCGAAGGATCAAAGAGCAACCGGACCACGATCGGCTCGCCGCTCGTGATTAGCGTATGGTGCAAGCCATCCTTGACTTGCGTTGGAATTTCTGGCGCCTCCGCACCACTGCGCCAGACTTCAAACCGGGGCGTGGCCAGCTCGAACTGCGCCGGATCCGGGCCAGTGCCCACAAAAAGAGCAATGACCGGGGCTGGTGGCGGCGGCAGCGCCGGAGCGGGTGGCAGGGGCGCAAGCAACGCCGGCGGCGCCGGAACAGTGCTCGGCCCTTGCTCCGGTCCTAGTGGCGCCAACGGCTCCCATTCCAGCGGCGGCGGAGGCGGCAACGTGTCCGGGTCCGGAGGTGGAGCAGTAGCAAAGCCGGGCAGCGGGGGTGGCATCATCACTGACTCTTGCGCCGGGGCATTCGCCGCCCACAAGCAAAGGAAGAGCGCGAGCTGAAGACTTCTGAGGAGGGGGAGTTTTAACATACCGGGGGGAATGGACTTGTCGTTAGCTTGTCATTGGTGGGAGAAAACGATGGGGCCGTGCCGAACTGAGTGGGCAAGGACGAACGCGATTCTTTCGCGAAAGCCGCGCGTAAAAATGGAAAACCGGCTGATTGCCAAAGACCAGTCCGGGAGGATGGGGGAATTCAAGAACCGGAGTAGGTCAATTTCACAATGGCTTGGCAAGCACTTTTTTGACCTGCTATTTCCTACCCTCTGGGAACCACACGATCTCACAAGGGCGATGCCTCTGCGAGGCGTTGGCGGGAATAGCACGAGCGGTGCCGGCGACTATCTGCCACCCGGGAATCGCGGAGCCTAACTAGACTTCGTCTGAAGCAGCTTGATCGCGTCGCGCAGTTCGGCCTTCAAAGTCGCTTCCGCCGCGCGGGTGAGCGCCGCGTCCGGCGCGGGATCGACGGGGACTTCGCGGCATTCCCGGAAGTCAGCGTGGGCGATGGCGACCGAAAAAAAGACGAAGGGAGCGGCACATCTGTCGTAGTTATCTGTCAACCGTTTCAGCGTTTAGTTTTTGCGGTATCGGCCTTTCACGAATCCTGCTCTCTTTTCGGCATATCAAACAAAAACGCCTCATCCTGCTTTGCAGCATTGCGATTTTTACCTCCGGCTGCGGGCGAAAACCAGAAAGAATGGAATCGCTCCAGTGGACAGTAAGGGTCGGCGAGCAAAGTCGTGAACAGCTCGTCGATCGTTTAAGGAGGTCATCCATCTCCGAGCAAAATGAAGATGAGAGTTTCATCCTCCTGGTCAAAAACTCTCCAGAATTCCAAATCAGTCCAACCAGGGAAGAGCTGGATTTGATTGTCGTCACCGCCGACGAGCTGGGGCTGCCGACCGAGCTTTGGAAGCCTCTGATTCCATTCGACGAATTCAAAGCCAAGGTTTTGGAGGCTGGATACAAACTCTGCCCACATGACGCCATTGCTTTGCTGGTGCTTTCGATTCGCGGACATGAGCCTTTGGAGTTTACCTACGTCGCCACGGAGCGGATTATGGGCATGCGTGAGAAGCAGCCGGTAATGCGGCCTTTAGTTCCGGTGGTCTTCACCTATCTAGGCGTGACCTACATCGTGATGCGACCACTTGACCTCGTTCACGGTGCACCCCGTCGTTACATCGTGGCCAGGCCTCGAAAGCCCTGAGCTCGGTCGGCGACGATCGGCGCCATTCTCTATTCTCTCCCCTCCCGAGAAGCGGAGTAGAGCGCCCGCAATGGCCGAATAACCTCAGCGCTCCGCTATTAACTCGACGGCGTCTGGAGCAATTTTATCGCGTCGCGCAGTTCGGCGGCGCGCTCGTAGAGTTCGCTCGCGATCGCGACTTCCATCTCGCGCTGCATGATCTCGAGCTTCGAGAGCGGGCGTTTCGAGCTGACTTCTTCCAGCCATTCCTCGAGGAAGGCAAGCTCGGAGCTTTTCGTGGCCAGCTCGGGGAAACTTGATTGCTGGAAGAATTCCTGAATGGCGTCCCGGCCCCGCTCGATCTCTCGCATGGCGTCGCCAAACCGGCCTTCCCCGAGCAGGATCGACGCTTTGGCCCGCGTATTCATCATCAGGACATAGGGGCGAAATTGCTGGAAGCTCCAGATGACCTCGTCCCGATCGGCGTGTTCGGCCACGAAGGCGAAGAGATCGAGGTTGCGTTGCGTGTCCCGAATGACGCCGGGAAAATCGTTGATCTGAAAAAGGCTCAGGTAACGGTGATAGTATTGAATGCCTTCCTGCTGGAGCTCGTTGCATTGCTCGGGCGTGAGCTCGTAGCTCTCCCCGCGCGCTTCGGCCCGCTCGGCGCGGCGCTGATGATAAACGAGCAGCGACTCGCAATTATGGGGCCGCTGGCCATCGGGCCGGCCGGCCACTTCCATCTGAAGAATGCCGAGGTCGATCCGGAGCTGCAATTTCTCGTTGCCGTCCAGGCCGATAATCTTGCGCACTTTGATCGCGCCGGTTTCATGCGGCCAATCTTTCAGGAGCGAATTGAGATCAAGACTCATTATGTAAACAACGTCGGAACTCAGGCTCTCTTTGTCAATGGCGACCGGCGAATCGCGGGGGTGGCCGTTGGCAACGCCGGGCCGCTCCACCTTTTCATTCGCCTAATCGCTCATTCGCTGATTCGGTAACGGTCGAAGTGGAACAGGAGATTGATTCGTTTATCCGTTTTCTCGCAACGGAGCGCGGTCTCTCGGATAATTATCAGCTCTCCACCCGGCGCTCGCTGACAGAGTTCGCCGCGTGGTGTTCGTCCGCGCGCCAGGTCACGAGCGTGCGGGAGGTGACGCAGCCGTTGATCAGCGACTACCTCTCGACCCGGAAAAAAGGCGGCCTGTCCGCGTCCTCGATCAAATTAGTCGTGGTGGCGTTGAAGATTTTTTTTCGGTTTCTGAGCGGAAAAAAAGGCGCCCTCGAGCGTGATCCAACAGAGACGCTCACGCTGCCGCGGATCGAGCGTTATCTGCCGGAGACGCTGAACGAGCTGCAAGTCGAGCGCCTGATTGAGAGCATTGAGACCAGGCATCCGCTCGGGTTGCGCGATCGGGCGATCGTGGAATTGCTCTATGCGAGCGGCCTGCGAATTTCCGAATTGGCCAATGCGCGTCTGGAAAATATGAATTTCGAGGAGCGCATCCTCCGCGTCACGGGCAAGGGAAACAAGATGCGGCTCGTGCCCGTGGGGCGGAGGGCTTGCACCGCGCTCACCTCTTATATCGCAACGGAACGTCCGAAGCTGGTGAAGCGCCGCAGCGGAAGCGAGATTTTCCTCTCCCGGCGCGGCACAAAACTGACCACCGTCCGCCTTTGGCAAATCGTCAAGGCGCGGGCGCGCCAATCGGGGTTGGAGACGAACATCTATCCGCACCTGCTTCGCCATAGTTTCGCGACGCACCTGCTCGGCAATGGCGCGGACCTGCGAATCATCCAGGAAATGCTTGGCCACGCGGATATTTCGACCACGCAGGTTTACACCCATGTCGACCAGCAACGGTTAAAGGCCGTGCACCGGAAATTTCATCCCAGGGCGTAACTCGGAGGGCGTGCTTCCGAGTGAGGAAGGTGGGGCGACGTTATCAGAAAAATTCGCGACAGGTAAGGACCGCCGCTAGAATCTCCGCCTATGAAACGATTTCAGCTGCTCGTCGTGGCGGCAGCCATCGCGGCGGGCATAATCTGGTGGGGGTTCTACCGTTCCCGCCACGCTTCGAGCGCCGCAGTCACTGCGCTTCTTCCGAAAGACACTCTCGCGTTGGTCCACCTGCCGGACATCAACCGATCTCGCGGCGAATTTCATCAAACCGATCTCTATAAAATTTGGACCGAACCGGCCGTGCAGGGTTTTCTGCAAAAGCCGCGCGCCAAAATTCCCGCGGATAGCCGGCTGGGAGCGACCATGCAGGAATGTGAATCCCTCCAGATGAAGGACGTATTTCTGGCGGTAATCGCCATCGAGCATAGCGCATGGAAAATAGTGGGCGGTTTCCGCTTCAAAGGAGACCCCGGAAACGCCGAGAAGATCGTGGCGAACTGGAAAGCCCAGTTACTCGGAAAAGGGCCGGATTTCAGACAGGAGATCGTGGATTACCAAGGCCATCAAATCCAGGCCGACACCGCCGGCATCGTTCGTCTCTCCAGCGTTCGCCACGGCCAATGGTTCTTTGTCGCGAACGATCCCGAGCAGTTGAAGCCGCTCCTGGATCGCGTGGATGGCCGCGTCCAGGACTCCCACACCGTCCTGGCGGAAGATGACGAGTTTGCCGCCGCGTCCAGGCGCATGCCCTCGAGCTACACGGCGCTCGCCTTCGTCCGCGTTAATCAACTGGCCGAGAAACTAACGCCGCGCGCGAAGACGGAAACAAACGAACCGGACGATCATCTGGCTACGATCCGCCAGGTCCGCGGCGTGTGCGGTGCGACCTCGTTCGATGGCGGAAAAATTCGGGATGTTATTTTCATCGGCATGCCAAGACTACTGGACGCGGGCGCCCTGTCGCGCGCGTCGCTCCCGATTGCGACAAAAGACGCATTTCTCTACGCCGCCGGTTTCTTAAATTTAACCAAGCCGGCGCCGCTTCCGGGTTCGCACACCGCCCTCGGGTGGATGGCGGGCTTGCGGAAAATTACCGACGTCCTCTCATCCAATGGCCTGACCCTCGAAGATTGGAACCGCGCCTTCGGGCCGGAATTCAGTTGGGTGGGCAATTGGCCCTCAAACTCTCCCTGGCCGTCGCTCTTCGCCGCTCTTCCAGTGAAAGATTCGGCGCAGGCAAACAAGATCGTGACCGCAATGACGACGGCGAATCCGGAATCCGCAGCCTGGACGCGTCAGGAGAAAGATGGCGTCCAATATTTTTCCACGCGGACAGGGGGACAACTTTTCTCGTTTTCGCCCACGATCGGATTGTCGGACCGGATGCTGGTGGCGGGGGCTGACGCCGCATCGGTGGAAGCCGCGATGAAGCGAAGCTCGACTGGAAGTTCTGAGCTGGCCGCTTCAAAAAATTTCACGGAAGCCGAGAGCGCGGTTCCCGCCGCCCAGCAAGCGTTTGCCTACATCGACCCAGCACTAATCTACGCGCGCGTGGACGCGACTCTGCGACCGATGCTTTTCATGAGCGCCGCCTTCTTGCCGGGGATTGCCGACACGGTCGACTTAACCAAGCTGCCCGCCCCGGAAACCATTATAAAACATCTCAGCCCCATCGTGATGTCGCACCGTTACGATGGCGACGGATACATTTCCGAGTCGGTTGGCCCTGTTACTGTCTACCAAACAATCGTCGGCGTGGCCGGACTGGGCAGCGCCGCGGCGGTGCTTTATCGCAAGCAAACGAGTGGGGCCGCCAGCTCTTCGATAGCGCCCGCTCTGGGGTCCTCACCAGCTCCGGCTCCATCGCCCTTGACATCTCCTTCACCTGCCTCAAGCCCGGAGGCCTCGCCCGAATAGCAGTTACTGCTCGCCCACCTTGTTTTGTATCATTCTGTCGCTCTTGGTGTTATCAGCGAGAGCCACGTTAAATCTCTCGGGGACAGGCCCTAAACCATGGCTCGGGAGAAATCTGCTGCGTTAAAAGCAAAACGTGGTATCATTTGCGCCTTATGGCTATTCTCAAGAAAAATGCATTCTCGCGTCGCGTTCCCGATCTGGTGACCGAGGAACTGGTTGCGGTGCTCTCCCGACGTGCATCGTTCGAATTCAAGCAGCTCTTTGATATCGTGCATGAAAATCTGCGCGCGCGGAATGCGGCCAGTGGCGGCGAAGAGATGCTTCGCTTGCGAGCCTACGAGAAGCTCCAGAACCTTGTCGCCCGCGGGGCGGTGAGAAAGACTGGGAAGAAATACAAAGGCCTCCCGGCCGCGCTTGCGGCGGCGATCGCTCCTCAGAACGGACACATTCCCGCTGCGGCCGCCGCGGCCGCCAGCGCCAGGACCGCCGCCATCGCCAGGGCAGCAGCAGCCGCCGCCAAGTAGACCGGCGCTTCAGTTCGGCGGCGCGGGTTCCTGAGCCATCATGATTCGCGATTACCTTCCCTTGTTACTCCACCTCGGGGTGGCAATCGGCTTCGCCGTCTCGGCCTTGCTCGTCAGTGTCCTCCTGGGCAAAGCGGGCCGGCGCACGCGGGTAAAAGACACCGCCTACGAATGCGGGATGGTGGCGCAGGGCGAAACGCAGCCGCGCTTTAGCGTGAAGTTTTACCTGGTGGCCATGCTCTTCATTCTCTTCGATCTCGAAATCGTGTTCATGTATCCGTGGGCCGTCGTTTACCGGGAGATGATCGTCGAAAGCAAGCTGGTCCTCTGGAGCATGCTCAGCTTCATCACGATCCTGATGGTGGGCTACGTCTACGCGCTGAAGAAGGGCGCGCTGGACTGGAAAAAGTAGTCGTCAACCAGGCGGTTTCCCGCTTGCCTGGCAGCCGCCCTCCGCCTAAAGCTTAGCCCCCATGGTTCACCACATCGTCCTCTACAAACTCAAGCCGGAAGTTACGCCCGCCCGGGTCGAGGAGATGATGATGAACACGCGCATGCAACTCCTGAAGATCCCCGAAGTGCTAAACATCAAATGCGGAAAACGCATCGATTCGGAATTGCCCTGGCCGTTCTTTATCGCGATCGATTTCGAGTCGATGGACCGCTACGAAATTTTCCGGGAAGATCCGATCCATGTGAAATTCATGGAGGAAGTGATCAAGCCAAACACATCAGATTTTCTCGCCCTCGATTTTGAGATGGACCCGGGCAAGGACGTGCGGTTCTCCTGATTTCGGATTGCGGAGACCGGATTTCGGAAAGAATTCCGGATGATGGCCGAACGAGGCTCGATGTTCTACTTTCCGGTATCCGGTTTCCGGTTTCCGAAATTTTAAGATGCGCCTCGGCTACCTCTATTCCCGTTATCCAGTCCTCTCGCAGACTTTTTGCGACATGGAGATGCTCGCGCTCGAACGGCAGGGGTTCGCGCTCACGGTCGGTTCGATTCATCCGCCGCTGACGAGCATTCGGCATCCGCATGCCGGCCGGCTGCAAGCGCCGGTCCATTACGCGCCGCCGCCGGCGATCCTGCGGTTGTGGGAGGAAAAGGCGCGCCAGGAAACACGATGGCCCCAGGCGCTGATTGACTCGCACACCGAAAAATATGGGAGCCGTGTCAAAGCGCCCACACGCGCGCGCAACGCCAGCTATTTCGCTGAACTCTTCCAGCGCCATCAGGTCGAGCATTTTCATGTTCATTTCGCCAACCGCGCCGCTCACAGCGCGCTTTTCTTGAAAGCGATGGCCAGCATTCCCTTCAGCATCACGGCGCACGGCCAGGATTTCATGGCCGATCTCGGCAATGACGACCTGTTGCGCGAGATATGTGACGCAGCGGAATTTGTCGCGGTCGAGACCGAATACAGCCGCGGCCTGATGGCGGCGCGGTGCCCGAACGCGGCGAGTAAGATTCATCGGGTCTACAACGGAATGGATCTGGGCAACTTTCTCGATCCCAGCTCGCGCGTCACGGACGCCGGGCCCGTGCAAATCTTGAGCGTCGGCCGGCTGGTCTCGTTCAAGGGGTTCGACTACCTGATCGAAGCGTGCGAGCAATTGCGCCAGCGCAGCATCCAGTTCCGATGCGAGATTGTCGGCGACGGCCCGTTGCGGAAAAACCTGCAACAGCACATCGATGAGCTGCGGCTGGGCCCTTTCATCACCCTCGCCGGCGCGCTGCCGCAGGATTGCGTGCTCGAGAAGCTGCAACGCTGCGATATTTTCGCTCTCGCCGCGACGGTCGACGATCACGGCGCGAGTGACATTTTTCCGACCGTGATTCTGGAGGCCATGGCCTCCGCGCGCCCGGTGGTTTCCACCACGCTGGCCGGCATTCCGGAAGCAGTGGTCGACAAGGAGACGGGATTGCTCGTCCCCGCCGGTGAGAGCGGGTTGTTCGCCGATGCGCTGGAAACACTCTGCCGAGATACGCCGTTGCGGGCACGCTACGGCGGCGCCGGGCGCGCGCGCGTCGAACAACATTTCCAGGTCGAGATAACGGTCCGTCCGCTCGTCGAGTTGCTGAAAAAGCAAAAGCCAGCCGGTAGCAAAGCGGCCGAAAAATCGCCGAGCCCCCCCCGGGAATCGGCCCGAATCGCTTACCTGATCGATCAATGGCCGGACGATGCGCTGCCCTCGCTGGAAACGGAGCTGAGTGAAGTTGCAAAACGAACGCCGGAAGTGCAGGCGTTCGTCTGCGACTTCCAGATGGGAGCTCGCCTGAGCCGCGATGCGAAACAGCTCGCGCTCCAGCTCGAATTTTTGCCGGACGCCATGGCGATAGAGGCCGAATGGCAGGCTAACCGCGAGCTGGTTCTCGCGCTGGAGGACGATCGCGCCAACGAATCGCAGCGCGCGCCCGTCGATCTCTTTTTGCGGCAAGCCCGTTTTGCCCTCACCTTGCGGCGCATGTTTACCCAGCGAAAAATCTGCCATGTCCACGCGACCAGCTCACGCGCGTTGATCTGCGGCGTGCTCCTGAAGAAAATGCTCGGCGTCAGCTTGAGCGCCTCGATCGAAGCGAAACCGGCAATGTCACGCGAAGCGATCGAGAATGCGCTGAATCACGCCGTCGGCGGACGAATCGCCGACCGGAAATTGAGCGAGCAGATCGGGGCTCCTTTCTTCTTCGACCGCGCCGCGTCGAACCAGCCTTTGGTCCGGGGTCTGCGCTGGTTGAAGCCGGTGAGCCGGATCGATTTGACGCGTCCATCGAGTTTCTGGCAGGCCTGGGTCAACCGGCTCGAGCATTGGAGCGCCGCAACCTGATGCTCCTTTTTCCATGAACAAAAAAGCCATTCTCCTCGCAGGCGGCGCCGGCACCCGCCTTTATCCGCTCACCAAGATCGTCTGCAAACAACTGCTGCCCGTTTACGACAAGCCGATGATTTGCTATCCGCTCGCCACCTTGATGCTGGGCGGGCTGCGGGAAGTGTTGATTATCTCCACCCCAAAAGACTTGCCCATGCTCCGGGACTATCTCGGCGATGGCTCGCGGCTCGGAATCCGGATCGAGTACGCGGCCCAACCGAAGCCGGAAGGGATCGCGCAGGCTTTTTTGATTGGCGCCGACTTCCTGGGCGACTCGGGCGCATCGCTGATTCTCGGCGACAACATTTTCTACGGGAAACTCGACTTCTATCGTGAGGCCCTCGCGCTCGAACGGGGCGCGTGCATTTTTGGATATCAGGTGCGCGATCCGGAGCGCTATGGCGTGGTGGAGTTTGGCCCGGATGGACGGGCCGTGAGCCTCGAGGAAAAACCGAAGCAGCCGAAAAGCAATTTCGCGATCCCCGGCCTTTACGTCTACGATGGGCGCGTGGTCGAATTCTGCCGGCAACTCCGCCCGTCAGCGCGCGGTGAACTCGAGATCACAGACCTGAATTTGGCTTATCTCCAGCGAAACGAGCTGCACGTGAAACCGCTGGGGCGAGGGATGGCGTGGCTCGACACGGGAACGCAAGCCAGTTTGCTCGAAGCGGGAAATTACATTGCCACCATCGAACATCGGCAGGGACTCAAGATTGCCTGTCTCGAAGAAGTTGCCTACCGGATGGAATTCATCGATCAGGCGCAGCTTGAACGGATTGTCGACGGGTTGCCGAAAGGCGAATACCGCGAATATCTGCGGCTCGTTTCCGCGGAAGGCCCAAGCGCCCATCATCCCGAGCCGAGGGCGTAATCTCGCGCCGGCCCGGCGCAATCACGGCGGGGATTGGCGCCAGCCTTCCAACACCGCCGTGAAGGCTTCGGGCGAAAGCCTAAGGCTGCCCGAAAACGGCCCCTCCAAAGCGGCGATGAGAAAAAGACCCAGGCCGATGGACGCCGCGAGAAAGATAGTGATCACGGTATGGGCGATCGCATTCCTTATCCCAAAGAGATAACTGAACCCGATGGTTAAAGCGGCCCCGGCGATCAAGACGAACCAAAGTGGCCTGGGCAAGGAAGAGCGCGCGGCGAGAAGGCGGCCCCGCCGCGCATCGTCAAGTTGGGTCAGGGTGTCCACCATTTTACCCAGGATAATCTTCTCGCGCTCCGTCTGGGGATCGAGCGCCTGTCCCTTTCGCCAGATGTCCAAAAGCTGCTCATGCGTCTTCGGGCTCGTCTCTCGCTGGTCCATCAGCGGCCACTCCTCCTCGATCACCAGCCTGCAATATTTTTCCAGGGAAGAACTGAACGCCTCTTGCTGATCGGCGGGAAGTGCCTGGGCCAGCCGATGAAGGTTGGAAAGTTGCGACGCCTCGCGGTCAGCCACCGTCTCGGCATCGTGATATTGCTCCCAGAGGAAAATGACGGAAAAGCCGAGAATGACGGCGTAAATCGTCCCCAGAATTCCGTAGATAAAGCCGGCTATTTCCTTGTGGCCTTCCAGGATCTCGTAGGGCGCAAACTTGCGCACCAGCCACAGGCCGAGCAGCGAAAGAAAAACGCTTCCTCCGAGATAAAGCAAGGCGGTCGACAGAAGTTGCATCGCGCTTATGACCAGGCGGCCAGTCCGACCGTCAGGATTTACTGATCGTCCTCCTCGAGGGGTCTCTAATAAATTCTTTGTAGGCTGCCTGGATGAATTTCATGAGGGCGGCTTTTGATTCCGGCGCGGTTTTTCCGGTAATGTCCTCGAGGAGCTGGCCGATCAACCGGTGCAGGTCGTTCACGTGTGGAGGTGCGGCTGGTGCGGCGGGGATCGCCAGAGGTTTTACCGCTGGAATATCGCCGGTCCGCGGAGCATCCAACGTGAGCAGCCCCGAAAAATCCGGGGCCGCCTTGTCCCTTTCGGTCAGGTAGCCCTGAAGCTTGAAGCAGTTCTGCACGGTCCTGATCACGGAAGTGTGATCGAAGGGGATGAAGCCGGCCGGCCTCGCGATGAGTCCTTTCTTGATGTGGGGATTGACCACCACGCACGGCACTCGCACGCCGAAACGGTTGAAAAGAAAACCGTCCTGACCGGGCGGGTTGGTGGAGTCCGGGTTTCTGGCGCCGCCGGGAGGCGGGACATGGTCGTAACAGCCGCCATGCTCGTCGTAGGTGATGAAAAGGAGGATGTTCTCGAACGCCGGCGACGATTTCACCATGTTGTAGATGTCGGCGATGAGCTGCTCGCCCATTCGGATGTCACTCGGCGGATGCTGGTCGTTTTGAGTGGGGCCGCCGTAGTTCGGCTCGAGGAACGCGTAGCTCGGGAGAGCGCCGCTCTTACATTTCGCCTCGAAATCGTCCAGCGTGCCGAAATTCCCGTCGAAGCGCGGATCGTGCAGCTCCGTCATGATGAGCCGGGTGAGCGAAAAATGATCCTGGCCGAATTTCCCGGCGAGGTCCTTTCCGTTGGCGAACGCGTTGTTGCCGAAAATCCCCCAGCTCAAATCCGTTCTTCCGCCGTCGATGGCGTCCTGGATCTGGTTGAAAATGGTTTTCGCATCGCACTGGACGTCGGGACTGTTGTTCACGTGTCCCGTGGAAGTGGCGGCGTGGATGAAATCGCGATTCGGAATGGTCTGGCTCGGGATCGAGCAGTGATAGTGATCGCAGACCGCGAAGCTGCGCGCGAGTTCGCTTAGCACCGGCGTCTGTTCCGGCGTGTAGCACTTCATGATCGACCGCGGGTTGGCGGGATCGTCGCCGAAACTGAAGGTCCCATACAGCATCGCGTTCTGGTAGTTCTGCACGAATCCCATGTTCGTGGGCGGCGGCGGGTACTGGAGCGCGACGTTGTACTGTTGAAACAACTGATGATTCGTGTCCTTGAAGCCCTCACCCGGGTCGGGCTTCGGCAGGGTGAAATCGACCGGGTTCGGAATTGCCTTGCCGTACTTCGTCTTAGGCTGGCCGTTTTTCTCGATCGGCACCTTTTCGATAAAGGGCAGGCCGTCGGCGTCGAGATTATCGAGCGGATTCCACAAGTCGCGCGTCAACCCTTCGAAATGCTGGCCGTCAGGTGGCGCCTGGTCGGCATAAAGCCAGCCCAGCAGGTTATCGAACGACCGGTTCTCCAGCATCAGGACAACCACGTGCTTGATGGTCGCCTGGAGCTTTCCGGCGTTAGGTTGTAAGGGCGCCTGCATGCGTTTCTGCCTCGGATCCGGCCAGCTCTTTGCCCGGGATTATTTGCCTCGCTGCCTGTCTCCCCGCGCGATCGGCTTGGCTGCGGCCTTATACTGGCTCGCCCAGCTCCCCTGCTGCTGGATGTTTTTCACATTGAAAAAATTCTGCAAGGCGATCGCCACCTGGAAGGAAAAATCAGTCGAGTAGGTGTTTGGATCCATCGAGGTGCCGCACTCGATATTCTGGAACCATTTCATCCATTCTTCCGATCCTCCCTGCTTGGGCGGCGTCGGGCCGCCATCTGGCGCGGCGCCGTCCGGGATAAGGGAAGTAGCCTGGGGATATTGGGCCGTGTTGTGACATGCCATGCAGGAAACCGTATTCAGGTCGGCCGGGCCATCCAACCTGCCATTCCAGCCAAGATGCTGCGGCGGAAGCATCTTGCTTTCGAAGATCACGGTCTCTTTGAGGTCCTTGTTCACCATGGTCTGAGTCGGTGGGAACGGATTGGTCTTGTTGACCTTGTTATCGGGATCATTGCCCCACATCAGTCCGACCGGGACGAGGTTCATGAACTTGTTTGGGTTATTGATCTTGCCGTTATAAACAAACGTTCCAAAAACCCAGCCCGTGCCCCGCGGATTTTCCGGGCTTCGATCCGCTCTTGGATCGCGAACGGAAATGTCCATTTGCAACAGGTTCACCGTGCCGACGACGCGATTCGCCGACAGCCAGAAATTTTCGGTGATGTAGGCTTTCCATTGCAGCGGGTTCTCCAGGTAGTCCACCTTGTCGGTCCCTTTCGGGGCGTCCGTGAACAATAATTTCGCGAAGACAGTTCCGCGCGGGAAGCCGCCATTGGGAAATCGTTTGTCCAAAACCCGGGGATCCGGATTTTGCGGGTCTTTCCACATCCGGTGCATCGCATAACCGGCCATGTCGTTGACCAGGGTAATGGCATAGACGGAGTAATCGCCCGCGACTCCCAGAAGATTTGGACCCAGCTGCTTGGGGCCTATGGGCGCTTCCTTAATGAGACCGCGAAAGCCCTCGGTTCCGCCGTTCGGAGGATAAGCGGTGGGGCCGGTCGTCGTGGGGTGCAGCCAGGGAATATGGTACCACGGACGGATCGTGTTCTTGAATGGATTCCAATCGGGCAAATTGCCTTCGAAGGCGTAGTCGCGGACCGCTTCGATATACTTCAGAGATTCCTTCTTGAAATCGATCTCGAGGAACTTTGGCATTTCCTTTGGTTCCTGGGTCGGGAAATCCGCCTTCAAACGGAAGACCGGCTGGTCGGAATATTTGGCGAAGTATTCGGAGGAGCTCACCATGAAGCCGAAATCAGGAAAACCCTGTTTTTCATGGTTCATTTGGTGCACCGCCAGAGCAGGCGCTGAGGCGGGCGCCTGGGTGGCCGGTGGGGCGGGCGTGTAGGCAGCCCGTGGGGCGGCTACCGGGCTCGGTTTTTGGGCGTGGACATTAAGGTTCCCGAGGCACACATGACTTAGGAGAGCTGCCAGGAAGAAGGTTCGTTTCATGGAAATTGGTCTGGTTGCTTGCGTTTGATTTGTTGGCTGTCGCTATCGCCCCTTTGCTTTCACCCTTGGTAAATCGTTCACGAAATCTTTCTCTGTCACCTCACATGCGCGCCGCACTTCCTGCACCGTGGCCGGCGCGTCGAAGCGGAAGAGAGGGTCGAGACCGCGCTCGAGCCGCGAAGCGCGAATGGCGGCCTTGATGGCGAAGAAAACACTGTTGGCCAGCACGAGCGGCGGCTCGCCGACTTCCTTCGCGGAGAAGATGTCGTTCGGATCCTCGGGGATGTTCTTCACCGAGTCCCTGGGGAAGAGGTAGGTGTTCATCTCGAGCGGAATCGTCGTCACCGCCGGGATCTTGTAACGCCAGGTGTTGGTGGTATTGAGCCGGCCTTTCTCCTCGCCGCTGGTTTCGAAGGCCAGCTTCTCCGTCAAGAGGTAGCCGATGCCTTGCACGAACGCGCCTTCGACCTGCCCGATGTCGAGCGCCGGGTTCATACTCCAACCCATGTCGTAAACAATGTCCGAGCTGAGGATCTTCACCTCGCCGGTGAGCACGTCGATTTCCGTCACCGAGCAGGCCGCGGAATAAGTAAAACCGACGAACGAATCCACGCCGCCTCCGAGCTGCGCGTTCTTGATTCGCTCAATCCCCGGAACATCCGGCTGGTCCGCCTCGGTCTTGAAGGTCATCGCCGGCACCTGCACCTCGCCGCCGTGGATTTTCGCGGTGAAGGAAGCGACGAGGTTGACGCGCTTCGCGTAGGCGATCTGGATCAGGAATTGCCAGATCATTCCTTTGTTTCCGTGAGGCCCTTCCACCGTCGCCGACCAGCCACCCTGAGAGCCGTAATTCCAGAAGTCGATCCCATTGGTCTTACACCAATCTTCCCCGTTATCCTTCAGCAGCTCATAGCCGAACTCCATCAGCCGCGCACGCAATTGCTGACAGGTCTGCTTCACCGCCTCGCAAGCGTAGGGCGTGCCGGTCGATCCACCAGTGCTGGTCGGATTCGGCGTGACGCTCGTGTTAACATTGTCGATGAAGATCATCTCCATCGGAATGCCCAGAACATAGGCGGCGACCTGCTGCGCTTGGGTGACAAGACCCTGCCCGATTTCGACGCCACCCTGATGGATCACGACCGTGCCGTCAGCCTGGTTGATGACGACGATCGCCGCGGACTGCTCCAGCAGGGTCAGATTATAGCCGGAGCCGTACTTCACCGGAATGATGGCGATCCCTTGCTTGCGCCACTTGTTTTCCCTATTGAACTTTTCGACTGCCTTATACTTCTCCTCGAACTTGGACTTGTCCTTTACGTACTCCCAAACCTCCTTCATGTAACAGTAGGAAAGGGCCTGTCCGAAGGGTGTGACGTCGCCCTGATCGTATAGATTCTTCTCGCGCAGATCCTCGGGCCGCATCCCGATGGCTGTGGCCGCGTCGTCGATCGCGTTTTCCAACATGTTCTTGCCCTGGACGTCGCCAAAGGCGCGCATCGCCGTACTCGGGGCGGTGTTCGTGCGGCAGACGTCGATCTGGCTCTGGAAATTCGCCACGCGATACGCGTTGTCGGTGCGCAATTGGATGCAGTTCGAGACGATGAACGAGCAATCGTAGAAAGCGCCGCCATCGCCCCACATCTTTAACAGCAACCCATGGATGATGCCCTTGTCTTCGCTTCGGATGCCGCCCGCATCGACCGCGATTTGGTATTGGCCGTAGTAACCGTGGCGCTTGCCGATCATCGCCGTGTCTTCATCGCGCGGAACGGCCACGCGCACCGGGCCCTTGGTGGCTTTCGCGGCCACGGCGGTCGGACCGGTGACGAAGCGCGTCTGCTCGGTCTTGCCGCCGAAACCTCCACCCACCGGTGGGACCTCGAGCTCCACCTGATGGTATTGCAGACCGAGCGCCATCGCCGTCGTCGCGTGCATCCCCATCGGGCTTTGCGTCGAGGGCAGCATCGTGATCCGGCCTTCGTCAGTGGGAATGGCGATGCACGCCTGCGTCTCCATGTAGAAATGCACCTGGCCGCCACAGAGCTGCGAGTTTTCGACGACGAGGCACGGGGCGTTACTCACCGTCGCCTTGCGAGTGCGAATGTTCCGATCGAGCGGCTCTTTTTCCACCACCCAGCCAAACTGGCTGCCGGGCCGCGTGATCTTCCAGATGTGCGAGGCATACGAAACTGCCTCGGGCGCGTCCGGAAAAATGCTGCCCTTCTCGATCGCGTCCAACAGATTGAGGACAGGCTCGCTCCATTTCCCGGTCCACGGTTTTCCCGGTTTCGAATAGGCGACGCAGTTCGCCGACACGTAACCGGCAATCCGGATCGCCTCCTCTTCACCGGTGGCAAGAACCATGGCGATCGATTGCCCGACGTAGCTGACCAGCTCGATCGCGAAGAGCGGCTGGTCCAGGCCCATGCCCTGGAGATTGATGCCGCCGTTCTTGATGTTCTCGCACGTGATGAGGTCGATGAAGGAAGGCGCGTAATCCTTCAGGTGCTTCCGCAGGACCTCCGCCGTCACGCCCTTATCGCTGCCCGGGATCACGAAGCGGTAGTTCATGAGCGCCCGCCGGCTTTGCACGAACGCTCCGTTTGCCGTCAGCGGCGGCACCGCCAGCTCCTGGGTGTAGTGGAGCTGACCCGACGTCTGATACATGGCCGTCACCTTTATGTAGGGTTGCGCGACCGGGGCCTTGAAGTCCTGCGGCTGGTAATGTTGCGTGCCGTTGCTTTCCGGCCAGTTGCCCCACGTGATTTCACCGCTGGATCTCACGTTATCGGGCACCGCGGCGCCTTTGCTCACCAGCGTGTTGACGATCGCCTTGTAGAGGAAGGAGACGGCGAGCTGCCGGCGGTATTCCGCGGTGAAGCCTTCGTTAGGCACCTCCTTCATTCGCTCGGCCCAACGATTCAATTCCGCGTCGACTTCATTCGCCAGGATCTTCGCGAGCGGGCCAAAGCTCGCGAGCGTCAGTTCCTGGCCCGCCATCGCCGTCTCGGTCTTGCTGGCGCGCCAGGGATAGGGCGCGATGCCTCCGAAGACGAGCGCGGCGGATTCAACGGTGAGTTTCTTGCCAAAGGTGAAGCGCGTGGTCGCGTTGACGATGCTGTGCGCGTTGACTTCGCGGAGCGCGACCTTCTGCGCGAGCACAGGTTCCTTCGCGTCGCCCAAGGGCAATGCGTAAGAGGCAAGCACGATCCGGTCGGCGAGCGTCGGGTCCTTCAGGACCGCGGCGACGAGGGCGGCGGCCGTCTCGGTGCGCTGCTGGAATTCGCCGCCCTCTTCCAGCACGAGATAGCTGAGCCTGGCTTCGACCGCGACCAACGCCGTGAACAGATCCGATGGGAACGGTTCGAGAGTGCCCTTTGGGATATGCTTCAGCACCATCATGGTGTTGCCACCGAGCGAGGCGGCGTTGCGAACGATCCGTCCGGCAGTGCGGCGGGCCATGAAGTCCAGCGCCCCAAGCGCCGTCGTCTCGCCGGGCTTCCGCCGCGCGATCAGCTCGATGAGGTCGCTGTAGGTCGTCCCCGCCGCCACGACGAGTTCATCATCTTTCACTCCGCCCGCGCCGTGCAGTTCAGGTATCAGGCGGATGTCGACGAAGAGTTTCGTCCCGGGATACTCTTCCTTGTAAACGCCGTAGGAGGTGTTGCCGTGAACGAGCCTGACCTTCTCGTCGCGGTGGGTTTGCAGGATCTCCGCCAGCTCGCTCAGCGAAATCGGGGTGCGCCATTCCTGGCCGCGGGCCTGGGCGGAGACCGGTTCGGCCGGACCGCGCGCTTCTTTCGGAAAAGGAATCGCGACGGCGGCCGGAAGCTGCGCCTCGCTCACATGATCCTCGAGACACGGCATCCGGTTTTTCTCGTCCGCCTTGCTCCAATCCGAGGCGAAGGTCTTCATCCCCGTCAGGATCGCGCGATAGCCGGTGCAGCGGCAAAGGTTGCCGTCGAATGCATCCTCGATCTCCTTTTTCGTGGCCTTCGGATTGTTGATGATGAACTCGGACATGTTCATCACGAAGCCCACGCTGCAGTAGCCGCACTGGCTCCCATTGTTGAGGGCGAGCCGATGGGCCACGGGATTCATCCCCTCGTGCGAGTGCTCGGAGGGATGATCGGCCACCTGCTCGACGAGCTTCATCGCCGCGGGTCCGGTTTTTTTTCCGCGACTCGCCGAGACGGCGGCGAGCACCGATTTGCGTTTGCCTTTGGCAGCCGCGGCGGCGGTGGCGAACACGTGCGAATCGTTCATGCCGATCGGAGCGGCGGAGCGCGACGCGGTGTGCGTATGCCGCAAGAACTGGGAATCCGGTTTGCGCGCCGCGCCGGTGCCCTCAACGGTCGTGACGACCAGTCCGCCCAGTGCGCAGACCGGCCGCAGGCATGAGTTGATCGCCCGGTGTTCCGGCTTTTTTTTCTTTTCGTCCCACCACGACAGGATCACGGTGCAACCTCCGCAGCCTCCCTGGCCGCACGGCTTTTTCGGGCCGGCGAGGGCCACCTCAGGAGAGCGCAGGTAATCGATCAGCAATAAGTCGGGCGCTGGGTTATCGATCGATACCGGCTTCCCGTTCAGATAAAAAGAAACGCCTCTGCTCATATTAAATGGAGCGAAGCTGTCTTAACGACGCTTCGCCTTCTTTGTCGCGGGCGCGTGCTTGCGCGCCGTGGTTTTCCTGGCGGCCGGCTTGCGGGCCGCCTTCTTCTTGGCGGGCTTGGGCGCCGCCTTGGGAATAGGCTCGTGGATGGTCTTGTGCGTTTCCTTGATCAGCGCACGCGCTTCCACCCGGGTGTGGCCCGGGGGCGCGACCAGCAGATCGGTTTTCGAGAGGGCGGCCCACAGCGTTGGGTCCTGAAATGCGATCGTGCCGCCCCCGCGTTTCTCTTGCGACACCATCCGGTTGATGTCGCCCACGCAGACCCAGTCGGAATCGGTCGTGATCCCCCATTTGGCGTGATCGTGCGTTTCGGGCCAGGTCCACGGCACGCCGAGCGGGCTCAAGTCGATATATTTTACATCGAATGTTTTGTGAATCCCGTCGCTATCAAGCGTGGGCGGAATTTTGCCCCGAATCCAGGTTTCGACGTCCAGGTCGGCCTTGAGCGTCGGGCCCACGAGATCGTTCCAGAAATCCTTGTTCCACTTGCGGTTCTTGGCGATCACCTTGAACGCCAGTCCGCCGCGCGATTTGCAATCGATCACGTCCGCATCGCCTTTGGCGTTGGGATCCAGTGTCTGCGTGAGGAGATAAAGCGGATCGCTCTTGCCGAGCGACGCGGGAATGCGCGGGACGTAAACCTGTGGTTCCTGATGATTGGCCATCTGGCCCGCGATCTGGCTCGCGGTGGCCATATCGAGCGTCAGGCACAGATAGGTCTGCCCATAGATCGGGGTGGGCATCCCGGCCGCCATCGGATCCGCGAATTTGGGCCACGAGTGCAACAGCCAGAGCGCGGTTTTCGAGGCGGTGTCGAACGCGATCACACCCTTGGTGTGGCCGAAGCTGCTGCTGTCCAGGCGCTTCGCATCCGCGGGCATCTCGTCGTTGTAGAGGATCCAGCCGGTGGTCGCGTCGGGCTTGGCGAAGACGGAGTTCAGCGTCAGGTCGAGCGCGCCTTTGCCGTCGGTCAGCAAGTAGGGCGATTTGGCGACCTTGCCGACGTTCGCGTCGTAATAAATGTACTCGTATCCGGTGGCGGTGGGGCTGTTCGCGCTCTTTGCGAGTTTCGGAACTTTATAGGCGAACCACCAGTCCACCGCCTTGCCGTTTTCATCGAGTGCGGAAATATTCATAATGGGTTCTTATTGTGCCGCGGGCGCCGGGGGTCGAGTACCCGGGTTTGGTCGCGTAATGGCAATCGCTGATTGCTCGACCGGTCGCGGGCGACGGGGACTTCACGAACCGGAGTTAAGCAAGTCTTACAAACTGTTGGCAAGCGCGTTTATTTTTTCGGCGCCGAGTGATCGGAACACAGACTTTCAGTCTGTGCGGCCAGCGGAGTTGCACTCCGCGACAAAGCGGAAACAAAGACAGCGGATGGAATATCCGCTGGACGCACAGACTGAAAAAACGTCTGTCTTCCGTTGGCTGTTCACGCAGGAGATGATTTGTATCTGCGAGCAGCGTCGTGACGGAAGACAGGCTCAGACTGGCGGTGTGGTTTTCCAATCGCCTGCGCTTCATGTCTTCGAAGCCAGAACTCACTTTCAGGCCAGCGCTGCTCCTCCCGGTAATATTTCGTCCGAACCTCGGCGTAACTTTTGAATTCATCGAGCACGAACCGGCGGTATCGCTCCAGACCTGATTCGTCGTGCCGGGTAAGCAGATCGCCGATCGCATAGGAAGCGAAGATTCCGGATCGCAGTGCCTTGAAGATGCCTTGGGAGGAGAGCGGATCGAACCGCGAGGCGGAATCGCCGACGGCAAGCCAGTCTCTGCCTGCCGCCGGTTCCAGCCGGCGTGACGAAGCGGGGCGAACGGCAAGCTGCCCGGTGAATCTGCCTCGCTCCACTGTTGCCGCAATGTTGGCCATGGTTCCGAGCGCCCGCTGCCACTCTTGCGGATCGTGGAGTTTCATGCGTTTGACGAGGTCCACGTCGGTCATGCAGGCTACGATCCTCCGGCCGTCCGAGAGGCCTGCTGTGTACCACCAGCCGTCCTCGAAGGCTTCGACCAGGGTGGAGGGATTTCCGTCGCAACCCTGGAAGAAGCCGGCGATGCCGACCAGATTGTCGGCCTCAACAAATCGGGCGCCGCAACGGCGAGCCAGAGCGGCGGCGCCGCCGGTGGCATCGACCAGAAAGCGCGCGGCCAGGCCCTGGCCGGTGGAAAGCGTCAATTGCCACTCGTTTCCGGTCCGCTTCGAGTCGGAGACTCGCGTGTCGAGGAGGAGAGTCGCGCCCTGCTCTTGGGCCGCGCGGGCGAGCATGGCATCGAAGGCGGCGCGGTCGAGGTGCCAGCCGGTATTCGCGGGCATATAGATGAAATCATTGTCGAGAAGTGCGGCGCTACCCCAGGCCGCGGTCGTCCCATATACTTCGCGGTGTCCCTGCGCTTGAAAAGCGTCCCACACGCCGAGAGGCGCCAGGAGCGACCGGACCGGGGGCGGCAGCGTCTCGCCGATCCGCACTGCTTCGTAATGGGACGCCTCAATCAGGACCACGGAAAGCGCCGGGGCGCGTGCTCGCAGCGACAGGGCGGTCGCGGCGCCACCGGGTCCCCCGCCGACGATGGCGACGTCGAAGGAAACGGGCGTCACGCTGGTGCGCTACCGTTCGTTCGTTTGGTGCGCTCAATACTGACGTACGGCGGATTCGAAGATGGCGGCGGGACGGTGCTCGGGTTGATGTCGCCGCCGGGATTGCGCCGAACGAACGGCAGCCGCCACCACTCCGTCACCATTTTCAGGTCCCCGGCGTTGGTCTGAGGCACGCCGGGCGTCCAATCCATCCAGACCGGCGGATCCCCAAGTGCGGAAACTTCGAAGGTCTGCATGGGCCGATGCGCCGGCCACCAGAGCGTCTCCCAGAGTCTCTGTTCGCGAGACATCAGCTTGTCGTTGTCGCTTTGGGGATAAACCACGTTCCACTTTTCATAGGTCACGTCGACTTGCTGCGTGGAGCATTCATTGAAGTCCGCCTGCCAGGGGACCGACATGTATTTAGTAAGATCGCCGGGCTGGAGGCCGACGGTAAAATCGTTGCTCTGGCTCAGATCGCTCCCCGCATAGAAGGCGAAGTTGCTATCGGGCAGCGCGCCGGTGTTGGCCTGCGCCGGCGTCTGTCCAAAGTTGTAGAAAGCAGGATCGGCTTTGATGCGGTACGGCTCGCGCCAGATCGATGGGTTGCGCATGACCCATCCGATCTCTCCGCCGGGGCAGAACGATCCACCCAGGATGTTGCTAATGACGCCCCGGTCGAGATCGCGCGCCGTGCGGTTCACCCAGTCCGCATATGGATCCAACGGATCGGGGTTGGCCCATCCTTCCAGCTTCTCATTATAGAAATGCCCGAGCGCCCACTGGCGCAGCAGATAGTACTGGTAATCGGTGAGACGGAAGAACTTTGCGGGAAGCGTATTTGTGATCGGATTGTCTCCGCAGAGCAATGGCATGAGCGGGAGATTGTGGACGCGGCTGTCGGGCCGGCCGCCGACCATGAACTGGTTTTCGGCGCCAGGCGTCCGAAGCAAGTCAAAGAGAAACTTGCGCATCGGGCCGTTCGGGTCGGAGGTGTTGGCCTTCAGACATTTGCGCCGGCAGTCCCGGAGGAGCTTTCCCGAGAGATAATCTTTCAGGTGCTGGTGCACCCGCGTGGAGAGCTGGTCGGTGATCTGATCGGGATAGGCCGGATCGGCGCCGACGATCTCGTTCACGGCTTGCTTGAGTTGCTCCTTGGCCTCCACGCCGGGCGGAGTTTCCGAGGCGGCGAGCCAGCCCTGAAGATATCCGTCGAAGTCATGGCCAGTTTCCGCGGCCAGCGATGAGGCGAAGTCGCGCAGGGCTTCGCGGAGGCCGCGTTTGCGGCCTTCAGGCAAGAGCGCCTGACCCAGGGCTTCGGCGCCGGCGCGCATTCCTTTTGCGCCGGCCTCCAGGGGAGCGATGGCAGCTTCGAGCTCCTCGATGAAAAGCTTTCCCGATTGATGATCCTCCAGGCATTTCTTCTCACATCGGGCGACCGCGTCGCGATGGATCACGGGCGGCTCCCCCAGTTTTTCGGGGTCGAAGGTGCCGCGCGTCGACTGGTTATGCGGGAAGTTCGATTGGCCAAGAGCGTCGCAAAGATAGCTATATTGATCCGGCCGGTAGAGGATGCTCCAGATGTCGCGGTAGAACCACGGCTTGTACTCCGGGTTCCAGCGCACGCGCCCGGCGCGCCAATGGATCAAGGCCTCCTCATTGGTGGGATCGATGTGCGGCGGATCATGGAAGGTGCCCGCGGTGCCGTAGAGATCGGTCCGCTCGGCGAACTTCCGGATGGCCATGTCCCCGATCACGTCGTCCATCGTCACCACGTCGAGAATTTCCGGGACATAAGCGGGATAGGCGCACACGACCCAAGCCGGATATTCCACATCGACGTAGCGGAGACGGTCGACCAGGGCGGAGTGCATGACGAGCCTGGCCATGACCGAACCATCGGAAGTGTCATCGAACCAGCCATCGTTGTTGGCGTAGTCAGTGATGCGCGGCTGGCCGAAGTCATCAAACAGATACGAGCCTGAATTCCCATGGCCACCGAGGACCAGCAGCCGGCCCTGCTTGTCGAGCACAAGATCGCCGAGCGTGTCAATGGAGTTGGGCTCCAGCGGCGGCGGAAAGGTCGTCGCGTAACTATCGCCGCCGTCGCGGTCAAATTGCGCCGTGGGTTCCGTTTTGGTGACGGTGCGGGGACCCGGGTCGATAATCAGACGCTGCCGTGCGCCTTCATCCGTAATAGCAGCATTGCGCGGCGGATGGCTTGGATCATAGCCATGCTCCCCTTCGAGCTGGCGGAATTCGTACCAGGCCGCCTTTTTGTTCGCCAGGTATACGCGCCACTGAATATCGACGAGGGTGCCGGCGTTCCCCCCGCCCTCGATTTGATCCCCTATTTTCAGCGGACGTCCCTTGGGGTGCTTCTCATCATAAGCGAAGATCTGAAACCGGGCCGCCTGGCGTTTGATCCGGCCTTCTTCGTCCTTGAAAGTTTTGATCGGCAATTCAGTCACGCCGTCGGCCGAGAGCGAGGTGTTGCCATGCTTGTCGCAATCGATCGGCAGTGCCGCCGGCCGTTCGGGCGAGATGCAAAAGATGTCCGGACTATTGCCCAGGCGGGCGATACCGACGCCCGGATGAATGCGGTAGGTGGTAGGCATATCGTTTGTTGAAAGTGAGGCGAATCAATCCAGGAAATCGAGGGAGACGCCCTCCATGCGCAGCAGTTCGTTGTCTTCGCGGTAGTCGGCGCCGATCACCACCAGCGTGATTTGCAATGATGTCGCCTTTGCGCCGAGAAGCCGTCTGGCGGATTCGGTGACGTTGATGCGGTGATTGCGCGGCATATTGTGATGGCGCGGCCGCTGGTCGTACGGCCGCGGCCGGCCTGGCGGCAGGTCGCAATGGCCGGGGCCGCCGATGCAGTCCGCATGGCCAAAGATAGCCAGGTAGCCGGCGTAGTTTTTGTGCGTGATCGGAGTGGAAGCATTGGCGTCAGGCAGATTCAGGAAGACTCGGATGAAGCAGGAGCGCGGCAACTGCGGCACGCGATGCAGCCGAACCTCCGCGCGCTGGAAAGAGTTGCGCACCGGTTTCGGCACATCGATCGGCTTTGAGACGAAGCGGCCCACCGGCGTCCCCAACCCCACCGGCACGAGGAAGGCGCACTTGACGTATTCGTACCCAAACCTGGAAATATCGAGCGTGTCGTCGATGGTGTAACTCCACGGTGTGAGCACTGCATCGAGATCTTTGGGCAGCGCATGCGGGTTGAGCTGCTGCCACTCGTGCCACACGCGATCGATGTTCACGTGAATCGGCCAGAAAACCGGATCGTACGATGCGGTCAGGTTGCTTAACATGTCGCCAAACTCCGGCTGAGAGTAGAGGTCGTCCCGGGTGTGGGGACGCCGCCCCGCCACGCGCACACCACGATTGCGGTCTCGATCCTTGATCGCTCCCGCAACAGCCTCGGTCGAAGCCGGCGGCGGGTGCGGATTCTGGCCCCCGGTCCAGATGTGCATGGTGTTGTGCGGATTCTGGTCGAGAAAGCCGAAGGAATCGTCGTAGAAGCTGCCCCCGCCGAAATCGCGAAATGTGCGCAGCGCAAAAATCTGCTCCATGTCCGCCGCGGTGGGATAGTGGTAGTGAAAGATCGACGTATTGATCTTTTTCGGCTTGTGCGTCTTTGGGTCGTGGTACTCGGCCGGGTAACGCAGCGGGTACCACAAGGAATTGCTCGCCAGCAACGCGTCGATGAACCGGCAGCGATGCCCGCCTTCCGTGTACTTCTTGTTCGTTATTTTAGCGACCGCGGCGAAGAACGTCGTCTGCGAAGTGTAGCGGCAACCCTTCCTGACCATCTCGGCGAGCAGTTTTTTCCCAACCGCTTCCGGCAGCCGCGGGTGAGCCTCGTTCACGAGATAATGGATCGATCCTTCGGTCAGGTATGCCTTGTACGCATGGGGGATGATCGACCCTTTCTCCGGATGCTCCGGGCAGTACTGGGGCATCGTCCAATCCCAGTAAGGCATCGTGAGGCCAGGGCAGACGTCCTGAAGCGCCTGCTCGAATTCATAGAGATAGGCCCGATGCCATGGCAGGAAACGCTCCCACCCGTGCTGGCAGTGGTTCTGGTGGACCAGCGCCATGTTGTTGTAGCTGCGGCGGTCCTCGGGCCACTTGTTGAGACGGTAAAGTTCGCGGAAGGCCCAGCGAAACTTCTCCAGTTGCGCTTCGGACATGCAATCGAGATTGCCGCGCTGTTTGAGCTCCCCATACTTGTAGCCGAATTCGTTCGGCGAGCCTGTGTAAACCTCGAAGCTCCGGACTTCGGCCTCGACGTTGTCAGGGGCGACCTCCTCCATCGTCGTTGCGGCCTTCCCTTTGACCTCGAATGAATTCTGATGATCGCTCGCGGGGCAGCCATCGTCGATCCAGTCGGAGACAAAGCCGATCTCGGACTCCGGAACGGGTTTGCCTCCCCAGGGGAGCGGCGGAAACTTTGTTCCGTCGAACGGGGCCTGGCCGCGCAACCCGAGGATGAGACCGGATCTGGCGCCCCGACCCTCCGCCTCCGAGGCGGCCACGGGGTGACAACACGAAGGCGCAGCCGCTTGCGCGGGCGCGATCATCCGAACGCCACCGATCTCGACTTCGAGGAGCTTGGGAAGCGGCAAATGCCAGAATTGGCCCTGGCCGTCGTAGTCGACGTTGCTGTCAGCGGCAGCGCGGTCGAGGATTTGTTTGACCTTTTCGTAGCGAGTGATCGAGGTGGCGGCGGGCATGATTTGTCTTCCTTCAGTGCTGGAGCAGTGAGTGCATGCGGTTCACGGAAAGGCTGCCCCAGAGTGAACCTGCCGCGATGAGCAGGATTCCGGCGATCAGGATCCATCCGGCAAATGGCAAATAGTAACGTCCCGCCAGCACGGTGAGTGCGCCTCCCAGGCCGAGGGCAAAAGGGCCGTACCCGGTTTGCGGAGCCCTTCTCAACGCGAGCAATAGATGAAGACCCAGCATGGTTGCCAGAAGCGGATGGAGCCAACCCAGGTACGGTATCCGTGCGGCCCCGAGAACTCCAAAGACGCTCATGCAAGCCGCCCAGCAGACCGGGCATTTCGGGAAAAAAGCGACTACCAAACCCAAGGCAACAGGCGGCATGAAGCGGAGGCGCGCCGGTGCTTTTCCCCGGGGGTCTCTTTCCTCATGGAATGAAGTCGCCCGGCCGTGGCAGGAGGGCGATCTGGCAATCGCTGATTGCCCGAACCAGCCTCGGGCGACGGGGAACTTCACAAGTCGGAGTTAAGCAAGTCTTACAAACTGTTGGCAAGCGCGTTTATGTTTTCGGGACAAACGCGCGGAACATAGAGCTTCAGTCGGTGCGGACAGCGGAGTTGTGCTTTGCTGGAAAACGAAACAAAGAGCACGCTGCGGGGATCGACGTCCTCGGCGAGGGTCGGCATGGCGGCAAAGAGCATACCGTCCGTGCGCCGCCGTCGCGGCGACGGAGCGGTGGCGGCGCTACTCTCGCGCCGACCGTGCCCTGCCCGCGCCGGCGCGACGCCGGGCTCGCGTCGAGCCGTCGGCTATCTATCTTCGCCCGCCCAGGATCTCCCGATTCAGCCAGATGACGAATTCCGCCTGCCCGCCCGAGATGTCGTCGGTATAGATGAGGTTGGGCATCAAAGACGCGGTGATCCCGCCACGCTCGTAGGCTGCCACCAACCGGCTCCAGAGCGCCCCATTGGCCTGGCGGGCGAGCTCGAGGACAGACGGCGCGAGACCCGTGAAGCAGCCGACGGCCTGCGCGCCACTCTGTGACAGAGTCCATGACAGGAGGAACAGATTGGCACCGTGGTTGCGGACGTCGGCGAGCTTGCCCAATTGATCGCTGACCATCAGCTCCAGGTCGGGGGTGTTGGTCCAGGAGTCGTAGACGATCAGGTCGGCAGCGTCGGCGCCCGGGCTCCCCTTGTCGGCATATGAGTAAACCCCCTTGGACTGCTGCTTGATGTCCTCCTTGAGCTTGTCGAAGACGGCCAATACCTTGCCACCCTTACCAATGTACTCGTTGACCGTGACGGATTGCAGGCCGCCGACGTGCACCTCGCGGTCATACAGGAAAGGCTGCAGCGCATCGGTCACCTCTTTCAGCAGCCTTTTCATCTGGTCATCGGTAAAGCCCCAGCGGCCCACGATACCGTGGTCGCGGTCGTAGTAGTGAGAGAACTTGAGGATGACCAGGTCGCGGCCGTCCTGCAAATACGTCTTCACGTTGTCGAGCACGGCGGCCAGGTCTTGGCCGTTACAGCCCCAGTTGGGGTTCCACCCGGGGATGTTCATCTGTGAAAAATGGCCCGTGCGCATGACGCCGCCGTGGAGCACCGGCCGGATGTCGAAGTAACGGCAACCGAACCGCAATTGTCCGAGGATGTCGTGGTTCTGGGTTTTCGTCTGGCAGGAGCCGACGGTGGGCGGCCCGGCACAGTTGCGAGCCGTGGACATGCCCGCATCGTGGGAAGCGGGCATGGCGATCTCCATCAGTTTCCTGTCGCCGATCAGGTCCAGGCTGTCGGCCATCCAGCTGCTGCGATCGACGAGCATCGATGCCGCGCATTGCAGCGTTTGCCGCTGACCCATGTTGACCTGGACGGCGGTAGCGCCATCGAGGGCGACGGCAGGGTCCCAAGCAAGCCTGAGATAGAGAAAACTGCCGCGGTCGACCCAGTCGATCGCCTTAGTGGCGACGTTGACTTTGCCAATGCGGCTGAAAAGGTTGGCGTGGGGGTAAGACTGGTGAACCACGATGACGAATCCGTCGTCGGTGAGGGCAACCGCGGGGCGTTCGCCCTCTTCGTAGTAGATGCGGGGGCCGAAGGTGATGGTTTTGGCCCGGGGATCGAACGCGCCGACCCGGTACCAGAGGTGGTGGTCGCCCCGCTGGGCCCTCCAGCGGAAAAACTCGATCGCCACATTCGCGTTGTTGATGGCGACGGTAGGGGTCTTGCCGTCCGCGTACCACTTACCGCCACCGAAGGAGATGGTCTTGCTGCCCGGGTCGACGACGCCGACGCGGTACCAGTATCGAGATGGAAAAAACCGGTTGGTGGTCTCGTGGACCTCGACCACCGCGCCGTTCGCGTTCAACCCCACCTGCGGCCGATAGCCGGTGTCGTAGCGAAGGCTTTGACCGAAGTTGATGGTCTTGTCCGCGGCCTGCACCTGACCAACGCGGTAATACATTTGATGGGACCCTAAACTGTCCGTCACATGGACTTCGACGACCGTGCCCCCCGCATTGACGGCGACAGCCGGGTTCATGCCGTTGCCCATCGGACGGCTGGGACCGAACCTCACGAGACCGCCTGTTCGTGTCCCGACATGGTAGAAGAGCGCTCTCCGCCGTTCCGATTCATGAACCTCGACCAGCGTGCCGTTCGCCGCGGCGATCCTGGGGACGACTCCGGAGTCGTAGGTTTCCGGAGCGCCGAAGTACACGCTTCTCACTTCACACCCTCCCGGCGCGGCTGGGCGCGCACAGAATTGCCCGGCGGGTGGACCGGGGCCGCGGGACGTCTCGCGTTGGAGACGAGCCGTCCACATCGCTCTACTTGGTCTCGTCGCGGTCGCGGTACTCGACGGTGGCGATCGCCGAGGCGGGGATGGCGTTGAGGTCGAACGCTGCTGCCAGCGGCAGCACGGTCGAGGATTTGTTTGACCTTTTCGTAGCGAGTGATCGATGTGGCGGCGGGCATGATTTGTCTTCTTTCAGTGCGGGAGCAGCGAGTGCATTCGGTTCACGGAAAGGGTCCCCCAGAGTGAACCTGAAATACCCAGCATGGCTCCCAGCGGGGATATGGCCAACCCAGGCACGGTATCCGCGTGGCCTCAAGAACTCCAAGGACGCTCATGCAAGCCGCCCAGCAGACCGGGCATCTCTGGAAAAAAGCGACTACAAAATCCAATGCAACAGGCGGCATGAAGCGGAGACGCACCGGTGCTTTTCCCCGGATGTCCCTTTCCTCATGGAATGAAGTCGCCCGGCTGTGGCAGGAGGGCGATATGGCAATCGCTGATTGCCCGAACCAGCCTCGGGCGTCGGGGAACTTCACGAGCCGGAGTTAAACAAGTCTTACAATCTGTTGGCAAGACGCTTTATTTTTTCGGGACAAGCGCTTAGGGCCTTTGTTCCGCTGGCTGTTCGCGCAGGAGATGATTTGTGTCCGCGAGCAGCTTCGTGACGGAGTCGGGCGCGAGCGCGTCGTAGTAACCGCGGATGCTTCCGCGGCGATCCACCAAAACGAACCGGGTGGTGTGGACCGGGCCGCCATCTTCCTCGGCAGCGTCGGACAAGCCGAGCTTGAATCCATCTCGAGAAAGCGAATGAATGGCATCGCGCGGACCGGTGAGAAAATCCCAGCGGAGCGGTTCCTTGCGCAATTTGTCCGCATAGGCGCGCAGGACTTCGGGCGTGTCTTTTTCGGGGTCGACGGAGAAGGAAACGAGATGGACATCGCTCTTTTCGAGCGGCCTTTGCAGCTCGCTCATGCGCGTGCTGATGATCGGGCACGGCCCGGGACAGGTGGTGAAAATGAAATCGGCTATCCAGATTTTGCCGGTCAATTGTTCCGAGCCAAACGGCTGGGCGTCCTGGTTCACCAGCTCGAATTTCGGCGCCGTTCCCAGGGAAGGCAGGGGCCGGTTCGAGAGCTGATTGACCTGGACCTGCCGCAGCCAGAAAAGCAGGCCCGCGGTCACGATCGGGATGAGAATCAGAGTCGCCTTCCATGCGGTGGAACGTTTCCGGGCCCTCGGCGTGAGGGGGATGGCGGCGGTTTCCGATTTCATCTTTTAGTCAGGACGAGGGCAAGAAGAAGCAAAGGGAGGTAGACGATCGAGGCAAGGAAGAGCTTGCGGGCATCGGCCACCACCTGGGTGCGGAGAAAACGCATGGCCACGAAGATAAATAATCCGTTGAGGATGAGCTCGACCAAAACGTAGAGGGAATTGACGACGCCGATGAAAGCGGGAATCCCGCTGACGAGAAGGAGAACGATGCAAAAGAAAACGCTCTGGCTTGCGCTGCGGGTCCCGGTTTCGTCGTCCCTCGAAACCATTTGAAAATCAGCGCGCGCATAGTCTTCCCGGTACATCCACGCGATGGCGAAAAAGTGCGGCAATTGCCAGAAGAAAAGGATGGCGAAGAGGCTCCACGCGCCGGGATCCAGCCGCCCGCTCGCGGCCGCCCAGCCGATCATGGGCGGCAAAGCGCCCGGGATCGCGCCCACCAGAGTGTTGGCGGTGCTAATGCGCTTTAGAGGCGTGTAGGCGAAAATGTAAATGAGGATCGTGGCGGCCGCGAGGGCGGCGCTCAGCCAGTGGCAGGCGATCGTAAGGTAACTGACGCCGGCGATGGCGAGGAGGCTCCCGGCGATGAGCGCATCGCGCGGAAGCATTCGGCCGGCCGGAATGGGCCGCGTTTTTGTCCGCTGCATGAGCGCGTCGAGCCGGCGCTCCCACCATTGATTCAGCGCGGCGGCGCCAGCCGCGGCCAGCGCGGTCCCGAAGACGGCGTGGAAAAGCGCTAAGTAATTGACCGCGCCAGCGGAGCCCAAATAAAAGCCAACCGCGGTGGTGAGCAGGACCAGAAGAGTCAAGCGGGCTTTGACGAGCTCCGCGAAATCCGAACCCAAACGGCGGTTTGTTTCACCCTCCTTGCCGGCTGTTAACTCACCATTGACCGGAGGATTCGCGGCGGTTTTCATAGCGCGGGCAGTTTTTCGAAGGCGAGATCGCGGCACTGGGTCGGCGCCGCTTTCGAGCTTTGCGAGAGCCTCAGGGAGATTGCGGAAACGGCGATGCCCAGGGCCAGCATGGCCGCGCCTATCGCGACGTGGGCCGTCGCAATGTCGGCGGCCTTATTGGTCCAGATAACCAGGGCGCCCAGGGTGATCTGACCGGCCAGAAGCAGGAACCACGCGTCGCCCAAGCGCGCGAGCGGGTGGCCGCGCAGTTCTGCCGCCCGGGCCCGGAGCAAACACGCGATGACGCCGGCGGCGATGACGAGCGCGAGAAAACGGTGAGCCATCTGCAACCAGATCTGAGCGGGCGTGACCTCCGATAACGCGCGGGCGTTTCGCCAATCGTTGATTTCAGCCAGCTTCACGGGCGTCACCTCCGGGATAAACCGGCCGTAGGCGGTGGGAAAATCGAGAATCGCCAGGTCACGATGCTGGTGCCGCATCGTCGCGCCCAGCGCCAGTTGAAGATAGATGAGACTGGTGGTCACGACGGCCAGGCGCGCCAGATTTCGCGCCGCGGGACCGGAAGAGTCGTGCGCGGAGATTCGTTGCCACAACCGGGAGGTGGCGAGCGCGATGACGATCAACATTCCAAAAAACCCCTGGGCCAGGCAGGCGTGAAAAATTCCGATCTCATCCTTCAGCAGGGTCACGCGCAACCCGCCGAGCACACCCTGCAAAATAACAACGACGAGAGCGGCATAACCGAGATGGCGGACCCAACGGCGGCTTTCCGCGCGCCAGAGCCAGAACGCGAGGATGATCGTGAGCAACCCTATCGTGGAAGCGATCAGGCGATGGATGTGCTCGGAGAAAATCCCGCCGACCCATTTGGAGACAGGAAAAAGAAACATGTTGTAACCAAAAGTATTCGGCCAATCCGGCACGGCGAGGCCGGCGCCTTTGCTGGTCACGTTGCCGCCGCTCCAGATGAGGACGAGCGTCGCGAAGGCGGTGAATAAGGCGAAGCGATGCAGCCATGGAGTGGGCGATGGCGATGGGCGATTCACGGGAAGGAACTAGACCTCGCGGGAAACTGGTGCGCAAGGGAGGAGAAGCGGTGGATCGCGCGCTCCGTCGCGCGGTGCTTCAAAATGACCCCGAAGGCTTTCGGGGCGACTAATTGACATCGCGCGACGGAGCGCGCGATCCACCTGGCAGCTACGTCGCCAGAGAGAAACTCAATGTCCGTGAGGACTCGCCGCGGGAGGAGGAGGCGCTTTGCTGTCAGGCGCGCCGCTCGGGTCTGCCGGTTTAGGCGCGCCGGGAGGCGGGATGGTGCCCGGGGTGGGACCGACTGGAGGTTCACCCGGCGGCCGATCCGCCGGCGCTGGCGCAGTTTGGGTCCCGGCGAGTTCCGCCCGCTCTTTCAGCCAGGCCTGGTATTCGGCGGGGTCGTCCACCACGAGCATCCCTTTCATGCTGTAATGACCGAGGCCGCAGAGCTGGCCGCAAACGACTTCGAAGCTGCCTTTCTTGATCGGCTTAAACCACATCGGAATGATCTGGCCGGGAATCGCGTCCTGCGCGATCCGCAGGGGGTGGACCGCGAAATTGTGGATCACGTCCTTCGAGGAAAGCTCGATAATAACCGGCCGATCGACCGGCACGTGCAACTCTCCCACTGTCACAATGTCATCCTTCGCCGCGGGATCGGTTACATCCAGGCCGATCGGATTCGAATTGGTCAGGAGACCGATGTCGCGTCTGCCGAATTGGCCGTCCGGGCCGGGCAGATGGTAATTCCAGAGAAACTGCTGGCCGATGGCATGGACCACGACCGCGTCCTTGTCCTCGGGAAATTGGTTTACTCGCTTGGCCCAAAGCGGAATCGCGAAACCGATGAGCAGGACGGCTTCGATCAGCACCACGGCAAATTCCAGGTGCGTGGAAATACCGCTCTTAACGCCCTCGTGGTCCGCGACCGGATGGCGGCCTTTGCGGAAGCGCACCAGAACGTAGATGAAATAGGCGGACCAACCGACGAACAGCGCAGCCATGAACCAATGGCAAAACTCGATGATGTGATCGATCTGGTAGCCGTGCTCGGAAAAGTTCGGCGGCAGGCCGATGAGTTCGTTGAGGAGGGCGAGCCTATTCATATTTTTCCAGATCCTCGTCCGTCAATTCCTGATGCGGTTCGAGCGGCATGTTGGAGTGCCGGTAAAGATGGAGACTGAAAGCGCCGACTCCGCCGAGCACCGACATGACGACCCCCATCAGGACCCAAATCGCCACCGCCATATGCTCCGTCGATTTGGAGCCCCGGGCGCCGAAGCAAACGGAGCAGGCGAGCGCCTGTCCGGCCTGCGAGCCAAGAAAAATCGTGACGGCCAGGATCAACTTCGCCTTCATGTGATGATCCGAAGCCGTTTCATTTTCCGGTAAAACCAGACCCCGTAAATCATCAGGGCGATGGCCGCGATAAACGAACCGATCGCGCCCGCGAGATAAACCGGCGCGCCGGCCTCGAGATTGACTCTGACACACCAGGCGCCCAGCCCGAGTGAAAGCAGGGTGCACACTGTGATGAAGAGGATATGAAAGCCTTTCAGCGACATTTTAGCGAACGATCGGATCGTACCAGGCCAGGTAAGTGAGGAAAAATAGTCCGAGGACGAAGAAAGCCGTGAAGATCAGGATGCGATAGATCATGCGCTTTTCGTTCGAGAGATGCATGAAGATCGCCGCGACCAGGCCAGCCTTGAAAGTAGCCACGAGCATGGCGACCGCGACGTTCGCTTTCTGCGTTCCGAAATCGATGTAGGAAAGCGCCACGGTGATGGCGGTAAAGACGAGCAGCGTCAAACCGACCATCAGATAAGCGCGGATGTGTTTCGCAACGTCATGCGCCGCATGCTCCTCCGGTGCGTGTCCGTCGTCTTGGACCGCCGCCGCTTCGGCGCTAATTGGTTCGTGTGTTTCGTCCATCGATTTAAAGCAGGTAAAAGAGCGGGAAAACGAAGATCCAAACCAGGTCGACAAAGTGCCAGAACAGACCGGCCACCTCAACCCGGTTGGCGAGATGCTCGGGATTTCGCTTGTAGAGATTCGCGCCCACCGGCAGCCAGAGATAGATAAAAACCAGAACCCCGCCGAGCACGTGCAAGCCGTGCAATCCGGTAATGGTAAAGTAGGTGGCGAAGTAGGTGTTGAAATTCGGCAGGAACATTCCGGCGAATTTCACGTCCTTTTTGTCGACATGCGCGATCTTATCGGTGGCGTGGACGGGCCAGAAATGCGGCCGGTCGGAGTCGGGGTTGGTCGGGTCGGCGTTGACCTGGTCGAGCGCGATTTCGAATTCGTGGATGTTTGGATCATGCAACGCGTCGTGGTTGTGCAGGTGGCCCGTGATCTTGTTGCGCGGCTCGTGCCCTTTCGCCAACAAATGCTTGTTTCCAAGGTACGGCTCATATTTCTCCAGCGCTTCCGTCTTAATATGAGCGCCAAAGTGGACGAACTTTTCCGGCCACTCGTACGCCAGTTTCACCGCGAGGAAGATGACGCCGCAGAGGATCGTGATCCCCATGTAAAGTTTATATCGGGCGAACCTTCGCATCTTGAGCGAAGCCCAGGCCATGACCACCGTGACCGACGAAGCGATCAGGATCGCCGTGTTCATCGTTCCGACCGGCACGTTCAACAAGCCGTGGGGCCAATCCCCCGGAGCGGCGTCGAGGCGCAGAAAAACGTAAGCGGAGAAAAGGCCCCCGAAGAGCATGACTTCCGAGGCGAGAAAAAGCCAGATGCCGACCTTGGCGTTCCAAAGCCCGGTATCGGGCCGGGCGGTGACTGTATAGGGAATATCCATGGCGCGGGTCGGGGCGTCTAATGGTGGACGGCGGCAGCCGCTTCGTAGGCTTTGCGATCACTGTCGCGCATCGGTTCGTCTTGCATGGTAAAATCAGTCTCCCGGCCGGGGAGGCTGTATTCGTACGGGCCACGGTAAACCGTCGGCGTCTTGGCGAAATTCCCGTGGGGCGGCGGGGAGGGCGCGGTCCATTCCAGCGTGGTGGCCTCCCAGGGGTTGTCGTTCACTTTTTTCCCGTACTTCATGCTCCAAAAGAAATTGATGATGAAGGGAATCTGCGCGAGGCCCATGATCCAGGCGGCGATCGAGATCGGCCCGTTCCATTCGAATCCGCTCATGCCCCAGACTTTTTCGCCCGCCAGGGTCCAGCCTTGCCCGCCATCATACCAACGCCGGTGCATGCCGAGCATTCCCTGCAAAAACATCGGCAAAAAGATGACGTTCATGCAGATGAGCGACGGCCAAAAATGCACTTTCCCCCAGAACTCGCTCATCATCCGGCCAGTCGCTTTTGGGAACCAGAAATAGATCCCGGCGAAGACGGCGAAAATCGTCCCCGGCGCCACGATGTAATGGAAATGCGCGATGACGTAATAGGTGTCGTGCAGATAAAGATCGGCCGAGTTGAAGGCCAGCGGGATCCCAGTTAACCCGCCAATGCCGAACATCGGCAGAAATGCCGTCGCGAAGAGCATCGGGACGTTGAACCGGATCGAGCCGCCCCAGAGCGAAATGAAAAAGGCGCTCAGGATGATGACCGACGGAATGGAGATGATCATCGTAGTCGTCTGGAAAAATGCGCTGACGACATTGCCCATGCCCGTCAGCCACATGTGGTGGGCCCAGACGATGAACGAGAGAAATCCAAGAACGAGCGCCGCGAAGACGAGCGACTTGTAACCCCAGAGCGGCTTGCGGGTGTTGTTGGCGATGATTTCCGCGACGATGCCCATGCCGGGGAGGATGAGGACGTAAACCTCGGGGTGCCCGAGGAACCAAAAGAGGTGCTGCCACAGAAGCGGGCTGCCCCCGCCGCTGATCTGCACCGGCGCCCCGTTGACCACGAGACCGCTCGGCATGAAGAAACTGGTCCCCGCCAGGCGGTCCATCAGCTGCATCACCACCGCGGATTCGAGCGGCGGAAACGCCAGGAGGAGCAGGAACGCGGTCACGAATTGCGACCAGACGAAGAACGGCAGGCGCATCCAGGTCATCCCTTTGGCGCGGAGCTGGATGATGGTCGCGATGAAATTCACCGCGCCGAGGAGCGACGACGTGATCAGGAGGATAAACCCGACCAGCCAAAGGCTTTGGCCGTTCCAAAAAGGATGGTAGGCCGGGCCTGTGTCGGAGATGACGGCCAGGGGCGTGTAAGAGGTCCACCCGCCCTTGGCCGCGCCACCGGGAACGAAAAAGCTGATGAGCATGACGACGCCGCCGACAAAGAACGCCTGGTAACTGGCCATGTTGATCTTCGGGAAGGTCATGTCCGGAGCGCCGATCTGGAGGGGCACGACGAAATTCCCAAAAGCGGCGAAGGCGATCGGCACGATGCCGAGGAAGATCATGATGGTGCCGTGCATCGCGCCTAACGAGTTGTAGAACTCGGGGGTCATTTTGCCGTCCGGCATGCTGCCGGGGCCGAAGAAACTGCCGAGCCAATGTCCAATCACCGGCAAAGCCTCGCCCGGATAGGCCAGCTGCCAGCGCATCAGCATCATGAGCGAAAAACCGAAGAAGAGAAAAAGCAGCCCGGTGATGCCGTATTGGATCCCGATCACCTTGTGATCGGTGGAGATGATCCACTTTCGCCAAAATGGAAGCTCGTGGTGGTCGTGCCCGTCACCATGATGATGCGGATCGTGTTCGGCGTGCGGGTGAGGAGCGAGGCCAGAGGAAGCGTCCATATGGGAAAATCTGAAACTGAATATCAGGGCAAAGTTTTCAAGAGAAAAGCGCCATTTTCACCAGATTCAGCGTCCCTCCGATAGAGATCGCAGCGCCCGGCCTCGCCGCGTGTGGCGTTTTTGGGGGCCATCCCGGCCCTGCGGGGCACAATTCTCGCTAAGTTTTAATGACGGTTTCTCCGGGTCTTGTGACTAAAGAACTAATTGATGCACTGCTTTCGGCAATGATCGGCAGCAGCGAAGGCATATCCGATCTGCTCTTCGCTGTTGGCCGGCCCCCTTTGGTCGAAGAGCACGGGGTCCTGGAAGAATTTCCCGTGGAAACGGCGACCGGCGTCCTGGATTCGACTCAAATCGAACAAATCGCGAACCACCTGATGGGCGGGGACGAACGGTTGAAAAACGAGTTCACCACCTACGGCTCGTGCGATTGCAGCTATGCCCTGGCGCGGCTCGCCCGGTTTCGAGTCAATATTTTCAAGCAAAATGGCCAGCAAGCCATCGTGATGCGGAAGCTCCAAACCGATATTCCCACGCTCGAACAACTCGGCCTGCCTCCGGTTTTCAAGGAAATGATCAAGGAGAAGAACGGAATCATTTTCGTGACGGGCGCCACCGGCAGCGGAAAAACGACGACGCTCGCCGCCATGTTGAACGAGCTCAACATGAGCCAAAAAATTCACATTCTGACCCTCGAAGACCCGATCGAGTTTCTGCATCCGCATAGGCAGGCGCTCTTCAACCAGCGCCAGCTTGGAAAGGATTTTCCCGATTTCGCGACCGGCCTGCGCGCCGCGCTCCGGCAAGCGCCCAAAGTGATCCTGGTCGGCGAAATTCGCGATCGCGCCACGATGGAGATCGCGATGACCGCATCCGAGACCGGTCACATCGTCTTTACGACGATGCATACGATCAACGCGGGCCAGACGATCAACCGTGTTCTTGGAATGTTCAGCAAAGACGAAGAGCAGCAGCTTCGGCAGCGCCTCGCGGACACGGTTCGTTACGTGGTCAGCCAGCGGCTCGTCACCAAGGTGGGCGGTGGCCGGTTGCTCGTGCAGGAAATCATGGGCAGCAGCCTGCGGACGCGGGAAACGCTCCTCTACGGCGAGGGCGAGAACCGGACGTTCCAGGAGATCATCGAAGCCGGCGACACCCAGGGCTGGCACACCTTCGATCAATCCCTGCTCAAAGCCTACAAAGCCGATCTCATCACCGACGAGACCGCACTCATTTTCTGCGCCCACAAAAACAAAATGCGGCGCGACATCGACATGGTGAAGAAGTTGCGGAACCGCACCTTCGAGGAGCCTTCCGGACTCCGCATGGACGTGGAAACCGACGCGAAAGCCTGGGCCGCCGCCTGATCAACAACACTGGAAACAAATGAATCAGACTAACGAGATCAAGACTCTCTCCCCCGAGTTTGAAAATGGGGGAACCGCCACTCCGAATCATTTCGACCGGTCTGACTCGATCGAAAGCGAATTCCGCGCGGAGTTAAGTCAAAAACTGCGGACACCGCTCAACGCGATCATCGGATTCGCCGAGCTAATGGCGATGCGGCCCGGTATCGCAACGAAGGACCCGGATGTGCAGCACATTCTCAGGGCCGCGCGGGACCTGCTCGAAATCATCAATCGCGAATTGGCGGACCCCAACGTCCCGGCGCCGAAAAGCGAGCCGAGCCTGATTCCGCCGATCTCGTGCGACGTTCTCTATATTGAAGACGACCTCGTAAATTTCACCCTGGTAGAGCGAATTTTGGAATTTCGGCCGGCGCTCAAGCTCCTCCATGCCGCGCGAGGCGAGACCGGGGTGGAGCTGGCGCGGATCCATCATCCGAAGTTGGTTTTGTTGGATCTCAATCTGCCGGACATGCATGGCTCGGAGGTGATCCAGCGGTTGCAAAACGATCCCGGGACTTCCGAGGTGCCTGTCGTTGTCTTGAGCGCCGATGCCACGCCGAGCCAGATCGAGCGCCTGCTGGCGGCGGGCGCGCGAAATTATCTGACCAAGCCTTTCGATATCGATCCGTTCCTCGCCGTCGTCGATGAAATGGTGAACGAACGAGCGCTGGTTTCAGTTTCGTAAAACTTCCCCAGCAGCCAATGCGTAGGCGTCATTGGCCGGAGATGACAATGTCAAAATGTTGAGACGCGACCCAATTGGCGACAATTGACTTGGAAGGCGGCTGGCGCATTTTGTGCACGCCATAGCTTAAGCAAGTCGCGTTTCTCACCCGTTTTGCAGCGCTTTTCTATAATGCCGTCAGGCGCTGGCTGGCGAAGAAGAGTTCCGGTTGGCGGGGACAGCACTGGATGTGGGAGGCCCGTGTGTCGAAACGTCCGATGGATAAGAACAACGCATCCGCGCTTCGCGGAGCCGAGTTCAAGAAGCTCGTTCAAGAACTTGATAACCACGTCCTAGCTGGCCTTCCGCCTGCTATTGGTTGCCACATATAGGAAGCAAAGATCTCCTGACCACCCCTTCCACGTGAGCAGCGACAGCTCTTGGAAATGATGGTTTGGAATGTTCGTTTCGGTAGGCTCGAACAGGTATTTGCCGACGAAAATACCGAGGAAGAATGCAACGAGTAAACACGCCGAAGTCCCCGAGAGGCCAGCTGAAGCGTAGCATTCATTTGCGGACGCCTGAGGTCTGGACCGCCTTCAGCTCGCGCCGTAAGGCGCGACGGATCAATTCTGGAAAGCCAATTTCCTGCCGCCGCGCTTTGTCGGTCAGAATCTTTCGGACCTGTCGCGGGAGGCGGAACGTCACCGGGACACTGCCCTTTGGCAGTTTCGTTCTGGGCATGAAGCCATGTGTATTATTGTATCATATAAGCTGTCAACACGGAATCTTCTTGCCCTGTCATATTCGGTATGACACGGTCGGCGGCGTGCGAGATAAGGAATCGACGGCGATCACGATCACCCTTCCCGTTGCCCTCGACCGTGCCCTTCAGGCGCTCGCCGATCAAAAGCATTGCGGGAATAAATCAGCCGCGATCCGCGAAGTGCTCTACAAAGAAGCGGGCATGCAAGCGAAGCTTCGAATGAACGAAAAGAAGGACAAGGCTTCGGTAGCCAAGGCCGAGCATCGCTCCGTCAAATACGGGTCTCGCAAAAGGAAAAAGAGCGGGAAATAGGAAACGGCTGGTGGTAACTGACGCGGTTCCTCTTTCGGAGGGACTCGCCGCGGCGAGTTCCAAGAATTGGCGCGGCCACTGAAGAATGGGACGTGCGGAAGCACGTCCCTCCGTCTGCAACATCGAGCAAATCGTGTAAACTGGTGGGCGATGTTCGTTGCACCAGATCTCGGAAAATCCACCAAAGCCGATCTCTACCGCGAGCTGGGGGAGCAATTGCGGGCCCTGATCAACGACGAGACCGACCCGGTCGCGAACATGGCAAACTGCGCGGCCCTGATTTTCAATTCGGTCCCGCGCTTGAACTGGACGGGCTTTTACCTGTTGAAAGGCGGAGAGCTGGTGCTCGGTCCGTTCCAAGGGCAGCCGGCCTGTGTCCGGATCGCGCTCGGGCGCGGCGTCTGCGGCACGGCGGCGGAAAGCCACTCCACGCTGCGCGTCGCGGACGTGACGAAATTTCCTGGGCACATCGCGTGCGATAGCGCGTCGAGATCGGAGATCGTGGTGCCGCTCCTGACCGATGATTCGCACCTGATCGGCGTGCTCGACGTCGACAGCCCGGAGTTGGACCGCTTCGACGCCGAGGATGAGGCGGGCCTTTCGGCCCTGGCGAAGATCATCGCGCGCAAGATCTAGCCGCGTCGCCGGCGAACCTTATTTCCTTTTCGCCCGATCCTGGACACGTTCTCCGGCACCGTTTTTTCATCGGCCAACTGCACCTCGCGAAATCGCCGCAGCGAGTGGGTCGCAAGGCTCTCCTCGAAAAGATCGCGATTGATCGCCTGCGCGGCCGCGGCGCCCTGGCCGGCGGCGATGATCATCTGGCAATTTGCCGGCGTCACGCAGCCCGCGGCGTAAAGGCCGGGCACACTCGTCCGCATGCACTGGTCGACTTCGATCTGCCCGTCCGCGTCCAGTTTCGCGCGGAGCCTTTCCGCCAGGCCGGTGTGAAAAATATCGCCGCGCGTGGTGAAGATGTAATCGATTTTCACGCACGTTCCGCCCGCGAAATCCAGCGCGCGGATCTTGCGTTTGCGGTGTTCGACGCCGGTGATCCGTTTGCGTTCCACCGGGATTTTGTATTCGGCGAGCCAGCGCGCGTGCCGCTTGTTCCAGCCGGGTTTTTTGCCGTTCGTGGCCAGAATGACGCACGCGGAATAATGCAGCATGCCGAGCGCGTATTCGACCGCTTCGTTGTTCGAGCCAATAATCGCGATTCGTTTTCCGCGCACGCGACAGCCGTCGCAGTCTTTGCAAAAAAACATGCTGTGGCCGAGGCATTCCTTTACGCCGGGGATCTCCGGCGGAAGATGAAAAATGCCGGTAGCCAGGAGCAGCCGTTTCGTGCGGTAGATCTTGTTTTTCCCCTTCAGAACGAAGCCCGATTTTTTCGAGGAAACTGTCTTGATCTGATCGTGCACGAACCGGACCTGGTAACGCTTCGCCTGGCGGCAGCCGTTTTTCAAAAGCTCCTCGCCGCCGACCCCGTTGGGAAAGCCAAGATAGTTTTCCACGACCGGCTCCCATTTCGCCATCGAGCGTCCTGAATCGATGACCAGCGTGTCGCGTTGGGCGCGCCCGAGATAAATCGCGGCGGACAAGCCCGCAATGCCGCCGCCGACGACAATGACTTCGCGCGTTTGGGGATCGTCGAGGTCTTTGTGTTGGATCATGTTACTCCTTAATACGTGGCCACACCCGCGCTGGGCCTTAGAGATCGTGGGCTGGGTGGCGGTGGATCGAGCGCTCCGCCGCGCGATGGCAAATAATGCCGGCGAAGCCGGGAAACAAAAACATCGAGCGGCGGAGCGCTCGATCCACCGAAATGAAACAGCCGCTACGCTTTTGGTGGAGGCGGTGGCTCGTCTGGTTTCGGAGCAGGCGCGTCACCGCCGGAAAGGTTCGCGTCGTCCGGAACGGCTTTCAGTTCGGGCTCGGTAAAGGAATCAGGATGGTTCGCCAGTTCCTTGCGAAGAGCCGCGACGCCCTCGGGTGTCACTGGTCCGCCCTTGTTCCCCCACGCCTGGCGGATGTAGGTGAGAACGTCCGCGATTTTGGCATCGCTCAGCGTTTTGTCCCAGGGCTGCATCACAGCGGTGCCATACGGAACGCCTTTGACCGTGATCGGGCCTTGCAGACCTTTCAGCACGATCATCCCCAGCCGCTTCGTTCCGCCATCCACCCACTCGGAGCCGGCCAGGGGCGGATAACCCTGCCCCGCGGCGCCTAATCCATCGGGCTGATGGCAGACGGCACAGTTGGCCGAGTAAATCTTCTTGCCACGGTCGGCTTGCGAAAGTTCCTGCGTCGGAGCGCCACCTGGGCCGGTCGCGCCAGCTTTCACGGGACGCGGCGGGCCGGCGAACGGGTCGAGCCCATCGCCGCTGAAACTCCCGGAATAACGCCCGAGGTATGCGCCGCCGAAAAAGATGGCCAGTCCATAGATTGCGATCAACCAGAGCGAAAGAGGCTCGAGGCCGGCGTGGGGTTCCCGCTTTTCGCGCTGAATGGCGGCGTGAACCTGTTGGACGTCCTCGGTTTCACCGTAGTCCATCCCCTGCCGGACCCTGCGCTCTGGAGCGGGCGAGTTCTCGTTCATTTCGCCTCCTTCGGCGGTTCGGGCGTGGGGGATGCAGCCGGAGCCGCGGCTGCGGGCGCCGGCGTGGATGAGGACGCCGCGGCTGTCGCCTTCAATTCATTCAAGGGGTGTGATTGATCGAGCGACATCAAATAGGCGACGAGACATTTGGCATCGTAGGTCGGCACCACCTCCCAGCCTTCCGGAACCGCATCCGCCTCGCCCAACTTCAAGGCATCAGCGGCGCGCTGACCGCCACTGCGGCGTTTTTCATAAAGGAAACGGTAAGCCGGCATATTGGAATCAAGGACAAGGCTGCGAGGGCTGTAAAGGTGATGATGGTGCCACGCGGCGCTGTAAGGAGCCGGCCTGTCACTGGGTGCGGAGGTTGTGTCCGCCACCACCGCGGGGCTGGGAGACGCTGGTGGCGCAGCTGGGCTGGCCGAAGCTGGAGCCGGAGACGCCGCTGGAGGCGCCGACGCTGGCGCGGGAGATGCAGCTGGAGAAGCTCCGGGCGCTGGATTCGTCGCGGGCGGCGCTTGAGCCGTCACGGGACCGGCCGGGGTCGGGCTCGCGGCGGGCGAAGCGCCTTCCTCCTCAACTGGGGCGCGTTTTCCAATGTTCGACAAATCCGGACCCAACCTCACTTTGCCCAGGACCACGGGGCGTTCGAAAAGATAATCACGCGGCGCGCTGCGGCGCTCTCCCCATTTCCGAGCGATGTCGGTAGCGGCATATTCGGCGCGAACCTGCTGGCTGTGGCAGTAAACGCAGCCGTTCGCTGCGTAAATCTGGCGGCCCCGGTCGGCCATGCCCGACTTCGGCGCGGGATACGGGTCGCTTCCGTCTTCCTCCACTTGCGGATCGAGGTGCCCGATTTGGTAGTTCGGAATCAAAATCAGCCCCGCCCAGGAGAAGGCCAGGGTGCCGAAGATTCCGAGAAAGAGTGGTACGATCCCCTTCATAAAGGCGCCTCCAGGGTCTCCTCTTCCTGTGGGTTGAGAAAGGTCGGGACGCTCGCTGTCCGGCCCAGGCCAAAAAGCATCAGGCCGAAGTGAAACGCGAAAACGAAATGCGCGACGGTCAAAAGCATCCCGGAAACGCTGCGGCCCCGCAGGTAGGGCAGAATCGATTCCGTGCTCTCGGTGAAAGCGAGCGTTGGATCTTGCATGCTGGTTCCTTGCGCCAGACCGCCGATGAGCAGCATCGCCACCATCAAACCCACCCCATACGTGGCGGACCAGAAGTGGAGCTTGATCAGCGAGGCATAGCGCCACTCACGTCCAACCAGCCGCGGCACGATATAATACATGGAGCCGAACATCACCATGGTGAAGAAGGCGTACAGACCCATGTGCGAATACGCGATGCTTGCCTCGGTGAAATGCACAATGCCAGCCACCGAGCGAAGCGAGAGGAACACGCCAACCAGGCTGAAAACCGTGTAGGAAATGGCGCCGAAAACCGTGAAGCGCAGCGTCGGGCTATACCGGAGCAGACCGAACTGCCCGCGCATCGTCATGTGATGATTGAGTCCGACGGTCGCCACCGGGATGATGGTCAGGATCGTGGCTGCGATGCTGGCGGTTATCATCCAGGCCGGAAAAGGCCCGTCTACGAGCCGTTGCATTCCGGTCCAGCTGGCGAAGAGCGCATAGGTCCAGAACCCGACCGCCGCCAGATGATAGCTGTAGACGGGCCGCCCGATGACCTTCGGAATCATGTAGTAGGCGGTGCCAAGCCCGATCGCGCCGAACCAGAGGAAGAGCAGATTGTTCGCGAACCACCAGGTCACCGCCTCCTGCATCACGCCCTGCAAAGGAACCACGAAGAGCATGATTTGCGTCGCGCCGTAGACCCACGGGAACCAGAGAAAGGCGCCGAGCAAATACCATTGCGTGATGTAAATGTGGTCGCCGCGGCGAAAACGGAACATGAGCATCGCCCAGGAAACGACCAGAGTGTAAGCGATGAAGAGGACGCTGGCTGCGTAAGGAGGAAATTCGAGCCACTCATACCCGGTGCTGTCGCCGGCCAGGATTCCCCCCACCCCAAGAACCACGCCGAGATTCCAAAACGCCCCGCCGGCAATGAGCAGGAGCGGATGCCGCAACGTCGTCCGGCAGAGTCGCGCCATCAACCAAATGGCGGTGCCAATACCGGCCATCGATGCCCAACCATAAACCATCACGTTCATGTGCGCGGGCCGGAGGCGGCCCCAGGTGAGAAAGCCGACATTCGAGAGCAGGTCCGGCGCGTGCAGTTTCCACGAGGTCAATCCCGCGAGCAGAGTCCCGAGAAGAAGCCAGGCGATCGCCGAACCGTAAAAGAACAAAACAGGCAGGCGGGTGGATGCGTCGATCAACGCGCGCTCGACTTGTTCGACGTCGCGGGTCGTCACGTCCGGCTCCGCATTCGGCGCGACGGGAGCAGTCATAGATGGGTTTAGAGGTGCGTCACTCGGGTTCATGGCTTTTTCCCGGGAACAGGCAAGGGCGTTCCGGGCGCGGAGGGCACGGGCGATGCCGAAGGTGACACCGGCGCCTTGACCGCGGAGGACGGCGGCGGAGCGGCTGGAGTCGTTGAAGCGCCGGGCTGGGTTCCCGGCGGAGCCGGCGGCGGGTTGTTGATGGCCGCGGGCTGATTTCGATTCGCGGAATCCGGCCCCGAAACGGCAGCGGGCTTCGGTGTCACGCTGGCACTCACGGCCGCTGAGGGAGTGGGAGACGCGTTGGCGGGCGCGGCGCTTTGCGGCGCGGGACTCACTTCCACTGCAATTGGGTTGGCCGGCGCGGGTGATCTTTGCGCCAGTTCGGCCACGGTCAATTTCATCGCATCATCGATCGGTATCCGCGCCACTCCTTTGCTCTTGTCGACCCACGCATAGGTCGTCAGCGCCTTGGTGGTTTCCGCGCGTGCGTCCTGCAGCTTTTTGACCCTGTCCTTGGCCCGCTTCTCCTCATAACGGTCGCCGCGCGGCGACGCGCCAATGACCACCAGCACCAGCAGCCCGAAGAAGGCGAAGAGAAGCACCATCCCGATCCAGGTCGAAAACATGGAGCGCGGCTGGAATTTTGGCGGTGGTTCGTCGGGCGTCACGGTTAGTTAGTGGTGCGAAGAGATTCCAGGAGACGGGGATCACGATTCGGGAAAAGCGAAGTCTTGCGCACGATGCGCAGATAGAAAAAGGCCAGGGTCGCGCCCATCCCGATGAGAGGCAGGAAATCCCAAATGGTAATGTGCAGGCCCGCTGGGTAGAGCATCGGCAGGACGACGATATAGATATCAACGAGCTGCATGAAGATGATCCAGCCCGCGATCAGGCACAGCTTGCGCGGGCTCTTTTTCGGCGCGCGCAAAAGGAGGAGCGCGAACGGCACGAAGAAACGGCCGATCACCAAAAAGAGGTTCATGGCGTTCCACGACTCGGTGTTTCGCCGGATGAACCATTCGGTCTCTTCCGGGATGTTCGCGTACCAGATGAGCATGTATTGGCTGAAACCGATGTAGGCCCAGAAGACCGTGAACGAGAGCATCCATTTACCCATGATGTGGTAATGCTCCATCGTGACGGTCTCTTGCAAATATCCGGCCTTGCGCAGGGCGGTGATCACCAGGACCAGGAGCGACATCGAGCTGCCGGCGGCGCCCGCGAAAATGTAAACGCCCCACATGGTGGAGAACCAATGGTAATCCAAACCCAGAAGCCAATCGTAGGCGCCGAAGGTGAGTGAAAGCCCAAAGAGCGGCAGGGAAATGAAGGCGATCTTCCGCATGTTCAAGGTGTAGGCCGGATTGCCGTCGCGGTCCTGCCGGATGGAAAAGCGCCGAAAGAGGAGTGTCGCGCAGATAAAGAATGCGAAATAGAAAAGCGAGCGGACGAGAAAGAAATGCCAATTCAGGTAGGCGCGTTTGGCGTCGAGCAGATGATCGAGTCCCGGCGCAATGGTCATCCATCCATAAAGCTGACGCCGGAAAATCAGGATCGGGATGAAGAACACCAGCATCACGATCATGAGCAGGGCCAGATTCTCCAACTGCCGGCGGACGACGACCGACCATTCCGCATCGGTCACGTGATGGACGATGATCCAGAAAAAACAGCCGGCGATCAGGGTGAAGAAAAAGGCGAAGGCAAAAAGCCACGAGAAACTGAACTGCACCCGGTCAACGAAGGCCCCGACGACGCAGAGCCCGAGGCTGAGAACACCGACTACACCGAGCAGCAACGACAAACGAGGTGAGCGGTTCGCTTCGAAATACTCGCCTTCGGGAACTGGCATGACGTCAGAACGCTCGCTCATTTTTTTGGCGCCTCCGGTGGCGGCTCGACTTTGGTTTCCGCCGGTTTATCCAGCTCCGCGCGGCGGTCCGGAGGGACGTCCGCCTCGGTGGCATTCTGGCTGCGCTGCAACGCGCGGAGATAAGCGATAATCGCCCAGCGATCGGTCACGGTGATATTCGGCCCGTAGGCCAGCATGGTGTTCTTGCCGTGGGTGATGGTGTTGAAGATTTCGCCGTCAGCCATTTTGCGGATCCGCTCGTCCTGCAACGTGACCACGGTGGCAAGGCCGTATTGCTTCACGATCCCATCCCCGGCTGCGGTGGGGCCGTGGCAAACGGCGCAAGTGATATTGAACCGCTCTTTCCCCCGTGCCATCAACTCGCCCGTCAGCTTCATCGGAAGACCGGTTCCCCAATTCGCCCCCATCTTGCCGGTGTTGTAATAATCTGTCCCTCCAGTGAACCCAAGCCGCGGCTGCGCATTCATCTCGGCCGGGACCGGGGCCGCGCCCGGACTCGCTTCGCTGGAGGCCTGCGGCATTTCGTACCCCAGCGGCACGGTGCCGGGAACCGGGACGCGCGCGCCGCGCCCGTCGGCGAAGAATCCGAGCGGCGCCTGCGCCCGGACTTTCGGCTGGCGCACCATGTCGGGAAAAACCTCGATGGGCGAACCGGTGCTCTTTTGTCCGCGCAAGCCGAAAACGGCGACGATGGCGACGCCGGTCAGCAGAAAAATGAGGAAGAAGCCGCGGAGCATATTCAGTCTTCGTGAATTATCGTGACGTGCTGGCCGCCGCTTTGTTCCAGGAGCTCGCGGGCCTCCAATTCGGTAAAGCGCGGGTCCCGTGCTTCGATCACCAGGAAAAAGCCATCGTTGGTCGCGCGGCTGAACCGTTGCCAATTGAAAATCGGATGATACCAGCGCGGCAGGCCGTTCATGAGAAGCATGGCGAAAAACGCGCTGAAAGCGGCAAAAAGGACGGTGAGCTCAAACATGATCGGGAAAAACGCCGGCACCGTCGCCCAGTTGGTCGGCTTCCCGTGCACCGTCAGCGGATAAATGAGCCAGGAGGGGCCGAAGGTCAGGATTGCCGCGGTGAGCAATCCCGTAATCCCGCCGCCGAGGACAAAGGCGCTGAGCCACGATTTGCCGAGCCCCATCGCTTCATCCATCCCGTGAATCGGAAAGGGCGAATGCACGTCCCAGCGTTTGAAACCGGCATCGCGCACCCGTTTCGCCGCTTCGTAAAGCGCGGCGGCGCTGGGGTATTCCGCACCCATGCCGTAGACCCTGTTTCCGGAGGGCGTTCTCATGTGCGCTCCTTACCGCCCGCGGCGACGGGATGATGTTCACCAGGCGTGGCGTGGTGCGGGTCCGCCTCGGGCAGCACGATCTTCACTTCCGACATCGCAATCATCGGAAGGTAACGAATGAAAAGAAGGAAGAGGGAAGTGAAAATTCCGAACGTTCCGATAAAGGTCCAGATGTCCACCCAGGTGGGATAAAACATGCCCCAGGATGACGGGAGAAAATCCCGGTGCAGTCCGCCGACGATGATGATGAAACGCTCGAACCACATGCCGGCGTTCACGCACATGCAGACGAAATAGACGACGTAGATGTTGAACCGGAACTTTTTGAACCAGAAAAGCTGGGGCGCAACGGTGTTGCAAAAAAGCATGCCGACCCACCAGTACCACCAGTAGGGCCCGAAGATGCGATTGTAGAACGCGTATTTCTCGTAGGTATTTCCGCTATACCAGGCGACGAAGAATTCCATCGCGTAGGCGTAGCCGACGATCGAGCCGGTGAGCAAAATGATCTTCGCCATCTTGTCCACATGCTGCGGCGTGATGATGTCGTGGAGTTTGTAAATGGCCCGCGCCGGGATGAGCAGCGTAAGCACCATGGCGAAGCCGCCGAAGATCGCGCCCGCGACGAAGTAGGGCGGGAAAATCGTGGTGTGCCACGTTGGAATAATCGATGTGGCGAAGTCGAAGGAAACGACGCTGTGGACCGAGAGAACAAGCGGCGTGGAAAGGCCGGCCAGCAACAGATAGGCCATTTCATAATGGCGCCAATTGCGGTTCGAGCCGCGCCAGCCCAAAGCGAAAATCCCGTAGAGGAATTTCTTGATCTTGGTCGTGGCCCGATCGCGCAGCGTCGCGAGATCCGGGACCAGGCCGGTATACCAGAAGAGAACCGAGACGGTGAAATAGGTCGAGACCGCGAAGACGTCCCAGAGGAGCGGGCTGCGGAAGTTCGGCCAGATGCCGTAGTTGTTGGGAAGAGGCGCGAGGAACCACGCCATCCAGACCCGGCCGACGTGCACGCCGGGGAAAATGGCGGCGCAAATAACCGCGAAGAGCGTCATCGCTTCGGCGGCACGGTTGATCGAGGTGCGCCATTTTTGCCGGAGGAGAAACAAGATCGCGGAAATCAGGGTGCCGGCGTGGCCGATACCGATCCAGAAAACGAAGTTGGTGATGTCCCAGGCCCAGCCGACCGGATGATTCAATCCCCAGGTGCCGACGCCCGTCGAAATTTGATATCCGAGACAAAACAGGCCGAACATCGCCACCATCGAGGTGATGGCGAACGCGACCCACCACCAGCGGGGCGCATTGGCTTCCACCACTCCGGCGATTCGCTCGGTGATCCAGCTGAAGTTCCGCTTGTTCAAGACAAGCGGGACACGCGCCAACGGCTTCTCGACCGAAGCGGATGCTTCGCCCTCGATCACGTCTGGAACTGTGGTCGCACTATCCATAACTACGGAGTGGGGAATTGAGACAGGATTAACGGGATTAAACAGGATTCAGAAAACCCAATCCTGAAAATCCTGTTAATCCTGTCTACTCGATCCTGGCACATCAGTGTTTCTCCTCCGGTTTCGCCGCGCCTTTGTCGTGCCCGTGGGCGTCGTGTTTGGCTTTGGGATGCTTGGGCCCGTTGTGGCCGTGATCGATGCTCGCCACCGCGATCTTTCCGGCATCTGGCATTTTCGGATTCGGATTTCTGATCCGCGCCAGATAACTCGTGCGGGTATTCACATTCAGATATTTGAGCAGCTGGTAATTGCGGTCCTGCTGTTTCATCTTCGAGACGCGGCTCTCGGGATCCGAGACATCGCCAAAGACGATCGCTTCGGTCGGGCAGGCCTGCGCGCAGGCGGTGGTGAAGGAGTCCCGCGGAATGCGCGTGTCGCTCGACGCCCCCGCGCGAACGTGGGCGGCGATCTTGGCCTCCTCGATCCGCTGGACGCAAAAAGTGCATTTCTCCATCACGCCGCGCATGCGCACCGTCACGTTCGGATTTTTTTGCAACTTCACCGTGTCGGGCGCGCCCTTCTTGGTGAGCGGTCCGAGGTATTCCTGATAAACGGTAAGGCCGAGGACTTTTTCTTTGCCGATCGGCCGCTGGTTGTAGTCGAAGTAATTGAACCGGCGCACCTTGAACGGACAGTTATTCGCGCAATACCGCGTGCCGATGCAGCGGTTATAGGCCATCACGTTCAAACCATCCTCGCTGTGCACGGTCGCGTTCACCGGGCAAACGGTCTCGCACGGCGCGTTTTCGCAGTGCTGGCACATCATCGGCTCGTGCACGACCTCGGGGTCTTCCGGATATTCTCCGCGGTCCTGGTTGAACGGCTTCGCGCTCGCGTAGTAGCGGTCGAGCCGGAGCCAGTGCATCGCGCGGCCGTGGCCAACCTGAAGCTTGCCGACAATCGGGATATTATTTTCGCTCTGGCAGGCGACAATGCAGGCGCTGCACCCCGTGCAAACATTCAGGTCGACCGACATTCCCCACTGGTGCGCGGCCGTGAGCGGAGGATGGCTGTATAGGGATGGCAGCTTCTCCGGCAACTCGGCGTCCTCCGCGATCTTCTTCACGAATTCGGGGTCTTTGCGATACTGCTCGACCGTCGCTTCGCGGACGAGGCCGCGGCCTTCGATGCTCCAGTGGTCCTGCGTGACCGACAGCGCGTAAGTCCCGGCCACTTTTGTGACCTGGACGCCTTCAACCGTCTTGCCGTCGACGCTGATGAAGTGCGGATTCGAGCTGTTGCGCAAGAGGTAGCCGTTGAAGCCCGCTTCTTCGCCCACCGGTCCCGTCTTCTTTCGTCCGTAACCGAGAGGAATGGTGATGGAGCGATCCGCGTGACCGGGCGACACCAGCACCGCGATGACGAGCTCGCGTCTGATATTTTTCTTCTGCGCATCCATGCCCTTTTCGGTCACGGCAATGCTCACGAGATCGCCGGTGACAACGCCAAGATGTTTGGCGAGAACCGGACTCATCAACGCCGCATTGTCCCAGGTGAGCTTCGTGATCGGGTCGGGCAGTTCCTGGAGCCAGCCGTTATTGATGTAACGCCCGTCGTCCATCGCGTAACTGCGGACGAGCACGATCTCGGGGGCGTCGAGCGTCGGCGCGGGCGCCGGCGACCAAAGGGTGTGGGCGATGCCTCCGGCGTTGTTGGCATTGAAAGTGGGAGGTTTTTCCTTGAGCGCGACGTGCGAGGAAAAGCCGTCCCGCAAGAGCCGCGACCACGCCGCCGCGAAATCTCCCGGGGGCGCGGTGGCGCGAAATGTTTCCTGGACGAGTTCCGGCCCCTCCACTTTGGGAGCACCCAGCAAAGCGTTCATCAGCTCGATTTCCGAGAGACCGCCGAAGAGCGGAAGAATCATCGGCTGAATGGCGAGATACGCTCCCTCGGTCGTGAGCGCGTCGCCCCATGATTCCAGATAATGAGCGGCCGGAACGTGCCAGTTGCTCAGGGCCGAGGTCGCATCCTCATAATGGCCGAGGCGGACGACGTCGGGCACTCTCGGCTGGAGATCGGCCCAATCGACCGGCCCTTTCGTCTCCCGGTCCTGCGTAATTCCGCGCGGCGCATTGTAAACCGGATCGCCGCCAAAAATGAAAAGCTGCTTGATCCGGCCGCCGCTAATTTCCGCGGCCAGTTGGAGGATGCTGTTCGTCTTGGGGTATCGAGTAAACTCTCGCACGATCAACGTCGCGCCGATGTTTTTCAGCGCGGAATTGATGGCGTAGACGAGGAACTGAACCACCACCGGCTGGTGCGAACCGGCCAGGACCAGGCTCGCGCCCGGTTTCGCGAGCAGGTCGTTGGCGACTTCGGTCAGCCATTGTTCGTCGAATTTTTCGACCGCGCCCTCCGGCGCCTTGAGCGTGGCCATCGTCGTAAACAGACCGGAGTCCTTCGTGGCCGCGGCGATCTTGCCGGCGAGCGCGAACGCAAACGCCGAAATCTGGCTCGCGGGACAACGCAGGCGATGGTCCGCCATCGCGCCCGTGAGGGTGTAACGATTCTCGACCACGTAGAGGCGGTTCATCGTGTCCTTCGCCGCGCTCACACGGCGGCGGGAAGAGAAGGCGCGGACGCCCGCGAGATCACCCTCACCGCAATCGAGAAAATCGCTGTCGAGCGCGAGAACGACGTCGGCGCGATCGAGCCGGGGGACGAGCCGCGAGTTGTCGCCGAAGCTCATTTGGGTGGCGAAGTTTTGCGCTTCGGTCAGGAGCGGGTCGTAAACGCACCACCGCATCCTGGGGAACATCTTTTGCAGCTCCCCGCGCAAACGATCGCGCGTGGGCGAATGCACTTCCTCGACCAGAAACGCGAGACCCGCGCCGCCGTCCGCCACAATCTTCGAGCGCAGTTCCGTGAGATATTTCTCGAAGGCCGCCCGATCCCGCGTCTCGAAGTTCTCGACCTTCTTGCCTCCCTGCGTCCGTTCGCCTTTTTCGACGAAGCGCTTGGAGCGGGCCGGATCGTAAAGATCGAGAATGGAAGCTTGCGCGAAGGCGTCGGTCGCCCCGCCGCTGGCGGGATGGAGCGGGTTGCCATCGATCTTGGTGGGCCGGCCGTCATGCGTCGTCACCACGAGCGGAACCGCGCCGGTCCGCCGCGGCATGGCCGTGGCGTAGAAGAGAGACTTCCCGGGGATCGCCCACTCGACCCCTTTGGTAAACGGCACGAGGTGCGCTTCCGGACGGCGACAGCTGGTGAGGCCGAAGCCGGCCAGCGCCATCGAGGCTCCCATCAGTTTCAGGAAACCGCGCCGCGACCAATCGTCGCCTTCGAGTTGCGCCGCGCCGGCGGGAAACTCGCGCTCGAGCCAGCCGCGAAATTCAGGCGTGTCGCTCAACTCGCCGAGGCTGCGCCAGTAGCGTTTCCCGGTGAGCTGCTCAGGTGGATGCTCGAAGACGCGTTTCATCGATTTTCTTTCCCACCCGCACTTGCACATTCACTTTCGCTTACACTTCGGGGAGGTGCGGCGAGGCAAGTGCACGTGAAAGTGTAGGTGCCGGTGAAAATTCGCATGCTCATCGGTGGCACCCCTGGCAGTTCAACGGCGGTTGGATGTTCCAGCGCTCTTTCAAGGTCTGCCCGATCTCCTGTTGAGTGAGCTTCGCCTTCTTCGACCAGTCCTCTTTCGCATCCTTCGGCTGCCCGTACTTGGCGACAAAGGCGGAGACATCTTCGCTCTCCGGTTTCCAATCAAGATTATAGATCTCGCTCTCGGGCCGCAGGAAATTCTCGGGATGCCGATGGCATTCGAGGCACCACGCCATGCTGTGGGGCTTGGCATGATAGACGACCGGCATGTGGTTGACCTCCCCATGGCAGCTCGCGCAACTGATCCCGCGGTTCACGTGCGCGGCGTGATTGTAATAAACGTAATCGGGCGAGCGATGGAGTTGGACCCACTCGATCGGCTGTCCGGTTTTCCAGCTCGCCTGCACCGGTTGCAGTTTCGGATTGTCTTTCTGCACCTGGGTATGGCACGCCATGCAGGTCTGCGTGCTGGGAAGATTCGAATGCGCGGCGACATCGACAAAACTGTGGCAATAGCGGCAATCCATCCCGAGCTGCGAGACGTGCAGATCATGCGGGAACGGGACGGGCTGGATCGGCTCATAACCAACGCGCGTGTATTTCGGAGTGATGTAATACCAGGTCCCGGCCGTCAGGCCGCAAACGATCACCACGCCGCAAACCGCGATTTTCAGCGGCAGCCAATTCGACCAGCGTGGAAAGAAATTCGCCATAGCTCTTAGCAAACTGTGCTTCCCAGAAGGGCCAGCCGCCAAGATAAAAACGGCTCAAAGTTGCAGTTAGGATGTGCGGCGCTCAGAGGTCGGTAAAGTTAAGGTTGATCGCCGCAACAGGGCGAAGGTGCGGCAAGTCTATAAATCGACCTTCGGTTGGCAAAAGAAAATTGTTCACCATCTTGCTTCTCCCTGGAAAAAACTCGCGACTCTTATCTTGATACGAAGAAGCGGCGGACAAGCAAAACCGTAAAAACAAATTTTTTTAGCCCGCCGAACCGCGCGAAGCTGCGCTCGACGACCACGCCGGGCCTTGCGAAGATGATGAGATGAAGGTCTCAGGCGCGCGCTCATTTCTCGTCGCGGTCTGCTGCGCCGCATCGGGCGCTTTGCAAGCGGAACCGGCGGACACCGTTTTTATCAACGGAAATATCTACACCGTAAACGAGCGGCAACCCCGGGCGGAAGCGATCGCGGTGAAAGCCGGCCGGATCGTGTTCGTCGGCTCGAATGCAGACGCGAAAACTTTTCAGGAGCCCTCCACTCGCGTGGTCAATCTCGCGGGCAAGACCGTCGTCCCGGGCCTGACCGATTCGCATTGCCATATCTTCGGCATCGGCGCGCGCGAGATGAATTTGAATCTGGAAGGAAGCGACACGCTCGAATCTTTCCTGGCCAGGGTGCAGGAACGCACGGCTAAAACCGAACCCGGCAAATGGGTGACCGGCCGGGGCTGGATCGAAACTTTCTGGACGCCGCCGCAGTTCCCCACTCGCGCCGACCTCGACAAGATCGCGCCGGACCATCCGGTTTATCTGACGCGGGCCGACGGCCACGCCGCGATCGCCAACAGCGCGGCGCTCAAGCTTGCCGGAATCGACCAGAACACCCCGAATCCATTCGGCGGTGAAATTCTAAAAGACAAACAAACAGGCGAACCCACGGGGATCCTGTTGGATAACGCCGGGGACCTGGTGGAGAAGCACATTCCGCAGCCGACCGACACGGAACGGGAACAGGCAATTTTGCTTGGGGTCAAACGCGAGATCGAACTGGGCTGGTGCCAGATCCAAAATGCGGGCAGCCAAAAAGCCGATGTCGATCTGATGCGGCGGCTCTACGCGGATGGCAAAATCAAGCTCCGAATCTACAACGCCGTTTATGGCCCGGGCGCCGACGCCCAATGGCTCCTAAAAGAAGGACCGACTCTCAATGGCTATGATTTTCGGTTCACGCAGCGCACCATCAAGGTCGTCTTCGACGGCGCCCTCGGCTCCCGCGGCGCGGCCTTGCTGAAACCCTACAGTGACGCGCCGGAGACTTCGGGGTTTTTTACGGCGAAGGAATCCGATTTGCGGCCGCTGCTCGAGGAAGCCTTGCGCCGCGGAATCCAAATCCAAACCCACGCCATCGGGGATCGGGCGAACCGGACCATCCTCGATCTTTACCAACACGCGTTCAAGACGGTGTCACCCGAGCAAAGAAAGGTGCGCGAGCCGCGGTGGCGGGTGGAGCATGCGCAAATTGTGGACCGGAAAGATATTCCGCGTTTCGCCAAGCTAAAGGTCATTCCGTCCGTGCAGCCATCCCATGCCATCAGCGATCTGTTTTTCGCGCCTGCCCGTCTGCAAAAAGAGCGGCTCGCCGGAGCCTACGCGTGGCGGAGCTTGATCAAATCGGGCGCGATCATCGCCGGCGGATCGGATGCGCCCGTCGAACGAGGGGAACCGATGATCGAGTTCTACGCGGCGGTCGCACGCAGGAGCGTGAAGGGATTTTCCGGCGATGGCTGGCATCCCGAGCAGGCGGTTTCGCGGGAGCAAGCGTTGAAAATGTTTACGGCCTGGCCCGCCTACGCCGCGTTCGAAGAAAAGGACAAAGGTTCAATCGAGGTGGGAAAGCTGGCGGACCTGACTGTTCTCTCGAAAGACATCATGAAAATCCCCCCGCCGGAGATTCCCAAGACGACCTGCGCGATGACGGTAATTGGCGGTGAGATTGTGTTCGAGGATACCTCCACGCGCTAAAGCGGGTCGCTCCCCCTTTGTCATTTCGAGCGAAGTCGAGACATCTCTCGCTATTTCTCCTGCGTTCCCTGATTTACAGTAAGAGATTCCTCGACTTCGCTCGAAATGACAAAAGTCGTCAGCTGGCCGCATGATTCGGAGCCGAGCATGCAGACTACAGATTGAGCAAGCGTTCGTACTCGTCGTGCGGGCCAATCCAAACCCACAAAACGCCGTCCGGTACGTCAACGGCGATTGCTCGGAAGCCGGTCCGGCCTATCCGTGTTCCTCGCGCGCCCGCGCAATTGCTTGATCGAGCCGGCCAGCTTTCACATCGTCTTCAAATTGCTTGTCCCAGAGATCGTCGAGATGTTCGCGAAGTTCCTGGGCAAGCTGCCACGCATCTTTCGCCGGCAACTTGCGGATCGCCTCGCAAATTTCAGTGACCGTGCTCACGACCGAAAGCTTACACGGCCAACGAAGACTGACAAAGCGACAGTCACTGCTCGGCTAAACCCTCGGCCTCGAGCTAGATCGCTCTTACGAATACAAATACTCGTCGTGATACTCGCGCTGGGGCGCGAATTGCACGGTCTCGTCGCCGCCGGTCTCGGGATACTCGAAAATCTTCCCTTCGTAGTTCCGGATCACGATCTTTTCGTTGTCGTGATACAGGACGTATCCGGGGTTGATCGGCACTTTACCGCCGCCGCCCGGGGCGTCGATGACGAATTGCGGCACCCCGTAACCCGTGGTGTGTCCGCGCAATCCTTCGATGATCTCGATTCCTTTCGCCACGGAAGAGCGCAGGTGCGACGAACCGTTGATCAGGTCGCATTGGTAAACGTAATAGGGCCGCACCCGGCACATGAGGAGCTTTTGCACCAGCGTCTTCATGGTATCGATATTGTCGTTCACTCCCGCGAGGAGCACGCTTTGATTGCCCAGGGGAATCCCATGATTCGCCAGGCGCTCGAGCGCCTCCTTCACCTCCACGGTCAGTTCGCGCGGATGATTTACATGCACGCTCATCCAGAGCGGGTGATATTTTTGCAGCATGGCGCAAAGCTCGGGCGTGATGCGCTGCGGCAGGAAAATCGGAACACGCGTTCCGATGCGCAGAAACTCGATGTGCGGGATCGCGCGCAGCCGGCTGAGAATGCGTTCGAGTTTGTCGTCGCTGAAGATCAGGGCATCGCCGCCGGAGAGCAGCACGTCGCGCACTTCGGTGTGCTCTTCCAGATAACGAAACGCTTCCTCGAAATCGGTGTGCAGTTCCTGTTCGCCGGCCCCGCTCACGACCCGGCTGCGCGTGCAATACCGGCAGTAACTCGCGCAGCGGTCCGTCACGAGAAAGAGGACGCGATCAGGATATCGATGCACCAGGCCGGGCACTGGCATGTGCGCGTCTTCCCCGCACGGATCGGCCATGTCGTAAGGCGACGCCCACGTCTCTTCAATCCGCGGGACGACCTGGCGTCGAATGGGACAATCCGGGTTGTCCCGCTCAATCAGGTTGAAAAAATGAGGCGTGACGGCGAGAGCGAGCTTGGTGCCGGAAAGGAGAACGCCGCTGCGCTCTTCATTCGATAATTCCAGGTGCTGCTCGAGTTGGGCGAGCGAAGTCACCCGGTTTTTGAGCTGCCATTTCCAATCATTCCAGAGTTCCGCCGGAATGCCCGGCCAGTAGCCAGGCGCATGCGTGACGAACTCTTTTCCATCCATTTTGCCAGGGGCAAGAGTGAGCATTTTCTTAGTGAAGCGAAATGTTAATGGCCTTAACAATCGTGTCAATGCAGGCACCTCCAGGTGTGCGAGACGGGCCTGATCCTACTCGTGCTCGTGCTCGTGCTCGTGCTCCTGCTCCTGCTCCTGCTCGGCACCGCCAACCTCCGATTACGATCACGATCACGAGCACGAGCACGAGGACGAGGACGAGCACGAGCACGAAGGAAAAGGGGACTCCTCTTTTGGCATTTGAACAGCTACCCGTAGATTCGTGTCAAAGTTCCCTGTTATGGGTAACGCCGTCCAAATTCTCGTTCTCGGGCTCGCAATCTCCTCGTTGCAGGCCGCCACCCCCGCCCCTCAACCAGAAATCCCGCCGGCAGCAACGGTCCCAGCCGCCGCCGCGGAGGCCGGCAAGGACGTCGTCCATCAACTCAATAGCGCTTTCACGAAAGTTTTCGAAATGGTCGCTCCCAGCGTCGTCATTCTCGAGATCACGAAGAAGAATGATGGGAACGAAGGCCCGACGCTCGACGATCTTTTTTTCCAGGGTCCCCGGGATGAAAACTCGCCCCGGCGGAATCCTCGTAATTCTCAGCCAATCCAAAGCGAAGGCTCCGGATTCATCGTGCGAGCCGACGGCTACATTTATACCAACTACCATGTGCTGGAAGGCGCCGACCGGATTGACGTGAAGCTCAAGGACGGCCGTGAATTCCAGGCGAAGGTGGTGGGCACGGACGAAAAAACGGATGTCGCGGTCATTAAGATCGAAGCGGCGAATCTGCCGGTTGTGCAGTTCGCCGACAGCGACACCGTCCGGGTGGGACAATTTGCCTTCGCGATCGGCGCGCCGTTCCGGCTGGATTACACTTTCACCTACGGCGTGATCAGCGGGAAAGGCCGGAACAAACTGCTCGCGACCGGCGGGTACTCGATCTCGGATTATTTGCAGACCGTCGCCTCAATCAACCCGGGCAATAGCGGCGGACCGCTCTGCGACATCGACGGAAAGGTGATCGGCATGAACACCCTGATCAACGGGTTGAACCGCGGGCTCGGTTTCGCGATTCCGAGCAATCTGGCCACCGAAATCGGACAACAGCTTATTGCCGGCAACAGGATTATCCGGCCCTGGCTCGGCATCCGGATCGAATCGCTGGGGGACGACCCGTCGATCCGCGATTTGTTCAAGGGCCTCGACAAGGGAGTCGTGGTGCGAACGATCGAAGCCGACGCTCCGGCCTACAAAAGCGACCTGCGACCGTTCGACGTGATCACGCAAGTCGATACCGCGCCGGTGAGCACCGACACCCAACTCCAGCGCGAAATCTTGAAAAAGAAGGTCGGCCAGAACGTTGAGCTGACGGTTTGGCGGAAAGGCCAGACTCTCAAGATTCCGGTGACGACGGGCGAACTGCCCAACGATATCTCCCGCGCCTCGAATGAGCTGACTCCGCCGGTGCCGCCGAAGCCGGATGACTCAAACAAGTTTGGCCTGCAAGTGCAGGACTTGACCAAAGAAGTCGCGGCGCGCCTGAAACTCAGTGTGGAACAAGGAGTGATCGTAACGGACGTGGCGGATAACAGTCTCGCCGCCGCCCAAGACATTCAGCGCGAGGACGTGATCACGGAAGTGGACGGAAAACCGGTGACCAATGTGGCTACGTTTCGTGAAGCACTTGCCAAAGCGGACGTGCGGAAAGGCATCCTGCTCTATCTGGATCGCAAAGGCAGCAAGACGTTCGCGGTCCTAAAAGCTGGCCGCTAACACAGGCCCCACTGGAGTTCGCTTCCGCCCTCTATACCGAGGATCGCCGGCCCGACACGAGCAGAATAATCCCGCCCACGATACAAATGCCGCCGACGATTGGCCCGATCGGAACCGGATGTTCTTCGTGCTTGTTGATCTCGAGCGGTCCCAGTTTCGCTACGTTTTCCTTCGTTGTGAAACTGGCGTAACCGCCATAGGCCAGCATGATAACGCCGACAACGACGAGAATGATCCCGAGTATCCCAGTGGGTTTCATCAATCGAACGCCCTAGAGCGTGCGCCGGCCTGAGATCAGATTAACGATCAGGACCACAACCGCGATGACGAGCAGGATGTGGATGAGCTGGCCGCCAAAATGACCGATGAAGCCGAGAAGCCAGAGAATCAGCAGAATAACAAAGATAGTCCAGAGCATATGGTTTCCTTTGGGTTGAGTTTCTTCTGCTTCGTGCGCGGAGCCGCCGGTGCGCTTATGGATTTTCCTAATTGGCTCGATTTTCGAGAATCTTACGGCTTTTACACCCATTCGAACAAATCTCTGGCGGCCAGGACCGAAAAATACTACAAACGTTTTCCGCTTTCCTCGCCCTTCAAATCCCGTTGCCTATGCGTTCCACACTTCTCACATCGTCGCTTCTTATCCTCCTGTTGTCCGGTTCCGCCTTCGGTTGCGCTTTCGAAGGCACCATTGTCGAAAAACGTTCGCGGCAATTGCCGGACGCCAGCATGATCGGAACTGAAGGCGTTCACTCCTTCGTTTTCCGTGGCCCCACCGGGACTTCGCGTTTACCCGTCGGAGTTCCAAGGCCCCAATTCTGGACGGAGAGCAACGGCATGTACACTTTCCTCCTGCGTGATCAGGCAGGCAGAGTGCGGTCGCAAATGGTGACCGCGGAGGTCTTCGCTCGCTGTCGGGAGGGCGATTACTTCAACGACCGAGGTCCCGCCTGCAAGCCAACCGATGCAAAGGACAGCAAGACTGTGACGGCGGTCATTCATCGCCAGCGCAATCACCGGACGGCCCAGACTCGTCGAAAACACCGCAAGGTGGCAATACATCGCCGGCACCATGCCGCTAAATCACGGAAAGCGGTTACGCTCCGCGCCTCACATGCCGTCCCCCACGGTTGAGCCCTGGGCCAGGGCCGCGCGAAGATTCCACCCGTTTTTTTGCAGGCGCTCGCACGCCTCGGCATAGTCGCATTTCCCCAACTCCGCCACGAGACGCGCGGCCCGATCGCGAAGCTTGTCGTTGCAAGGGGCGAGGCCGACCATCATATTCCCGCGCACCTTGCCGAGCGCGACCATGGCCCCGGTGCTGAAAATGTTGAGCGCAACTTTCGTGGCGGTGCCTGCCTTCAGACGCGTCGAGCCGGTCAAAATCTCGGGCCCCGTTTCCAGATCGATCTCGAGATCGATTCCTTTGCCGCGGACCCGCGCCGGATTGCAAGTCAGCAACATTGTTTGCGCGCCGCGCTTTTTCGCTTCCGCGAGGGCGCCGAGCACAAATGGAGTTCTCCCACTCGCGCTGATTCCGCAGACGATATCCGCGGCGGCCACGCCGCGTTCGTCGATCGCCAGCGCGCCGGCGCCGCGTTCGTCTTCAGCCCCCTCAACGCTGCGATAGAGCGCATTCACGCCGCCGGCCATGATGCCCTGCACCGTCTCCGGCGAAGCGCCAAAGGTCGGCGGAATCTCGCTCGCGTCGAGGGCTCCAAGTCGCCCGCTCGTCCCGGCGCCGACGTAATACAACCGGCCGTCCTGGCGCAGGGCCGCCGCCACCATTTCCACTCCGCGCGCCAGAGACGCAGCCGCTTTCCGTAAAGCGGCCTGAACGAACTGTTCCTCTTCGATAAAAAGCTCGACCAATTCCTGGGCGCTTAACTTTTCCAGGCCCTCCGAGCGCGGATTGCGCTGCTCGGTCAGGGCGCGGGCGAGATTCTCCATCCCGGTCCCGCTCCTTTCGATCGAAAAGGAGGCCGGCTCCTCGAGTTCCGCGGCCAGCCAGGCGGCGCCAAGCTCGGGAGATTGCTCGCTCATGGCCACGCGCGCATCGGGCATCTTCTTTTTCAGCTTGCGGCGAAAGGCATGAGTGTAAACGGAGTCGCGCTGGAAAAGGCCGCCCAGCAAAATGACTTTGGGCGCGAGCAAATGCAGGCGGGTCGCGACCGCTTCCGTGTATTCGCTCAAGACCCCCGTGCCTTCCTCGATGATCTTCAAGGCGTTCGCATCATCTTTGGTGGCGGCTTCGAAAACGGTTCGAGCCATCGTGGCGATTTCCATTTTGTCCGCATTCTGCGCCCAGCGCACGAGCTCATCGCGGCTGTTCAGCGAAAGCGCGCGCAGGATATCGGCGGTGAATTGGGTCTCGCCGCCCTGGAGATCGTATTCGCGCAAAATAAGACGAAGCGCCTGGACGGAGAGGTAATAGCCTCCGCCGGCATCGCCCAAAATGTGGCCCCATCCTCCCGCCTTTTCGATCCGGTCGCCGCGCCGACCTGTGACCGAAGCTCCCGTCCCTGCGTTCACGACAATGCCATCGCCGTGCCCCAAAGCGGCCGCCAGACCCGAATCGCGGTCGCTCCCGGCGGCGATTTTTGCCCTGGGCCAGATTTCGGCGCAGAGCGATTCCAGAGAGCGGCGATCATCCGCTCCGCAGCCGGCCAGAAATATCCCGACGCGATCCGCCTCGGCCGGCAGTTGCCGAAAAATGGAGCGGAGGCGGTCCGTTGAGGTCAGACGGAAATTAGAAGGCGGCAGCTTCCCCTGGTCAATAACGCGCAAACCATCCGGGGCGCGTTCCACCAGGACCCACGCGGTCTTCGTTCCTCCGCCTTCGACACCGAGGATTCGCTCTGAGGCTGGCATCGCTGTTACAAAAACCTGGCGCGACGGGCACGACCGCCGCATGTCGTAAACTACCGCTCAACTGTAGACGGTCCCGGACCGCCAGAACAGATATTCCTGAGCATGATTGCGAGTCCCCGGCTCGTTTGTATGATGCGGCCATGGCGGAAACGGAACGCACAGCTCGCGCGCGGATACTTGAGCTGCGAAGCGCAATCGACGAGCACAATCGCCGTTACCATGAGGAGGCCGCGCCGGCCATCAGCGATCGCGAATACGACAAGCTCTTCCGCGAGCTGAGCGACCTCGAAAAAGACTTTCCGCAACTGGCGGCCGCCGATTCCCCGACGCAGCGGGTGGGCGGCAAACCGCTCAAGGCCTTCGCGCCCATCACGCATCGCGTTCCGATGCTCAGCCTGGACAACACCTATTCGGAAGAAGAGGTGAAAGATTTTTATCGCCGCATGGAGCGCCTGCTCCCTGGCCAGAAAATCCCCGTGGTGATCGAGCCGAAAGCAGATGGCGTGGCCGTCTCGCTGCTCTACGAAAAGGGGCAGCTTCGCTACGCCGCGACGCGAGGCGATGGAAATGTGGGCGACGATATCACCCAAAATATCGCGACGATCCGCCAGGTCCCGAAGCGCCTGAAGGGTAACGCCCCCGATCTTCTGGAGGTGCGCGGTGAAGCATACCTCGACAAGAGCGGATTCACGAAACTGAATGCGGAGCGGGCCAGGGCGGGCCTGCCTGAGTTCGCAAATCCCCGGAATGCCGCGGCCGGTTCTCTGAAACAACTCGATCCGGCTATTGCGGCGCAACGACCGCTCGGCGTGATCTTTTACGGGACGGGAGCAATCGAAGGTCTTGCGCTGGAAAAACACTCGGAACTTTTTGGCCTGCTCAAGAATCTTGGATTGCCCGGGACCGAACGCTGGTGGCTGGCCGATTCGCTGGAAGGAATCTTGAGCGCGATCCACGAACTCGATCGCATCCGTCATGATTTCCCATACCAGACCGATGGCGCGGTGATAAAAGTCGACTCGTTTGCCCAGCGGAAGATTCTCGGATTCACCGCTAAATCCCCTCGTTGGGCCATGGCGTTCAAGTACGAGGCGGAGCGGGTTGAAACGCGGTTGCAGGACATTCTGATCCAGGTCGGCCGCACAGGCACCCTAACGCCGGTGGCCGCGCTCGAGCCGGTCCTCGTCAGCGGGAGCACGGTGAGCCGCGCCACTCTGCACAACGAGGATGAAATCAAACGCAAAGATATCCGGATCGGCGATATGGTTGTGATAGAGAAAGCGGGCGAAGTGATTCCAGCTGTGGTCGAGGTAGTGAAAGCGAAACGGCCGACTGAAGCCGAGCCATTTGATTTCTCGAAGCATATCCATGGCAAATGCCCCGCCTGTGGAGAGGCGATTCGGCGTGATCCGGAGTTTGTCGCCTGGCGCTGCGAAAATCTCCAATGCCCGGCGCAGACCACGCGACGAGTAGAGTTTTTTGCCGCCCGCGGTGCGCTCGACATCGAAAGCGTAGGCGGCATCGTGGCAGACAAGCTGGTCGAGCGGGGCCTGGTCCGCGAGCCGCTCGATCTCTTTGAGCTAACAATCGATCAACTCGCCAAATTGAATCTCGGAACGGACGAAGCCCCGCGGGTTTTCGGCGAGAAGAATGCCACGAAAGCGATTCAGGCGATCGAGCGCGCGCGGCACTTTCCCCTTTCACGCTGGCTCTATGCTCTCGCCATTTCCAACGTGGGAAAAACAACCGCGAATCAAATCGCTCGTTTTCATAAGAGCATCGATGACGTCGCCGATTCGGATTTGCTCCAGGACACCGTCCGTTATCACACTGCCGAGAAAATTGAGCGGGGAGAAATTGCCGATCGACTGATCAAGTTGGGTTTCGCCGAGCAATCCAAAAGCAAGAACGACAAGAATCGCGGCATCGTGACTGAAGTCGGTCCGGTCGTTGCAAAAAGCATTCTGGATTTTTTTGCATCGGCGCCCGGCAAGAAGGCTTTACAACGAATGAAGCGACTCGGCCTCGCGCCGGCGGGCGAACAATTTTCCGCCAGAAAGGCCTTGGACCTGCCGCTGGCTGGAAAAACCTTTGTGCTCACTGGTACGCTGCCTTCGATGACGCGGGACGAAGCGACCGAAAAAATCGAAGGCCTCGGCGGACACGTGACTAGCAGCGTGAGCAAAAAGACAGATTACGTTCTGGCGGGGGAAGAGGCGGGAAGCAAGTTGGAGAAGGCGAAAAAGCTCGGAGTCCGAGTCGTCGACGAAGCGGAATTTCGCAAAATGCTGTAGCCTGTCCGCAGGGACATGCTTCCGCATGTCCTTTAGATAATGGGACGGGCAGAGGCACGTCCCTCCGAGTTTGGCCTTACGGCGTTCTTCGCACCGAATCGAGCCGAAGCGGGATCGCTTGATTCATGCCCGGAGCGGCAATCAACGGGGGATGATGACTGGCTGGGTGAAAATCGGCCTGGATTTCGAAGGTCAGCTTTTCGTCCCCTCGCAACACCGTGATCGGAACCGTATCTCCGGCCGTAATGAAAAATGATCCATCAATCACGTCCTCCGGCTCACGCACCCTGGTCTTGCCGATCTGAAGGAGAATGTCGCCAGGCTTGACGCCCGACCCGAAGGCCGGCGTGTCCAGCATGATTTCGGTCATCTCCGCGCGCGAGCCTTCTTTGTATTTCTCCGCGCCGGCGACGTTTATTCCGATCCAGCCGTGCCGTGCTTCGCCGAAACGGATGAAGTCGTTCCGGATTTTCTCCGCCGCGTCGATCGGCAAGGCGTAGCAAGCGGAGCCATTCTCGATGCTGCTCACGAGGATCCCAACCACCTCGCCTTTGAAATTCAGGAGCGGAGCCCCGGCCTGGCCGCGCTGGGTAGGGACGTTGGCCCGCAAATGCGTCGTGGTAAAATAACGTCCGAGAAATTTTCGATCGAACCCGGCGACCATGCCAAAGCTGGGTGTTTCAGGGAGATCGAGCGGATAACCAATGGCGATGACAGGCGTGGCGACTTCGACTTGTTCGGATTTGCCGATGGGCAGGGCAGGCGTCGCGATATCTGCTTTCAGGATGGCAATGCCACTGCGCACGTCCGCGATCATCAAACGCACGGGATGTTTCTTGCCCTCGAATTCAACCGTCAGGTTTTCCGCGTCACCGCCCACAGAAAACGCGGTGTAGAGGGTGCCCGCGGGATCAATGAAGAACCCGGTGCCCGCGAGATCGCCGTGCTGGTCGGTCCCGCGGATCTTTACGACGGCCTTCGCCGACTTCTCGAAAACGTCTTTGACTTCACGGCTGATGGAAGTCGTTGACGGCTCCTGCCCGCGGACCAGGACGGCGAGGGCAAAAAAGACGAGCGCGAATGAGAACCGGGACACCGCAGAAAGGAGCGACCGGAAAAACTCTGGGGCCCGGCTAAAATCTGAAAGCGGCCTCATAACTCACTGGCGTACTATCCAGAACGTAGCGCGGGGGTGTCGCGGCCCGGTGAGTGTGGGAGCTGTAGTTGACATTGCGCAGGAGCTTCGGACTCAGATCGCTCGTGGCAACCGGAGCGGAAAGGCTCCACGCGGCATCTTGAGCCGCCGTGGCCACCACCGGCGTCTGGCTTTGAACGGCGACGTTCATGCCCCCAGGCCCTTGGTAGACCTTCAACGAAATGACCGCGGCACAAATCAGCACGGCCGTGATGGCCGCTGGATAGGAGGTCAGCACCGGCACGTTCAGGCGGAACATGAAATCCTGCGCTCGCTGGAGGCAAATGCGCCAGACAGGTTCCCTCAGTAATTCGTCCCGTTGGCGGCGATGAAATTCGTGCAGGAAATTATCGAAGTAACCCGGCGGAGGCTGCTCGTGCCGTTTCAAGCGCAACAATTTGCCGATATCGTTTTCGTTAAACTCGTTCATGCAGCGTTCGCTTAAGGTCGGTATGGGCTAGGAAACAGGATTCTTGCGGAATTCGTCCAGATAATTTTGCAGTTGCCGGTTCGCGTAAAAGAGCCGGGAACGTACCGTACCTTCGGAAACACGCAAGATTTTGCTGATCTCGGCATGGGGCATCCCTTGAATATGAAACATCGTGACCACGGCTCTGTGTTCATCAGACAATTTCATCATGGCCTCGTTCAATCTTCGCTGGAGCTCGGAGAGGTCCGCTTCGCGCACCGGGCTGCTCGTGGCGGTGAGTTCGAGGAACTCCTTGTCGTTCTGAACGCTCGCATCCATGTCATCGAGACTAAGATGAAACCGGCGGCCGCGTTTCTTGAGGAAATTCAGCGTCATGTTCACCGCGATGGAGTGGATCCAGGTGTAAAAAGACGATTTGCCGCGAAAGCCGCCGATGGATTTGTAGGCCTTGGAAAAAACGTCCTGAAGCAGATCGTTCGTGTCCTCGTGGTTTGACGTCATGTTGTAGACGAGGCCGTAAAGCCGCGGCGTATATTTGACCACGAGCTCGTCAAAGGCGGATGCGTCGCCGGCCTGGGTGCGCGAAACGAGCTGCTTGTCTTCATCAGATCTCGGCTGTTCCATCGCGTCGCGCTTAGGCTTAGCACGCGGCCGAAGGCCCGACGACAACAAATCGGAGAAACGACGCGGAGACGGCAGTGCGATGGCGGGATTCATCTTTTTGGGCGGGGCCACGCGGACTTAGTCGCGATCGCGCACCATGAAGAGATAAATGAGGTTGCCGAGCGTGGCGACGAAGGCCGCCACGTAGGTGAGAGCGGCGGCATTGAGCACGCGATTGACGCCCACCATTTCCTGCCCGGGCTGCACCATCCCCATCTGCTCGAGGATGATCTTGGCGCGGCGGGAAGCGTCAAACTCCACGGGAAGCGTGATGAGCTGGAAGGCGAGCAGGATCATGTAGCAATAAATCCCGAGCGTGATCAGCCCGGTCATGTTGAACACGAGCCCGCCGATGATCACAAACGGCAGCATCCGGGAAGCGAGCGAAGTGATCGGCACGATCGCCATCCGTGCCTTCAGCGGCGCATAGGCTTTGGCGTGCTGGATCGCGTGCCCGGTTTCGTGGGCAGCAATCCCAAGGGCCGCGACCGACGGCGTATGGTAAACGTTTGTAGAAAGACAGAGGCGTTTGCTGCTCGGATCGTAGTGGTCGCCAAGATAATCGTTCGTTTCGACAACTTCGACATCATGAATCTGCGCAGCCTGGAGAATCTGGCGAGCCGCCTCCGCCCCAGGAATATCTGAGGTCGCGCGCACCTCGCCCCACTTTCGGAAGGCGCTGCTCACGCGGAATTGGGCCCACAGACCGACGAAAAGCGGCAACCCTACGAGCAACAGCCAGTAAGACACTCCGCCACCGGAACCGTATGGATAAATCATAAGTGAAAAATTATTATTGCATGCATCACTGACTTGTCATTCCGAGCGAAGCCTCGCGGGTGTGAAACGAAGTCGAACAATCTCTCGCTCGAACCCAAGGTGAGCACCTCGGGAAGGGCGAAAGATGCCTCGACTTCGCTCGGCATGACAAATCTGCAAGATTAGACGCCGCAGAACGCGGTTCGTTCAGATTTCGAGCCGCTTTTCGAAGCGCGACAGCAGCCGCGTGCCCGTCTGGGTCAAAACCACCACATCTTCCAGCCGCGCTCCACCGATTCCCGGATAATACAGACCGGGTTCGACCGTAAGCACTTGTCCCGGCTTGAAGACGGTTTTTTGAAACCGCGGGAACTCGTGGATCTCCAGCCCGAGGCCGTGGCCGGTGCCGTGGAAAAACCCGACCTGCCGGCCCTGGCGCACTTCCGTCGGGAAACCTCTGTCGGTAAAGAGTTGCTTCACCTCATTGTGCAGTTTCAAGCCATCGACACCGGGCTTCATTTTCTTGAGCGCCAGCGCCTGGCCTTCCCGCACCGCTTCCCAAAGCCGCCGTTGTTCCTCGCTGGCGCGGCCACGCACGACCGTGCGCGTCATGTCGCCATAATAACCGCTCCTGGCGTCGCGCGGAAAAATGTCCAGGATAATGAGCGAATCCCCTTTCAGCGGGCCGGAGCCCCGCTCGTGGGGATCGCACGCCTGGTCGCCCCCGGCCACGATCGTATTCGCCGGCAGCCCTCCGGCGCGCAGGATCGCCGAGTCGATTTCCGCGCGCAGAATCTCCGAGGTCAAGGTGCGCCCCGACCAAATGAGCTTCTTCCCCGGACCAATTTTCGACGCCCCCAGCACCTCCATGGCGCGCGCCAGTCCTTTCTCGGTAATGGCCAGAGCGCGGCGCATCTCCCGCAGCTCCGCTTCAGACTTGGCTTCGCGTTCCGGCCAGAAAAGTCCGTTCGTGGCGCGGACCCGGATCTTCTGGCGTGCCAACTCGTTCGCGTAGCCGAGGGGAAAATTCGCGGGAACGACGGCGGAGCGAACGCCGCGTGATCGCAAAAAATGGGACATCACCTTCTCGAAAGGCGGCGCCTTTTTCCGCGTGCCCTGCAACTCGCGTTCGAACTTGCTCAAAGAGACGATCTCGTCTGCCCGCGCCTGCTTGCGCGCGCGATCAATCTCGAGGTCGCTGAGCACGATGGTTCGCCGGCCGTTTTGCTCGAGAAAAATAAACGGGTCCGGGACGAAGAACCTCGTGGCATAAAGCATGTCGGGATCGTGGTCGCTCGCCGCCACGATCAGGCGAGTTTCGTGTTTCGTTTTCTTGCGCGCGCTCATCTGACATTTCTAAGCGCGAACTCCTTGCTTGTCATCCCGAGCCGCGCCAGACGGCGAGGGACCTCGCAAACGCTCTTACGCTTCCGCACTACACCACACGTCTACGTTGGGAGACACGCCGATGAATGTTCGGTAGCGCAATTTGCAACTGAGAGGTCCCTCGCCGTCTGCGCGGCTCGGGATGACAAGCAATTACGTCGCGCGCCGTATGGCCAGGTTCCTGCGCACCTCGAGTTGTCGCCGCAAAATCCAATGGAGCAGGCCGAGCAGGCCGAGCGTCGATCCGATCAGCACGATCGTGTTGAAAATAAAGACGCTGACCTTCATCCGAAGATATCGTTTCTCCTGGCCGAAAAAAACATTCAGCTTTCCGCCACGCCGGTAATCGCTCTGCTCCATCTCCGCGTTCGAGATCAGATCCGAGACCTTCTGGTTAACATAAAGCTGCTCGGCCGTTACAGGACCAATCGCGTCTTTGAAAATCTCGCGATCGAACGGCCGCTTCCGGTCCAGGATTTGATCGATGATCCCCAGGTAGCGATCGATCTCCTCCGGCGTTTTCGCCTCCAGACCGGAAAGGACCGCGAGCGTTTCCTTCAATTCATTCAACCGCTTCATCGCGTCGGGATTCTCCGCCCGTTTCGCGACGAGACGATCGATCTCATCCTGCGTCCGCTCCTGACGCCGGGTGAGAGGGTTGAGCTTCGCCTGCGCGACGACCATCTCCTCGTACGACCAGCGCATCGCGATGAACTGGCAGACGAATGGCACCTGCAATCTGCTGCTCATTTTCTTCCCCTGCTCGTCATTCGGATGCTCGGAGAACCAGCGGCTGAAAGTGTAAACCAGCGCCAGATTGCGATTCATGTCCTCGTATTTGATGAGCGCTCCCCCCATGATGATCTGCGGAATCAGGACGAGCGGGACGATATTCGCCGCCGTCTTCGGATCGGCCACGAGCGACGAGATCACCAGGCCCAGGGCCACGCCGCCCATCGCCGTCATCAGCATAATGCCGAGGTCGATCCAGAACATTCCCCGAATCGCGAGGATGTAGTTCCCGATCAAGACAAAGAGGATGCACTGGAAGAGCGCGAAAAATCCGAGCGAGACGAATTTCGAGAAAACATAATAAGGCAGCCGGACGTTCAGGTTTCGTTCGCGCTGGAGCACAGCGCGGTCGCGAATGATGTCGTCAGCGCTGTTGGTCAGGCCCAGGAACATCGCCACGATCAGGCTGAGGAAAAGAAACGTCGGGATGTGGTAGGCGGACGCGAAATCGTACTGGCCGCTATCCGAGTAGCGCAGCAGCGTGGAGATGAGCAGGGCCAGGACCGGGGCCACGCCGATCGTAATGACGAGGTTCGCGCGGTTGCGCAGTTTGCTCATGAATGAACGCCTGAGCAGCGTGCGCAATTGGGTCCATTCATCCCGCCAGCGGCCAAAAAATCGCTTCTTGTTTGCCGGCGCCACCGGCAGCGCCGCCACAGGTCCGCGGCGCAACGATACCTGTTTGACGTCCTGGATGAGGCGGAACGCTTCATACTTGTCCCGCCAAAACTCCGGGGAGTAACGGCGGGCCGCGATCAGTTGTCCGCGGCTGTTCTCCTCGTAGATAACGTCGCCGCTGATATCGCGCAGCGGCGTCTCCAACACATCGAAAATGAACTCCGGGCGCGTCGTTCCGCACGATGGACAGGCGCCGAGCTCAGCGCCGAATTGATGCTGATGCTCGGCTTCGGCGAAGTAGCGCAGCATGTCGGTCGGCGTGCCGAAAAAAACGAGGCGCCCTCCCTTGTCGAACAGGATCGCCTTGTGAAACATCTGGAAGAGCTTCGAACTCGGCTGATGGATCGTGACAATGATGATCTTGTTGTGGGCGAGCCCGCGGATGATCTCGATGACGTGCTCGGAGTCCTTCGATGAAAGCCCGGAGGTCGGTTCGTCAAAAAGATAAACGTCAGCCGAGCCGATCATATCGAGGCCGATGTTGAGCCGTTTCCGCTCGCCGCCGCTCAACGTTTTCTTGACCGGGCTCCCCACGATGCTGTCGCGCCGTTCATTCAATCCGAGCTCGATCAATTTGCCTTCCAGCCGGCGGGTGAGATCGCGTCCGGAAAGATGCGGGGCGCGAATCGCGGCGGCGAACTGCAAATTTTCTCCGATCGTAAGATGCTCATCGAACGCATCTTCCTGCGGAACGTAGCTGATATAGCCCTTGAGCAGGTCCAGGTTGCCGTAGAGCGGCCGGTCGTTTAGCAGCACCTGTCCCTGGGTCGGCTGAAGCTGGCCACCCAGGACTTTCATCAGCGTGCTCTTGCCCGAGCCGCTCGCGCCCATCACGCAGACCAGCTCGCCGCGATTGACCGTGAAAGAAATGCCTTCGAGCGCAACTTCGGAATTGGTGAAGCGATGGTTCACATCCACCACCTCGAGCGATCGAATGATGTTGCGCTCTTCCTCGATGATTCGTTCGGAGAAATTGCAACGCAGAAATTGCCCGACATCGATGCGGATGGTATCGCCGTCCTGGAGGGGCGCGGTGCCGCGAACGGGGGTCTCGCCCACCATGATCGGCCGATCCGCGTCGATCACTTCCAGCGTGCCGACGCGTTTGTCGTAGTCGCAAAGGATCTTGAGCAAGACGTCGCCACTCGTGCCCGGCGAGAGAAGGATATCGTCTTCCTCGAGCAAGCTCGGATTGTTCGAGACTAGATATTCGGACTTGGAGGCTTTCAGCTGAAAGCGGCCACCCATCGCCCGGGCGCGACGCCGCAGATCGAGCAGGTCCATTTCGCTGTCGTTGTGAAAAACAATCTTGTCTTCGAGGGTCGCTTCGACCTGCGTGCCAGATTTCAGCTTCACGTTGTTCAGGACGGCGTCCACGTCGCGCAACGCTTTGATTCGCACCTTCAAGCCGAAGGTCACTTCGAGGGCGCTTTCCCGCGAGCGCGAGCGTTCGAGCTGCACTTCATCGGCATCCTTGTGCACGCGCACGAAGATCTGCGGCAGCGAGACGTTCTTCTTCGCGTTGAAATAGGAGGCCAGTTCCTGGTAGGTGAGAAATTGATCGCCGACCAGGATCCGCTGCCCGGGATAGATGCGGCAAAAACCGCCGCGCAGGAGCGGCCGGCCGCGAACCGAGATCGTCTGCGCGGTGTAATTCTTGAGCAGGATCAAATCGTGATAACGAAAGGCGAGGAGGCGATCGGTCCCGCTCAGGCTCTTCAAGGTCACGTCCGCCGCGCTGTTGGTCCCGAAAGAGAGCGATTCGAGGGGCGACGCGCCCCGCTGGTAGATCGAGGCGTCGGAGTCCTCTGAAGCGTTCAGTTGATAAACAATATCGATCGCCTGCGCCGCCATGCCGAGCTGCGACATGAACGAGTAAAACGCGACCACCTGTTCCTGCTTGAGGCCGGCTTGCGAAATCAAATCGTAAAGCTGGACGCCGAGCATGATCTTGCGATCGGCTCCGAGCTGCGCCGACAGCTTCTGGGCCATCGCGGAGAGATCCTGCTGCTCGTAGAGCGCCTGTCGAAACAACTGCCGCAGCTCCGAATAGACCGCCTCGGGATAATCGTACCGAAGAAAGCCCAGGCTCGAGTCGATTTCCTCTTCGAGCAAAACACCGTCCGCCTTCGAAAAGCTCGCCAGCACCTGGATGAGCAATGGGAGCAGGTTGGGTCCTTCGGAAACGCTGCGCGGTTTGCGCAGAGCCCGGCGCATCCAGCGTCGGCTTTTTCGCTGGATCCTGTAGGCAAAAGGAGTCACCCGCTGCACTGCGCGGTCAATTTTGTCTGCGACTAGGTTGAGGGCCGTCATTTTCGGGAACTTGCGGATCAAAATTACCGCACGACCGCAGCAACGCAATCGAGAGACGATCTTTGAACGCTTGCGCGAGGAAAGAGTCTCTAGCGGGTATGATGTCCCGTGTCGGCTCGGCTCCTGCTCTTTGCATTGCCAAACCCTTCATGTTAGCCTTTTCGCGCTCGCTCAAAGCGCGCCCCACGCCTTATGTCTCAACCTGATCGCAACTCCCAAAAGGAGAATAAACCTCGCGGAACCGAGCCCAGTTTTAACTGGCGTGGCGTCATTCTCATCGCCATCGCTTTCGCGCTGATCGGCCTGGCGGTCGTCTTCCGTGGCGGCGCTTACTCGGATTACGAGAATGTGCCTTATTTCCGTTTCCTCGAACTGCTCGATAACAAGCAGATCGTGATGAACAAGGAATACCCGCTCGAACTCGTGGTGGAAGAAGGGCGGCCCACCCAAACCTTGAAAGGCGTCTACCAGAACCAGGGCATGGGTTCCTCGCCCGCTCAGTTGGTCCGGTTTCGCACGACCGTCTTTTTGAATTACAACACCGACCTCCAGGAGCGCCTCGCCAAGGCGAATCTCCAGCCGGCGATCAAGATGGAGTCGAACCTGATGGCGCAAACGCTGGTCAGCTTCCTGCCCATCGCGCTTTTCCTCCTGGTGCTCTATTTCCTTTTTCGCCAGCAAATCCGCATGGCGGGCAAAGGCGCGCTCAACTTCGGCAAATCGAAGGCCCGCATGCTCGCGCGCGACAAGAACAAGATCACGTTCAAAGACGTGGCCGGCGTCGAGGAAGCCAAGGATGAGGTGCAGGAGCTCGTCGAATTTTTGCGCGACCCGAAAAAATTCCAGAAACTCGGCGGGCGCATTCCCAAGGGCGTCCTGCTCGTGGGCCCTCCCGGCACGGGCAAAACGCTGCTCGCGCGCGCCATCGCGGGGGAAGCGGACGTGCCCTTCTTCTCGATCAGCGGCTCGGACTTCGTGGAAATGTTCGTCGGTGTCGGCGCCTCCCGGGTGCGCGACATGTTCGAGCAGGGGAAAAAATCCGCGCCCTGCATCATTTTCATCGACGAAATCGACGCCGTTGGACGGCATCGCGGCCACGGCGTCGGCGGCGGCCATGACGAGCGCGAGCAAACCCTCAATGCGCTCCTTGTCGAAATGGACGGCTTCGATACGCAGGAAGGCGTCATCATCATCGCGGCCACCAATCGGCCGGACGTGCTCGATCCCGCGCTGCTGCGTCCTGGTCGCTTCGATCGCCAGATAACGGTCAATTTGCCCGACGTGAAGGGCCGCGAGGAGATTTTGCGGGTGCATTCGAAAAAAGTGAAGCTGGCTGAAGGCGTGGACCTCCAGGTCGTCGCCCGCGGCACGCCAGGTTATTCCGGCGCGGAACTCGCGAACGTGATCAACGAAGCCGCGCTCCTCGCGGCGCGCCGCGGATTAAAGGGAATCACGCTCCACGAACTCGAAGAGGCCCGCGACAAAGTGCGCTGGGGCAAGGAACGCCGGAGCATGGCGCTGAGCGAAAAGGAAAAAACCAACACCGCCTACCACGAAGCCGGCCACGCTTTGCTCCTCGAATTGCTGCCGCACACCGAGCCGCTCCACAAAGTTACCATTATCCCGCGCGGACCGTCCCTTGGCTCGACCATGTGGCTGCCGGAGGAAGACAAATATACCAACCGGAAGAACGAATTGATCGCCGGGCTGGCCGTCGGCATGGGCGGACGGGTCGCGGAAGAGATCGTCTTTGGCGATGTCACCAACGGCGCGAGAGGCGATATCAAGACTGCCACGGCCATCGCGCGCCGCATGGTTTGCGAATGGGGCATGAGCGAAAAGATGGGCATGGTCGAATACGGCGAGCATGAGGATTACGTCTTCCTCGGCCGCGATATCTCCCGCGCCCGCGATTACAGCGAAGCCACCGCCGAGCAGATCGACGGCGAAGTGCGCAAGCTGATCGATGATGCCTACAAGACGGCGATGAAGACACTCACCGCGCATCGGCAGACGCTCGAAGTGATTGCGAAAGCCTTGCTCGAATACGAGACGCTCGACGGCGCGCAAATCAAAGAAATCATGGAGCACGGCCGGCTGGTCAATCCGCCTCCTGGCCCTACGCCGCCTGCGTCAGGTCCAAAAATGGCCGACAAGCCGCCCAAGCAAGTGGTCGTGGCTCCCGAAGCGCCGCCGCTCCCCGGCGGTCTGAGCGGCGCTCCGGCGTAGTTGGGGGCCGTGTGAATAGTGATCGGTGAATAGTGAATGGCCGGTGCCAATCAACTGATCACGAGTCACTATTCCCTTCCTCCCTCCGCCGACGGCAGGCCCTTTTCTCGATACATCCTTTCACTAACACCGGCCTTCAGGCCGGTGGCACGAGACTGTCGAGCGCTAAAGCCGTTTCAACGGCTTTCATCGTCGTGCCAGCGCAACCCGTGTCGATCGATAAACTCCCCGAGCTCCTCAACAAACCCGCGCACATGATGATGTTCCTCCTGGCCCGCGATGTAAGCAGCGACTTGGCCAACATTAGACTCCGAGACCGAGAACGCGCCGTAGCCTCTCCCCCACGCGAATTTCCCAGGTAGAACAACACTATTCGCGTTGATCCAGTGGGACGAACTCCCCTTCAAGAGCTGCATCAATTCCTCAATGGAGAGACCAGTTGGAAGGTCGATCAGCGCATGGACGTGGTCGGCGTTCACGTAGTTGATTTTCATATAGACGCCCTTGCCGTCGGTGTACTCGGTCAAATAACGCGACACCCGCGCGGCGGCTTCTTTTGGCAGGATCTTTTCGCGGTTCAGGGTTCCCCAGATCAAATGAAGCCAACAACGGGAATAGGAGTGGAGGGACATGCCCGCGAGCCTAAGCCGTTGAAACGGCTGATGTCGATCGTCGCGTAGAGACACCGGCCTGAAGGCCGGTGTTAGAAGGAGTTCCCATCCACGAATTCTCAGCCACAGGGTTTCCATCGACGAGTTTTCATCGGCCAGTTCCATCGGCCAGTTTTCATCGGCAAGCTTTCATTAAAAGGTGGCCATAGAACCATCCTCGTATCGAGGTACCTCTCAAAAAAGTGGACACTTGGCCAATTGAGAAGGCAGCGCCCTAGATCCCTTCACTGCCGACGACGGCAGATCCTTTTCACTAGCAATGGCAGATCCCTTCGCCGAGACATCCTCTCATTAACACCGGCCTTCAGGCCGGTGCGCACGGTGGTCAACTCTTTGCCAGCCGTTTCAACGGCTTCCATTGTCCTGCCAGCCCCTACTCGCCCCTTTGTTTCTCCACGAGATGCCGCAATTGGCGTTCCATCGTTTTGAACGCGTCGTGGATAACTTTGGTGAGCGGGGCGTGCGCGCCGTTGTCGATCTGCTTTTCATCGGCCACGAGTTCGTGACCGTGCGGTACCGTGACATCGATGCGCACCCGGAATTGGTTTCCCTTCTGATGCGCGTGATTGGGCTGCTCGATGGCGACGTCGCACCGGTTGATGTGGTCGCAGAATTTTTCGAGGCGGGCCGCTTTTTCGAGAATAAGCTGGTCGAGCTCCTCCGACTTCTCGACCCCGCGATAGGTAATGTTTACTGGCCGTTGCATAGCTGATCGGAACGTTAAGCCATACTGTGGCGCGGCGGCGAGAAAACCAAGCCGCAACTTTTAATTTTCACACCGGCTGCAAGGAGCGAAAATGCGCGGGCAATTTTGCCGCCTCGATTTTGACCAGGTCCGACTTCACATACTCGACGATCTTATCGCGCACCGGTGGCGGCAACAGTTCCACGATAGCGGAATGAATCGAGGCCGGCGCGGCAAAAGACCAGCCGTCGCGGCCGTCGCGACCGGCAATTTCGGTTATGCTGTCGGCGAGTTGTTTGAAAATGCGCCGGTCGTTCTCGATGTCGATCCCCGTGCGCTCGGCGATGGAATTCATCTGCCCGGGGGCCGCGCCGCTGGGAAAGCTGCCAGCCTGGTCCGTGAGTTTGTCCTGATAGCGTCCGTGCGCGTCCGTGGTGTCGAACGCTTGCACCAGTTGAAGATGCGGTCCGCGGGTTGGAGTCTTGCTCACTTTGTAAGCCTTGAGACTGCCACGGTCGGTCACAATGATTAGGGAAGTCGGTGTCATAATGCTAACAGTTCTTCGCAGAACGTCGGGGGTTTGGTTCGCTTAAACACCATTTCCCGCAATCCGAAGACGCGCAACAAAACATGTCATCCTGAGCCGCGCAGACGGCGAAGGACCTCCCAGTCGAACGTGGGTCACACAAACCAAAGTAAGATCTCCGCGAAGGCTGGCCGTGCGTGGAGCGCGCCAGCGCCGCTTGCGTGAATCTCCCTGCGACTGTGAGGTCCCTCGGCGCGCTTCGCAGCCTCGGGATGACAGGCAAGGATCAACGCGACCAAATTATCCGGCGAGCGGCGATTGATAATATCGATCGAGCAAATCCGCCGGATCGCGAAAAATTGCCAACGCGCCGGCGTCACGCAGAGCCTCCTCGGGAAAACCGCCGCAGAGCAGGGCGATGGTCGGAAGATTTATTTTCTTGGCCGCCTCGACGTCGTACGGTGTGTCCCCGACCACGATCGCCTGTTCCGGAGGCAGGTTGCCGAGGGTGCGCAACGTGGCGATAAAAACGTCGGCCTTTGGTTTTGAGTGCACCACGTCGTCAGCGGTCGTCTGGGAATCGACCAATTCCTCTATTCCGGCGAGCCTTGCATGATGGTTCACCTCCTCCGCTTTTCCGGACGAAGCCAGCGCGATCCTTTTCCCGTCGCCGCGCAAGCGCTCAAACAGCTCGCGGACACGCGGAAAGGGACGGACCCGCGGCAGATATTTTTCCTGAAAGATTTTGCCGCGGAACTCATCCACCTGCTTCCCGATCTGCCGCATCTCCCTTTCACTGAGAAAAACCGGCAAGTATTGGTCGCCGCCCTTCCCGATCTGTTCCCGGAGCTTCTCCACGGGAATCTCTTTTCCAAAGTGCCGAAACGTTTCCTGCCACGCTTTCACGTGAAGATCGTTTGAGTCGACCAGCGTTCCGTCGAGATCGAATATCGCGGCGCTGATCACGGGACGGGGTCGGACGTTTTGGTAGGGCGAGACTCTGTCGAGCCGTGAGATGCGCCGACGTTTTCAGAATCGGCTCGACAGAGTCTCGCCCTACCAGAGAACGCTCTCTCGCAGGCACGGATCATTTTTCTTCCGCGAGCGTTTCGGGCTCGTCCGGCAGCGGAGGTGGTTTGGTCGTTACCGCGGCCTTTGGCTCGCGCGGCAATTGCACCTGCCGTTTCTTCCAGGACTCGTGGCGAGCCCGCGCCTGCGCGCCCGAGACCAGTTTGAGCAATTTCATCCCGCGCCCGATCACCTCCACGTCGTCGCCCGAAGCAAACTTCTTCGGCTCCGGCAGGAACCCATGTTCCTCCGCGGTATCGAGGATGAGCAGCCATTCGAGGTGTTCCTCCCCCGGCAGCACGAAAGGGATCGCCTCAAAATGCGCGTTGATGAGAAACAGGAACGTCTCATCGCGGATCGGCTCTCCCTCGAAGGTGAGCACGTCGATGGTGTCGCCGCTCAGCAGGACCCCGATGCAGCGCACGAAAGGCGACGCCCACTCTTCGTCGCTCATCTCGTTCCCGCCGGGATTGAACCACATCACGTCCCTGATGTCGGTACCGCGGATGCGCCGGCCCTGGAAAAACTTCGGGCGCCGAAAAACCGGATGATCGTGCCGGAGTTGAATCAGCTTTTTCGTGAACTGGAGGAGCTCTTTCTGCTCGTCGTTGTGTTCCCAGGAGAGCCAGCTCAACTCGTTGTCCTGGCAATAGGCATTGTTGTTTCCGTTCTGGGTGCGCGCCCATTCGTCCCCGGCGTAGAGCATGGGCACGCCTTGGGAAAGAAAAAGCGTGGTCAGGAAATTCCGCCGCTGCCGCGCCCGCAGCCGGTTGATCTCCGGATCGTCCGTCGGCCCTTCGACGCCGCAGTTCCAGGAGTTGTTATGGTTGTCGCCGTCCTGATTATTTTCGCCGTTGGCCTCGTTGTGCTTGTCGTTGTAGCTGACCAGGTCGTTCAGGGTAAACCCATCGTGCGCCGTGATGAAATTGATGCTGGCGTAGGGGCGGCGCCCGCTGTGTTGATAAAGGTCCGGGCTGCCCGTCAGGCGGTAGGCAATTTCGCCCGCCCGGCCTTCGTCGCCTTTCCAAAAGCGACGGACTTCATCACGATACTTGCCGTTCCATTCCGCCCATAAGACCGGAAAATTTCCGACCTGATATCCGCCTTCGCCCACGTCCCACGGCTCGGCGATCAACTTCACCTGCGAGAGGACCGGGTCCTGGTGAATGATTTCAAAGAACGCGTGCAGCTTGTTCACGCCCTTGTCGTCGCGCGCCAGGGTGGATGCGAGATCGAACCGAAACCCGTCCACGTGCATGTCGTTCACCCAGTAGCGCAGGCTGTCCATGACCAGTTGCAGCGTGCGCGGGTGGAGAAGATTGAAGGTGTTCCCGGTCCCGGTGAAATCCATGTACAACCGCGGATCGTCCGGCGACAAACGGTAGTAGGCCTGATTGTCCACGCCGCGAAAACCGAGCGTCGGGCCCAGGTGATTTCCTTCCGCCGTGTGATTGTAAACCACGTCCAGAATGACCTCGAGGCCGGCCGCGTGCAGATTGCGCACCATTCCCTTGAACTCGGACACCTGCCCGCCCATCGCTCCGCTGCTGGAGTATTGCGCCTCCGGAGCAAAGAAGCCGATCGTGTTGTAACCCCAATAATTGCGCAGCCCGCGATCGATCAAAACCTTGTCGTCGATCTTGGTGTGCACGGGCAGGAGTTCGACCGCCGTCACTCCCAAGTCCTTCAAATACTTGATCGCACCGGCGCTGCCCAATCCGGCGTAGGTTCCACGCAATTCAGCCGGGACATCGGGGCAAAGCATCGTGAAACCCTTGACGTGCATTTCGTAGATGACGGAGCTGTGGAGCGGCGCGCCGAGCCGCTTGTCCTCCCGCCAATCAAAAGCGTTATCGATCACGACCGCCTTCGGCATCCCCCACGCGTCGTCGCGAAAATCCCGGGCCAGATCCTCCTGTTCACCCCCCACGACATAGCCAAACATTTCGTCCGCCCAATTCACCTGGCCCGCGATCGCCTTCGCGTACGGATCGATCAGCAACTTCGAGCTATTGAAACGCGAGCCGCGTGCCGGATCGTACGGTCCGTAGACGCGGTAACCGTAGAGCTGGCCTGGCCGCACATCGGGCAAAAACACGTGCCAGACCTGGTCGGTATGCTCCGTCATCGGGATGCGAATATTTTCCTGCGGCGCGTCGAGATTATCGAAGAGGCAAAGGTCGACCGAGGTCGCCATCTCGGAAAAGAGCGCGAAATTAACTCCGTTGCCGAGCCATGTCGCTCCGAGCGGATAGGGAAAACCCAACCAAATTTTTACCGGCGTCATAAAATAAAATGAGCCGTTCCTATCCTCTACAGTTTTGCGCTTGGCAACGGATTAAGAACTTTCGCGCCAGACGAATTTTGGCTGCGGCGTACCCGGTGACGGGTCCCTGACGCGACGGGAAATGATTGTCATCCCGAGCCGCGCAGACGGCGAGGGACCCCGCAATGACAGCGCGGTTTCCTCGTCACATGGAATCGCAAATTGCAGTTGCGAGGTCCCTCAGCGTCTGCGCGCTTCAGAATAAACCATGTATTTGACGATACAAGTTATCAAGCAGTCCGATGTGCGCCTTATCAGTCTAAACCGAGAATAGCGTTCCATCCCTGCGGAGCTTTGACGGTCCCCCGGCCGTCGCATTTCCAGCAACTTCCAGATGAGTACGCGCGGCCGGTGCCATCACAACTGGGGCATGTTACATCCCGACGCGGAACATATTTCACGCCTTTAAGTAAGCGTTTGCCCATCGGGGTAAGCGTCAGCGTGTTGGAACGTTTGTAGGCCGCTTTACCGTCAGTGATATCTTGGTCGGTCCCGTCACCATGCGCGACGCATACTGCCGCGCGGTTAAAATAGCCTTGGGATGCATAACTGTACGCGAGGCTCCGGTTCGGGACCATCTGGATACGTGGGCCACCCGCTCCGAAGAAATCGCTCGATTGCCCGGTCGGGTAAGGAGCGCGTCCCGACGACTCGCTGGCGCGCCTACTGATGGCGTGAGGCGTCTCCTGTCTGCTCCGAGACAGAAACTTGGGACGAACCCACCCTTTGCCGCTGGAAAAACGAATGGGAACCCAATCGTCGCTTCCGTTCATCACGATTCGGCCCAAGACCTGAATACCCGTCGTACCGGCTGGCAATTTCGCGATGATCGGACTACTTGCTCGCGGCCCCGAGCGGACGCTCAGAGTCTCGCCCCGAGCGATGCCGACCACCGAGCAGGTGTCTCGGCGCGCCTGGGCATAAGAGCCCGAAATCGTTCCCAGCAAGACGACAAGAAGAAGGACGACATATTTCAGAATTCCTAGGGAGGGCAAATGTCTTTGAGGAGGCTGCATGATATTACACATGGTGTTTCAGATTGAGATTCTTGCTGTTTCTTTTTCTAAAGGCTCCCTGTCGGGCTGGTGCTTCACCAAAGATAGCTTCGCTGCGCTCGTCCCGTGACAGACTCTTTGCATCAAGGGGGATTCGCTCATGCGTCTACCGACTTAGTACCGAACATAAGAGGCGGCTGAGGACAGCCTCATCATTGTGAAAGCAGCATTTTCACAGCCTCCGCTGCCGCCATGGGCTTGGCATATCCCGTATCTCGACCAAACTCAAGATGGTGAATCTGTTGATTGATGAAAAACCCACGATCCACAAAAACGGAAAGACGAAGATAATAAATTTCGTTCGTCAGCAGATTATCCCGGTATGCGAGGTCAAACTCAAACTCCCCGACCCAATTACTGAATGACCCATTGTCCTTGGCAGTGATGAACTGACACCCTTGATATGTCGCCGTCGGATGGGCCAAGAGCATAATCGCTGAACCGTTACGATCGACATCCTCGGACATCCGATGGCCGATGGAGTTGCCGATATAAAAATCGACCGCAAAATAGGCTGCGCCTAAAATAACCAAAGCAATGACGAGCTTTGGTAGACACCCCAGTTTCGCGCGTTGCTTGGCGAGGTGCTCTTCATATTCGGCCTGCAAAAGATCGTCGGGCTTGGCAGCAATACGCTTCCGGTAGAAGACGGCAAAAAGACCATGTCTTGAAGAAAGCGTTCTTATAATTCTTATCCGCAGTTCAGGCGACATAGGGGGTGTGCATGTGATGCTAGGGTTGTTTGTGCGGACTTTGAATCATGTTGAGTATGGCGTTTCGGCCTTTTCTAATCACTTTTGTGCGGTCGTTGGGAACTAGTAGGGTGCACGTTCGGCGTTTGCGCGTGCTTCAGCTTCGCGACGCTCTGACTCCTCGCGACGCTGTCTTTCATATTCAATGACACCTTTGTTGTACTCGTATCTGCTCTGTGCCTCGTCCTGGGAGGGACCGGAATCGGCCTTGAGCATCGCATCGGCGGCGGCAATGCCAGCAGCAATGATGATCGGCGTCCAGAACCTGATTCGCCGTTGCTGGGCCAAGTAGTCGGCCCAACCATATCGAATATCATCCAACGTGCCCCCTTCGCCTCGGGCCAGCCTCCTGCGAGCTTCATCGATATCGCCGTTTGCTGCCGCACCATAAACACGCGTCCACTCGCGACTGTGCAGTCTCCAATCGGCGGGAATGGATAAGTCGACCGCTGGGAGGTCTTCGGATGTCGTCCTGGCGTTAGTGGCCGCGCGGGTCGCCGCGTCCCTTGACGAGAGATACTTGGGACGGACCCATCCTTTGATATCGGAAACGATGATCGGGACCCAGTCGTCGCCTCCATTCATGATGGGTTGGCCAACAACCCGGATCCCAGTCGTGCCGTTTCGCAATCGCGCGACGATTGAGGAGTTCCCGCTCGGTCGCGATCGAACACTCAAGGTATCGCTGGCGGGGATCCCAACAACAGAGTAGGCCTGCGGCCGTTCTTGAGCGGGCAGGTGCAGACTCATTCCCAAAAAAAGCGCAAGAGTGAACGCGATGTACTTCATAACCTGCCTGGAAGACAATATATTCGGGGGCTTGGGGGTTGCTCCTTCGTGGTCAATGCGGAGCGTTAGGATAGGGTAATGGACCTCCTCGAGAAGTAGCAATCTCATTCTCCCTCCGCTGGTACTTTTGCCTGTCATACTCCGCCTCTGCTGGAGAGTATCCAGCCCGAGAGACGCTGTCTCCGCCGGAAAATTCGTCCATAATTATCGCGCCCGCGAGGAGAGCGAAAATGCCCAGCCAAAATGCATCATTGTTATTTGACGCACTTTGAAGGGTATTCTTTTTGGCCGGACGCTCATCGGAAAGATGCTCATCCGCCCCTGCCATGCTGGCTCGGCCAACCTCAACGTCGGCATCTAAGGCTAACGCATCATCCCGGCGGGAAAGGTACTTTGGACGCACCCACCCTTTGACCTTTGAGAAGAGGATCGGAACCCAGTCGTCGCTGCCGTTCCAGACAACTTCTCCGCTGATCGCTATGCCGCCGTAGCCGTTTCGTAATTTCGTAACGATCGCGGAATTCTCATCAGGGCGGGATCGAACGTTCAGAGTGTCGTTTTCTGCGACGCCAACAACGGTATAGTTTTTTTGGCGATCTTGACCGTAGGCACCCAGGCATGTTCCGAACAAAACGACAAGAGCGAAGGCCGTGTATTTTATTGTTCCCCTGGAGGACAAATGCAGGCTGGGAGGTTGAATCATATAATGCATGACGTTTCCAATTTGGATTCTTGTGATCTTTCCGCACTCACCTTGTGCGACCTTCATTATCGGAACGTCCGGAACCAGCCATAGGAAAACGGAAATCCGTCGACCATTGCGGAGATTCACTTCCCGATGAGGCCGCACCGCTAGGGATCGCGCGGTAGCCGCTTTTCCGCTTCCTCTACCTCTTCCTCCCTGTTCTCATCTCCTTAACAAAGAAGATTAAGCGGAAGAGGTAGAGGAAGAGTCCCTACCGGAACCGCCCGAACCAGCCGTAGGGAAAGGCATCACCTGGGCAATCCGTCGACCAGCGCGGGGGATTCACTTCCCGATGAGGACGCACCACCAGGGATCCGCAACGATCCCGCAGATATCGAATCAGCTCGTCGCACGATTCGAGCTGGGCGCGCGTCGGTTGGTCGCGATTGAAATCGCCCACGAGGCAAATGCCGAGCCCGATGTTGTTCATATAATCGCTGTGGACGTGGCCCCCATTGACCTGGCGGCGCCAGCGATCGCCAATTTCGATCCCACCATTGCGCGACGAGGTCCCGTTTCCGATGACGAAATGGTAGGCCATGCCATTCCGCATCCGGCGCACTTTGCGGTGATAATAATCGAACGCGCGCGCGTTCCCCTGCCGCGTCCCGCTGTTGTGAACGATGACAAATTTCCAGCGCGCTCGCTGCACCGGCGCTCGCCGGATGGCCTCGATGTTCGCGCTGGTCAGGTAACGATAGTTCGCCGTTTTGCGCGACCATGGCCAGAAACCGCGCCGCGGCGGCGGAGGCGGTGGCGGTTCAAACCCCTGCTCTTTCTCCAGCCCGGATTTTTCAATCGTGATATCGGATGGCAGCACGGCCTGGGGCAAGGCAACGGTCGGAGCCGGGCGCGGGCGCGCAGGTGGATCGACGGCGGGCGGACGCGCCGGTTCGGGAGCAGGTTTGAGCGGCGTCTCGGTGGGCGCCGGACTTGCCACCGGCTCGGCTTTTTCGATCCGTTTAGGTTCGGGCGTCGGTTTCTCCTTCGCGTCCGGCTTCTTTGTCGCGCCAGGCTTTTTTTTCTTGGCGCTGGGTTTCTTCTTGGCGCTGGGTTTGGGCGTCGGGCTCTTCCTGGCGCCAGGTTTCTTCTTGGGGGACGGGGATTTTGCCGCCTCAGCTTTCTTGGTCTGCTTGGGCTTTGGACTGGCCGCCGCGTCCTCCTCGCTTGATTTTTTTGTTCCAGATTTCGGCTTGGCCGTTGGCGTGGGCGATTTGTCGGGTTTCGGCGTTGGCGTGTCCTCCTCCTCGCCGGCCTCAGTTGTTGCGGGTTTCGCCTTGCTCTCCGAGGCAGCCGATTCGTCGGATTCCGGAGTGGGACTCTTCCTGGCGGCCGGCGTCGCGCTTGGTTTCGGCGTCGGAGAAGATTGCTTCTTGCTCTTTGCCTTGCGCTCCGCGGGCTTTGGTTTCGCCGTCGGCTCCGGCGTTTCCGCCGGGCTCGGTGAAGAGACGGGACGCATCTCTTCGCGCGCACCGCTCTTCTTTTTCACTTCGCCGGTCAGCTGCGCGTGGACGGAGGTGCTAACGATTGCGCTGAGCGCCAGGGCCAGGCCGAGGAAGACGCGAGAACGGATCACGGCAGGCGAGCGTAACAGGGCCGAAGGGGTGATCACGCGGGCTGTGGCGTGGCCGCAGCAGCATTGGCAGCGCGTTCGCGTTCCCGGCGAAGAATGGCATTCAATTTCCCGCCCAGCAGCAAGAGCAAACAAGTCAGGTACATCCAGGTCATCAGCACGATGATGGACGCCAGCGCCAGATAGGTCGGATTATAGCGATCGTACTTCGCGACATAAAATTGGAAAAGCTTGGTCACGATGATCCAGCCGACCGAAAAGAAAATGGCGCCCGGCAAGGCCTGCCGAATGGTCAGGTAATTCTCCGGCGTCAAAAGATAGAGAGCGAGCGCGAGACCGACCAGCGCCAGCCCGGTCAGCGGCAAACTCAGAAAGGCGACCCATTCCTGAAGCGGGATGGTCAATTGGAAATTCACCTCGGCAATGCCGGCGAGAGTTTCGCCAAAGACCACGGCGTTGAAACAAAACAGGATTGTGATGCCAAACCAGAAGACGAGGAAAAAGGAAATGATGTATTTGGACCACCAGTTACGATCCTCCACCACGCCATGGGTCCGGCTCAAAGCATGGGAAATGGTGGAAATGAAAACAGTGCCGAACCAGATGCCGATGAATATCCCCACGTTCAACAACCTTCCGGTTGAACCGGTCACGACGATGTTCGCCACCAGCGAATCGATGATCTCCTGAATTTTCGGATCGGCCGGCAGGAAATTTTTTAAAAGGCCGAACATCTGGTGCAGCTTCGCGGGATCGGTGCCGAAAAGGCCGAGCAAGTACCAGAGAAACAGCAGCCCGGGTGCGAGCGTGAAGAGGAATTGATACGCCATCTGGGCCGCCAGCCCCAGCGTGGTATCCATGGCGGTCTCATAGACCAAACGCCGGATGACTCGACCGGCGGACCTGAGGTATTTCATCTGCGCGCAGAGTTTACTTTGCCGGGAACAAATATCCATTAAACTCTCCGCGCCCAGGCCGGCTTGCCACGCCGAAGCCTTGGCGAAGGCGGGCCTAACGAGTTTTGAAAAAGATCCTGATCCTGACCGCCGGCTTTGGCGAAGGACACAACAGCGCCGCCCGCGGCATCCGGGATGGCCTGCGCAAGGTCTCGCCCGAGGGAGCCCAGGTGGAGTTGCACGACCTCTTCGCCGAAACCTACGGGGCCGGGAACGATTGGGGGCGCGTCCTCTACATGGGGATGATCAACCGCACTCCCCGGATTTGGCGGAAAATTTACCAATGGCTCGACCGGCAGGAAACATTTGCCGGGGATTTCCGCGTCTTCTTTGCCTTGAAAAATGAGCTGGGCCGAATGATCAGGCGTTTTCAGCCGGACGTCATTGTCTCGGTCTATCCGGCGTATTCCCACATGCTCGATGAAATTTTGGGTTGGGGACTCGCCCGCCAGCACAAACGCGTGGTGGTCATCACCGATTCGATCAGCGTCAACGCGATCTGGTATCGTTGCAGCGCCGATTATTTTCTCCTGCCGAATGAGCAAAGCGCGGCGGTCCTCCTCGGCGCCGGCATCCCGGCGGAGAAAATAAAGCCGTTCGGTTTTCCGGTCAGCCCGGTTTTTGCGCAGCCCGGCGAAATCCGGTTGCCTCCTTCGGACGAAGCCGGACGGCGCGTCCTCTATATCATCAACGCGGCCAATTCCACGGCTCCGGCCCTGGTGCGCCGCCTCGCCGGGCTGCCCGAAATCCAATTGACCGTCACCGTGGGCCGTAACGCCGGGTTGAAGGTTTCCGTGGAAAAAATCCGCCGCACGGTCACCCAGGAGTTTGAGACCGTGGACTGGAGCGATGAGCTGCCGCGCCTCCTTCGCGCCAATCATTTGGTCATCAGCAAGGCCGGCGGCGCGACGGTGCAGGAAGCCATGTCGGCCGCGTGCCCCATGATCGTCAATCACATCATTCCGGGGCAGGAAGAAGGGAACGCCCGATTCATCGTGGAAACAAACTCGGGCACGGTCGCCACCACGCACGATGGCGTGATCGCCGCGGTGCAGAAAGCATTCGCGAACGACGGCGCGCAATGGCGCGAATGGTCGAAAAATATCAGCCAGCTCGGCCGGCCGACCGCGTCCCTCGATATCGCGAAATTTCTTCTTTCGCTGTGAGGTGCCCCCGGCTCGACGGAGTCTCGCCCTACCAAGGCTGCATCTACTCTTTCGGTAGGGCGACGCTCTGCGGAGCCGTCGGGTTTCGGTAAACCTCCGCACCGGCGACGAACGTCTGCCGCACTTCCAAGTCCGCCGACAACACGACAAAATCCGCATCGGCGCCCGCTTCGAGTCTGCCTTTGGTCGATAGTCGAAGCGCCTTGGACGGGTTCGCGCTCGCCATCGCGATCGCCTCAGGCAGCGGGACGCCAACCTGGCGGACCATCGTGCGCACAAGGTCGATCATGCGCGCGGCGCCACCCGCCAGCGCGGAACGATCGGCCAGCCAGCAGGCCCCTCCGCTGACCATGCAATCGGCGCCTGCCAGAGTGAACGCCGCGCCCTCCGGCAATCCCGCGCCCGCGGTCGCATCCGTGACCAGGCAAATGCCTTGCGAGCCTTTTGCACGATAGAGCATCTTCATCAGGGTGTTGGAAACATGATGACCATCCGCGATCAACTCACACAGGATCTCCGGTTCGCTGAGCGCGAATTCGAGCAAGCCCGCCACTCGCTCCCCGTTCCGGCGATGCATCGATGACATGCAATTGAACGTGTGCGTGACCTGCCGCATCCCGTGCTCGAACGCGCCGCGGGCCTCCTCATCCCAGGCGTCGCTGTGACCGCCGCTGACGGCGATGTTCTGTGAGCCCAGACAATCGATCGCTTCCAGCGCTCCCGGAAGCTCGGGAGCAAGGGTGACGCGTTGGATGACATCCGCGTACTCGAGCAATTGCTCCACGACCTGCGGCTCGGGATTCCTGATGAATTCCGGCCGCTGCGCGCCGGCGCGCTTTCGCGAGATAAAAGGCCCTTCCACGTGGACGCCGGCAATTTGCTTGAATTCATGGCGGCATGTCCTGACCGCGCGCAGCACTTCCAGGATCTCCGGAATCGGCGCGGTCGCGGTCGTCAAAAGGAGCGAAGTTGTCCCGCCGCTGGCGTGGTAGTCGCAGATCGCGTGAAAAGCTTCCGGCGCCGCCTCCATCGCGTCGCGTCCGGCCGCGCCGTGAACGTGCAGATCGATGAACCCCGGCGCCAGGTAGCTTCCGCCCAGATCGATCGCCTCGGCGTTCGATCGGTTGCGGATCTCGGCGATTTTTCCGTCCGCCACGACGATCTCCAGACCGTCGCGAATTCCATCCGGCAAAATGAGTCGGGCGTTGGCAAAAATGGTCATTTTGAGAACAGGTGCAGTCTAACACTGTTCTGGGGAGCGCACGCGCCCTCGCGTGCTGGCGATGACGCCCCCGTCATCGCGAACTTTCTTAGTGGCACGTGGCCGAAAGAGGCGTTTCGACGAGGGCGTCGAAACCAGCACGCGAGGGCGCGTGCGCTCCCCAGAATCATTGCCGCAGCAGTCCCGTTGTGCGGGTCGCAATCTCTTCCGAGAAACCAAGTGCCAGCTTGAATTGCCAGTCGCGTTCCAGCGGATTGCGAATCTCCTGGCACCGCCGAAATGTCGCCCGATCGATCCAGCCTTGCAGCCACATTCGATGCCCGAGCACCGGCACGGGGAAATCGCTCCCGTGCAAAATCCGGGGAGCTATCTCGGCCCGCAGGCAATCGCGCAAGTGTCCACAGCGGTTCAGCGAAATCATCGCGCTGATGTCGCCGTAGAGATTCGGGAATTCACGCAGCATCGCGGCCCAGGCGTCGAATTGGTCGCGATCGAAGGCTCCGCTTTTTGTGGCGCAATGCGCCGCGATCACCGTCACCCCGCACTCGAGCGGAAACCGAAGCAGCCTCGGATCGGCCAGCGCCGCATTGATCACCGGCACGGTGTGTTCGCCGCCGGTATGCGCGAGCAGGGGCAATCCCGACTCCGCCATTCGCTCCCAAAACCGTTGAAAACGCGTCTCTGAGAAATCGATGTTCTGACAGTTCGGAAGACATTTCATCAGCACCGCGCCGCCCTCGAGGCAGCGCTCCAGCTCATCCAGCGCATCTCGTCTGGCCGGATGAATGGAAACGCCCGGGAGAAATTCGGGAAACGTTTTCGCCAAACCGAGCACGACGTCATTCGGAACAAACATCGAACCGAGATCTTCTCGCGGAGTGCCATCCGGATCGTGCACTCGCTCATGCGCGAGAAGGATCACGGCGTCCATCGACGATTCGCGCGCGAGTTTCCCGAGATGCTCGGCGTAAATGGCTTCGAGATCGCCTTCGAGCGCGCTGGCGGGAACTCCGAGCTGGCGCAGCATGAAACCCGCGAGCCAGCGGTGCCAGCCGCTCAAGCGAAGCCAGCCGCCCGAGCCGGCCACACCGTTGCCGACCATGTGGACATGCATGTCGAGGCGTTGGACGCGGCGTTCGTCGGCAAGAGAAGCGGTCATCGACCGGGGAAGGGTTGCCTTTGCGAGGCCCTGAGTCCATCCTCTTTCCTACGATGGAATTCGCGCTTCCCATGTGAGAAGGGAGTCACGTTTGCGCAAGTAACAATGAGCTGAAAACTCGTTAGGGTTTTGCCATGAGTCCACAAGAATACAAGCTGTCTGGGGAAATAATCGCACTCAGCGTCGCAGACACATGGGACAGAGCACGTCTCGAATGGGAGTTAGAGGACATTTATCAGGAGGAAGAGCCGGATACCTGCCTGTGTGGGCACTTTCCGATCAATGAACTTTGCTATCTTCGCAATACGAAAAATGGAAACCGCGCTTTGGTCGGCAACGTTTGCGTGAAGAAGTTTCTCGGGCTGCCTTCCGATAAAATCTTCGAGGCGATACACCGAATCACGACCGACCCTACCAAGGCCTTGAACCCTGACGCCATCAAGCACGCATTCCAGAAGCACTGGATTTCAGAATGGGAGCGAAACTTCTATCTCGACACTTGGCGCAAGCGCTCACTTAGCCCAAAGCAAAGTATTAAGCGGGGTCAGATCAACAGGCGAGTCATGCAAAACGTGAAAAATGCGCGCAAACGTTGACTAATAACCGTTAAGTCGCGTCATCATGGTGCATCCAAACACTGTCGAGAAGGTCTTCCGTGTTGCCCGCGGTTTGCCCCGAAGAGAACTCGCGTTGGACGAAGTTCTACGACACGACGAGGCGCAAGAACTGTGTTGGCAGGCGATGGATTTTGGGACTGAAGACGGTGCTCTAGCGTTGGCTCTAAAAGCGTTTCGTTTAAGCCCAATGTGCGCGGAAGCATACAATCTTTTTGCAGCGTACCTCGCAGAGAACGACGGTGAAAGACTACTGCTGTATCGTTGGGCGACACGGGTCGCCGAACTGTACCTAGGGAAGCGACTGTTTGAGGAAGACCGCGGTGATTTTTACAGCGTAATAAAGACGCGGCCTTATATGCGGGCACGATTTCAACTCGCTCTGACCCTTCGTCGACTGGGACTCTACGAGGAGGCTATTAGTCATCTTGAAGACATGTTGGTGTTGGATACAGGCGATCATCTTGGGGCACGTCTTATTTTGATGACCGCGTACCTTGAATTGGGAATATTAGATCGTGCGCGCGAGCTGATCGACAAACATAGAGATGACGGCGGACTCTACGATTCATACAGTCACCTCGTATGGTCTTGGTTGAAGGGTGTGCCCGCTGATCAATTCACCAGAGCTCTCAAGGCTGCTTTGCATTCCAACGAGCATATTCCAACACTGTTAAAGACTCCCGAAACACCCGTGCACTTCTCGGGAATCGGAGTGTCGTGGTCTGGAATGGACGGTGCCGCCGAATATCTTGAAATCTCTTATCGTCTGTGGGATGCCCATCCCAAATTGAAGCAACAAGTCATTCGCAAGGCTGCAGGGCTAATTCCGACGATTATTGCGGAACGATCCGAACGCGTGCGGCGACTCCGTCCACCGCAAGCGCAAGATCTCTAGCTTCAGGTGTTCGCAACATTGACAATTGCCCCTCTGGGCTTGTGATCGCGGGCAAACGCGAAAATCGCAACCTGTGACGGCTCCACTTGCCGAACGGCTCGGGTTTCATCAACGTGAAACAAGCAATGCCTGTGCTCTTCTCAGCGGAGAACTACGAAGTGCCGAGCACGTCAGGATAGGGACCGAGAAACCGCTCTCCATTGAAGTGAATGAGATGGTCGGGATTGGCCGCAATCCATACTTCGGTCTCCCATGAAATTTGCGACACGAAGCTTTGCATCACGGCTCGCGTCTCGAAAGCAGTGACAAAAACCAGACCGGCCCGGCAGCGTTGAAAGAGTTCCTTGAGTTCTTTCCGTCGTTTACCATCCACTGGCCCTGCGGTGCTGACGGCCTCGATTAAGACCAACCAATTTCGTCTTGTGTCGTGGACCACAACGTCCGGCATCTTTGCGGAAGGTGCGATCACCACTCCTAATCCTTGGAGATACGTCGCGTCCAAGTGCAGAAACTTATCTTCGGGTGTCGCCAACATAAACAACAGTGCCACCTGCGACAAACCGAGGGCAGAACTCTTCAATGACGGCTTTGATGAGCGGGTTCTGTCCGCCGGGAGATAAAGTTACTGTTTCACCCGATGGAAGTTTCACCGGAATTCGCGCCAGCGTCCGATTCCTTTCAATTTCGCTTCGAATCGAATCGCGCGCGATGAGATAATCCTTCAACTGCTCATCCCAGGCCGCCGTTCCGAAAGTTCGCAGGAGGGCCAGCGCGGATGGTTCGATTTGATAGACGGTTTTGCCGCTGTTCGTGGGACGGCTAGGCGCATCTGGATTTCTCAGCACCATTCCAACTTCAACGAAATATTTGACTGCTTCATCGCGGATGGTTTCACGCGTGTTTGGCGCATAACTAACGCCGTAACGTTCACGAATAAATGAGATCATCGGAGTGATTCCCCGAAGCGGATTTTGCGAGCCACTCCAGGTCACGTTCGCGTCCAGATCAAGCAGCGACAGCAAGACGTAAGCGGCGACCTCGTTGCTCTGTCGTTGTGCGAAGCCGAGGACGCGTAGGATTTCCATCGCCTCGCGCAACCTTCGCTTGCGCGCCACCTTTGACCCAGATGCGGCCATTAGGAGATCACGGCGGTGACAAGTTCATCCAGTAAAGTCTGCTGCGGAAATTGTTCAGGAATTCGACTCCCCAATTGGTCCAACTGTTCACGCGTTGGGTAGGGCAGATTTCGAAGGTCGGCAGCGTTGACTTGAGTGTGACCATTGAATTGACGGAAATAGCAATCAACAATTGTTGAATTGAGAAACGCCGCGAGCCCCTTGGCTAACTTCATCGACAAACCTTTGCCGCGAGCATGGAAATAGTTGAGGTGGTTTTCAAATCCGACTCTTGCGCTAGGCACGCGCCGCGGATCATAAATGCTGGCGACGACGCGACGGCGCTCTTCCTTGGATGTGAAGCGCTTCACGAGAACATAAATGCCAGATCGAACCAAAAGCTCCTGCGTGGCTTCGAGATCTCTTATCGCATCAGGTTTACGATTTTTCTCGGCCGGCCACCGAACAAATCCTTCGCTGAAATGACGAGGATAGATTAGCGGGAAGGAATCTTCGCTGGTATTGGAGGCCAGAAAATCGCGCGCTCTAAATTCGACTACTCTGCCAGTCGAGACTTCCAGACCTAGCTGCCCCAAAGAAGTCGATAGCTTGTGGATCGACCGCCTTGCATCCTCTTGCCGATCATCTGTTACTAAATGGATGAACTGCTCAGGATCAGATGGCGACACGATTTCTGAATAGCTCCGACACCGTTCGACGAAATCTCCAGCCGGAACGCCAGGGCTAGCCGATACGATGACGCGCTCCGGTTTCACCGCAGATTTCACCGCGTGCAGGATGACATTCTCCTGCAAAACATTGTCGTCCCGAAACGCCGCCGAGCGTGAATCGAACAAGTGTAATCGCCTCAGAGACATCTCCGAGAGGAACTGTTGCCGGAATGATCTAAAATAAGGGCCATTGCAAAAACTTCGTGGAGTGATGGCGACAAGCTCGCCGTCATCCGACAGCAACCGCGCAGCCAATGCGAGAAAGCCGGTGTAGAGATTGCTCGTCTCAATTTCCGCCGATCGGAGCAAGAGCCGGGCTGCGGAAACGCTCTGAATTTTCCGATACGGGGGGTTCAAAATCGCCGCATTGAAGGGCTTTTTGGCGACAGAAAAAAGATCCCCGCGAAACAGATGAAGGGCCGATTCGATGAAATCGCGGTTGAAGATTTCTGCGCTAAACGAAATACCGGCGCGGAGGCACGCCAATTCGCAGTCGGCATACGTTTGTTCGAGCGCCGGGACCAAACGAGAATCCACTTCGTAGGCTGTCACGGCGATGCTGTGCGGTCGTACACTGGCTCGACAAAGTTGCTGAACGAATGCCGCCGAGAGAGCCCCTGCTCCCGCTCCTGGATCGAGCAATCGTATCTCGTGAGGGAGCTGCTCGAACAGTGATGCCATAAAATTGGCGATGCCCGAGGGAGTCAGAAACTGCCCGAGCGCCTGACGTTGTTCCAGAGCCGGGGAGATCATTTAGGCATTCAGTTCGAGGACAGTTTTCACGGTATATTTATCTAAGGCAAGATACACGCTCAAAGTGATCCGAGGAGGCGAAGTCGACTCCTTAGCAAAATCAGAATGAACAAAAGCTCGTTTTGCAAGCGGGGCGAATTCCGTTCCCATCCGTCTAGCCTGCAGCCGTGTTTTCTCGTGTCGCTCCGAATGACGGTGCATTCTGTAGCCGCCCCCGCTATACAGAGCGCGGAGGACAGGCGCGTTTTCCCGCCCAATCTTCACACCGCTCACGAGGCGGCGGCTACAGCGAATCAACGATGCAACGGTTTAACATTCTCCATGAATAGGTCGGGAAATTGGACGCGTCGCTTCGCCGTGCGCGGCGTTTTTTGGCGCCAGTATTTGGACTGGGCCACCGTCAACATGCCGTTCTACACCTACCCGGTGCTGCATTTTTTCATGACCTTCTTCTTTTTCTTTTTCGCCGCGCCGGCGCGCCGGATCGTTCTCGCCCACCTTGCCATCATTCTGCCGGGCTCCTCCCGCGCGATGAATTATCTCCGCGTTTTTCGCACGTTTCATAATTACTCCTGGACGATTTCCGAGGCTGCGATTCACAAGCTCAACAAAGAGGAGTTCGCCTATGAGATTATCGGCGCCCGCTGGCTCGATCAGCTCGGCGCGGCCCAGGGCGCGATCGTTTTGACGGCACACATGGGGAATTACGACCTGGGCGCCGCCTTGTTTGCGGAGAAATTCAATCGCGAAATTCGCCTGGTCCGCGCCCCGGAGCCGGACGAGCAGACGGCGGAGCACGTCAGCGCGTCGCTCGAGAAAAGCGGCGAGGGCGCGGTGAAAGTGGATTACAACACCGCGGGCGCCTTGCTCTCGTTCGATCTTCTGAACGCGCTTCGTCTCGGCGAGATCGTCTCCCTGCAAGGTGATCTCGTGGCGGGAGAGCTGGCGGAAATTCGCGCGCGTCTTTTCGGGAAGGAAGTCCGGCTGCCTAACGGCCCCTTCGTTCTGGCCCAGGTCTCGTGCGCGCCGATCTATCCGCTCTTCATTGCCCGGGTGGGTTATCGCAGCTACCAGATTATGGTTTGCGAGCCGATCGCTGTCCTTCGGAGCGGGCGCGACCGCGCGGCTGACATTGCCCAGGCCGTGGAGAAGTGGGGCCGCGTCCTGGAACGATTGCTCGCGGAGCGCTGGGACCAATGGTTTGCCTTCGCTCCCGGCTTTCTTTTCGATGAACCCAACCGTTAACCGAGATCCGCGGTTTTATTTTTCGCTGCCTCGTTTTATCGCGCTGCTCCGCGGTGGCGATACGAGGCGGGCCGAGAGCAACGCCGTTGAAGCGTGGCTCGTGGGGCTCATGATGTACCTGGTCCATTATCTTTTTTTTGCGCATTTCAGTCCGTCGCGGCTCTCGCCCTGGCTGACTGCGTTGCTTGTTGTCCTCCTCGCGTTTTGGGTCTGGCTTTTCTGGCTGCTCCTCCTCTACCTCAATTCACTGATCATCAAACTCTTGCGCCTGGGTGGCCTCTTCCGGACGATCCCGATTCGCCGTGCCCAAAGTATTTTGTGGGGCGTTTGCACCACGGCGATGGCTTGTGCGTTACTGGAAGACAGCCCATGGGTGCGCGAGATCGGCGCCATCTGGCTGGTGGCCGTCGCCCTGAACCTGGCTGCCGCCGTCGTGTTGGCTCTTAGCAATGCAACCCGCCCTTCCGGAGAATAACCCGCCCTGGGCGCGTCGAGCGCTGCTCGGTTTTGCGTTTGTGGCGCCATTCCTCGCGCTCTATCTCATTCGAACGAATGTCGTTCTCGCCCTGGCGCCGCTCTTTCTTTCCCACGTCCTGATCCTTTACGCGACGCTGGTGGCCAATTGCCAATGGTGGGGCCCGGTCATCCGATCGTTTCGGACCACGGAACCGGAAGTCTGGATCACCATTGACGATGGCCCCTCCCCCGAACACACCCCGCGGATCCTGGATCTGCTCGAGAGCTTCAACGCGCGCGCGACCTTCTTTGTCATTGGAGCGCGAGCGGAAAAATATCCGCATCTCATTACGGAAATCCTGAGCCGCGGCCATGGGATCGCCAACCATACCTTCACACACCCCAGCGGGATGTTTTGGGCAGCGGGTCCAGCCCGGATCGCCGCGGAGATCGATTTTTGCGCGGAATTGCTCAGGAGCGGACCCGATCGTCCAGCGCGGTTATTTCGGACCCCGGCGGGCCTGAAGAATTTGTTTGTTCATCCCGAGCTGCGGCGCCGCGGGCTGGCGTTAATCGGCTGGAGCGCGCGGGGATTGGATACCGTGCGGCGCGATCCCGCGCTGGTGGCCAGGAGAGTTCTACGAGCCGCGAAGCCCGGAGGCATCCTTCTTCTCCATGAAGGACATCGAACTGCGACCGATCCGGATTTCCACCCACGATGCCTGGAACTGACGTTGAGCGGCCTCGCCGAACGCGGCTACCGTTGCGTCATCCCGCCACTGGACCAGCTCCAGACGCGCGCCGCCGGAAAATGAAGAGGTGATTGTTAAACGGTGATGTCCCCCAGAGCGGCCGGCTTTCGCGCTCGAACTCAATTTCGGAAAAAACGGCGTCGATGCTCTCGCGCGACGGAAAGTGAAGCGAGGTGTTCAGATTCCATGAAACGGCCTGGGCAAATTTTTCCGCCGCCCAGGTCATCCAAAAACGCGGACCAGGATCACGCGGGCAATCGCGAATAACGAGCAAGCCCGCCGGCGCGACGCATCGGGCGAGCTCGGATAACAAGGCCGTCTGTCGTGCCGGCGGCAGATAATGGAGCACATCGAAAAGAGCAATCGTGCCGGAAAAAGCCGGGAGCGGCCCTTGAACATCGTGAAGGCGAAGGTCGACATCCTTATATCGCTGCTGCGCGATACGCGCTCCCTCGCGGATTTTCCGGGCGTCGACATCCAAGCCCAGGATCGGTTGGCGGCAACCGCGCTCACGCAGATAAAAGCCAAGCAAACCCACTCCGCATCCGACATCGAGAATCGGCTCGTCCGAGCCGGAAAACAGCTCGTAGGCCGCGGGATAGACGGGGTCGCGGCGCAGTTTACTCCCGACATAGCCCCGCAGCCAGCGCTGGGAAAACTGGGCGGCCACACGGGCGCACGCCGGCTCATGTCCAGTCATATCGCCGGGGAGGTTTTCCATTTGATTCGAATTATCGCACTGCCAGACTGATTCATGGGCGACTTCTTCTCTGACTATCAAGTCGGAGATTTTTTCGACGAGATGTTCTCCGGGCCCGGCGTGGTGCGCCCTCATTACAGCAAGTTATTCGCGCGCTTCAAGGAAATGGAGCGCGAGGAATTCGAGCGCAAACGCGCCTTGGCCGCCTCCACCTTTCTCACGCAAGGCGTCACCTTCACCGTTTACAACGACGACCAGGGGACCGAGCGCATTTTCCCGTTCGACCTCGTCCCGCGCATCATTCCCGCGGAGGAATGGGACCTGGTCGAGCGCGGGCTGGTCCAAAGAATCACCGCCCTGAATCTGTTCCTGCACGACATCTATCACACCCAAAACATTCTCCGCGACGGTGTGATTCCGAAGCAGATCGTCTGGGAAGCGACGCATTTCCGGCCCGAGTTCATGCAATTCGATGTGCCGCGCAATATTTACATTCACATTTGCGGCACTGATCTCATCCGCGACAAAGATGGCACGTATCTGGTGCTCGAGGACAACGCGCGCTGCCCCTCCGGAGTTTCTTACGTGATCGAAAACCGGCAAACGATGAAGCGCGCTTTCCCCAGCCTGCTCGGCCAATTTCGCGTCCGGGCCGTGGAGGATTACAGCCAGGAGTTGTTGAACGTGCTGCGCCATATCGCGCCGGGCGGAAAGACCGAACCGACGGTGGTCCTTCTCACGCCCGGCGTCTACAACTCCGCCTACTTCGAGCATTCCTTCCTTGCCCGCTCGATGGGGATCGAGATCGTCGAAGGTCGCGATCTCGTCGCCCGGGATGGCAGGGTTTTCATGCGCACCACCAAAGGGCTCAAGCCGGTGGACGTGATCTACCGCCGGATCAACGACGATTTTCTCGATCCTCAAGTTTTTCGGAAGGACTCGGGCCTGGGCGTGCCCGGTTTGGTGGAGGCGTACCGGGATGGAAATGTCAGTCTCGCGAACTCCATCGGAACCGGCATCGCCGACGACAAGGCGGTTTATCATTTCGTGCCCAAGATGATTCGCTACTACCTGGGCGAAGATCCCATTCTGCCGAACGTTTCTACTTACCTCGCCACTGAAAAGGAAGATCTCTCCTACATTCTCGAACACATTCCCGAGCTCGTGATCAAAGCGGTGAACGAGAGCGGCGGTTACGGAATGCTTATCGGCCCTCAAGCGACGAAGGCGGAATGCGAACGCTTTCGCGACAAGGTGAAGAAGAATCCGCGCAACTACATCGCACAGCCGGTTGTTGCTCTCTCCCGCGCGCCGGCCTTTTGCGATAACGACATGCAGGGCCGGCACGTCGACCTGCGCCCGTTTGTCTTATACGGAGAAAAGGTCACGATCATTCCCGGCGGCTTGACCCGCGTGGCCCTTCGCGCCGGTTCGCTCGTGGTCAACTCCTCGCAAGGCGGCGGGAGCAAGGACACCTGGGTTCTCGAGGCGGAGAACGGAGCTGCCGCAGTGGAGTAATGGAGTGAGGCGGCCATGAAATTCTTCTTCCCATTACTCCAATACTCCATCACTCCATTCCACTCCGGTTTCCCCCATGCTTAGCCGCGTCGCCGATTCGTTGTATTGGATGAGCCGCTACATCGAGCGGGCGGAAAATAACGCCCGGATCGCGGACGTGAACCTTCAGTTGCTCCTCGACCTGACGAATCCAACCGAGAAGGATCTGCTTCAGCAATGGGATCCAATTATCAGTTCGCTCGAGGAAGACGAACTCTTCGCCTCACTCTACGAGAAGCCCGAAGGCAAGGCGGTGATCGATTTCGTCAGCCTTCAAAAAAAGAATCCCAATTCCATCTACTCCTGTTTGACGCTCGCGCGTGAAAATGCCCGGACCACGAGCGAACAAATCTCGAGCGAGATGTGGGAGCAGATCAACCGGCTCTATCTCTTCGTCAAAAGCGACGCGGCCAGGAAACTGGTGCGCACCAGCCCCTACGAATTCTTCAAGCGGATCATTGCCGGGTCGCACCTGTTCCAGGGAATCACCGACGCCACCATGACCCACGGCGAAGGGTGGGACTTCATCCGGATCGGGAAACTGCTGGAACGCGCGGATTGCACCTCTCGCATTCTCGACGTGAAATATCACATCCTGCTGCCGTCCGGCGAAAAAGTAGGCGGCAACGTCGATACGATACAGTGGATGTCGGTCCTGAAATCGTGCAGCGCCCTCGAGGCCTATCGAAAAATTTATGTGGGCCAGGTCGCTCCGTGGCGAGTTGCGGAATTCATCATCACGCATTCCGCCTTTCCGCGCTCCATCCGTTTCAGTGTCGATTGCTTCGATGCGGCCTTGCATCGCATCTCCGGTTCGCACGAATCCAAGTACGCCAACGAAGCGGAACGACTATCGGGCCGCCTCCGATCGGATCTCGATTACGTGACGATCGGAGACATTTTCAAATTCGGGCTGCACGAATATCTGGAACAGATCCAGGAACGGCTCGTCGAGATCAGCAGTGCGATGCAGGCGGCTTACTGCGCGAACAACGCTTTCGAGAGTTTCACTGCGGATTGAGCAGGCCCAGATACCAGCTCAGGAGCGATTCGCCGAAGAACATCCAAACCAATCCGCCAAAGGCGAGGTATGGCCCGAAGGGCAACTTCGCGGACCAAACGCGTTGACCGATGAGCAGCGTCGCGAGTCCGACGAGCGAACCCAGGAGCGACCCGGCAAAGACGCTGAATAAGACAGCTTTCCAGCCCAGGAATGCGCCGATGGCCGCGAGGAATTTCAGGTCGCCTCGCCCCATTGCCTCGCGGGGAATCTGAAGCTCCCGCACCGCGCCAGATATCTGGTCCACCGCATCGAGCAGAATTTCTTCCTCGCCGACGTTGACCCGGTTGTAGTGAAAACGCAGATCCACCTTACCGAGGGGACGTCCATCAATCACCGCTTCGTCGCAAACGAGAATGAGCACGTCGTTTTCGCGCGCAAAATAATCGCTCCACAACTCCTTCTCCTCACCCACGGAGAAATCAGCGTCGTCCGCCTTGCGGGTCCAGTTAAACGGCGTGGGCGCGTCTAGCCGAATCCTCTTTTTCCCGAAGATTTTTTTCCCTGCTTCCAGGACGATCCACAAAAGCACGTACCCAAGGAGCGCCGAGAGGGCCGAGGTCAAGAGCGCCGTCCATCTCCCTTCCGTGGACATCAGCGCGGGCACGAGAAAGCTGGCCACGATGCCGGCGATTGCTCCTCCGATTGTCACTTCATCCGGAATGATGAAATGCTCGAAGTCGATGAACGTCCCCACGATGAGCAGCGAAACGAAAACCCAATACGCCAGCGCGACCGGCCAGGAAAATTGGAGCCAGACGGCGAGGAAAAGCAGGGCGGTCAGGAGTTCCACCGCGAAATAGCGGAAGGCGATGCGGCTGCCACAGCTCGCGCAGCGTCCCCGCAAAAAAAGCCAGCTCAAAAGCGGGATATTCTGGTGCCATTTGAGCTGCTGCTTGCACGAGGGACAAAAGGAGCGGCGCGGCTCGTTCACCGAAAGATCGAGCGGCATGCGATAAATGCAGACGTTCAGAAACGAGCCGACCACCGCGCCGAGAACGAACGCGAAGGTCCCGAAGAAAAGGTGGTAGCCGGCGAGGGTGCTATCCATGCCTATTCGCTTAACGCCTTCAGCGCTCTTCGCTGCATGAGCCACGCAATCCAGATGCAACTCTCATAGAGCAGGCACATCGGCAGGCTCATTGCGATGAGAGTTAAAACATCCGGCGTCGGCGTGATGATCGTGGCTAGGATAAAAATCAGGACGATGGCGTAAGGCCGGGTCCGAGCCATGAAAGCATGCGTCACCAGTCCCAGGCGGACGAGCGCGAGAACCACAACCGGCAACTCGAAGGCAAAGCCAAAGCCGATGGTAAAGCGCGTCACGAAAGAATAGTATTCCTGGACTGTCCACGCGGCCGTCCAGCCGAGCGATGTGGTGTCGTTAAAAAAGAACAGAATCGTCGTGGGCAAGAGCCAGTAGTAGCAGGCGAGCACACCGGTGAGAAACAAAGCGAAGCTGACGAAGATCGCGGGCAGAACAAATCGCTTCTCCATCGCCGTTAGGGCCGGCAGGACAAATTCGGCCAGGAAATAGAGGAGCAACGGAAACGACAGGACGATGCCCGCATAAAAGGACAGCCGGAACGAGATCGTCATCGAATCGGTCACTCCCATGGCCCGCAAAGCGCCGATCTTCGGCTCGAGGTCATGCAAGGGTCGCTGCATGATCTGGACGAGCGACGAGCGAAAAGCGAAGCAGATCACCATCGCGATCACCAGCGTGATTGCCATTTTCGCAAGCGTCCAGCGCAGGTCTTCGAGATGTTCCAGGAACGGCTTGGAGGTCTCGCTCTCGGGCAGGTCGCGAAATTTGAAAAGATTGCGGAGCGCCATACAAATCGAAATTACGCGCGATCGAGCGAGAGAAGCCCTCGTGCCACCAGGCGTGCGCAAATGCCCAGCGTATTCGCGTCCCGGATTTCGTTTTGGTCGATCATCCGGCTCAATTCTCGCGGGCTAAACGCCCGGCAATCCAGGATCGATTCCGACTCGTCGCGCGCATGGCCATCGCCACAGGGCCGGACAGGCCGGGCCAGAAAAAAATATCCGCGCTCATCCGTGAATCCAGGCGAAGTAAAGTAGTCTCCGAGCGAGATCAGCTCACCGCCCTCACTGAGCTCGAACCCGGTTTCCTCCCGCAACTCACGCAGAGCGACCGCTTCGATCGCAGCCGGATCGTCCGTCTTCGTTTCATCGATTTGCCCAGCCGGCATTTCCCAGATGGCGGCCCGTATCGGAATGCGCTCCTGGCGGATCAGGATGATCTTCCCCTCCGCCGTCATTGGCGCGATCACCACCGCCTGTTTGCGGTGGACGATTGTCCATTTCCGAGGCGCAGAGCGAGCGGGCGTCCGGATTTCCTCCGTCGCCACCGCGAGATGATCGTTTTGAAAATGCGTTTCGCTCGAGACGGTTTCCCAGCCGTCACTCTCCGAAACGATGTCTCCGCTCTTCACGCCGGAAGATTATGAGGAGAGGCCGGAAAAGCGAACTGCTTCTGCTGTCCCTGTAGCGGCGGTCTATGGCCGACCGGTTTTGACAAGGAGCGGCGGTCTCCAGACCGCCGTGGTAGGGAGGGCGGTTTGGAAGGCGCCCCTCCTTGATGAGGAAGGGACGCCGCTCTTGCTAGCGCGTCAACTCGGAGACCGTTCTCGCGTCACCATCACGGCGACAAACTCGACATCCGGCAAAATGAATTTGCGCAGCTCAATTATGATCCTTTTCATCTCAAAAACCTCGAGCAAATGGTTCGCCAGCGCATCGGCGAGAGTCTCGATCAGCCTGTCCGAACGTCCCTGAACGAATCTTTTCGTTTCCGCGCAAACAGCCGCGTAGTTCACGGTCCGCGCTATGTCATCCTCCAGCGTTGGCGCCTGACGTGCGGACCAATACGTGATGTTGAACACGAGGCGCTGGGAGACGACACGCTCTTCATCCGGTACGCCGATGCGGGCCAAGACTTCGAGCTGCTCGATGCGAATCGCATCACCGGCGTTTTCTGTTGGCATCTCATCTCCAGAGTGCCCGACCGGTCAACGCTGCGCAAGGCTGACAAAAGGCTCTCGCAACATCAACGGTCCTCGAGGCCGGCGCCGTAAGTTCCGTCGAAACAGCAGGTTCTGCTCGTTAGTTATTTCTCAGGAACTTCATCGTTTCATTTCCGTAATGAAATAAGGACGTTTCGGGGCTCAGAAGGACCTAACGACGCCGAAAGCGCAAGGCACCTGTAATTCCACGTAGGTTTAGGCTTGTATAATATGAACGGGAAAACCATCATCCGCGGTCTTGAACTCAGCGGTCACTACGGAAGGTGGTGGCGAAGCTCGGAACTTCGCCACAACAAGGTGGAGTCTTATCCTCACCTCGGCCGATCTCGGAGGCGACGATCAGAAGGCGCACCAGGCCCTCGCGGAACTCTGCCGGCTCTATTGGCGCCCCATCTTTTCGTTTGTCTGCCGGCGCGGTCATTCCCCCCAGGACGCGCAGGATCTCACCCAGGACTTTTTCCTTATGATGCTGGAAGGTAATTGGCTCCGCCACGCCGACCCGGCCCGGGGCCGGTTCCGTAACCTCCTGCTCAAATCGCTCAGCAACTTCCTGAACGACGCCGCCGAGAAACGGCACGCCCGCAAAAGAGGCGGCGATGTTCAATTCGTCTCCTGGGATGACTGGATGGCCGAAGCGCCGTCGCAACTCACGCTATCCGCGCAAGCGTTGGAATCGTGGCCGGCCGAACGCCTCTTCGATCTGCGCTGGGCGGCGACCGTCGTCGAACAAGCGCTGCGGCGTTTGCGCGAGGAATGCGAAAGTCAGCAGAAACTGCGTGTTTTTGAGGCATTGCAATCGTGCCTGGGGGCGGAGCGCGAAGATGTATCGTATCCGGCGTTGTCCCAAACGTTGGGCGTACCGGAAGCGACCGTGAAACGCCTGGTGCACCGCCTCCGTCAGCGCTACCGCAGCCTTCTTCGCGAGGAAGTCGCGGAGACCGTCGCCGACCCGGCGGAAGTGGACGACGAAATCCGCCACCTGTGCGCGGTCCTGGCAGCCAATACCGGCTCGACGCCATGAGACATTTCTCCCCGGGACTTTCCGACTCGATTGCGAGCGTGATCGCAGACCCGGCGCAATGTCCGCATTGCGATTCTTCATCGCACATCGCGGGTGGACTGTGTGTCGGTTGCCTGCTTCAAGCGGGGCTCGACCCGGACGACGAGTGCGCGCCTGAAACGCTCGCAAGCGCGTTCGCCGAAGTCCCCTTGCCAGACAAGAACTGGCGCCTCGGCAACTACGAAATCCTCGAGGAAATCGGGCGGGGCGGCATGGGCGTGATCTACCGCGCCCGCCAGCGTCATTCTCGCCGCATCGTCGCGGTTAAGCGGGTGTTGGGTTACCACGCCGACTCCCGCGAAACTCTCGCACGCTTCCGCCGCGAAGCACAAGCCGCCGCGAGCCTCGATCATCCCAACATTCTGCCGATCTACGAAGTGAGCCAGAGCGAAGACGGCCTCCCGTTCTTCAGCATGAAATTCGCGCCCGGCGGAAGTTTGCAGGAGGTCGGCCGCGCGCTAAAGGACGACCCACGGCAGTGCGTGGCTCTCGTCGCCAAGATCGCCCGTGCCGTCCAACACGCGCACGGCAAAGGAATTCTTCATCGCGACCTCAAACCCGGAAATATCCTGCTTGACGCTCACGGTGAACCGCTCGTAAGCGATTTCGGCCTGGCCAAATGGCTCGACGCCACCAGCGACCTCACCCGGACCCTCACCATTTTCGGAACCCCCGGCTACATCGCCCCCGAACAAGCCAGCGGCCCCGCCGACGAGTTGAAGCCCGCTGCCGACGTCTATAGCCTCGGCGCCATTCTTTTCGATCTGCTTACCGGGCGGCCCCCGTTTTTGGGTTCGCACGCTCTTTCCGTCCTCCGCCAAGCCGCGGAATCCCCCGCCCCAAAATTGCGCACCCTTTCCAGGATCGCCGACCGCGATCTCGAAACAATCTGCGCCCACTGTCTGGAGCGAGAACTTTCGGCACGTTATCGTTCCGCCTACGATCTCGCCGAAGACCTCGAACGCTGGCTTGAAGGCCGCCCGATTATCGCACGTCCCGTCGCCGCGCCAGTGCGCGTCTGGCGTTGGTCGCGACGAAATCCCAAGCTTGCCGGAAGTCTGGCAGCTTTTGTCATTGCAGCTACTGCCGCTGTGACATGGGAGACGAAGGGTCGTAACCTGCGGATCGCATTACATCAAGATCGAATGGCGGCTCATTCAATAGCCGTTCTTCCATTCCTAAACCTCGATGAGCCTAAAGATGAGGTGGAATTTGGAAATGCTGTTACTTCGGCCCTGAGCGACGCGATGACAAAGTTGGGCCCGGCGCACGTTGCAAGCTTCCCAACTTCCGGCCGAAGCTTTGTCAGCGCCGCGACCATCCAAGATCTCAAGGAATCCGCCCGTTACTGCGGGGCTCGATCAGTCCTAAGTGGAACGGTCCGCAAGATTAATGGCAAAACGCGCGTCTCTTTCAGATTGCAAGACGCTGCTAACAGCCACGTCCTTATCAACCGCGTTATCGAGGACGAACAGCCCGTGTCGACCATATCTAGCTCTTACCGAAGCATCGCTTCCGACCTTTATTCGGTGCTCAATCTGAATGATCTGTCTGCCGCAGTTCTCTCAGATCCAGATCCCGCCGTTAAGAATTCCACTGCGACAGATTTTTTGATTGCTGGTCGGGAGTTAGAGCGTCATCGGACGACAATTGATTCTGATCGCGCGATCGAATGTTTTCGAAACGCGTTTCGCGCAGAGCCGCGGTCCGCAACGGCGCGAGCTGAATTTGTGATGGCAGTTATGAGTCGCATCCGCCAAGACGCTGCCAGCACAGAGTTGCTTCTGGAGGCCGAACGTGAAGCGGACGAAGCAATAAGATTGAACCCCAATTTGGGACAAGCCCATCGTGCGAGGGCAGCATTGTCATATCACAAAAACAATATTCCCGCCGCCCTTGAAGATGTAATTCGTGCCATCGAGTTGGACGGTCCGCAAGAACGGCCGGCGCTTTTCATGGGAACGCTGGCACGAGCGTCAGGTGAGCCGCAGCGAGCGTTGTTATGGTACGAGATTGCAAAACGTTGGCAAAGGCGACCGGCCAACAACGAGTTCATAATCGGTGATTGCCTAATGGATTTGCGTCGTGACGACGAGGCGGCTGCAGTTTACAAGCGAGTTCTACAATTCCATCCGGAACTCCCTGAGGGCTGGATGGGAATGTGCCGGCTCCAACTGCTTCAAGGAGCCGTTCCGGAAGCGCGCACGACCTACCTCTCGAATCGAGACCGCTACAAGGATTTTGCCTACACCGATCAAATCGGAGCTCAGGTCGAGTTTTTCGGGAGAGACTTTATGGCAGCGGAAGCCCTTTACGCTGAACTAGTGGGGCGCGATCCGGACGGAGGTGGAGAGTTTTACGGCGCGTTAAGCTTTAAGTCGGCACTTGGACGGATCCGGATGCTCCTCGGTCATGAGGTTGAAGGTCGCGCAATGTTACTCGCGTGCCTCGCGAAAGAAAATGTGAAACTTGCTTCCGCCCCGAATGATGCATCGCTCCTCTATCGAATTGCTGCTATCGAGGCGTCGCTGGACCACAAGGATGCTGCCCTGAATCATTTGGAAACAGCCTTCCGAAAGGGCTGGCTCGATTATCGCTCCACCGCTCTTGATCCGCGATTTGATAATATCCGTAATTCTGAACGCTATCGGAAAGCTTTTGAGGCGATAGTCACGAAAGTAGCATCGCTTAAGTAGTGAGACACGGTAGGTAGAAGTTACAAAACACAATCGAAACGAGGTCACAATGAACAAAACGCTTAAATCAAAGAACATGCCACGAAAGGTTACAAAAAAAGACAGCGCGTCTAAAAACAACGATCTGGCGCATGGCGCCGATCTCGTTCTGGGCCGCACGAAAAACAGTTGGGACAGCAAAGTAGCCAGGCAGGCGGCCATTCTCACCTTCTGCCTCGAGCTTCATAAAGACGGAGCGCAGGGGGCGAAGCGGACTGCATGTAAAGACAACGAGCAATTTGCCAAAAACTTTTTTGCCTCGATTGGTGGATTTTATCATGAGGGGGAAGAACAAGAGGATCCGCAACATCCGCTTCCCTTTATTCCAACCAACACAGTGTTTAGAGTGTTCGAAAACAGGAAAGACGAGACAGATTGGCTGGTAACGATTGTATTGCCCGCAGCCGATCAAGCTTTCCCAGATCCCTTCGTACCGAACAACTTCTGGCGCTGCACGTGGGTACCGTACTAACCTAGTTGTTAGCAAGTGCTTGCCGGATTTGGGTGAGCATCTCGTTGATCACTCTCTTCGTAGGAAGTTGAAGTGGACGGCTTACCCTGCCATGCGCAATCGGGATATCTCCACGTTCAAGGGCGACCAGGTCTGACCGGACGATGCGCTTTGGAACTAGGCCGTCGCGACAAAATGCCAGCAAGAAAAGGCTGCGATCAAAGCCATCCCGCAGCAGCGCGGGAGAAAGCGACTGATTCATTATGGACCCGTAGGACATGGTAGGACGATAAATGTGACGGCAGCTATGGCTTCTAAAGCGGCCTAAAGCCCTTTGGAATCGTGCGGCGCGGGGGCGAATGAAAGCGTCCATGTCGCAAAACCCTGCGATAATAGAATCGACGAAATCCGCAGCCTGCATTTGCTGGTCCTTCAAGCGAACAGAATGACTCCCAAGCACCTTGCGCCCCAAGGCACTTGTATTCTGCGACTGTGAGCTTCCCCGGCTCATAGGCAACATTCCTGTTCGGAGGATCGAACCTTCTTCCGCTTGAGTTGCTTCCTTTGAAATTCGGATTGTCGGGTGCAAAAGGCTCTCGCAATCGATCACGACAGGATCCGCGCCCGCCGCAATTATGTTGCCGGCGTGAACATCTACTCCACGGAGAAGATATAACAAATATAACATCGCTCCAGCGCGGCGATAATACATCGTTACCTCCGTTCGACTTTCACACTGGCGTGGTGCTACGGCCTGCATCCAAGAATGGTCCTTCCGGCAAATGACTCTGATTACCTTAAAAGGTGTCTCAAATCCGGCGCGATTTAACCATCGGAGGAGGGCAAACCATTGCAATTCGAGTGTTGTCGACCGCGGTTTATAGAACCAGTCCTTTCCATTGGCAAAACGGACTCGCATCACTGTCCGACCTTTATGATGAAAGTCAGACAAGTCTGGATCAATTGTTTCGATAACGTATCGTGCCTTTTTCGAGATGCCTTGACTCTTGGAGAACGTCTTTGCATGGACAACAAAGTCGCGAATGAATCGCGACCAGTTCTCTACATTGACGGCCCATAGCCGGCCGAGGCCAGGGTAGGTTTGAAGCAGCTGAAGAGCGACCAGCTCACAGGTCACTGTCGGTGAAGTTTTCGGCCTGCCAGCCCCCGTCGCGTGGACGCATGGGCCGTCGGACGGCACCAAATCCTTTATGAGGTGGGAATTAAGACGAGCGAATCGGGAGGTCAATGCGCGTTGCAGCGCTGATGTTGCCTCCTGTGACGCAAAGGAGTCGAGGTCTACGTGGCCTTTATCGCGAAGGTGACGCCAAGCATACGTTGCGACTGGTAATGCAATATTCTCGGCTGCATTGTGTCCTTGTTTAAACGGGGATTTTCGCCTTTGCAATTCGTCGACTAACTCGGACAGCGTAACTGTCCACTTCGGCAACACAATTGACCGATCAGATCCCAGGACCTTCAAGAGATCCGCGTCCGATGTCTGATTCTCCGCCAGGAAACGGGGCCATCCGTCAGGATCTCTTCCGCCACGAGTAAACCAATGGCGGTAAAGCTGCAGACGCCGAATCCCTTCTGGAGGTCGCAAACCATCGCTCGTTTGAACACACTGACGCCGTTCGCGAAACGTTAGCGCCCGAAGAATCCAGCTGGGCGCAATCGTCGACGCCATGGGTATCTATTATGGCGTTGCGAGACCCACCACCACCGCAGCGTCATGTAATGTTCTGACGGCAATTGGCTGGCCTTGAGGTCCAGTCCATGGTGGGGGAACCCAGCCAAGTTCATTTTGGGCCAAAAAAGAATTTCGATCTGACCTGAGACATCCCTCAATAACCTCGGCCACAATCCTGCTGCCAACCGTGCCGAGATCGGCACCGCCCCCTTCCAACTGGGCTTCCAGCAGGATGTAATACCAGAGTGGTGTGTTGTCTCTGAGGCCGCAATTATCCAATATCGCCCACTCGTTGGCACTGGGATAAGTTGATCGCAGGGAGTCTCCACGACCAAATGCACTTTCGGCCTGTTCTCCGTTAGCTAGAAGCGTAGCCGCACCGCGTTGAAGAGTGCGGATCGGGAGTTGAAGTTCGCCAGGATCGAATCCAACGCTTTTGACAAAGAGGGCGACGTCGTGAAGACGGAGATGAAATAGTGCAAGGGGGATCCCTGTATTGATGAATTCGGCGAATTCGGTACCAGTCGTACTTACGCCGCCGAGGAATCGATCCCAATCGACGTAGCGATGACTCAAAATCGGTCCTGGTTGATTGGCCTCATCAAATAGCGTCTCCAATGGAGTTCCCGCGATCCCGCCGCCGATAGATAAACCGTTAAGAATATAACTATCACGCACCATACTGTGACCAAAGCGAAACGCCGCTTGTGAGAACTCGATCGGAATCGAAAATCCTCCTGCTCCCCAGTCGACCAGCCGCGTGCCACCCATTATCTGTTGATAGACTTCTTGCTTGCAAACGGTTCTTAAAAAATCGTGCCGGACCAAATATTGATATTGCCATCGAACACGATCGCGGGCGCGTTCGAACCGCTCCCGGGAACCCAGCGTCCTCGGTAATTCCTTCACTGCGGCATTGTGGAGTTTCAGAAACATCGCGTGAATCTGCCTGATAAACGGATTCTCCCGATTGCGACGATCCGCCAACTGAGGCTCCTTTTGTGCGTCCAGAGGCACGTCAAACTCTTCTCCGAAGGGAGTGTGAACATCAGTTCCGAGTCGGAATGAGGCACCGTCAGCAGCGTAGAGGTCGCGATGGCTTAGCGAGCAAGGTCCATCACCGTAAAGGATCTCCAGATCCAACCACGGGGATCGGTGATTCTCAATATCACAAGGTTCATCATCCCCCGCGTTGATCAGTGGTGTGTCATCGCGGGTCAGATCGTGATCGATGAATTGGCCAAAATATGTGTAGCCGGCGAAAATGGCTGGCCCGTGGTTGGACGGAACTGGGTTTTTCATCGACAATCCAAGGGTTTCCATTGTCGTTGGATCAAAAGGCTGGTCCAGTGGCTTCAGGAGTCTTGAATAGCGATTTGGCGCTGATGATGCGTGGGGTTGTATCATATCGTGATGCATTGTTGATTTTGGACGAAGTCTACCAGCACCGTCGAGCACGCCGGAATCGGATTCTCTTGCGCGTGGAAGGGCGATCTTGCTTCCTGTTTCCTTCGCATGGATTGTCGATGCTCCATGCGCGCGAGACTGATTGAGGCTCTGTGCGGATGCGGCAAAGGTTTCTACGGCAGTGAGAATCGCAAGTTCCTCAAAAACCTACGTCGCTCTGCTCAGGGCCAGCGCGCGATTTGAGGGTGGATTACGCGAATCGGGCAGGCGACAGATAACGTGGTGGAGTTTTCAAAATGAAAATCGTCTGGCGCGTTTTTACTTATTTGAGGCGGTATCCGTGGATGGCCGCGGGGACGCTGGCTTGCGCGATTCTCAGCACGCTGATGGTGGTGGTGTTTCCGGCGGTGACGAAGAGGGTGATCGATGAGGTGCTTTATCAGCACCGGGCGGAGCAATTGGCGCCGCTCGTGCTGATCGCGGCGCTGGCTTTTGTGCTGCAGCATGGGCTCAATTCGCTCCGGATCATCCTCAACAACACGTTCGAGCAGAAGGTGATTTTCGATCTGCGGAGCGATCTTTATTCGCACATCCAGATGTTGCCGCTGCGCTGGTTCGATAATCGGGCGACGGGGGATTTGATGACGCGGATCCTCGAGGATGTGAACTCGGTCGAGCGGATGTTGATCGACGGGATCGAACAGGGCGTGGTGGCGGTGCTCCAGCTGGTGATTGTGCTCGGGATGATGTTCTACGTCAGCGCGTCGTTGTCGCTCGTGGGGCTGGCGCCAATGCCGTTTCTGGCGGGCGGAGCGCTTTGGTACACGTTGACGGCGCATCGGCGGTACCGGCTGCAGAGGCGGGCTTCCTCCGCGATGAATTCGCTGCTGCACGATAACCTGGCGGGTATCCGGCAGATCAAGAGTTTCGTGCGGGAGGGGGAAGAGCATCGGCGATTCAATTCGGTGAGCGATCAGCTCCGCCACGCGACGCTCGTGGTGATGAAGGTCTGGGCGGTTTATCACCCCTCCATGTATCTGATCGGTTCGCTCGGGATTGTGCTGACAGTCTGGGTCGGCGCGCGCTACGTGCTCAGCGGCGCCATGCAAACGGGCGATCTGATCGCGTTTCTGATGCTCACCGGGTTTTTGTATGAGCCGATCAACAAGCTGCATCAGCTCAACCAACTGGTGCAGGCCGGACGGGCGGCCGGCGAGCGCGTTTTCGAGATTATCGACGAACCGATCGAGCCGGGATGGGACGTGGCGAAGGAAACGGTGCGAGTGAGAGGCGATGTCCAATTCGAGGGTGTTGGCTTCAACTACGGCAAGGACGGCACGCCGGCGCTTCAGGAGATCAGCTTTCACACCAATCCGGGCGAGACCATTGCATTGGTCGGAACGACGGGCGCCGGCAAGTCGACCCTGGTGAATTTGCTGACGCGGTTTTACGAGTACGACCAGGGCGAGATCCTGATCGACGGGACGCCGGTCCGCGAATTCGGGATGCGCCGGCTGCGGGAAATGATTGGCGTGGTGACGCAGGAAAGTTTCCTGTTTAACGGGACGATCAGGGAAAATCTGCTAATGGGGAACCCGACCGCGACGGACGCGGAGCTGCTTGCGGCGGCCGAGGCGGCGAATGCGCATGTGTTCATCGGTCGGTTGCCGAAAGGGTTGGACAGTGTGGTGGGCGAGCGGGGGGTGAAATTAAGCGTGGGCGAGAAGCAGCGGATCTCGATTGCGCGCGCGCTGCTGAAAGATCCGCCGATCCTGATTCTCGACGAAGCGACGGCCAGCGTGGATACGGCGACGGAACGCCTGATCCAGGAAGCGCTCGAGCATTTGATGTCGCATCGCACGTGTTTCGTGATCGCTCACCGGCTTTCGACGATTCTGAGGGCCGATCAGATTCTCGTGCTGGAACGAGGGCGAATTATCGAGCGGGGGACACATGCCTCGCTGCTCGAGTTGGGAGGAAAATACGCGCGGCTTTGGGAGCATAGCTTTCTGGAGAAACCGCCCGGGGATCTGGAGGCGGTCGCGGCGTTGGACGAAAGGGAAACCGCGCAACCTGCCCTGGACCAGCCTAACGAGCCTCGCGAGGCCCTCCTCTAGCGCTTCGACATGTGAGCACGCACCGGCGGCTTATCCGCCAGGCGACGCAGCAGCCGAAGGCCCGTTGGCCGAGGGCGGGATCATGATCGTCTGGCCGATCTGCAACTTTCGATCGTTCTCGATGTGATTGAACCGCTGCAATTCTTCCACGCTCACTTTGTGCATCTTTGCGATGGAGGTGAGTGTCTCGCCTTTCGCGACCACATGGCTGTTGCCCGTTTGCGGTGGTGGCTTGGGAGTCTCGGTCGAGGTGGTGGTCGTGGCGGGCGCGGGGGTCTCGCCAATGATCACTCCCGGCCGGATGGCGGAAACATGCTGATCGAGTTTGAGAATGTGTTGCGACAGCGCGTCGATCTTCGCGTTTTGGAGGTCGATTTTCTTCGTCAACGCCTCGAGCAGGGCCGCGTCCGATTTGTCCCCGGACGGCGTCTGGGCGGAGGCGGTCGTGCAAATCATCGCCACAAGGACAATTGAAAAGGAGCAAAGGGCGAAGCGCTTCATGGAGGCCATCTTGCCAGAGAGGGCCGGGGGTGGCAAGTCCCCCCGCAATTGGAGCAAGCCCAGCGCGCATCGGAGCCGGATAGGGCCCGCGGCGGCGTGGCGATAAGGCCGGCCAGCTTGCCTTTCGCGCATTTATCTTCTAGCCTTTTTGCATGCCTGAGCGCATCCAAAAGCCTCCGCTGCCCTGGGGGCCGAAGCAGGGCGACGGCGATGGCCCCCGGTCCCCCGATATCTCGCGGCCGGACACGCGGGACCTGCTCAAAAAAATGCGCAAGGTCGATCCCAACCAGTCCAAGCGCTACCGCCAGCGAACGGGTCAGTGATGGAACCGATCGCCCTGGGGCTCGACCAGAGTGCGTCTGGCGCGAGCGACGATTTCCCCGCGCTCCTTCGCCGCCGCGGTCTCCTTTCCCCTTTGCCGGCGCAGGCTGGCGGCGTTCCAGCGGCTAATTCGGCGTGGGTTCCCACACAGGCCACGACGATTCTGGCCTTCAAGTTTCAAGGCGGCGTCCTGGTCGCGGGAGACCGCCGGGCCACGTCGGGCAATACCGTCGTCTACGATCGGGCGGACAAGGTCCTTGAAATCGATCGGCACTCGATCATGGCGATCGCGGGAGTGCCGGCGACCGCGTGGGAAATGGCCCGCGTGCTCGAGCATTCCTTCCAGTTTTTCCGGCGCACGCAATTGCAGGAGATGAGCGTGGACGGAAAAGTGCGCGCGCTCTCGAAATTGTTGCGGGACAATTTCGGCTTCGTCCTCCAGGGAGTCGGCGTCGTTGTCCCGATCTTTGCCACCTACGATTCCGGCGCCGATCCTTCGGCGCGGCTTTATTTTTACGACGCGATGGGCGCTCAATTTGAAGTGGCCGACTACGCCGCCACCGGCTCGGGATCGCCGGCCGTGCGCGGAATACTTTATTACGAAAACAATTGGGGGAAAAAACCGCTGGCGAAGCTGAACGAAGACGAGGCGGTCACGGTGGCGCTGCGGGCGCTCGACACCGCGGCCGAATCCGACACGGCGACGGGCGGGGTGGATCGCAACGCGAAAATCTTTCCCGTAATCAAGATCGTTTCTCGCGCCGGCATCACGACCCTGCCGGAAAAACGGATCGCCGCGCTGTTCAAGCGCGGGGTTGGTGCTGGGAGGACATGAAACGTTACAAGAGTTACAAAGTTACAAAGGGTTGCAAAGTTGAGACGTGGTCGAAGGTGCGCCGTTGTAACACTGTAACTTTTCTAGCCCTTTTAACTTTCTTCAGAACATGATCGAAGAGCCATACCGTTGGGTCGAAGCGATCGCGAATCGCGGCGAATACATTGAGACGCAGCTGGCGACGGGAAGTCCGATCGCGGCCGTTGGCTATCGCGACGGGATTTTGTTTGTGACGCTGGGCCGGAGCCGGCAAAAGCTTTTCGAGATCTACGACCGGATAGCCATGGGCGCGATCGGTCACCCGGGCGATATCGAACGCTTGCGCATGGCGGCGATTGAGCTGGCGAGCGCGGAAGGTTTCACCCGTTCAGCGGCTGATGTGTCGCTGCGGCGCCTGGCGCATTATTCGCTCAGTCCCGTTCTGAAGGCTGCCTTCGAGCAAGTCTATGGTCCGCCTTATCTCGCCCGGATGCTCTTCGCCGAAATTGGCGGAAAACAGGAGACGGATTTGTTTCTGCGCCTGGAGTACGACGGGGCCATCGCGACCAATAGCGGGTCTGTTGCGCAAACGCGGCAGGATTTTGGCGCGATCAGCGGCAGCCGGCAATCGACGGAATTGATGGAGACGTTCCTCCGGGCCGAACACACGGCTGGCGCGACCTTCGAGCGGGCGCTGAAGATCGGACTGGATGCCTGGACCATCGGTCACCTCGCGCTGGGCGATGGCGGGGTGAAGGAGCTCCCCGCGCGCGAGAAGATTCTGGCCGAGCGCAAGGAACGCTTGCGGGCCACGGGCCTCGAGGCGGCGATCCTGGAACGCGACGACAAGAGCGCGATCCGTTATCGGACCTTGCCGGAAGCCGAAATCCGGTCCGCGCTCGGCGACTGAGTTGTTCGGCTATGTTCGGGAGAGTTAACCGTCATCGGGGGACCGGCCGGCCGCTCCTTGCCTGGCTTGGGCTGGCGCTGATGGCCGTTTCGTTCGCCTGGCTGCAATTCTCCATTCCGCCATCGTCTCCGCGAACCGATCCTCGGGCGGCTGCCGCCGAAGAACCATTCAATGTCGTGGTGCTCGATCCGGGCCACGGCGGTCAGGATTCCGGAACGATGAAAGCCGGGATTCTGGAAAAGGAGCTTGCGCTCGACGTGGCGCATCGCGCGGAACGGCGCCTGCAACTTCAAGGCGCGACTGTCCTGCTCACCCGCAACGGCGATACGCACGTCTCGCTGACGGATCGGGCTGCCGTCGCCAACCAGCAGCGCAATTGCGTCTTCATCAGTATTCATTTCGACCACGCGGCCAGGCCGGCCGCGACGGGGGTCGAGACGTACTATGCCGTCCGTCCGGTTTCAATTGCGGCGCGCGCGGCGTCCTGGCTGCCGTTCCTGCAGCGGACGGCTCTGGAGCCGGCAAATGCGGAGAGCCAAAACCTGGCTTCCTTTATCCAGGAAGCTCTCGTCACCCAGACTCAAGCGGTGAATCGGGGAACGACCGCGCAACAATTCTTTGTCCTCGCGAACGTCCGCCATCCGGCGGTGCTGGTGGAAGGCGGTTTTCTGACGAACACGGACGACATGAGCAAACTGGCTACTGAAGATTACCGTGAACAGCTCGCGGTTGCGATCAGCGACGGCGTAATGCGTTATCGAGAGGCCCGGCGGCGGCGCCAGACGCCACTCGCGGTCAGCTTGCCCGGCGGTGAGTAGCGGGTCCGGAGTGTTCATTTAGGCCCCGGAATATCCTGCGCGTGGCCGGCTGGTTACTCGACGCTTGGCTTGGATTTGGGGTTCTCGAATTCCACGGATTGCAATTCGACGACGACGGTGCCGACAAAGACCTGCGCCTGGATTTTGAGCAGGAGACGGTCGGAATCATCCGAGAGCCAGACGGTGGCGCGCCGAAACTTCCGGTGCGGCTCGAGCTCCCGGTTCTTTCCCACCTTATTCAGCTGCAAATCGAGCTTGATCGCGTTGTAGGCTCCGCTCGGACCGGAAAGACGCTCGCGGCCCAGCACCGTCACTGTGGCCAAATAAGCGGAGGTCGCCGGATAAACGACAATGCGCTGAACATTGCGGTCCTGGAGGGGCTGGCTCCTGAGGTAGAGCAGCGCGGAATACAGGTCGAATAGATTGGGACAATCGAAGCGGCGAATTTTCGGACCGGGGGTCTTGCCCGGGGTCTCAATTTCACGCGAGGTCACCCCGGTTGAATCAAAGGACAAGCTCGTGACGGTTTTCTTGTTACGAGCATTTTCGATCTGCTTCGTTTCGCGCGGGTGCAATGAGCCGGCCTCGACCGTGGAGGCGTAGGTGGCATCGAATTTCCAAAGCGACCGAACCAGGCCGGTCGTGTAAATCGCACCGTCGAGTTGCAACCGATTACCCGATGGCTTCGTCACCCGCACCTCCGCGGTCGCTCCCGGGAATCCGCTCCAACCAAAGCCGTACTTTGCCTGCATCGGTCGTGGCCCGGGGAAACCGGGAGGAGACGAAGCGGTGACGGTCGTCTCCCACTTCGCCCCGAGAGCGGCGGACGCGAAGAGCAGGGCGAGCGAAAAGATGGTCGCGGCGCCCAGTCGATCCGATCTCACGAACGGACCTTCCGCGCGCGCACGGACAATCTCGAAAATGCGCGCAGCATGCACGACAGAGTGCTCAGCCCACAAAAAACACGCGGAGATGCCGCGTGTTTTTCCCTCATGAAAAGCGCTCCAGCTCTTAAGGCTTGGCGGCCGGTTTGGCCGGACTCGCCGCGGCGGGAGTCGAAGCAGCGGCCGGTTTTTCGGGCGCGACTGGTTTCTTGTTGAGCGCGGTGATTATTTCGGTGGTGAAGTCCGCGCTATCCTTGGCGTACAGAACCACGGGCACATAGTTCGTGCTCAGGCCGGATTTGTCGAAGACCAGATCCATGCCATTGGTTTTCACGCGCTCCAGGACGAGGTCCGTGATTTCTTTGACGATACTCTCCCGCATGCGCATGGCTTGCTGTTGCAACTGTTGCTCGCGCGTTTGACGAAATTCATTGATCTCGCGCTCCAGGTTCTTGATGTTCGCGATCTTTTCGTCCCGTTCCTTGGCTTTTTGCGCCTTCGCATCCGCGCTCAAGGCCGGGGCATCGAGCTGCTGGTTCAGTTTATTGATTTCATCGAGGGCCTTCTTGTATCCCTCCGTCCGGTCATCGAATTCCTTCTTCGCGGCATTCTTCGCATCGTTGACCTTGGCCTCCGCGTCCTTCGTTTTGTTGTATTCCTTGAACGCGCGCTGCATGTCGACCGTGCCGACTTTTAAGGTGGCTTGAGCGAAGCTCGCCGAGGGAAACGCGAGACCGGCGGCCAGAGCGAGAAGGAGAAATTTTTTCATAACAGAAGGAAAAGAGGTTGTGGGAAAGGCGTTAGACCGCGACCGCGATCATTCGTTCAAAATTGATAACCGACATTAAAGTTGAATTTGCCGCCCTCTCCGTAGTTGTTTGATTGCAGAGGGAAGCCGTAATCGATTCGAATTGGTCCAATGGGCAGGTCGAGCCGAAGGCCAATGCCGATATCGGAGACGAGATTACTCGTGCCGAAATCCCACGAAGGCGCATTCACGAAACCCGTATCGTAAAAGACGGCGGCGCGCGCCTTTTCGATGATGGGAACGGTGTATTCCACGGTCAACCGGGCCAGCGACTTGCCCCCGAGCGGCTCGCCGTTGATGTCCCTGGGACTGACATCGCGATAATCGAACCCCCGCAAATCATTGGAACCACCGAGAAAGAGCCGGTCGTAAATCCGAACGCCCTCACCGTCGCCCCACGCGTCCACGGAGGCGATCGCACCCTGAATTTGAAGGACCGTGTCCTTCCAAAGGTGGAAGAACTGCGCGGCTTCGAGATTGAATCCGTAGATCTGAATATCCCCGCCGAGCGGCCCCCCCGAGACGTAGGGTGTGAACATGACCCGCTGGCCGCGCCGGCTCAGGAACGGGTTGTCGCGCGTATCGAAAACAAAGCCCGGAGTTAATTGACTTTTGGTCGCCGAGCCCGCCTCGGCTTTGATCGCGTTGGAGGCGGTGGGCGACACATTGAAGAGCTCATTGTTATCGAAGCGATATTGCAGACTCACTGCGCTGAAGGAGCCAATCGCCTTCCGTGTGTCCAACTGGAAGCCGTAGACCCTTTGGGAGTAAAGGTCGCTGTAATAGTCTGCCTCGTTGAAAAAGATCTGGCCCCCGAGGGAAAGACGGCGGTCGAGGAAATAGGGCTCCGTCAGGGAAAGAACGATGTCTTTTCGACTGGTCCCGTACTGGAGGCGAGCGCGAAACTTTTGCCCTGCGCCGGTGAAGTTCGGCCAGTTCATCAAATCAAAATTGCCCTGGGTCATCTCCACAAAACCGACCAGGTTATCGACCGTGCTGAAGCCGGCGCCGAAGTTGAGGGAGCCGGTGCGTTTTTCCTCCACCTGGATGACAAGGTCTTTCCGCCCGGAAACCCCGGTGTCCTCGGGATACGTTTCGACCCGCGAAAAATAGCCCAGATTATCGAGCCGTTTCTTGGTCGTCTCGACCCGGACGCTGTTCAAAATGTCGCCCGGCGCGATCAACACTTCCCGCCGGATCACCTTGTCCTTGGTCCGCGTGTTTCCGACGATGGTGATCCGTTGGACGAACGAAGGGCCTCCTTCTTCGATGGTATATTTGACATCGACCCTGTTTTGGCCCGTGGGCACACCCTGCGGCGTCACCTGCAAATCGACGTAGCCGCCGCTTCCGTAAGCGTCAGCGATTTTCTTGGAATCCTCGCGAATCTGCTTCGGCGAATAGACGCTGCCTTCCTTCATTTTCAAAAGGGCGCGCACTTTCGGTTCGGGGGCGGCTTTGCTGCCGGCAATTGTCAGTTTGCCGACGTGATACTGCGGTCCTTCCACCAGCACGACGACAAGGGCCATCTTGCCCTTGCCGCGTTCGCGCCGGACCTCTTTGATCTCCACGTCGATGTAGCCGTGATCCTGGTACCACTCACGGACGGCATTGATGTCCTGTTCGAGCTGGGTTTCATCGAGCCGTCCGGATTTATCGAGGATCGAATAGAGCGTCCTGCCCTTGGTCTTCATCTGCTTGCGCAGGGTGCGATCTTTGAACTTTGTATTCCCTTCAAAAGTGATGTCGCTGATGATGCCCTTCTCGCCCTCATTGATCGTGTAGATCACGCGCGAAGTTCCGCGCGTCTCATCGGTCTCGACGTGAAATTTGACATCGATGTTGGTGAAGCCCTTCGCCTGATAGGAGTTGATGATATTTTGCCGCCCTTCCTCGAGCTTCTCTTCGCTGAGCGGTCCGTTGATCTTCAGGGCGATGCCCTTGCGCAACTTCTTGGGACTGATCTTCGTGGCGCCGTTGATTTCGATCTCATTGACCAGCGAACGCGTTTGCAGGACGACGATCACCTTCACTCCGTCGCCCTCGGGTTCGGCAAAAATCCTGACGTTTTGCACGCCCCCCGTGGCGTAGAGAGCGCGAATGTCCTGTTCGGCGAGCGACTCGGAATACGCCTGGCCTGCCTTCGTCCGAATCTGCGCGACGACCCGCTCGCGAGAAATCGTCTGCGGCCCCACGTATTGAATATCGATGGACCGGATAATCGGCGGTCCCTGCGGATCAGGCGTCTGTCCGGAGGCCGCCGCGCTGCCCAGAAACGCCAAAACCAGCGCGAGCAGGATGGCACTGGCTGGGCGACGAATCGAACCGACAAATTGTTTCATAAGGTAAAATCCCCGGGCGTCATCGTATCCGACGCGGCGCAGGCGGTATTGATGGGTAAGAAGGCAGGTATCGTCAAGGCGGGATTTGGCTGCGGCACAGAGCGCGGGATGAAGAAGAACGCACCGGTCGGCGCTAATTCAAGAGCTGGTACCAATTATTCCTCCGGCGCGGCTCGTAGCCAGCCTCGCGAATCAGGGTCTCGATTTGGGCGGCATTCAGGCGAAATGTCGTTCCGGCGCTGCTCACCACGTTTTCCTCCATCATGACGGATCCGAAATCGTTCGCGCCGAATTTTAGCGCGACCTGGCCGATATCCGGCCCCTGCGTGACCCACGAGCTTTGCACATTTGGAATGTTATCCAGGAAAATGCGGGCCAGCGCCTGAGTGCGCAGATATTCGGACACGCCCGTCCGCCGGCTCACTTTCAGGACGGTATTCTCCGGTTGAAACGTCCAGCAGATGAACGCCGTAAATCCGCCGCTCTTGTCCTGCTGATCGCGCAGGCGCTGCAAATGTTCGATCCGGTCTTCGATCGTCTCCACATGACCGAACATCATGGTCGCGCTCGAATTCAAACCGAGCTCGTGGGCCGTCTGCATCACTTCGAGCCAGGCGTCGGAATTGCACTTGAGCGGCGAGATTCGTTCCCGGACCCGATCGACCAGAATTTCGCCGCCACCGCCCGGGATGGATCCCAGCCCGGCCTCTTTGAACTGGGAGATCACTTCGCGTAACGGCAGGCCGAAGAGATGCGCGAAATGTTGCAGCTCCGGCGGGCTGAAGCCGTGAATGTTAATGTGGGGGTATTTTTCTCGGATGTGCCGCAGCAACTCGAGATACCAATCGAACGACAAACTCGGATGGTGCCCTCCCTGCATCAGGATTTGAACACCGCCCGCGGCCGAAAGTTCGTCGAGTTTTTGATCGAGTTGTTCGCGGCTGAGCACGTAGTGGTCTTCATCCTTCTCGGTCCGATAAAATGCGCAAAACTTGCAGTAAACATTGCAGACGTTCGTGTAATTGATGTTGCGGTCGATGATATAAGTGACGATCTCACGCCCGCGCTCCTGGTAGCTCGCGCCTTTGGCCAGATCTCGCCGGGCATTTGCCAGGGCGCCCAACGCCTCGAGCGGCCAGCGGTAGAGTTCCAATGCCTGCGCGGCGGAAATGCGCTCGCCCGCGACCACCTTTTCCGCCAACGCATCTCTCAATAGAGCGACCATGCCGCAATCTAGCTGAACTCCGCCCTGACCGCACGCGTCTCGTAGCACCAGCGTTCCGATTCTCTTTTTCGGTTGGCAGCGGGAGGGTCCGCTCCAAGACTTTCGTCATGGCGCAAACCGTTGGCATCGTGGGCGCGGGCGTTTCAGGATTAACCTGCGCGGTGGTTTTCGCCGAACGCGGGTACCGCACCGCCATCTTCACCGAGCAAATCGGGGCAGGCACCACCTCCGCCGCGGCCGCCGCCATTTGGTATCCGTACGATGCCGGGCCTCCCGACCGGACGATGGCCTGGGCGCTGGAAACGTACCGCGCGCTGCTCGATCTCGTACACGATCCACGCACCGGCGTTTCGATCGTCGAGCTGCGAACGTTTTCGCGCACCGGTGAAATTGAAATTCCCGGCTGGGCGCCGCCCCTGGGCGCGGAACGACTTCACTCCGGTGTTCCCGCGGCCTTCACGTCCGGTTTCACGCTGAAGGTGCCGCTGATGGACACGACTCTGTATCTCGATTATCTCGCGCGGCGTTTCCGCGAGGCGGGCGGTGAGATCCACGCGGACCGGCGTTTGGCCAGGCTGGAAGAGGTCGATCCCGCATTTGACCTCGTCATCAATTGCACCGGGATGGGGGCGCGGACGCTGGTGCCGGATTCCGATCTGGAACCGCATCGCGGCCAGGTCGTCATCGTGCCGAAAATCGATCTCCCGCACGCGGTCGTTTGCGACGACTCGCCGCTCACCTACGTCATTCCGCGCGCAACTGACTGCGTCCTGGGCGGGACCAACGAGCTGAGCGATGACTGCGGAATCGATCCCGCGGCCACTGCCCGCATTGTGGCCGAATGCAGCCGGCTTCTTGATCTGGACGAACCGGAGGTGCTCGGCGCACGCGTCGGTCTCCGGCCATTTCGCCGGTCGGGTGTGCGCGTTGAGCGCACGCAACTCCGAGACGGCCGTCCGCTCATTCACGATTACGGCCACGGCGGTTCCGGCTTTACTTTTTCCTGGGGTTGCGCCGAAGCGGTGGCCAGGATCGCCGCCGCCCAATCACGGGAGCCCATGCGCCCTGAAGTCCGCGAGTAAAATTCTCAGCGCCGCGTTACGCCAGCTCGATCGACTTAAACGAGCTAACGACGTCGTCCGGACCCTTGTCCTTAAAGAAGCATTCGTAAAATCCCGGCCCGAGATCCCAGTGATCGCCTTTGTAGTATTCGTCGCGATAAAAGCGCCAGACACCGCTCACGATGATGAGCGAGCTGATCCGGTCGTTCCAAAAATCGCCTAGGAAAAAGAAGCTGAGGTTGGTCCGACAGGCGGCGCCCTTGAATCCGACGTGGTCGAAGATCACAAGCTCCGGCATCGAAGCGTGGTGGACAATGGCGGCGTCGCCCACATCGGTCGCGCAGGCATGGTAACTCAACGGGCCCACTTTCCATTTTGTGTCGATGATACAGCCATTTTCTGGCGCCAACTCGGTTTTGGGTATTTTGCTCATAAGCTAAGTTGATGGGATTTGACCAGACGAGCCGCGGGATGTCGAGAGCGATGTCGAATTACCTGCTAGATCTTATGTTCGCGGTTGTCCGAGCGGAGCCGAATGGTTTTGTTCTGCAAATCGTGCGAGGCCCGGATAAATCGAACCGTGCGGCTCTTTGCCCGCATCAGGATTGAATAGGTCGTCGCCGTCGCTCCCTGGGACTTCACGCCGCGCAGCAATGCGCTGTCACTGATTCCCGTGGCGCAAAAAATGATGTTCTTGCCGTTGGCCAGATCGTCGGCGAAAAAAACGCGGCCGAGATCGGCTTCGTGGCCGTCGGCGATGAGACTTTTGCGCTCCTTGTCGTCGCGCGGCCACATCACGCACTGCATATCGCCTCCCAGGCATTTGATTCCCGCCGCCGCGAGCACCGCTTCCGGTGATCCGCCTATCCCAAAGTAAAGATCGATGCCGCTCTCGGTGAGAGAGGGCGCCATGGCCGCCGCGATATCGCCGTCGCTGATCAGGCGCAACGAAGCGCCCACCCTCCGAATCTCTTCCACCATCTCTGCATGCCGCGGGCGATCGAGCATCGTCACAATCACGTCCTGGACTCGTTTGTTTAAGGCCTGGCCGACCAGGAGGAGCGTTTCCTCGATCGGACTTTCGATCTTGATCAGGCCGATCCCGCTGGTTTGCATGTGCCGAAGCACGCGCGGCCCGTATGCCAGCTTCATCATATAGAACGAGGGAATGTCTCGCAGCGCCACCTTCACTCCTTCTTCCGGACTCGCCGCCGCGATGCAGCTGATCGAATTCGGCGCGCCTTTGGAAATATTCGTGGTCCCGTCGATCGGGTCGAGCGCGATGTCGAAGGGCGGCGATCCCGGCACCCAGGTTCCAAGTTGTTCGCCCTTAAAAATGCCGGGGGCGTCGTCCTTGATTCCTTCGCCGATGACAACCTCTCCGCAGATGTTCATGAGATCGAACATCCCGCGCAAAGCGTCGCACGCCGCCGCGTCGGCTTTTTCCTTTTCGCCGCGCCCGAGCCACGGCAACGAATTGAGCGCCGCTGCCTCGGTCGCGCGCACGAAATCGAACTCAATGATGCGCTCGATGTCGTGGTAATTTTGCCGGCGGATCCTCATCGCGGCTATTCTGCATCCCGGCGGCCTTTCGACAAGCCAACTCTGGCGGGTCTTAACTGCACTTGCACATACATATTCACTTTCACTTACACAGCTCCTGAAAGTTAAAGTGCAGGTGCAAGAGCTTCATTTACGGCTTCGGTTTTACAGGCGCAGCCTCCGGTTTTTTCGAAACTTCACTGGCCGGGGCCACGTCATACTCCGGCTTCGCCATTCCCATCAGCCACCGGTCGAACCAACCGACCAGGTGCTGCAATCGTTCGACCCGGTGCCAGGGACTGCCGGACCGCGACAGCTCGTGCGTTTCCTTGGGAAACTTCACCATCACGGTCGGAATCTTGCGGAACTTGAGCGCGCGAAACATCTGTTCGCCGCCCGCGCCCGGCGGTGTGCGCGTATCGTCCTCGCCCAGGATAAACATCATCGGGGTCTTCACCTCGTTGATGTAAGTGATGGGCGAACGCGCCTTAAAATCTTCCGGATCTTGAAAAGGCGGCGCCTTGAACCAGGTGGGATGGAAGAGAGTGAAGTCAGCGGTGTACCACCAATCGCTCCAGCTCGCGATATCGCGCTGGGAGACGGCGGCGGCGAAGCGGTCCGTATGTCCCACCACCCAGTTCGTCAACAATCCCCCGCCGCTGCCACCCGTCACGCCCAGCTTCTTCGCATCGATAAATCCGCGCTTGATCGTATCGTCCACTCCAAGCATGAGGTCCTTGTAATCGTCCCCCGGATAATGGAACTGGATCACATTGCCGAACTCCTGGCCGTAGCTCGTGCTTCCTCGCGGATTGGGATAGAGCACGACGTAGCCCTTCGCGGCCATCCACTGAAACTCATGGGAGAAGATGAACCCGTACGCGGCATGCGGGCCGCCGTGGATGTTCAGGATCAGCGGATATTTCCTGGCTGGATCGAAGCCCGGCGGTTTTTGCAGCCACGCCTGGATGCTTTTCCCATCGAAGCTTTCGTAGCGGATTTCTTCCGGCTCGGTCAGATTGAGCTGCCCGAATAATTCGTCGTTCGAGTGCGTCAACTGGCGCGCTTCGCCGCTGACCCGATCGAGCCAGAAGAGATCGCCGACGCGCGTCGGGGTGGAGAGGTGATAGACCAGTTTCGAGGTATCCGGCGCCGGGCGAAAACGCACGATGGCCTGGTGGCCCTTGGTGATTTCCGTCAGCGCGCCGGTCGCGACGTCAAACGCCCCGAGATTGGTTTGCCCTTCCCGGGCAAAATTCTCGACGATGCTTCTGCCATCCGCGGCCCAGATCGGAGCGTTCCCTCCACCGCCGCGCGGCGCGCCATTATCACCGAAAACGCTGGCGCCGACGTCCCAGTCAAACGTGGCCGTCAGATTGCGCGGCTTCGCGTCCTTCGCGAGGTCCATGATCCAGAGGTCCGGCTGCGTATAGGAATTGACCGGGTCCGTGGCCGAGCCAATGAACGCGACTTGCTTTCCGTCCGGGCTGAGCGCAAGCGCGCCCGTATCCATTTGGATCGTGGTGATCTTCGCCGGTTCTCCTCCACTCGCGGCAATCGAATAAAACTCCGTTCGCGGCCGTTCGTAATACGGCTCATCCACCCGGAGCGAGACGAAATAAATCAGGCTGCTGTCTTTCGACCAGGTCGCATTCTCCTCATCGAACCGGCCGCTCGTCAGCTGCTTCGGCTGCACTTTCTCGTCGGCGTTTCGCGGCGCCGCCACGACCCAGATGTGTTGGGGCCGTTTGAAGTCGAAATAGCCTTCATTGTCCTGGCGATAAACCGCGCGGTTCACCACCTGGACGTCGCTTTCGCGCTCAGGCTCCGTTTCCGCTGGTTTCGCCGCCGGGTCGGCGGACTTCGGTTTTTCAGCTTTGTCCGGCGCAGCCGAGGCCGCGCTTACCGTCGCCAGTCGCAATTCCTCTTCTTTTTGTTTTTTCTTTTCCTGCTTCGCCAGGTCGTCGGCATTCGTCGTACTCGTGAAAGCAATCATCTTTCCGTCCGGCGACCATTTCGGGTCGCCCGCGCCCTTGGGCAAAGTCGTGAACGAAATCGCGTCGCCACCCGTCATCGGGAGCAGAAAAAGCTGCGGCGGCTCCGGTTTGCCGTCCTTCTCCGTCACCCGCGTAAAGGCGAGATACTTTCCATCGGGCGACCAGCGGGGCGAAGCATCGCGCTCGCCGCTGGTCAGCCGGTGCGGCGCTTCGTTTCCGGCGGTCGGGACGGCCCAGATGGAGGTATGATAACCCTCCTTCTTTTCATTTACCGTTACCCGGACGAAGGCCACCTGCGCCCCGTCGGGCGAGACCTGCGCATCGCCGATCCAGACAAATTTGAACAGGTCCTTCTCGGTGATGTTGCGCTTTTGGGCGGCGGCTTCGAGCGCGAAGATCGCGGTGATGATCGAGAACGGCAAAAAGAAACGGCACAAGAGAAATCGATGCTTCATGTCCGGTCAATCTGTGCGCAAGCAAACGACCTCACAAGCATTGTTCAGGAAGCAAAGCCCCTTTCATCCGAGCTGCGCCGACGCCGAGGAACCCCAGCTAATTGTCAATAGGCGGCCAATCCATTAATTAAGGGCATGCCAGATAAGCCGGCGGCAGCAGACGGGCTCGCATCGAATTTGGAGATGACACTGCGCGAATGGATCGAGCGCTACCAGCGCGAGACGGTTTTCGAGCGCGTCCAATATCGCGGCGTCCTGGCGTGGAAGAACGTGCTCGATCTGTGGATTTACCAGGAAATCATTTGGGAGGCGGGAGTTGAAGTGGTGATCGAAATCGGCGCCCGCCATGGCGGCACGACGCTCTGGCTGTCCGATTTGCTGCGCAATTTCCGGGGCGAATCCGGAACGGTCATCTCCATCGATCTGGAGCGCCCCTCGGCGCAATTACCGGCGAACGTTCATTTCATCCGCGGCGACAGCATTGCCCCTGCGACCGTGGCCGAAGCGCGCTCCGTTTCCCGGGGTCGAAAGACCCTGGTGATCGCGGATGGAAACCACGCGGCGCCTCACGTCCTCGAGGAAATGAGACTCTACGGCCCGCTGGTCTCGGAGGGGTCCTATTTCATCGCGGAAGACGGAATCGTCGACGTAATGGAGTGGACGGAACATACCCCCGGTCCATTGGTGGCAGCTCAGCAATTCGCTTCCGAAACAGATGAATTCGTGATCGATCGATCACGGGAAAAATTTCTTCTCACCTATGCGCCGGGCGGCTTCCTCAAACGCGTTCGGCCACCGGCCAAAAATCTTTGACGCGGTCTTCAATGCGCGTCCAGGGGCGCGGGTGGCACTACGATAGGCGACCCGGTTCCAGGCGGCAGCCGGGGGATCCGCGTGGCCAGGCCCATCGCGATGAAAAGCAGAAAGCCACCGAGAAACCAGGGCGCGCCGGGAAAGTTCCAACCTTTTTCGTGATCGATAAAATAGGCGAAGGTAAAGGTAAACAATCCGGGACCGAAAATCCAGGCGAGGCTGGCCAGGCTGTTGATCGCGCCTTGCAGCTCGCCTTGCTCCTTTTCGCTTACCCGGCGCGTCATCATTCCCTGGGCCGCGGGGCTCGACAGCGCCCAGAGCATCATCACCGGAATCGAGAGGAAGAAAAACAAACTGGTTCTCGCGAGGCCCGCCATGATCATCCCGACCGCGCCGAAGAATTGCCCGATGTAAAGCGTCCGCCGTTCGCCCAGGCGCGCCACGATCGGCCGCACCAGCCCGGCGGAAATCACGATCGTACAGACTCCCACGAGCGCGATCGAAAGCCCGTTCATTCCTTCATTCCAGGCGTAACGAAAAATCGTGTAGAGCACCCAGACATTGAACACTTCGTGGGCGAGGTAGCCGATGAACTGGATGACGGCGAGCCGGGATAATTCGGGGTGTGAACGCAAAAGCACGAGCGCGCCGACCGGGTTCGCCCGCCGTAACGTGAAGGCCTGGCGTTTCTCCGGCGGCAGCGACTCTGGCAGAACAAAGTATCCATAGATGGCATTGGCCAGGCTTAAACCACCCGCCACCCAAAACGGCAGCCGCGGATCGGAGTTTCCCAGCAAACCGCCGAGAGCCGGTCCAAGAACAAAGCCGACGCCGAACGCCGCGCCGATCATGCCAAAAGCACCCGCGCGCTTCTCCGGCGGAGTGACGTCCGAGACGTAAGCCGTTCCAGTCGAGATGCTGGCCGCGGTGATTCCCGAGATAACGCGCCCGAGAAAAAGCCAGCCGAGCGTCGGCGCGAGCGCCATGACGATGTAATCGAGCCCGAGCCCGAGGTTCGAGAAAAGGATCACCGGGCGCCGGCCGAAACGGTCCGACAACACGCCGAGCACCGGGGAAAACACGAACTGCATCAGAGCGAAGACCGTCCCGAAAATGCCGAACATTTTCGCCGCGCTCGGCGCATTGCCGCCAAGAAAATCGAGCACCAGCGTCGGCAAGACCGGCACGATCAACCCGAGCGCCAGCATGTCCAGCGTCACGGTGATGAAAATGAATATGACGGCGGCTTTGCGCGGTTTCATTAGTTTTGGGTTATCGCAACGTTGCGTCCGGCGTCATAAAAGCCGGTGGATCGAGCGCTCCGCGCTCGATGTTAGACAGGTGCGGCGCAGCCGCAAAATAAAACATCGGTGTGACGCCACCCGCCACCCGCGGCCCGATTCAGAAATAAACGAGAGAATGTTCGCCTTTATTACGAACATTCGTCTAATTCCGTTTGGTGTGATCCCGTAACCCCACGTCATGATGGCCAGTCTCGCCAAAGCAGCCCGAAAGATTCCGTGAAACACCCGCACAAAAGGACCTTGAGATGGCACGCTGTGAAGAGTTGTATCGTGGTCAGGCGCTTGAGGCCGCTTCGCATCTCGTTGCGCGGCTCGCAGAGGAGCAGTCGCCAGAGAGCGAACACACTTTGCATGTCCAAGACATCTAACCATGCGATGGAGCGAACTCCGAAAGCATTCGGAGTCGCTCATCTTGTTCTCGTTAGGCCGCCTATGGCGATTAGTACTCTTACGTAATGCGACCCCTTCGGTATTCCATCAACGTCACATTGGACGGGTGCTGCGATCATCGTGCAATTCCCGCGGACGAAGACTTACATCGTCACGCAGTGGAGAACCTCGAACAGGCCGATGCTCTCCTTTTTGGCCGGGTGACCTACGAAATGATGGAGGCTGCGTTTCGGCCGCCGGCGCGGACGGGAGCGAGGCCTGATTGGATGGAACCCTTCGCCCGGACGATCGACGCGGCAAAGAAGTACGTCGTGTCGAGCACCCTGGACCGGGTCGATTGGAACGCG
>Ga0190265_10000028_pt1 | contig 178781 bp, 145 predicted proteins | sample Popmic124T_FD_133135 | JGI IMG/M metagenome (GOLD analysis project Ga0190265, IMG submission 133135) | Populus adjacent soil microbial communities from riparian zone of Indian Creek, Utah, USA - 124 T | ecosystem: Environmental > Terrestrial > Soil > Riparian zone | place: USA: Utah...
CAGCGCTTAGTATCTTTGCTCTCGATTGACTCCTGGGCCGCTGGCCCAGGCTATTACATTTCGCGCCGTTGGCGCTTGAATGCAGATACTACCTGGACTCGAATCCTACTTTTTGTGCAAAGCGGCCTGGATTGGCGAATTGAAGCTGGATTGGGTATATAATGAGCTTTATGAAAGTCCTGAATTTCACAGTGGTTATGACGCCTGACGTTACCGGAGGATATGTGGTGACTTGTCCCGCTTTGCCCGGTCTTGTTACCGAAGGCGATACGCTCGAAGAGGCCCGCGCCATGGCAACCGATGCGATTCAAGGTTACTTGGAAAGTCTGAAGAAAGACGGCGAACCAATCCCGGAGAATACATCAATCACCGAACAACTCACTGTCGAAGTCGCCTGACTCTCCTATCCTTCCTTCAAAGCAAATCGATAAATTCTTCGACCGTATAGCTTGACCGATGATGGAGGCCAAGGTACCCGGTTTCAAATCCTTGTTGTGATAAGGAACCGTCACTCTGAACGTCTCCTTCTTGAGGATGTAGTGGCTTCCCGTTGTGTGATGGACGATGAAGCCATTTCGCTGAAGTGTCCTAATGACTATCTTTGGTTTGACTATTGGTAACTTCCGAGACATCGCGAGAGCGTTCCTCTCTTTTTAACCAAAAAAACTAGCCAGCAGTCAGCGGTTGAAGCTGATTGCCGGCTATCTCACTCGGATGAAAGTAAAGTTAAGTCATCTCGATGATCAGTTCGCGACCGAAAGTAAAGTTTGGACGCTTGCGGCCCTTTAGATATTTCGCCGCAGTTTGCGAAAGCGCTGTAATCAGAATCGGCAGGGCTATGGTCGCGTCGCAGTTTACATAAGCGCTGTGGGCGCCGCGAGCCAGCTTGCCATAGACCAGGCCTTCATCAAATCCGACCGCATTGGAGCGACCACCCGGATGTGGCGCATCGGTCGTGATTTGAATCGCATACTTGTGGCCTTGATGGTGGTTCTTGAGAATGAACGAGGAAAACTCAGTTTGCTGAATAAAACTTTTCGGAGTGCCGCCGCCCAGATTGATGACTCCGGTGAGACGAGCGCGGGCTGTGATGTTGGCCATCTCGAGAACGTCGTGCACCTCATCGAAGACGAAGGAATTCTTTTTTTCAAAGCGCGCGGCGGCGATTCCTACTGCGATGCCGCTATCGGCGATTGCGGGACAATAAATGGGAACGCGCGCTTTGTACGCCGAAGTTAGCACGCCATCCTCAGTCGCAATTTCCGCCAGTTCCCGTCCGAGCAGATGTAGGAATTCCCGGGTCGAGTAGGATCGCGTCTGGTCAAGCTGGTTAGCGAAGCCGCCGATCCATTCATTCGCCTCGCGATACTCTTCATCGCTGGCGAGCAAATCCCACATGCGGCTGATCTGGGAAGCATCGAGTTCGGCGTCAGTCATGTTGGGATGGGCCTGGAAGTGATAGCGCCCAAGTGTTTCGTGCAGATCGTGGAAAAGCAGTGACCCTGAGAGCACGAGCACATCAACGAAACGGTTCTTGATCACATACGCCAGCAGGCGGCGCATCCCGGCCGGGATGAGTGCGCCGGACCCCGCCACCATAATCGTGGTGGTATCGCCGAGCATGTCGAGCCAGATCCGGTGGGCCTCGGCGAGTTGGCGGCCGCCGAAACCGGCGCCTTCCATCTTTTCGAGCAGACCGGCAACTGAACGATCGCGATCAACCTGTACGGGTCGAGTCGGTGTCGTCAGATATTTCGAGGCTTTGGGTTTACGCTGCGTAACCATAAAGGTTGTCACCCTCTCAATTCATAAACTGTCGGTGCAGTTGCACCTTTGAAAATCGGTTCAGTAATCGGTGCTTCGTCGTGAACGTGTCTTTGCTCCATTAACTGAAAGATATGTGTAAGCGTCGTATCGCGACTCATAAAACTGGGTCAGATCTGCGCCATCCGCTTCGCTCAATTCGCCTTCTTTAACCCGGCGATTAATCAAACGCCGGAAGCCGTCATGGAGCAGGCTCTTTTCATAGCGCGCTTTTTCGGTTGCTTCACCGACGGTAGTGCCGCGAATAACTTTCTTGATGAGATAGCCTTCATCGTCAATATGAATGTGGGCTTCATGGGGTGCGCCGAAGAGATTGTGGTTATTACCCATCACTTCCTGATAAGCGCCTACGAGCATGAACGCCAGATAATAAGTTTCGCCGGGATTCAGAGCGTGCAGCTCGAGCACGTGCTTTACGTCATGTAAGTCGACAAACTTATCGACGATTCCATCCGAGTCGCAGGTGATATCGCACAGCGTTGCATACTCGGTTGGTGTTTTGTTGAGCAGATGAATGGGAACGATCGGGAAAAGCTGATCGAGCGCCCAATGATCCGGAACCGAACGAAACACGGAAAAGTTTGTTAGATACTTGGCGCACAACAGCCGCCGGAGATCGTCAAACTCTTCTGAAACGTATTTTGCCTGCTGAGCATATTTGTCGGCGCGTTCGCAAACGTCCCAAAACAGGACCTCGCCCTTAGCGCGATCCACCAGGGAAACCAGCCCGAGGTTAAATAACGTAAACAACTCTTCGCGATGCTCGAGCGCGTCGTGATAATACTCGCGGTAATTCTTGACCGTGATCGAACTTCTCAACTCTCCGAGTTCTGTGACAACCTGCGGATCGTCGGCATCGATCTCGATCGGCGTAATGTCCTCGACTACGGTTTCGATTTCGTCCTGAACGTTGGTAATCAGGACTGCATGATAGGCGGCGAGGAAACGTCCCGACTCCTGAATGATTGTCGGGTGCGGAACATTTTCGTCATCGCAAACCTGCTTGATTGTGTAAACGACGTCGTTGGCGAATTCCTGGGCCGTGTAGTTGGCCGACGAATCAAACGCCGTTTTGGAACCGTCATAGTCGACCGCCATGCCGCCGCCCACATCGAGAAGTTCAATCGGCACCTTCATCTGATGGACCTTCGCATAGACGCGCGCGGCCTCTTTCATCGCGTTCTTGATGCGCTTGATGTCGGTAAGCTGTGATCCGATGTGGAAGTGGAGCAGGCGCAGCATATCGATCTTGTCGGCCTGCTCGAGCCGCCGGATAACTTCCAGCATCTCCGTCGTGGTCAGACCAAACTTTGCCGCTTCACCTCCGGATTTTTCCCATCGTCCCGAGCCTTTCGAGTAAAGCTTGACGCGCATCCCCAGAATCGGAGCTGGGCCATCCGTACGTTCCGATATGTTCAGCACGTGATCCAGTTCGTTCAGCTTCTCAATCACGATCACTACGCGCTTGCCGCTGCGAGCGCCGGCGAATGCGAGTTCGATGAATTCTTCGTCCTTGAAACCGTTGAGTACGAGCAAACTGTCAGGAGTCTGTTCCAAGGCCAGGGCCGCATAGAGTTCGGCTTTTGAGCCGGCTTCCAAACCAAAGTCATAACGCGAGCCTTCGCGGAGATACTCCTCAACCAGCGATCTCTGTTGATTGACCTTCATTGGATAGACGCACATGTGCGCGCCTTCGTATTCAAACTCCTTGATTGATCTGCTGAAAGCTCGTTGGAGTTTTCTAACCTGCGCGGCCATCAACTGAGGGAATCGCAAGAGCACGGGCGCGCCAATTCCGCGCTTGGCGAGGTCATCAATGATCTCTTTTAAATCTGCTGAGCGGGAGTCACCTTCGGCGGGACGGACGATCAAGTTCCCCTTGCGGTTTACGTCAAAGTATCCAGCGCCCCAGTTTTCAATTCCATAGGTTTCAAGCGTCTGCTCAATTGCCGTGGTCAATTCGCGGTTCTCCTAGTACGTGCGGAAAAGCTTGTATGCTGATGATTCCAGCCGCAAAGCGTAGTTATAGACATCCCGAGTTCGGTTGCGGAGAAATTCTAAGGATGGGACGCTTAGGGCGTAAGGTAACAGAAAAGAGGGAGACGGTCTATAACTTTTTTGTTTCGGAAACGTTTTCTTAGGCCTTTAAACCCCGATCCAGCAAGGAGTTAGCATCGCGTATGGGTCTTTCCCTTCCAACAGGCAGCGGAGGCTAGCTAAAGGATGTAAGCTCTTGACAGGTTGGCCGAGCGAGCGTACGTAAGTTCTCAACTTCTATTGTTAGTTTTTCCAGCAACCTTCTCTTGCTAGTCGTAGGTGTTGCACCTGATACCAAGGTGTCATACGCCACTAAAGCGGCGTCTTCTCCAACTGCGGTGATGCATCGGATCGCTCCGGTGTTCACGTGGACTTGAGGAACCTTTAGCTTAACAGAACGGAATGACAATGCTTATGAACAAGTTAGCACTTCGCAAACCTGTCTTCCTCTTTACCTTGCTCGGGATATCTATCGTGATAGTTAGCGCTTGGGCGATGGGTATCGTCCGGCCATCGGAGACGGAAGCAAATCAAGCGAGAAAGGAAATTCTACTCGGTAATAACACACGCTCATTGGAGATCATTAAAGCAGAACTAAGCCCGCGGGGAAGATCAGTTCGCGTGGCGGTTAAAAACATCACAGGCAAAAATATTAGTTGGTTCCGAATATCTCTGGGAGCTGACACGGCGATCGAAGCAGATTGCCTGATGTCAGATAAGACTGTGTTGGCTCCGGGAGAGGTGTATGAAGACGAGTATCCCTTCGATTCCAAATCAGAACAGGTGCAGGTGACCGTCGTGTCAGTTTTGTTTGAAGACAGAATCTCTGATGGCGATGAACATTACGCTCAATTGTTAAGGGAAAAGCGCTCCGGGCAGAAAATGGAATTGAGCAGGCTGATCCCTTTGCTTCGCAAGGCCGGCGAGGCTGCCACTCCTGATCAGGCATCATCGGATTCAAAGAATCTGGAGCCGGAAATGTTTTCTGACCAACATGCGAACAATTCACGAGTGGGAGAGTTAGACCTGCGAACCGAGGCCAGGTTAATTGGAATCCGGACGATTAGGGATAGGGTTCATCATGAAATCCAACAACTCAAAGTGCTGGAAGCCAAAGACCGCAGTCGTGACATTCGCCAAGAACTAAAGTCGGTAAACGAGCGCTACACCAAAATCAAGGAACACCTCAAGGATTACGACTAAGAAGTAGAGATCTTACGCTCTTACTACTTCAAGATTTCAGTTTCCCTTCGACCGGTTGATGGCCGTTAAAAAGGGCTTCGTATCCCACATGGAAGGGCTTCTCAACATTGAGAGGCTCTTCTTTTTTGAGTGGAGCTTGACCAACAGCGCACCAAAATCAGTCTGGCTCGCTTACGGCATGCAGTTCCGACTTCCGCGTTCCTAGGAAATTCCATTTCAACGTCACGCGTTGCAGCACGAACCTTGACATAGTAAGCTACCTGCCTATAATGCATTCTTTTTTACGCGCCGTCGCTGTATGACGTTCGGCCCCTTTTCCCAGCAAGTCGGGCTTCCAAAAATACTTCGCGCCAACTACCACTCGGTGGCGAAGAGCACCCCTAACACTCCCAATTTCTTTCAGGAGAAACCATGAACCCTAAGACTGTCTTGAAGTATGCCTCTGACCAGGGCGCAAAATTTGTTTCGGTTCGATTCACGGACTTGCCAGGCTCCTGGCACCATTTAACATTCCCCATCGCTGAATTAGGCGAAGCCCAATTTGAGGACGGCTTTGGTTTTGACGCTTCGTCGATTCGGGGTTGGGCTGCCATTCATGAATCCGACATGTTGTTGGTTCCGGACCCGTCGCGCTACTGGATGGATCCATTCGCGGAACACGCCACGTTATGTGTTGTCGGGAATGCGGTAGACCCAATCACCAAGGAAGGTTACGCCTTCGATCCACGCTCAGTTGCCGTACGCGCCGAGAACTATTTGAAGTTCACTGGTCTTGCCGATACCGCTTACTTTGGGCCGGAAGCTGAGTTCTTCGTTTTCGACTCGGTGAAGTTTCACAACGACCAACAATCTGCCGGCTACTCGCTCGATTCCGATGAAGGCCATTGGAACACCGGTCGCGAAGCGAATGAATTTCAGGGGTCGAATCTCGGCTACCGCATTCGCCCAAAAGAAGGTTACGTTCCGGTTCCGCCCACTGACGCCCTCAGCGATTTGCGCTCTGAGATCTCGCTGACCCTGGGAGACTGCGGCATCAGAGTCGAATGTCATCATCATGAAGTAGCTACCGCCGGCCAGTGTGAAATTGATTTTCGCTTCTCGACGCTGCTGGGCACGGCCGACAATTTACAGATCTTTAAATATGTGGTGCGCAACACCGCCAATCGCTACGGCAAGGCGGCGACTTTTATGCCCAAGCCTTTATTCGGTGACAATGGATCGGGAATGCACGTGCATCAATCGCTGTGGCAAGGTGAAAAGCCGCTTTTCGCCGGCGATGGTTATGCGGGACTGTCGGAGATGGCGCGTTACTACATCGGCGGTCTGCTAAAGCACGCGGCCGCAATCGTTGCTTTCGCGGCGCCGACTACCAACAGTTACAAGCGACTGGTTCCGGGCTTCGAAGCGCCGGTTAATTTGGCCTATTCAGCAAGAAATCGTTCGGCGGCGATTCGCATTCCGATGTTTTCGACCAGTCCGAAATTGAAGCGGTTGGAGTTTCGACCGCCCGACCCATCGTGCAATGCTTACCTTGCGTTCTCAGCGATGCTGTTGGCTGGTATCGATGGAATTCAAAACCGGATCGATCCAGGCGAGCCGCTGGAAAAGGATATCTACGACCTGTCGCCGGAAGAGCTCAAAGATGTACCGACGCTGCCGGGTTCGCTTGATGAGTCGCTCAAGGCGCTCGAAGCAGACCATGAGTTTCTGCTTAAAGGTGATGTCTTTAGCACACAGTTGATCGAGCGTTGGATTACCTACAAACGGGAGAAGGAGATAACTCCGTTGCGCATGCGCCCGCATCCGCTGGAGTTTTCACTTTACTTTGACATTTAACGAGGTCGGTCGTTCCGTCAGGAACGAGATGTTTTATAGCTCCAGCACATAAAACATGAGCTATTGGTGGTTAGTTTGCCGCGGCCGGCAAAACTAACCACCAATATTCTTTCTACCGTTGTTTGAAGGTCTATGAACATTTTGCCTCCTTGCGAAGCCAATTAGTCTCGATCCAAGTTTCTTGTCCTCGGTGCCAGAGTCTCGGCTCCATGCGCATTTCGCGTAATATGCCCACGTGCCAAATCTCGATGCTAAAGTTGAGTCGTTAGTCGCTGATCTTCCCGACGAGAATGGCGTGCGCCTCTTTTTGGAGCGGCTGGCAACCGACCCAATCGTATTTCAAAAGCTCGCTCGCGACTCAGCATTGCTGTCTGACGTTTTAGCGCTGGCCGCGTGGAGTCCGCTGCTAGCCACCACTCTCGAGCAAAATCCCGATTACTTCTCCTGGCTTCGCCGCGAGCGACTCGATGCGCGCGTCAGGACTCGCGAACAACTGAAAGAATCTCTCGGACGTTTCGCGCTCACCCATTCGTCGCTCGCCACGCCGGTTGTGTTCGCGCGCTTTCGCCGCCGCGAGCTCTTGCGCGTCTACCTGCACGACGTGAGGCGCGCGCACACACTCGTGGAAACTACTGAAGAGCTCTCAAATCTCGCCGATGCGATTCTCGATTACGCGTTAAATCTGGCGCGTCAGGACCTCGACAATAAATACGGCGCGCCGGCCCACGTCGATGATCGAGGCCGAGTTGCCCCCGCAGAATTCAGCATAGTTGCTCTCGGGAAACTGGGTTCGTGCGAACTCAACTACTCTTCTGATATCGATTTGCTTTTTCTTTATTCGGACGAAGGAGAAACGGCGGGTTCGGGAGAGCGGGGCAGGATTTCCAACCGGGAATTCTTCAACAAACTGGCGGAGGCGATCAGCAAGCTCGTGGGCCAGCCCGCAGGCGAGGGCGCCGCTTACCGCGTCGACCTCCGTTTGCGGCCTCACGGCAGAGACGGAGCCTTGGCTTGCTCGCTCAGTGAAGCACTGCGGTATTACCGTAAATCCGCCCAGCCCTGGGAACTCCAGGCCTTGATTCGCAGTCGCGCCGCGGCTGGATCAAACGCACTTTTTTCGCGTTTCTCGGCCGCTTTGGAGAACAGCATTTATCGACCTGATGTTTCCATCAGCGAAGCTTTGGCAAGCGTGCGATTGGCGAAGCAGAAAATCGATCGCAAGGTCGAACTGCGAAACGAAGGGTTCAACGTCAAGCTGCAGCGTGGTGGAATTCGAGAAATCGAATTCATTGCTCAGGCTCTTCAGCTGGCGCACGGCGGTCGTGACGAATGGTTGAGAGTGGCGCACACTCTAATCAGCCTCGGACGGCTCGCCGAGCGAAATCTGATTTTTGAACAGGAAAGATCTGCGCTTTCAGAGGCCTATGTTTTCCTCCGCACGCTTGAACATCGACTCCAGATGGAACACGGACTGCAAACGCATACGCTGCCACAAGCGGAAGCGCAGCGTGCCCTCGTCGCTCGGCGAATGGGATTTATTGGTTCGGGTCCAGAGGACGGGATCGCCGGATTTGAAAACGCCCTCGCGCTGCAAACAGCGGCGGTGCGCCAAGCCTACGATCGGGTCTTTGCCAATGAGAGTGCAAGCGAAACCGACGCCGAACAACCGGAGGCAGAGGAGAAAAAGTTCCCTCACGGTAAAGGCGGTGAGGCCCGCGCACTCGGTTTGAGCGTCCAGAGTTTTCTTGCGCACCTCCGGCCGGTTGAGGAAGGTGGGCTACTACCAAATCAGGAATCCGTAACCAGGTTGTTGAACGAAGGCGTGCTGGCATCTTTGAATCCGCAACGCGCGCGTCTGCTGAGCAATCGCATTGCGGCCTCGCTCCAAAAATCCGAGGACTCCATTCAGTTTTCAGAAAATCACTTAGCAAGCCTCTTACGATTGTGTGCCGCGTCAGAGTTGCTCGGCGAAATGGTAGCGAGCAATCCGACCTTAATTTCAGTTCTTGGCAGCGATGATTCTCAGTTCAGGCGTCGAGACTACAGGGCGCAGCTGCGTGCCTGCGTAGACCCTGAGAAAACTTTTCCGGCGGAGATATCAGCGCTCAGGCGTGAGTGGTCGAAGCTGCTGATGGAAATTGGAGCGCGGGATGCAGCTGGAGAAATTTCGCTCGGGCAATCGAATCATCTTCAAACCGAATTGGCCGTTGCCAGTATCAATGTTGCTTACCTCATCGCCCGGCGCGAGATGGTTAGGCGTTATGGCAGGATGGACGGCGGTCCGCGGCTAACAGTTCTCGCAGTGGGGCGGCTCGCGAGTGGCGGGGTTGACTATGGATCTGATCTGGACGTGATCCTTGTTTACGATTCACTCGTGTCATCCCCGGTCGGTTCGCTCATAGCGGATGAAGCTTATGCTCGCCTGTGTGAATTAATGTTAACGGCGCTGTCGAGCGTTACGCGTGACGGATATTTGTATCGAGTGGACCTTCGACTCCGACCCGATGGCAAGAATGGGCCACTCGTCACCAGCTCTGAAAGTTTTCTTGAGTATGTGAGACACCGCAGCGCGGTTTGGGAATGGCTGGCTTACGTAAAACTCCGAGCGGTAGCGGGTGATCTGGAGTTGGGACGAATGATCGAAACGCACGCGCGCCACGCGATTCACGAACAGGCCCGACAGATGGCTTCTGATACGCTGGCCGAAGAAACGCGACGGATGCGCGAACGTCTTGAAATAGAGAAAGGACGTCGGCGTGGGACTAACGCTGTAGATATAAAATATGCCGGCGGCGGCATGCTGGATGTTTACTTTGCGGTGCGATATTTACAGCTGCGAGACGATGTAGCGTATGAAGGTGAAGATCGTTCGACACGTGCCAGTCTTGAACGTCTCGAAGCCAGCGGCTCGCTGGAAACGTCTGACTACGAAGCGCTCACTCTTGGCTATGAACTGCTGCGTCGTGCTGACCACTATCAAAGATTGATCCTGGGCAAGGTCTCGACGCTGCCTTCAGCTGACCACCCCGTCTTTGGTGAAATAGCAAAGCGGCTTGGCTTTAACTCGGCTGCAGAATTCACGTCTGCTTTGGACCTGCGCCGCCGAGAGATTCGTGAGGCTTACAAGCGCATAACCGGCGAATAACCAGCGCTGCTTAGACATGTGTCTCGCCGGCCACGGCTTCATACCAGCAGCGATTGCACCATCGATGGCTGGATTCGCGCTCCGAACTTTCATAGCCGGCTGATTGAGGTAAGCGTTTGACGATCTCTCTTTCCTCGTCGGTGAGTTCGGTCCAGCCGCGCAACACTCCTTCGTAACATCTGGGACACGTTTTGTTCATCTGCCTTGGCCCTTCGCTGGAATAGTTTGTTTACCTGCCGCTCTCAATCGTGTAACTTATCTTAGCGTGTAATCGTGGTTGATTGATTGCAACAACAAAGAGATTGCAACGTAAAGTGAGAGTCGGGCATCGATTACGTGGGAACGCCCGGCGACAAAAGGGAAGGTAAATGTTTCGAATCAAAGCTTCTTACACAGGACAGTTGGAATTGAAGACGACGCTGGAACGCGCGCGCGAGTTCTTTGGCGAGATGCGAAATTTTGCAGACTTGATGCCGGGCATCGAAGGAATTCGCAAAGAAGCCGGCGGCATCATGCGTTGGGCTGTGCGTGCGGACGTGCCGGTGATTGGACCGGTTCACGCGAGTTTTGCGGTTACCAAGACTGAAGATGGGCCCGAACGACTGGAGTGGTCACCGGCGCGCTCCGAGATGAAAAATTATCTTCGTTACGCGGCAGCATTTGAAGAGCGCGGGCAGAAGGTTCTAATAAAAATCGCGCAGCACGTCGAACTGCGCCGGCCTCACGCGAAAGATCTCCATCGTCTCGCAGCTCTGGTTGGTGAGGGTGCGATTAGTTCCGAAATGCAGAAGCGCGTCGGCGAGATGATTCGCACGTTCCTGGAACGGGCGCGCGTTCAACTCGAAGGCGAGACGGCGATCGAACAGGAAGCAGAAGCATTTTGAGTCCCGCAGGTACGGAATGTTTATAGTCTGAAACTCGTAAAGATGTCTTTGGCTCTGGGGAGAAACGACAACGTCGTTTCTCCCCAGAGCCTTTTTAGTTAAAGGCAATGATGACTATAAACATTTGGCCCCTGCGGAGCCGGGAAGGACGATTCCTGCGTAGCGGTTATTTTGATCGGCCATGACCATAGCTGATCATGTTCGCAAACATCCTATAGCCTCCCGGCACACCAGCCCGAAGCTGCCGGTACCAAACCATGCTCGTGTAAATGTACTTTCCCTTGCCATACTCCGCCGCCAGCAGGCCGCCCGTTTGAGGCTTCTCACCTGGATCGTTAGTTGAGAACAGCTCGGTGTATTTTCCGTCCCAGGTCTTTGGGTAGTAGAGGCCGCGTTCCTGAATCCAGTCGTTGAAATCCGTTGTCGCGATCCGGTTGGGATAGTTGAGCAGCGAATGAGCGGGCTGGCTGAACTTAATTGGCGCGGTCTCGACAGTAACCCGTTCCCCACCCAGCACGATTGGATGGGGCGCGAGCTGCGGACGGTTTTTCTTTGGGTCAGGATTCCATTCGTTGTCTTTGTGATAGAGGACAATGAGCGTGCCGCCTGCGTTGACGAACTCAAGCAATCGCGAATTTGCCGCGATCAATTCCGGATGCGCTTCATACCCGCGATTGTCCACGATGATTGTTTGATAGGAGTTCAGGTCGCCCTTCTGCGCATCTTCAATCGTCAATCGCTTGGCGCTGACTCCTAACGCCGCGAGCGACTTTTCCAATGAATCATCGAAGCTCGCGAAATAACCAACTCGCAAGTTTCTCGGAACCACCGCTTCGCTATAAACCATTGTCACGGGACGCTCTGCAATTGTCTGTGCCAGGGTTTCAGACTCTACTGAAATCGTCAGGTGTTCGTTTGTCGTGCCCTCCCCGCGACGTCGCGGGATGCGCGCGTGAAGCGGCATCGCATTCGACTTCAGCGTCACTTCTTTCTTTTCCAGTGGCCCGAGCGAGAGTTTGCTGCCCGATTCAAAACGCCGCTGCCGGCGGCTGCCGATTGTCAGATTTCCTCTGAAGGGTGCGTCGAGATGGTTGACCAGAGTGACTTTGAAAGCGAGCGGCTGATTCCGCGTCGCGGGTGTCCACACGTATGGTGATGGCGAGATGCTTCTGATCTCCACCGCGGGAGCAACATCGCGCGTAAGATCTGTGTGCAGGGAAAACTTCGCCCCGTCGATCTCGAGCTCGGCACTTGCGGCGACCCGATTTCCAAATAGACCACCGTCGTAGAGATGTTCGGCACGCGGAACTGTGAACTTAGTGGTCCTGGGAGTGACCCGATCAATTGTCGCCGTCGCTTCCGTATCCGGTAACATTTGATCCGCTATTTTCAAGGGCACTTCTTCTCCCCAGCTCTTGAAACGAAGTGCGTTCACCTGGACCGTTCGCACGCTCCCATTGGTGATTGCAACAGCGAAGGTGGAGCTAACACCGGGAACAAAGGCCCTTGCGGGAGAACTAAGAGTTAAAGAAACTCCAGCAGCAACGCCAAGCGCCCGGTCGGCGCGAACGCTGAACAAATGCAAACGCGCGGCGTCTTCCACGGTAGCCTCCAGGCCGCTACCGTCAGCCAGACCATCAAGTGTTTGAGTAAAGGTGCGGCCAGACATCGCGCGCCAGTCAACCAGGGCAGCAAGAATTCTGTCGGGATGATCGAGAAAATCCGCTAAAGGTTTGTTTTCGATCTTCGGCGGCGCTAATGCCGCCGCAACTACTGCCGGGAGCTCTAGTCCGTCAACGGGAGTGTCGGCATCGGGGGGCAACGGTGGAGCGGTTGGAGCTTCTCGAACTAATCTGTAGCGAATGAACGGGAGGGTTCCTCCGTCAATTCGCCGTGCTTTCAACAAGTCTGGAATCGATTTCGGCCACGGCCCTTGCGAAGCATGTTGCTGTAGCGCCGCGAGCGCTTGTTCCGCGAACGATGTGCCGCGCACGGGATCCACTTCGTTTGGATCAATTGCAAACGTTTTCTCCGCCGGGCTCTGACCTTCGGCGGGCGGACGAGTGCCGCCAAACCCTCTTACAAACAATCGTTGCACCTGCCAGGGTTTGATTTGAGCCAACTGTTCAGGAAAGCGTTTGGGATCCGCCGCAGCGTCAAATGCTTCAAGCAAAAGCCGGCCAGTCGCCTGGTGGTGTCCGTGACCACTGGTCGTGTCGTGATTCGTAATAATGACGTCTGGACGCAGCTCACGAATCTTCAGAACCATTCGCCGCAACGCCTCATCATGATTCCAAAATTGAAATGCTTCGTCAGCAGACTTTGAAAACCCGAAGTCTTTCATCCCGAGAAAGAATGGTTGCGAGCCCTGAATCTGCGAGGCCTTGATCGTCTCTTCGGTGCGGATTAGGCCGAGCTCTTCGTAAAGCTCAGGGCCAACCGCATTCTGCCCGCCCTCTCCAAAGGTAGTAAAAAGACTGACTGTGTTTACGCCATGCTTTCGCCGGAGTACGGTGAGCGTCGTGCCATCTTCATCGTCGGGGTGGGCAGCGACGCACATCACTGTGAAGACGTTGGTGAGGTCAAGCAGAGCCTGATGGAGATCGGCTTTGTTGATAGATTGAGCAGCCGCGCCTGGCGCAGGGGAAACTTCCTGAGCGCGTGCGAAGTGAAGAGTCTGCAGCGCCAGAACGGAAACAAGAAACAGCGCAGGGATTACGAAAACTGAATCAAGCGGTCGTCTACGGATATTTTGCATGATGGACGCTTTTGCGGCTTTGCCACCGCACAGTGCGGAAAGGCTCAGCCTTTCCGGGCGGCACTTTTCCTTTCAATGCGGCTCCGCCTCATGAATCGGAGGCTCAGCCTCCGGTTAATTCCAGGAACTCCCGGTAAGGCAAAACCTTACCGCACGGTGCGGCGGGAAGCCGCAAAGAAGTCGCTGTCACACCCGCGACCGTTCCAACCGCGTCGCCACCATCATTATTAATCCAATCATCACCATCAGGACTACTCCATAGGCTGCCGCCGTTCCCAGGTTGAAGTCGCGGAGCTCAGATGCGATTGCAATTGACACGGGCCGGTTGTTTGGCACGAAGACCAGCACCGATGCCACATATTCCCCCAGTGCAATTACAAAAGCCAGCAGCGTTCCCGCGACCGCACCCGGCCAAACCAGTGGCAGAGTAACGCGCGTCAGCCTTCGCCACCAGCGCGCTCCCAAACTGCTGGCAGCTTCCTCGAGCGCTGCGTCGAGCTGTTCCATGCTCGCCTGCAAGGCGCGCACAACGAGCGGCATGAACCGGAGAAAGTAAACCACGGGGAGAATCCAGAAGGTGCCGACGAGTATAAACGAACTGATCAAAGACGGCTGGCCGTAGGCCTCGGCAATCGCAACGGCCACCACAGTTCCGGGCAGCGCCCAGGGCACCAGTATCAACCACGAGAGGACACGTTTCCATTTGCGCCCGCCTTTGCGCGCCATGACCGCCGCCACGCAGAAACTCCAAACCAACGCGGCACCCGCGGCAATTGCCGACATCGACAGGCTGTTAAGAAGAACTTCTGCAGCGCGCGAATCAGAAAAGATCTTTGCGTAGTTTGCTACCGTGTAAGACGGCGGCAGCGTCTGCACGGTCCATTGTCCTTCACGGGCGAAACTGACGAGCACCAGCGTCGCCACCGGCAGAATCAGAATTAACGAAAAAATAACTCCACTGGCCACGGCAATCGCGCGTGCGAATCCTCCGGTGATCGGCTGACGTTTCTTAATCGCACCTTTCATCGCTGCGGCGGCAAACTTTCGCGTACCTTCATAACGTTGAAAAAAGATCAGAGCGCTCAGCGAAATCAATGCCAGGATTACAGTCTCCGTAACAGCAATGCCCGCGTCTCCACGTTGCCGGGCGGTGTAAATTTCAAGTGTGAGAACGCGAACGCTACCGCCAAAAAGTAATGGCGCGCTGAAAGAGGCCATTGAGGTCATGAAGGTGAGCAATGCTGCGGCGATTAACGATGGGGTCAATTGTGGCAGAACCACGCGCGACAATACGCGCACACGTCCGGCGCCCAGGCTCTGTGCTGCTTCGGCGAGCGAGGCATCGATGCGGCGCAGACCGGCCCCGGTCAGCATGTAGAAAAACGGGTACATCGTGTAAGTGTGGAACAGGAGCAGGGCCGGCCAGCCACGCAGCGACCAGGGAGAATTCTCCAGACCAAAAAGGGATTGAGTGAAACGCGCGAGGATGCCGGACTCGCCCATCAGGAAAATGAAAGCCACGGTGCCTACGAGAGGCGGAAGCACCAAAGGCAATGCCGCGAGGGTGGCAAACAATCGACGTGCTGGAAAAGCGTAACGTTCAAAAAGGAACGCCAGGAAAACGCCGACGATTGCGCAGAACAAGACCGTAAGAACGGAAACACCGATGCTCGCAATTATCGATTCAATCACGACATTTTGCGATAACACCTGACGGTAGTTCAGCAGAGACCACCGCCCGTCAACCTGGAACGATGCGACTATCACATGGAGATTTGGGTAGATAACTCCGTAGAGGAGAACGACGCCTACGATGAACCAGAGGAGCCGTGGAGAAAAGGAGACGCGACGACTCGAAGAATAAGAGGGTGAAGGATTGGGTCGAACAGGTTCAACCGTTGCGGCTGTGCCGTCTGATGTGCGGTGGCGGCTATGCCCCACCGGTAAGGGGTTCTCTTTATTCATAGGGGCTGCGCCCCAAAAACGGGGCATAGCCCCCGGAAGTACCTAGTAAGCCCTCGGAAGGTCGGAGACCTTCCGCAAATCAGGCGGCAAAGCCGCGTTTTCCAGTGCACGCTGTTGCGCCGTTGTTGCTCGCAACCGTTATTCATTCCAAAGAAGCGAAATGCGATCGGGCGGTAACACCACCGTGCAGCGGTCGGCGGCAGAAAGGCCGTTTGCTTCAAGCGTGAGTGCTTCAAGCTGTAGGCCATTTGCATCCAGCCTGATACTTGAAGTTGCACCCGCAAAGTTAATCTCACGCACTTCTGCGTCAAACGCGTTCGTTGAATTGCCGTCTCTAGTTCCAATGAGAACATGCTCCGGCCTTATCGCCAGCACACACGGCTGGTTGAGCGGCGCCAGCTTTTGCTCGGCAACCGGAATTTGAATGGTGTGACCGCCTTCGAGTGTTTTGAATTCTGCCGTCTCAGACTTGCTTGAACTTAGACGCATCACCCGGATCAGATTGTTTCGTCCCAAGAAACGCGCGACTGAAAGCTGTGCCGGGTGTTCATATAACTCGCGTGGGCGGTCTGTTTGGAGAATGCGCCCGCCGCCCATCACGCTGATCCGATCGCAAAGCGCAAAGGCTTCCTCCTGATCATGGGTCACGTAAACCGCCGTGAGCCCGAGTCGGGCGACGAGCTCGCGTAGTTCGCCCCGTGTAGCTTCTCGCAAAGTAACGTCCAGATTCGACAGCGGTTCATCGAAAAGTAACAGCGCCGGCTGGATGGCAATCGCGCGCGCGATCGCGACGCGTTGTTGCTGGCCGCCCGAGAGTTCATCCACTCGTCGTTTGTCGTAACCGGGAAGTTGGACCAGCTCCAAAGCGCTTTTAACGCGTTCCAGGACTTCGGATTTTGGTTTATGTCTGGCTCGAAGTCCGAAGGCTACGTTTTCGAAAACGTTTAAGTGAGGAAACAGCGCGTAGTTTTGAAAGACCATGCCGAAGCCCCGGCGCTCGGCAGGCAGGTTGGTAATGTCGCCGCCATCAAATTCAATCTGCCCCGCGTCAGGTTTCTCAAGGCCCGCAATCATTCGTAGCGTCGTAGTTTTGCCGCAGCCTGAAGGTCCAAGCAAGCCAAAAAATTCGCCGCGCTCGACATCGAGAGACACGTCGGCAACCGCGAGCGTAGCGTCGAAGCGTTTCGAAACTTGTTTTAGTGACAGCAGAGGCATATCAGATTCATCGATTTCACTTTCGGGACGATAAGTCAGACCGGGAGCGGTAGCGACCGGGTCAGCCGACCCTTCAAGCAACGCGAAAACACGCTCTCTTGACCACGGCGGATTCTTCAATGGAAAGTCTTACCCGGTCGCTACCGCTCCCGGTTCTGACTTTTTCAGCACTGTCTCGCCGGAGTTTGCGACCAATTTCATTGCCTGCTTCGTCCGCGAATCTCAGTATCCCAGTAACGCAGCCAGTCGCTGCTCTGCTTGCGCAGCAAGTCCCAGTCTACCGGCATTTCGTTTACACGTTCATTCATCCAGGCCGGCAACTGACTACGGTCGAGATCAGTGCGCAACGGAATCCTATAATATTTTTTGGCGGCGAGCGTCAGGCTTTCGGGAGTCGTCACAAACTCATAAAAACGCTTCGCCTCTTCTTCATTAGGTCCGCCTCGCACGATCGCGATGCCGTCCGTAATCACCGGCGTGCCGCTCGCAGGAAAAACATACCCGATCGGAAAACCCTTTTGCTCTTTGTAAATCCACACATCAGGCAGGTTCCAGAGGCTAAGGACTCCTTCGCGACGCACCAACTTTTGCATCATGAGCGTGCCGTCGGCTGTGTACTCCTTAACGTTCGCGTCCAGGCGCCGCAGCCAATCATAACCGCCCTCGGGCGAACCGCTGTCTTTGTAAAAACGCCAAATCATCGCGCCAAAGATGGCGCGCATCGAATCCGACGGGTTCGGGTTTCTAATCAGAATTTTGTCGCGCCACTTCGGATCGAGTACGTCGTCCCAATCCGTGGGGGCATCCTCCGGCTTTACCGCGTCGCTGTTGTAAACGATCACTTCAGGCGTTTGATAAGTTCCAAACCAACGATCCTGCGCGTCGCGACTTGTGACCGGTACCTTGTCGGCCCACGTGGGACGGTAAGGCGCGAGGAGATTCTCTTCTGTGGCAGTTTGAAACGTGGTATGCGCTGCACCCCACCAAAGATCAGCCTGGGGCCGGTTTCGTTCCGCGCGCACGCGTTCAAGAATTTCGCGCGAGCCCATGTCGAGAAACTGAATGTCAACGTCTGGATGAACAGCTTTGTATCGCGCCACAAAGTCTCGCAATAAATCCTGACCATGCGGCGTGTAAATTAATAGTTTGCGAGCCGCTGGTCCGCTGCCCCGATTACATGAGACGAGCAGCGCCGAAACACAAATAGCAATAATTAGCAGATGGATTTTGACGCGCATCGAGTTGGATAGGCCTCGGCTGTTAGAATGCGGGCAATGTAGCATATAGTTTTAAACCGCCGCGACTTGATGTGGGTTGAGTCTGACGCCCCTTCGGGGCATACCCTCTCCCTTTGGGAGAGGGAAGGGGATGATCTCAAATTCTGGTCTGAGAGTACCTAGGTAGCTTGATGGCAACGAAATGTTTAGCACTTCTGATCGCTCTGACGTTTCCAGTTTCTCTTCCCGCTGCAGATGTTCATTGGCAGAAACAGTCAAGCGCAACTACCGTTAGGCTGCGCGGCGTAAGCGCAGTCAGTGCACGCGTCGCCTGGGCCAGTGGTCAGGGCGGCACCTACACGCGCACGACCGACGGCGGCCGCAACTGGCGCTCTGGAATCGTTCCCGGCGCCGAAGCTCTCGACTTCCGCGACGTGGATGCCTTCGACGCGAATACTGCGTACCTGCTCGCAATAGGTGAAGGAGATAAATCACGCATCTATAAGACCATCGATGGCGGCGCGACCTGGACCATGCAGTTCAAGAATGAAAACCCGGCGGCATTTTTCGACGCGATGGCTTTTTGGGACAGGGATCATGGCATTGCGATGAGTGATCCGGTGGAGGGTCGGTTCCTGATTATTACTACTGCAGACGGCGGTCGCTCCTGGATTCCAGCGCCGTCCCGGGGCATGCCGCCGGCGCTTGAAGGAGAAGGCGGCTTCGCCGCTAGCGGAACGTGCATCACTGTGCAGGGTCGGAACAACGTCTGGTTTGGCACCGGTGGGCCAAATGGCGCGCGGGTCTTCCGTTCCAGCGATCGTGGTCGTACCTGGGCCGTATCGACGACGCCGCTCGCGAGCGGAAAGGCTGCCGGTGTGTTCTCACTCACTTTTTGGAACGCGCGCAACGGCATCGCAGTTGGCGGCGACTACACAAAGGAAGATGACGCGGCTGGGAACGTGACCACTACGCATGATGGCGGGCGCACATGGAAAACCGTCGAATCATCCCGCCCCGCCGGTTATCGGTCAGGCGTCGCTCGCGTTTCAGGCGCAGCCCGGTTGAGACTTATCGCGGTGGGACCGTCGGGCACTGATTATTCGCTTGATGGCGGCCGGAGTTGGAACCCGATTGGCGGCGATGGTTTTCACGCAGTGAATTTCGCTGGTGTTTCAGCCGCTGGTTGGGCTGTCGGCGAGAATGGCCGCATCGCCAGATACGCGCCATAGACTCTGTGCGTCCTTAGAGATCACAGAGGTTACACAGAGAGAAGATGCAATCGGGACTGAGTGCTATGACGCCGAAACCAAAAAAAGGAATTGTGAGACGAGGCGCGTGGGAGGTTACCAAAAAGCTGCTCAAGGCGATCCCCATCATCGGACCGGTCTTCACAGTTGGCTTTGCCGGGCGCGATATTCACAAGAAGGGTTTGGTGCCGGGCGCGGTCCATGTGGCTTTGGACGTCACCCCGGTTGTGGGAACGGCAAAGAACGTTTTGGAGATCTTCACGGGCGATCTCATTCCCGACAAGGACCCTCAAATTTCAAATGAGAACCCCACGCCTCCCGGAGCTGAGAAAACCATCCAGCCCAGTTAACCTTAACCAACACGAATTTCAGGACGTTCCGTGAAGGGGCGCGCGGTTTCATATGCATGGGCCAATTTAAACAGCGTCGGTTCCGACCAGTAAGCGCCAAGCAATTGGAAGCCAATGGGCAGACGATTTGAGGAGAGACCGCAGGGCACGCTAATTCCCGGAATGCCGGCAAGGTTGGCGGTGACCGTGTAGATGTCGTTGAGATACATCGCCAGCGGATCGTCCGTCTTCTCTCCGAGCATAAACGCGGGCGTCGGTGACGTAGGCGTGATAATCGCATCGCAACTCTCAAATGCTTTTCGAAAATCTTCCTTTAGCAACGAGCGCACCTGCTGCGCCTTGCCGTAGTACGCTTCGTAGTACCCGGCTGACAGCACATAAGTGCCCAACATGATTCGGCGCTTAACTTCAGGCCCGAATCCCTCCTCGCGAGTTTTCCGGTACATCTGTCTCAACTCCGGCGCATTTTCCGCGCGAAAGCCGTAGCGCGCGCCATCGAAGCGAGCGAGATTTGAAGACGCCTCGGCCGTGGCGATGATGTAGTAGACGGCAATGCTGTACTTCGCGTTGGGCAGTTCCACGTCAACCACCTCCGCGCCCAGGTCCCGGTAGACATCGACGACCGCCTCCACCGACGCGCGCACCTCGGCATCGAGGCCTTCGCCAAAAAGCGATCGCGGGAATCCGATCCGCGCGCCTTTGACGTCATTTTTAAGACCGGCCGTGTAGTTTGGAACCGGAACAGCGGCGGTGGTGGCGTCGTGAATGTCGCGCCCGGCGATGATTCTTAACACCCGAGCGACGTCCATCGTGTTTCGTGCAAACACTCCGACTTGATCCAGTGATGACGCAAACGCGACGAGACCATAGCGCGAGTTGCGTCCGTAAGTAGGCTTCAACCCGACGACGCCGCAGAGTGACGCGGGTTGTCGCACTGAGCCCCCGGTGTCCGAACCGAGTGCAACGGGCACTATCCCTGCGGCAACGGCTGCCGCTGACCCACCCGATGAACCGCCTGGAACGCGCAAAGGATCCCAGGGGTTCCTGACCGGACCGAATGCGGAGTTTTCGTTGGAAGAACCCATGGCAAACTCGTCGCAGTTGGTCTTGCCGACTATGACCGCGCCGGCGGCCAGCAGCCGCTCGATGACCGTGGCGCTATATGGCGGATGGTAATTGCCGAGGATGAAAGAGCCACAGGAGGTTTGCAATCCGCGCACGCAAATGTTGTCTTTAACTGCGATAGGAATGCCGGCCAACGCTGGAACAGAAGTGCCATCGCCATTCTGAGACCACAGGCTCTTGTCGATATCTTCGGCCCGACTGAGCGCTCCGCTGCGATCGATTTGGAGAAACGCGTTGAGGTTCTCGTTGAGAGTTTCGGCGGCGTTGACCGAAGACTCGACGACCGTGCGCGCAGTGGTTTCCCCGCTGCTGATGCGGTCCCTCAATATTTCAATGTCGTCTCTGACTGGGGTCATGTATCGAATGCCGATTGCTGATTGCTTGTCTTAACTCAAAGCACTTTCGGGACGCGAAAGTGTCCGGATGCAGCGTCGGGTGCTTCTTCCAGCGCCAGCTTCTGGCCGAGCGAAGGAGTGGGCAGATCGTCGCGGTCCGAATCAGTGGCTTCGCCTTCGGGCGTTAATCCACCGAGCGAAGGCTCGATATTGCTGGTCGCCACCTCATCCAGCTGCTCGACGTAGGCGACGATGTCGGCCATTTGCGGCGCGAAAATCTTCAGCTCCTCTGGTGTGATTTCCATGTGCGCCAGCTGCGCAATTTTTTCGACGTCAGTTTCGGTAATAGGCATGTTTTGATTTCGGATTTCAGATCTCAGATCTTTCAATTCGCCTGATACAACTCGTCGCTGCTCCCAGAAACGCGCGCCGCAATGAAACAACTTCAATTGTCGCAGCGACGCTAACCAATTCTGCGGGAACTTCCCGCTGGTAATCTTCCTTTTTAGCCTCGGGCGCCGCACCGCGCAACGCCACGACCTGTTTAGGCTCAACGCGCAACTCAATTGATTTCACTATCCCCTGGCCCAGCACGTAGTTCATGCGCGAAAGCAGTTGCCCGCGCATCTGTTCGAGCTGTCTTTTCCAGAGATTATCTTCGACTGCCACCGTCAATCTCTGCTCGCGCAGTTGAATGGGGACAGCATGCGCGCTCAATCCTTCGCCCACTGCCTGTTTCCACATGGCAATGCACGCAGCTTCGGCAACTTCCTCAGGCGCGTGCGATGACTTTAGCAACGCAGGCAAGGCTTTGATGAGACTTTCCATTGCAATCCTGAAGCGCTGTTTGCGATTCCCGCGCTTCAAACTAGAATCCTCTTGGTTTAGTCGGAACGGTCCTGAGTGTAGCGGAGATTCATTTGGCCCGACAAGCGGGCCCTCTGTAGGACAGGCATTCCTGCCTGTCCGATGAGCGACTTAGAAGAAGGACAGGCAGCATCTTGCTAAAACAAAAACTCATTCTGGCCTCAAAGAGTCCGCGCCGCGCAGAGATTCTTCAAGCGGTCGGATGGCCGTTTGAACAGAGGGCGGCGAACATAGATGAAACTCGTCATGAAGCCGAAGACGCGGTTACGTACGTAGGGCGCCTCGCGCAAACAAAGGCGGAAACGGTGGCGAGTCAGCCAGGCGCGGGACTGGTGCTAGGCGCGGACACGGTTGTTGTGGTCGACGGGGAAATCCTGGGCCAACCCGGCGACGACGAAAACGCGCGCCGCATGCTGAAACTCTTGAATGGCAAATGGCACGAGGTCTTGACCGGTGTGGCGCTGGTCAACGCCGGCAAGGCGCGGCCCAGTCTGGTCGAGCACGAACTAACTCGGGTGCGGTTCTGCGAAATGTCCGATCAAGAAATTGACTGGTACGTTTCCACCGGCGAGCCGACGGACAAGGCTGGTGCTTACGCGATTCAAGGACGGGGCGGGATTTTTATTAAAGAGATCGCAGGAGACTATTTCAATATCGTGGGCCTGCCGATACGGCGGGTTTATGAGATGGTTAGGCGCAGTAGCGCAAACTGTTAGTTGCGAAAGGTTTGGAGTACCCCAGCCCGCGGAGCGGGCGACAACCCGGCAGCGCAACAAGGCTGACGCCCGCTCCGCGGGCTGGAATCTTTCCGGGGCGCTAACCTGGGGTTCCGCTGCGCTACACCCCAGGCTTTATGCTGTCGCCCACTTCCGCGGGCTCGCTCCACCTCACAATTGATGGGATGTCTCTTTCTTCGGGCTCGCTCCACCTCGGGATTGGTGCGCTCGCCCGCTTCCGCGAGCTGTTTGCGTTACTAAGTCAACACGGTTCCGCCGTCAACGCTGATCGCCTGCCCGTTGATCCCGCGTCCTTCCTCTGAAGCCAACAACAATGCCAGTGCCGCGACTTCTTCTGAGGTGATTAGCCGATTCTGCGGAGTCATTTTAAGCAGTGACCCCATCGCTTCGTCGGCAGTCCGTCCGGTCTTCAGGGTTATGTTTTCGACGCCGCGCGTTGTCATCTCAGTGTCGACATAACCGGGGCAGATCGCGTTCACGGTTATTCCTTTCGCCGCCACTTCAACCGCGCTCGAACGCGTCAGACCGATCAGTCCATGCTTGGAAGCGGAGTAGGCTGCGATGTAAGGGGCGCCTGTCTTACCGGCAATTGAAGCCATGTTGATAATGCGGCCCCATCCGCGCTCGATCATTTCCGGCAACGCCGCCCGTGTGCAATAAAAACTCCCGCTCAGGTTAATTGAGATATGACGATGCCAGAATTCGTCGTCAGTCCGACTAATCGGAGCGCTCTCCGCAATTCCGGCATTGTTCACCATGATGTCCGGCCCGCGCCCAAAGCGTTCACGCACACTGGCGAACATTCCCCCCACGCTACCAACGTCTGACACATCGCAAACTACCGGTAGGGCATTAACTTTGAACTGTTGCGCGAGCTCGCCTGCGACTGCATCAACCTGCGCGAGCGTGCGTGCCGCCACTGCTACCTGCGCGCCCTCGGCGGCGAAGGCGAGAGCGATTGCTCGCCCAATGCCGCGACCGCCGCCGGTGATCAAAGCTATTCGATTCTTGAGTTTCATCTGGTGTAGTCCAAAGTCCAAAGTCCAACGTCCAAAGTCAGATAATCAGGGGAACCTGACTTTGGACTTTGGACATTTAGACTGTGGACGCTGTTGCAGTTATTGCGGGCTGCCGGCCTTGGTGATGATGTTCAGCTCGATCTCCACCATATCGCCAAGGAAGTTTGGATTATCGGGACGGCCCCAGGTCATTCCAAACTCTTTCTTGCTAATCGTCGTGCGGGCTGTCAGACCAAGCGTGGTCTTAGCGGTCTTTGGATCCTTATTGACACCGTTGATAGTGAAGGGAAGCGCAATTTCTTTTCCGACGCCGTGGAGCGTGAAAGTGCCATGCGCGATGAAGTCTTTGCCCTTCTTCTCAATCCGCGAACTCTTGAAGGTGATGTCCGGATTCTTCTCCGCGTCGAAGAAATCGGCGGTGCGCAGGTGTGCGTCGCGCCGCTCTATGCCGGTGTCGATGCTGGCTGTCTTGATCACGGCCTCGACGGACGACTTGGTGATGTCCTGGTCATCGTAAATGATCGTAACGTTAAAATCAGTAAACTTGCCGCGCACATGTGAGAGGCCGCCGGCGACGGGAATCGAAAAGCCAACGTTGGAATGGGCTGCATCGGTTTCGTATTTCGTTACGGCGGCGAAAAATGGTGTGGCGGCAACCAGCACCGCGAGCAGGCAAGGCACAAAAAGCTTTCTACGCATCAGATAATCTCCTCTTTCTGTAGGACAGGCATTCCTGCCTGTTCTTTCGGTTAAGCTCAGTAGTCAGCGAAGGACAGACTGGAAAGTCTGTCCTACTTACCGTCCGGTAAACTTCGGCGCGCGCTTTTCGAGAAACGCTCTCACGCCCTCAGCGCCGTCCGCTGACTCGAAACAGCGCATCTGCGCTTCCGTCTCATAGCGCAACATCTCTTCAAGGTCCGAGGCGTGGCTCATATACACGGCATGCTTCGCTGCGGCAATAGCGATTGGCGGCGCTTCTCGAAGGCGTTCAGCCAGCGCACGCGTCGCCGTTTCAAGTTCATCTGGCTCGACCAGGTAATTCACAATACCGAGTTTGCGCGCCTCTGCCGCATCGATCGCGTCGCCGAGAAAAAACATCTCGCAGGCTTTGTTTGGGGTGACGAGTCGAGGTAGAAAATAGGTGCCGCCCCAATCAGGGTGGAGCCCCACTTTCGCAAACGACTGGCTGAAACTCGCATTGGTAGAAGCGATGCGAAGGTCGCAGGCGAACGCCAGATTACAACCAGCTCCAAAAGCAGGACCATTAATCGAGGCAATCACCGGCTTGGTCATCTGCCGAATCGAAGTCACCACTCGGCGAGCCGAGCCAAGCAACCGAGAAAACTCTTCGGCATCACGACGTTCGATCAGTTCCGCCATCGCGGCGATATCGCCGCCCGCACAAAAAGCCCGGCCCGCACCGGTAATCACCACCACATGAACATTTCGATCGGTGCCGGCTGCTTCGATGGCTTCGGCAAGATCGCGCCGCATGTGTCCGACGAGCGCGTTTAGTTTCTCAGGACGATTGAGCGTAATCGTCGCGATGCCGGAGTCCTCAGTGATGTCGATGTGTTCGTACATTCGAGTTTGGCGGACGTTGAAGTCAGTACCGCCTGCGGTAGCGGGCGGGTTTGTTGTCGTAGAAGGCCCACCCGCTACCGCAGGTGGTACTGACCTCACTTACCTCTGAAGATCGCTTTCCGCTTGTTCACGTAAGCATCCAATCCTTCTTTGGCGTCTTCGGACTGAAAGAGTTGCTGTTGTAACTCGCGCTCGAGCGCCAACGCTGATTCGAAGGGAACTTCCGCACCCGTTTGGACACTGCGCTTGATCCGTCCAACTGCTCCGGCTGCCTTGTTTGGCAAAGTAAACTGCGCGGCATATTCGGTGACCGCCTCGATGAACTGTTGGCCGGATTCAGCGTCGATGATCTGATTCAAAATTCCCAGTTCCTCGCCGCGCTCGAAATCAAACAGCTGGCCCGTGACCATCAATTCGATCGCTCTCGACTTGCCAACTATTCGCAGCAGGCGCTGCGTGCCGCCGGTTCCAGGCAACACACCGAGGGATACTTCCGGAAGTCCCATCTTGCCCGCGTTGCGCCTGGCGATGCGAATGTCTGCCGCCATTGCGACTTCAAGACCGCCGCCTACGCAATGGCCATTGATGGCAGCGATGACCAGCTTTGGAGTCTGCTCCAGCCGCGACAACGTTTCGTTTGCGTGCAGGCAAAAATAATATTTGAACGTTGGTGTGACGCTGGAAAGCATGTTGATGTTTGCGCCGGCGCAGAAAAACTTTTCACCGTTGCCCGTGAGCACGATCACCTGGACGGCCTCATCCATGCGCGCTTCGAGAATGCGCGCGTCGAGCGCCTGCATCATCTCGTGGGTGTAGGTGTTCGCCGGCGGATCGTTCAGGGTTAAAAACGCAATGCCATCCTGAGTTCGATACTGAACCAGGTCGCTGGTTGTTTTCGTCTCTCGCATTTGAGCTTCAGCTTCAGCCATTTAATTCTCCGTAAAGCAGTGGCACGCGCAGCTTGCGCGTGATTCACGGGCGAGACGAGCACCCCAGCGGAGCTGCCCCGCCGGGGACCCCGCAAGCCCGTGCCACTCTCCATTTCAAAGCGACCCACGCCATACGCTCATTGGCTCGCGAGTGGTTTTCGTGGCGAAGTCTAATTCTTCCGGGAACCCTCCGGCAACAAAGCCACGCAGGAAGAGGCGCGTCACATTGTCGACTAGCTCCGACACTTTAAGCTTTCCCCGAGGGTCATACCAGTTGTATATCCAGTTCATCATGCCGAAGAGCGCGTAGGTGGCCACGGTTAAATCGATCTGGGATCCGGCGTCCTGTCCCCGTTGTATATCCTTGAGAATCTTTATCGCGAGCCTGGTGTACTTATCTTTCTTGGTTGATACGTGTGTGTGCAAGTCGCCGGCAAGCGATTCAGCTTCGTGTGACAAGACCTTCATCTCTGCCATATTGTCCGCAAAAAATGAAAGATGGTTGTCGATGAAAATGCGCAGCTTAGTCAAGGGATCTTCGACTTCGCGTAGACGCTCCTCCAGGCGTTCGAGCACGCGCCCGAAACAGTTGTCCTGAATCAGAAAGAGCAACTCCTCCTTGGATTTGCAGTAGTGATAAAGGCCGGCGAGGCTGACGCCGGTCGCGCGGGAGATGTCACGCATGGTGGTGGCGTGGTAATTCTTCTCCGCGAAGATACGCGCGGCGTTGCGGAGGATAAACTCCAGCTTTTGATCGTGCTTAGTGAAGTCCGGCATAAAAGATTGGGCTAGTCCCGTTTTTAAAGTCGAACGTATTCAAACCCGAAGGGCTTGCCCTTGACGCCCGCTGCGGGCGGTGCAATCCAACCGGCGATCTTGCCCGGCTCGGTAACGGGCTTCATCAAGCTGCGCACGTATTCACGATCTTCGAGGGTGGGCAGCCATTCCGCTTTGCGGCGTTCAAACTCTTCCACGCTAATCAAGTTTCCGTGAATGTCGAAGGTGTGGCCCGCGTATTCCCCGACATGGCGATGAAAACGGGGATTAGGTAGGTACAACCTTTCGCTAAGTCCGGCTTCGTTCAGCGTCTTGTTCCAGCGGGCCAAACCCTTTTCGCAGTCTCGGACATACTCGCCACGAAGCACTTCATTCAAAGCGTTTCGCATCGGCACTTCGCGTTCCTTAACCTGGCCTTCCTCCACGACTGTCATGGTGAAGTTTTGATCCGCGACAACGTGATCCTCATATTGCTCTTGTTCTTTGTAGCGTCCTTTCAGACCCGCCGCGAAAAAGTCAGCGGAGTTTGAACTAATCTCACCGCCGAAGAGATCGAGCGAATAACTAAACCAGAAATTGATGTGCTTTTGATTAATATCCAGCGGGATGCCGCCCAGTTCGCGCACGTCGCCTTCCTTCATCAGATGTGCCGTTCGCTTTACCACCCGGTTGATGCCCGTGTCGCCGACAAACATGTGATGCGCTTCTTCAGTCAACATAAACTGGCAAGTGCGGGCCAGAGGTTCGAAACCGGATTCGGCGAGGGCTGAAAGCTGATACTTGCCGTCGCGATCGGTGAACATCGTGAAACAGAAGAAATTGAGCCAGTCGTCGCACGGCTGATTGAAGGCCTCGAGGATGCGCGGCTTGTCCGGATTTCCGCTGCGGCGTTCCAGGAGCGCATCGGCTTCATCGCGGCCATCGCGTCCGAAGTAACGTTGGAGCAGATAGACCATGGCCCAGAGGTGACGGCCTTCTTCGACATTTACCTGAAAGAGATTTCGCAGGTCGTACAATGAGGGGCAGGTCTTGCCGAGCTCACGTTGTTGCTCTACTGAGGCCGGTTCCGTGTCGCCCTGGGTGACGATAATCCGGCGGAGCGAATTGCGAAACTCACCGGGCACTTCCTGGTAAGCGGGCTGGCCCAGGTTGTCGCCGAAACCAATCGTCGCGCCAGGCGCAGCGGGCTTCAGGAAAATCCCCCAGCGGTAATCAGGCATTTTTACGAAATCGAAGTTGGCCCAGCCGTCGGGTTCCACGCTGATCGCCGTGCGCAGGTAGACGTCTTTCGTTTGAAAACCGTCAGGGCCCATCTCCTGCCACCAGTCGAGGTAGTTTGGCAGCCACTTCTCGAGGGCGCGCTGAAGTCTCTTGTCTTCGCTGAGATTTACGTTGTTTGGTATGCGTTCGTATAAATTCATGATTATCCTGGGAGCGCAGACATCTTGTCTGCAATGAGCGCGAACAGATTAGCGTGCTGGGCACGCTTTGCAGGCAGGACGCCTGCGCTCCCAGCCTCAAGTTCTCTTAAAATCGAACTTCGACTGCGTAGGCTTGCCGTAATTTGTTAGTGCGCCTTCCGGGCCGACCGCATTTGGGCGCTGGAAGATCCAGTTTTGCCAGGCCGTAAGGCGTCCGTAGATCTTTGTGTCCATGGTTTCCGGCCCACCGAAACGAAGCGATGCCTCCATGCCCGTCAATGCATCGGGAGACAGCGAGGTCCTTTCCTCAATCGCCACGCGAATCTCATCTTCCCAGTCCAGTTCGTCCGGGACGAAGGTAATCAAGCCTGCGTCGTCGGCTGCCTCGGCGTTGAACGGCCCTCCATGGGCCAGCACCCGTTCAACTTTTTCAGGATCGGACAGGAAACGTGATTGCAATCGCGTCAGTCCGTTGCTCATCGGCAGCGCGCCCGCGTTCAGCTCTGACGCTGCCACCGAGGTTTCCCCGGCTTCGGGATTGTTCAGCATATAACTTCGATCGGAAGCGAGCAGGAGCTCGAGCAGGTTGCCGGCGAAGCAACTGTCCGGTTCAACGATGGCGAAAAAGCTCTTCGCCGTCAGATCGAAACGCCGCAGCACGCGCGCCATGAAGGCAAGGATTTCCCGCGCCAACCAATGTTCTTTGTTGGCTCCGAGCGTTTTGTCGAGCGCCAGCACATCAGCGGCCTGGCCCGCAGTGCGCACGCAGACCAATCCAATCTCCGGCTCGTTTACACGCAGATGCAGTAGCGCATCGTCGAGTTCTCTATAAGCTTGAAGCGGCCAGTAAGAATCGCCAAGCTCCTGAATTGCCTCCGGCGTCGCTGGTAAGTCTGCTGCCGGACCAGTAACGGTGAGGTCGGCGTAACGCTGGTCGCGATTCAAAATCAGATTGACGTATTTGTATTCGACACCAGATGGCTTGATTTCTTTGTGAAGCGGATTGAGCTTGATGCCGACATTGGCGGCATTTGCGCCGTTAGTCTTGGCAATCTCATTCACACGTGCATCAATGGATTCCTGAAACTTACTCGTAGGAAAGTAATCGTCAATCAGTCCCCACTCCTTTGCGCGTTTGCCTTTCAGTCCCTCCGCGAGTGTGGAAAAAACATCGGCGCGGTCGCGACGCACTTTTCTTTTATCAACCAGACGAGTTAGACCGCCAGTTCCCGGGAGCACCCCCAGAAGAGGGACTTCGGGAAGGGAAATCGCAGAATTGCCGTCGTCGACAAGGTAGATTTCGTCGCAGGCGATTGCCAATTCGTAGCCACCGCCGGAAGCTGTGCCGTTGAGCGCCGCGATGTAGCGCCGTCCTGAATGCAACGAGTCGTCTTCAATGGAACAGCGCGTTTCATTTGTGAATTTGCAGAAGTTAACTTTAAACGCGTGCGATGAGGTGCCGAGCATGTAAATGTTGGCGCCGGCGCAGAAGATGCGGGGTTTGAGACTCGTGAGAACCACGGTTTTTACTTCCGGGTGTTCGAACCGAAGTCTTTGCACCACGTCCGCCAGCTCGATGTCCACGCCAAGGTCGTAGGAATTAAGCTTCAACTTGTAACCTTCCGCGAGTGTTTCCTCTTCCTGTACATCCATGGTCAGGGTTGCGACGGCGCCGTCGATATCAAGTTTCCAGTGTTTGTATTGTTCAGGCGACGTCTCGAAATTGATCATGAAGTTCCTCGTAGTTTTAGCTCGTCCCTTGATCTGATGTGGAAGTTCGAACGTTCGTTCGGGAAAATTGGAATACTAGCTTGCGGCTGAAATACGGTCAAGTTGCTGTGCGAGCCACGCGGAAAACGAAGGACTTCTTTCATTGGTTGGAGGACGGGGGTCGCGAGGAGGTTCCTTGACACTTTCGCAGTTTGGCGCGTAGGGTTTCGCTCCGAACACTTGGCGGTTTTTCCTATGAACTTATCCCAGGAGGCGCAGCGGTCGGAACGTAGATATTTGAAATTGAACATTGAGATTTGAATCAGGGAGGCGAATCTGTTCTGGTGAACGGCGCGGTCTTCAAAACCGTCAGTGAGACTGTGAGAACAGGCTCAGGTAGGTTCGATTCCTACACGCCTCCGCCAACGACGAAAGGATGAATTATGAAGATGAAGGTAACTGTCGAATGGGACGTGAAATAAAAGGCAACGTCCGGCAGTCCTGTTCATCCTTCATCTCTCCGCCTTCATAAGTGCTTTATGCGTGATTGGGTTGCCCTCAACATGACTCCCGGCATCGGACCTCGCGCCGCGGCCAAGCTCCTCGAGCGTTTCGGATCCGCGGAGGCTGTCTACTCAGCCACCCGCGTCGAGCTTGAACGATTGCGCCTGTTGCCGGAAGCCATTGACAGCATCATTGCTCGCGACCTGCATGCAAAGGCCGGGAGCGAGCTTGAAAACGTTAAGCAGATCGGCTGCGACATTCTTATTCTCGATGATGGTGTCTACCCATCGTTATTGAGAGAAATCTACGATCCGCCGATCGCGCTTTATGTGAAAGGCGCCTGGACGGAATGTCTGGACCAGCCATGCGTCGCGATCGTTGGCTCGCGTCGAAGCTCAACCTACGGCCAGAATGCCGCAACGATGCTGGCCCGCGACTTGGCGCAACGTGGCGTTACGATCGTATCCGGGTTTGCGCGTGGAATTGATGCGGCCGCGCATCGTGGCGCGATCGAGGGCAGAGGCCGCACGATAGCTGTTCTGGGAACCGGCATCGATGAGGTTTACCCGCGCGATCATAAAAAGCTGGCCGAGGAAATACTGGATGCGGGCGGCGCGATGGTGACTCAGTTTCCCCTGGCAACTCCGCCTGTCCCGGAAAACTTTCCTTATCGCAACCGCATCATTAGCGGTTTGAGTTTGGGAGTGATCGTGGTTGAGGCGGCGGAAAACTCAGGTTCATTGATAACAGCGCGTTTGGCAATTGAGCAGAACCGGGAAGTGTTTGCGGTGCCGGGCAACATCACGTCACGAAACTCATTCGGCACCAACTATCTGATCAAAGGCGCCGGAGCCAAGCTCGTTCAGCAGTGGCAGGACGTGGCCGCGGAGTTGCCGCCGCAGATTGCGGCGAAACTCTTGCCGCCACCTTTGGGGGAGAAAAAGAAACAGAAGTCGCTGGCAGATCAGTTGGCCTTAACGCCGCAAGGGCTTTCTGGATTTGAACAGTCAGTTTTCAAATTGCTTTCCGCTGACAGCCCCGCGCATATTGATGCGCTGGTGGACCAAAGCAGGCTGTCCATTTCGGATTTAACCTCCGCGCTGTTAACTTTGGAAATGCGCGATCTGGTGCGGGCTCTGCCAGGAAAGTGTTTTGTGCGAAAGATGTGAGGGACGGGTAAATAGTAAATGGTCAATGGTTAATAGGCGAAACGACGACTCCGGATGGCGGAGTATCTTGATAAGTCCACTACCAAACTTCGACCATTTACCATTCATCATTTACGATTTACCAGGAAAGTAATGGCAAAAAATTTAGTAATAGTTGAATCGCCGGCCAAGGCGAAGACGATAAACAAATACCTGGGGAAGGACTATCTGGTTAAGGCCTCGATAGGCCACATCAAGGATCTGCCCTCGAAAGGCCTGGGGGTGGACGTCGACGATGATTTCAAGCCCACCTACGAAGTCATTCCCGATACGAGAAAGCGAAACAACAAGAGAATCGTAGCGGAACTGAAGAAGGCCGCTAAAGAAGCAGACACTATTTATTTCGCCGCTGACCCTGATCGAGAAGGCGAAGCGATTTGCCAGCATCTCGCGGAAGAGATCGTTCCGAAGCGGCCGGTAAAGCCAACGTTTCGCGTGATGTTCAATGAAATCACCAAGCGCGCGGTCAACGAAGCGTTTGAGCACCCACGGCAAATTGATCAGAACCTGGTTGATTCGCAACAGGCGCGCCGCGTTTTGGATCGACTTGTCGGTTACAAAGTCTCGCCTTTGCTTTGCCGGACCGTGGGCGGAAAACTCAGTGCGGGACGCGTACAATCCGTTGCGCTTCGCATGGTCGTCGAGCGCGAACGCGAAATTGAAAAGTTTATTAAGACCGAGTATTGGACAATATTCGCAAACCTTCTTGCCCACCTGCCTCCTGCGTTTGACGCGCGACTTTTCAAAGTCGGAGAACAAACCGTCAAGACCGGCGGTTTCGATCAGGACATCAAGCGCGGCGAAATCTTAATCAACGACGAAGCGAAGGCCGCCGAGCTTGTCACTGAGGCAAACCAGCAAACATTCGTCGTCAACGAAGTAACCAGGAAAGAGCGCAAGCGTAATCCCGTCCCACCCTTCATCACTTCGAAATTGCAGCAGGAAGCTGCGCGAAAACTCGGTTGGGCAGTGAAGCGGACGATGATGATCGCGCAGAAGCTTTACGAAGGCATCGAGATTGGCGCGGAAGGCTCCGTCGGGTTGATCACTTACATGCGCACCGACTCGACCCGTGTTTCCGATGCGGCGTTAGGCGAAGTAAGGGATTTCATCGAAAGGCAATACGGTCCTCCATACCTTCCGGAAAAGGCGATTCACTATCGCTCGAAAAAGGACGCGCAGGATGCTCATGAAGCGATTCGTCCTACCGACGTCGCGCGTACTCCCGACTCGTTGGCGAAATATCTGAACAACGACGAGCTGCGACTTTACCGGTTGATCTGGCAACGCATGGTGGCTTCACAAATGACACCAGCGCTGTTTGACCAAACGACTATCGACATTGGCGCCGGGCGTTTCATCTTTCGCGCAACGGGTTCGGTGCAAAAGTTTGACGGCTTCCTGAAACTTTATCAGGAAGGACGTGACGAAAAGTCCGAAGACGATGAAGAGGCGGAGCGCACTCTGCCGCCGGTGGAAAAGGGCGAGACCCTGGGCCTCAATGAGATAACGCCGGAACAGCATTTCACTGATCCCCCGCCGCGATTCACAGAAGCGACGTTAGTGAAGGCCCTCGAAGAAAAGGGAATCGGCAGGCCGTCGACTTATGCGGCAATCATGACCACGATTGTGGCGCGTGAGTATGTGGAAAAACTCGAAGGCCGATTTCACCCGACTGATCTGGGTAAAACAGTTAACGATCTCCTTATCGATGGCGGGTTTGACGATCTCTTTAATGAGACCTACACCGCGCGGATGGAGGAAGAGCTCGATAACGTCGAAGAGGGCAAACTCAAGTGGACCGACGCCTTACATGATTTCTACGGAAAGTTTTCCAGCGACCTGATCAAGTTCACCAAATACACCAAAGATATCAAGGATGTAGAAACGCCGACCGACGAGGTTTGTCTGAAATGCGAAGCGCCGGGCATGGTGTTGAAGTGGGGACGCTTCGGTAAGTATTTCAAATGTCTGAAGTGCGAAGCGACGCGAGATGCCGAGCCGAAGGCTGCCGCCAACGGCGCCAACGGCAGCGAGACGGCTGCCGGAAGCGAGACGCCGGCTGAACCGGAAATTTGCGAGTTGTGCGACAAGCCAATGCAACTCAAGCGCGGTCGCTTTGGGCCGTTCCTCGGTTGCACCGGATATCCCGAGTGCCGCAACATTCGAAAGATTGCCAAGAGTGGCGTAGCCGCACCCGCGCCCGTGCCGCTAGACGAGAAATGCCCAGTCGACGATGCGCAGCTGGTTCGCCGCTTTGGGCGGTTTGGCGAGTTCATCTCCTGCTCAAACTATCCGAAATGTAAATACATTAAGCAGGAATCGACGGGCGTCCATTGCGCTCGGCCCGGATGCAAAGGTGAGTTAGTCGTCAAGAAGTCGAAGCGCGGCAAAGTGTTTTACGGTTGCGGCACTTATCCGGATTGCGATCGCGTGTATTGGGACAAGCCCGTGGCCGAAGTTTGCCCGAAATGTGCCGCGCCCTTCCTATTGGAGAAGACAACGAAGAAGCAGGGAACTTTTCAACACTGCGCCAACGAGGAATGTGGTTATAGTTCAAACGATCCGACCGGCGAGTTGGCGAAAGAAAAGCTGGTGAAGAAGAGCAAGAAGTCAGCTTAGAGTTTTCCACGGTTGTAACGCGGGCGAGTGAGCCTCCCCAGCGGGGATGCCCCGCCGGGAAGCCGGGGCACCCGGGGTCCCCGTAAGAGATTGCTCCAAGCGCACGCCTTAAATTTCAAAATCAAAGCCAGGAGAGACCAAATGCTACGACGAACGTCAGCAGTTGTGCTGGGATTCATCTTTCTCATTTCGCCGAGCGCTAGTTTTGCTCAACAGCCTTCACCGAGTCCGTCGCCGCAGACGCCATCCACTCCCGCGACGGATCCGAACGATCCAATTGAGCGAATAAAAGACGAAGGCATGAATCGTTCGCAGGTGATGCAAACGCTGAGTTACCTCAGCGACGTGATCGGGCCCCGCCTGACTAATTCACCGGGGATGAAACGTGCGAACGATTGGACGAGAGACCAACTCACTAAATGGGGTTTGCAAAATGCTCATCTCGACCCCTGGGGACCCTTCGGTCGTGGGTGGACATTGAAGCGCTTTTCGGCGCAGGTGGTAGAGCCGCTGGCGATTCCTTTGATCGCGTATCCGAAGGCCTGGTCGCCGTCTACCGCAATGACTGGTGAAGTGGTTTATGTCGACGCTAAAGATGAAGCGGAGCTGTTGAAGTTTAAGGGCCGGCTTAAGGGGGCAATTGTTCTCACGGCAAAGATGCGCGACGTTAAGGCGGGTTTTGACGCGCCTGGGACGCGGCTGAATGAGAAGGATCTGCTGGCGCTGGCAGATGCGCCGGCGCCGCAGCCACGACCGGGAGGTGGACGCCGGTTCACTCCTGAGCAAAGAGCGGCCCTGGCTTTCGCTTGCCGGAAGAACCAGTTTTTCCAGGAGGAGGGCGCCGGGCTGCTGATTGATGCAAGCCGCATTGGCGATGGCGGCACGGTTTTCGTCCAGGGCGCTTCAGTGCCCCAACCATGTGGTGAGGGCGCTGCTGCTCCAAATGCGCCACGCCCGACGCCGGCTTATGACAAGAAGGCGCCTAAAATCATTCCGCAACTCGTAATGGCGGTGGAACATTACAATCGCATAGCGCGCATGATCGAAGCCGGGGAAAAGGTAAAGTTGTCCGTTGACCTGGCAGTTGATTGGCAGGATTCCGACGTAATGGGCTACAACACGATCGCAGAAATTCCTGGGACGGATCTGAAGGACGAAGTGGTAATGCTGGGAGGCCACATGGACTCGTGGCATGGCGGAACCGGGGCTACTGATAACGCCGCCGGAGTTGCCGTGGCCATGGAGGCAATGCGCATCCTGCAAGCTTTAAACTTGAAACCACGACGGACGATTCGGGTAGCGTTATGGAGTGGCGAAGAGCAGGGTCTGCTCGGATCGCGCGCTTATGTCGCGAAGCATTTCGGGGCAATGGTCACTCCTGTCCAGCACGCAGCGTCCCCGGCGCCGCCTCTCGCTCCATCGCTGGTGACCAAGCCCGCGTATGAAAAGTTTAGCGGCTACTTCAATCTGGATAATGGAACCGGAAGAATTCGAGGGGTGTACTTGCAGGGCAACGAAGCGGTGCGCCCGCTGTTTCGTCAATGGCTGATGCCCTTTCGCGATCGTCCGGAAGACAAAAGCGCGCCCGTTTGGGGAGCAACGACACTCTCCATCTCAAATACCGGCGGCACGGACCATCTTTCGTTTGACGCTATCGGGTTGCCGGGATTTCAGTTTATTCAGGATGAGATTGAATACGACACCCGCACACACCATTCCAATCAGGATGTTTTCGATCGGATTCAAGCTGACGATATGAAACAAGCGGCTACGATCATGGCGGCGTTTGTTTATAACACCGCAATGCGGGATGAGAAATTGCCGCGCAAGCCGGTGAGATAGCGCCGGAAACAATCCCCGAAATAACAGAAACGAATACGGAATCGCTGGTTGAAAGTGGAGCTAACAAGAAGAAAGGCGAGCCCCGCGACTCGCCCTTCAGGTCTGAAATTTCCTGCGCTTACACAGTCGACCGGGCCTGACCAGTGCCCATTGACGCCGCGGCAGATGATTTGAGTTCCTGCTTTTCAGAGAGGTCAACTCCGATCCATGTCTTGAGCTTGTTCAGCAGCAAAGGTAGCACCACCGTATGGGCAGTGGTCGACAGTTCCTCGACCAAACGGTCGCCAAGTGAACCAGCTTCTCGGGAAAGTCGATCGTATGCTGAAGTTTCCTTAAAGCGTTCGAGGAGGCCGGGGCCCTCGTCATGTCCATTAGTTTTTGCTGATTCGGTAGTTGCAGCAGCCTGCTGGGAAAGCAGCGGGCGGGCATAAGAGTCAGACACCGATACGGAGTCGGCTCTCTCGTCGTTGTCAGTCAGCGCTGCTGCGAGTCCGTAACCCACAAAGAAGCCGACACCGGCGGCGCCCAGCGTCCAGGCGACTGGCTGTCGCTTGAAATGCTCACGCCAGTCGAGCGCTTCCTTCACGTTTTCATATTTTTCATTCACCGTGTCTCTGATTTCTGTAACGGTATTTGAGATTGAGTCGCGCGTTTCTTCCATCCGGCGCTGGAGAGCAGCCTTCGAAGGATCGTCGTCCTCCACCTCGCGCGCGCGGACCAAACCTAGAGTTCGTTCTTCAGCCATTGCTTGTCCTTTCTCAGCTCTTCAACAGTTCTGTCGGGAACCAAATTCTGTTTAGCAAGCCGGCTCTTCACAGACGAGATGATGATGGCGCCGACGATCAGGTACAGAACTCCTGCAGTCACGAAGCCAATGGCGTATCGGGCCGGCTGGGTCAAATTCGTTTCGGAAAAAAGAGTGGCTATCCCAAAAGCCAGCGCGACGTTTAGCAGGGCGAAACCGATTGCCGCAACCATTCCACCAGCGGCGATCATGATGCCACCGCGGGCGTAGGCGTTTGCCTCTTCCTTGAGTTCGACCTTGAGCAAACTTACTTTGGTGTCAAAGAGCTGCACCACGTCGTCGCCCAGACGACTAAATAACGTGGGGAGACTTTCGTTTTCAACCTTCGGTGTTATCGCCGTTGCGGCGGTGGCAGAAGTCGCCATTGCGTGATCTCCTTTCGCAACCCGTACCGGGGGAGGTTGGCGTTTTAGGAACGCCGCCCTCTCAATATCAACCCGAGAAGCAGGCCGGCGGCAGCCGAAATCAAAATTGCCTGGCCTGGATTCTTGCGAGCATAGTCTTTTGCATTTTCAGCGATCTCGGCATAGTCAGCGTCTTTTAATTCTTTAAACTTATCTCCGACCACACCAATCTTATCGCTAACGAATTCCTTCGCCTGACCAGCGACTTCGGTAATTTTCTCGCCATACTGCTGCGCAGTTTGCGCAAGTCCGGTGGCTGTTGCTGTTCCCGTGGCGGCGCCTAAGCCCCCGCTCGTTCCGCTTGGCGAGTTACTCGGTTGGCCACTGAAATCGGACGTTCCGGGGAAATCTGTTCCTCTATTTTGCGACATACTATGACTCTCCTTTAAAAGACCAATGTTTTGAATGTGATGTTTCCTGCGAAGCTAGCGCGCAGAAGTTCTCGCTTCTTCCGAGCAAACAATGTGCCGAGTTGTGTTCAGCGCACTCACCACCAGATTGGCCACGATTAACTATCCCGCAGAAGTGGATGAACGCTGATGACAGGAGGGCGCTTGTTGCGAAAGGGTACAAAGTGGGTTTGTGCGGGGTCGGCTTTCATACAATGCGAAATCGAAACTGCGCGAAAACCTACACCGCATGGGCGGTCGAATTCTGGCGTCGAACCGGATAGCCACCTAGTTCGCACGAGACAGCCCCTAAGCTTGACAGGCCGCTCGCCCGGGTGGTAAGTAAGTACTTACTTTGATACGTCCGAAGGTCCGGCGACGGGAACGAGAACCAAATTTTGGACAAAGAAGCTACGAGAATAACTAACAAAGACGTCAGTCCGGTGGGGACGCGAATGGCCGCGGAGGACCGTCGTTATCAGATTTTGCGCGTTGCGGTAACCCTGTTTTCCCAGCGCGGATTCGGCGGCACCACTACGAAAGAGATCGCGCAGGCGGCAGGCGTGTCGGAAGCAATGGTCTTTCGTCACTACGCCACTAAACAGGAACTCTATAGCGCCATCCTCGATCACAAGGCTTGCTCAGGGGATCGAATGAACCCCGAGGAATTGGTCGCGGAGGCCCTGAAACAGAAGGACGATCGCGCTGTGTTTGAGCGCCTTGCTTTGGGCGCCCTCTCGCATCACGAGGCTGATCCTGAGTTTCAGCGTTTGCTGCTTCATTCGGCACTCGAGAAACACGAGCTGGCCGAAATGTTTTTTGAGAAGTTCCTGCGTCGGGTTTATGAGTTGCTCGGAGGATACATAGCCGAACGGCAGCGTGACGGCGCCATGATCAAGATCGATCCGGCCATCATTGTGCGCGCATTCATCGGCATGATCATTCACCATTCACTCAATAACAATCTTTGGGACCCCGACCGTCGCCTGTTGAATATTTCCAACGAGGAAGCGGCGAAACAGTTTACTGAAATTCTACTAAACGGCATTGGCACTGGTAGCAGAACGGCGTTACCTGTTAGTGGTGCGAAAAGCGGGGCGCGCAAGAATCCTGGTAACGGTGTTACGAGAAAGAAATAGCAATGTCATTTTCGTCAGTTCTGCAACCTGGGCGGTTTTTTGCCTTTTTATCCACCGCAATTCTCCTCGCCGGCCTGGCGCTGGGAGCTATTTCCTGCGGCGGCTCGAAGGCCAATGTTCGAAAAGAGGAAACAACTGGCCCGGCTCAGCCTGCACTTGTCGATGTGACCACGGCCTCGGCGATAGTTCGCGAACTGCCCCGGTTCTTTGAGGCCACCGGGAGCCTGACTGGCGACCAGCAGACAGACGTTGCACCTTCGGTAGCTGGGAAAGTGGTTGCGATTGGAGTGGACCTCGGCAGCTACGTAAAGCGTGGTCAAATGATCTTGCGGCTTGACGACGTGGACGCAAAACTTCGCGTGCAGCAAGCAGTGGCCCAGGTGGAACAGTTCAAGGCGGCCTTGCGCCAGGCTGAGGAAAAAGTCGGTGTGCGGCCGGGCCAGGCTTTTGATCCAAACAAGGTGCCCGAAGTAGCAAATGCTCGCGTGGCGCTTGAACTCGCCGAAAAAAACCTGCGGCGGGCGGAGAGACTGATTGAATCCGGCGACGTCTCCAAATCGCTGTATGACCAGCAAAAGGCACAACGGGATCAACTCAGGCAAGTTTATGAGTCTGCGGTGTCGCTGGCGCGACAGAATTTCGCAGCGGTTGCTACAGCCCGCGCAAACGTAGCCAACGCGGAGAGCCAGCTCGGGCTGGCGCGCCGAAGTCTCTCTTATTCACTCGTGTTTTCGCCGATTGACGGATTTGTAACTGACCGGACGGCGGATCTCGGCGAATACGTTTCGCCGACCACCAAGGTGGCCACTGTCGTCCGCATAAATCCGCTGCGCGTGAGAATAGACATTCCTGAGCAGGCGATTCCGTCAGTTGCAGTTGGTCAATCAGTTTCAGTCACGACCAGCGCCTGGCCGGACAAAAACTTCAGCGGGCGAGTCGCGCGTATTTCGCCAAACGTTACGCCAAGCTCACGCACGCTGACCATCGAAGCGGAAATCGAAAACAAAAGCGGGGCGCTGAAGCCAGGTCAATTTGCCACTGTGCGAATTCTGCAATCACGCGCTGAACCTGCGGTGCTGGTTCCGTCGCGCGCCGTGCGTACTGAATCAGGAGTCAGCCGCGTGTTTGTAATCAAGGATGGACGCGCTTCCGAGCGGGTGGTCCAGATTGGGCAATCGGAGGGTGATCTGATTGAGATCAAGGGTGGTGTGGCAGCCGACGAAATAGTGGCAACCAGCAATGTCGAGTTGTTAAGTGACGGAATGGCGGTAAAGCAGTAACAGTCCAATGTCTAAGGTCCAAAGTCCAAAGTGAGGACTAGAAGCGGACCTTGGACTTTGGACGTTGGACCTTGGACTTAATTGAATGCAAAAGTTGGCTGAAATCTGTGTCAGGCGTCCGGTGTTTGCGACGATGCTGATCCTGAGTCTGACGGTCGTCGGACTCTTCTCCTACAATTCGCTGGGCGTTGATCTTTTTCCGAAGATCGATCTTCCAACTATCACCGTCACCATTCTTAATCCGGGCGCTTCGCCGCAGGAAATCGAAACTGAAATCACCGACAAAGTTGAAGGCGCGGTTAACACAGTCAGCGGAATCGATGAGTTGCGATCTACTTCCGTGGAAGGCGTCTCGCAGGTTTTCATAACGTTCCTGCTTGAGAAAAATCCTGACACAGCAGCAGCCGAGGTTCGCAACAAGGTCGACTTAATCGTCAACGATCTTCCGGTCACCGCCGAGCAGCCGGTCGTGCAGAAGTTGGATACTGATGCAGCGCCGGTGGTCCGGATTGCGGTTTCGGCGCCGCGCTCGCCGCGCGAAGTCACCGACATTGCTGACAAAAAGATCAAGCAGCAAATTGAATCGATTAATGGCGTGGGCCAGGTGCAAATCATCGGTGGTCGGCAACGCGAGATTCAGATTTGGGTGGACCCCGATAAACTGCGCGCCTTCAATGTCACCGTCGCTCAAGTAGCAGATGCGGTGCGCGCGCAAAACATGGAAGTCCCGGGCGGACGTGTGGACGAAGGAACTCGCGAACTGACCGTCCGAACGATGGGCCGCATCATCGAGCCGTCGGAATTTAACAACCTCGTGGTCGGCAGCCGTGGCGCCTATTCTGTAAAACTGAGCGATGTTGGTTATGCGGAAGACGGCGCGGAAGAACCGCGTACGGAAGCACGACTAAACGGCCAGCCCGCTGTCACTTTAATTGTCTCCAAACAGTCTGGCCAAAATACTGTGGCAGTAGCTGAGGCAGTCAAGGCGCGTCTGGACGAGTTGCAGAAAACTTTGCCGGCCGGCTTCAAAACGCAGGTGGTGGGCGATCAGTCGGTCTTTATCAAAGCTTCAATCGAGTCGATTCAAACGCACTTGATTGAGGGCAGCATCCTGGCGGCGATCGTGGTATTCATTTTTCTCTGGAGCTTCAGATCCACACTGATTGCCGCCACCGCGATCCCCACGTCGTTGATTGCGACCTTTGGTCTCATGGCGGCCTTGGGTTTCACTTTAAATTCGATCACGATGCTGGCCCTGACGCTGATGGTTGGAATTGTGATCGACGACGCGATCGTCGTGCTGGAAAACATCTTCCGATTTGTCGAAGAGAAAGGGATGCACCCTTTTCAGGCCGCAATCGAAGGCACCAAAGAAATTGGCATGGCGGTGATGGCTACGACGATGTCGCTGCTGGCCGTGTTCCTGCCGGTTGGTTTCATGGGCGGAATCGTCGGCCGCTTCATGTCATCGTTTGGGTTGACTTCGTCTTTTGCTATCGCTGTGTCGCTTTTGGTGTCATTCACGCTGACTCCAATGCTGGCGGCGCGCTTAATCAAGCGCAGCAATGATGCGGAAGAAGGGCCAATCGAAAGGCGAATCGAGCCTGCCGATCACGGCTCGAAACAATCGAGGTTTTACCGCCCCGTAGACGCCACTTATACGCGAATGTTGAAGTGGTCGATGGCCCATCGCTGGGTAATCGTCGTGGCGTGTGTGCTGGTGGTCATTAGCATTGTGCCGCTCTTCATGTTTGTCGGGAAAAACTTCCTGCCCGTTGACGACCAATCGCAGTTTGAACTAAACGTGCGAGCTCCCGAGGGCCACACGCTCGCGGCCACCTCTGCGCTCGCCGAGCGTATCTCCGCAGACGTCAGAAAGCTGCCGGGTGTGACTGACACGTTGACGACTATCGGCGGCGGCCAGCAGCAAACGGTTAACGTTGCTACCATCTACGTCAAGATGCTGCCGCTGGAAGAACGCGATGTCAGCCAGAGCGACGTGATGATTCAGGCGCGCGACGAAGTTCTGGCGAAATACCTAAAAGAGTCTCCCGGTCAACTACGAACCAGCGTTCAGCAGGTAGCGGCAATTTCTGGGGGCGGCTTTCGCAATGCAGACATTCAATATGTTATCGGCGGCCCCGATTTGGCCAAGCTTACTCAATACTCCGACGCGTTGATGGAAAAGATGAAGACGATTCCAGACGTGGTGGATGTGGACTCAACGCTGGTTTCCGGAAAGCCCGAGCTGCGGGTGGTGATCGATCGCCAGCGCGCGGCAGATTTAGGCGTGCGCGTTTCCGATATTGCCCAGGCATTGAACACGCTCGTAGCGGGTCAGAAGGTGTCAACTTTTAACGCCGGTACAGATCAATATGACGTACGGGTGAGGGCCATCGGCGAGTTTCGCGCGAGCGTTGAAGGGCTGCAGCGAATGATCGTTTCCTCCGCGAAGATCGGATGGGTCAGCCTCGACAATCTTGTTCGCATTGATGAAGGAACCGGGCCGTCTGCAATTGAGCGTCTCAATCGGCAACGCCAGGTGATGTTGCTGGGCAACGTCAGACCGGGGGGTTCGCAAGCGGATGTGATCACGAAGATGAATCAGTTTGCGAAGGACACGAAAATTGATCCAGCTTATTCCACGGGCCTGGCGGGGCGTTCGAAAGAGCTGGGCAAGGCCGGTTACTACTTCATGCTGGCGTTCATTCTGTCGTTTGTTTTCATGTACATGGTCCTGGCGGCGCAGTTCGAGTCGTTTATTCACCCGGTAACAATCTTGCTGACTCTGCCGCTGGCAATTCCGTTCGGCATCGTCTCGCTGCTCATCACCGGTCAAACAGTGAACATCTTTTCGGGGTTGGGATTGTTGCTGCTCTTCGGCGTGGTCAAGAAAAACGCCATTCTGCAAATCGATCACACAAATCGTTTACGCGAACAGGGCATGGAACGTCTTGAGGCAATCATCCGCGGCAATCGCGATCGGCTGCGACCGATCCTGATGACTACAATCGCCCTCGTCGCGGGAATGTTGCCGCTGACGATCTCCAGCGGTCCGGGTTCGGGCACAAATCGTTCAATCGGAGTATTGGTGGTTGGCGGTCAAACTCTATGTTTGCTGCTCACATTGCTGGCGGTGCCGGTTTTCTATTCACTTTTCGACGATCTGGGCAAGAGCAGGGTTTGGGGACTGATTGGATCAGGAGTGACCGGGGCATTCGGTCGGGTGCGACGCAAAGCGGCAAGCGCAACTGCATCGCTGCTGGGTTTGGTTTCGAAGCAATAGGTGAGCTGGCGATACCGCTTCACACCGTTGATGGGTTTTATGATGATTGAAGTTGAAACAGATTCTGGTTTGCGGCTGTGCGGAGGCAAAGCCGCTGGTCTACTTCTTACCTTGTTGCTGTTCTCTGTGGGGGTGGTTGCTCAAACGGTGACGCCAACGCCTGCGCCCTCACCGCAGGAGTTGCAGGTGCCGCAGATTGCTCCTGAGTTTAGCCCCGCGCGAAAGCCTTTGCCCGAACTCGCTCGCGTCGGCGTAGAGATGGATCTCCAGAAACCAATTTCGGTTCGTGAAGCGCTGGCGATGGCCCTCGAAAACAACAAGGACATCGAGGTGGCGCGACACAACGTCAAGATTGCCGAGTTTGACCTCACGGGCGCGCGCGGCGCCTATGACCCCCGCTTGAGTTCGTCCACTTATTACGAACGTATAGTCAGTCCAATCTCCAGTTTTCTAAGTGGTGGTTCAAATGGCGCAGTCACGCAAACGGATTACACGGGAACTGCCCGGCTCGAAGGCCTGGCGCCTAAGTTTGGCGGCAACTATCGTCTCGAGTTTTCCTCGATCAGGCTAACGACTAACAATCAATTCGCCGCGCTCAATCCTCAGTATCCGACCGGTCTGACCTTCAGTTACACACAGCCATTACTCAGAGGCCTGCGTTTCGATAACAATCGCCGGCTGATTGAGATTGCAAAGAAAAGCCTGTCTCTTACAGATGCGCAGTTTCGGCAGCGGGCAATTGAAACAATAACCAACGTGCAGCGAGCTTATTGGGACCTCGCTTTTGCGCTCAGAAACCTCCAGGTGCAAAGAGACGCTGTGCGCGATTCGCGAACCCAGCTGGAACACAATCAGCGTTTGGTTCGCGAAGGCTCATTGGCGCCAATCGACGTAGTTGCGTCTGAGGCCCAGGTGGCGGGCTTCGAACAAACTCTGTTCAGCTCGCTCGAAGAAGTGTCGCGCGCCGAAAACAATTTGAAGAACCTGATTGCTGAAAACCAGCAGTCTGAGATTTGGAAGGTTTCTTTGGTGCCAACAGATCCGGTCGAGCTGGCTCCTCCCGGTATTTCGTTACCGGAAGCTTTGAAAGCTGCGATGGACAACCGGCCTGAGCTGCAACAATCAACGGTCATCCGCGACATCAATCAGATCGATCAAAAGTATTTCCGCGAACAGACGCGGCCAGCCGTCGATCTGGTTGGCAGCTATGGCATGCTTGGTTTGGCGGGCTCCGCCAGCGGTGGTGTGAATCCGTTTACCTCGTCTTCAACTGAACTGCGAGATCGAGTTAACCAACTTCTTGATCGCGCGCAGCTCCCGTTGCTGACGCCGCAGCCCGTGCAGGGTATCTCAGCGGATCTGATCGGCGGTTACAACCAATCGATTCAGAATTTGCTGGGTAACAACTTCAACAACTTTCGCGTTGGAGTGCAAATTAGCTTGCCGCTTCGCAATCGGACGGCCGAGGCGCAATTGGGCCGTTCATTGGTTGAGGGCCAGCGTATCGCCACCCAACGTGAACAGCTCGAACAGACGATTCAGGTTGAGGTCAGAAATGCTTTACAGGCAGTGCGAAGTGCAGAGGCGCGACTGCGCGCAGCTGGTATAGCGCGCAATGCGAGCGAACAGCAATACCAAAGCGAGCAGAGGAAACTTGACGCCGGACAGTCGACAGTGTTTCTCGTGCTCGAACGGCAGACCGCATTAACGACGGCACGCGGTAACGAGCTCAAGGCCCAGACTGATCTTAATAAGGCAATCGCTGAATTACAGCGTGCGACTGGAAATGCGCTGACCAGCAACAGCATCGTCGTGCGCGTGCGTTAGCTTCAAAACTCCCGCGTCAGTGCGGCTTAGCCGCCTTCCGTGCGGTAAGGCTTTGCCTTACCGGAGTAATCCATGAGTCCCTTTCCTGAGTCTCAGCCTCAGGAATAAAATACGAGCAATCGGAAAGGCTTAGCCTTTCCGCACGGAGGGCGGCAAAGTCGCTTAGTTGTAGTTTTCGACGTTGCTTAACACGGAGGGTGTCGTGATGGACGAAAGCCAAATCATTGAGACATGGGAAATCCATAATCGGATCAACCTCTACCTTCTGGATGCCACCGACGCTGCGGCGCTCATAACCCTTTCCGCCTCCAAAGGACGAACTGTTGGCGAGCAGTTTGCTCATCTGCACAATGTCAGGCTGATGTGGTTGAAAGCTGCGGCGCCTGAGCTGTTAGCTGGCCTGTCGAAGATCGAAAAAGAGCACGCCAAAGATAAGAAGCTTTTGCGCCAGTCGCTGGAGACTTCAGGCAAAGCGATTGTTACCTTGCTGATTCAAAGCCTGAAAGATGGCGGTAGAGTCAAAGGCTTCAAGCCTCACGCAGTCGCGTTTCTGGGCTATTTGATTTCGCACGAGTCGCATCACCGGGGGCAAATAATTCTGTCCTTAAAGCAGGCGGGGACGATCCTGGACAAGAAAATGTTGTACGGAATTTGGGAATGGGGCGTGAGATGAGGCGACGTCTACGGCTTTAACCCATGGCTTCCAGAATCACAAACGCTCCGTAACAGCCGAGCACCACCAGGAATCCCGAAATGATGTACCAGAGCGGTAGCCTTGTTCTGCACGCCGGACAGCGGACCCTGGACCACTTGTGACGTCTGCCACAGGTTGGACACTTCATCGTGCAATTCCCGGTTCTTATTCTTCAACAGTACAAAAGGGGACTTCAGGGAGTGCTCTACTCTACCATAACGCGCGATTCGTCCACCGCAGACGCAGAGCACGCTTCAGATCGGGCAAAGGAGAATTTTAACTTAGGTCACTGTTTTTGATCTGGCCGGCGTAACACAACCCACAAAGGCCAATGGTCTGACAGCTTGATGTCCCGATCGATTCCATGGCCAGTTGGCTGCAGGTTGCGTAGCCAGATCCAATCGAGTTTCAACTTGATCGGAATGAATAGTGCGCGCACCGAAAACGTAGACTCACGCGCAAACGGAGTTTGGAATCCCTCCCCGCTGAAAAGCTTGAAAGTCTTGTCGATCACGGCCGGCTCCCAGGTGTTCAGATCGCCTAGCACGATGGCCGGCATGTCCTTACCATGACTAGCCAGGTCATTAATCACGGCCTTCATTTGTTCAATTTTGAAATCTTCGCGAAGGCGGGTTTCTCCGTGCACGGAATAAACTCGGATCGAGAGGCGGTCGATCTTCACTGTGGCTCCCAGGGCCACGCGCCGTTTACCGCCCGGTCCTTTGTGCGGCAAAACAATGCGACGAACCTCTGAGAGAGGAAACACGCTCAGGATGCTGACCCCGGTTTCTTCTTCTTTTCCCTCGCCAACGGGCGGAGCTGCCCATGCGTAATACATACCCAGACCTTGCGCCAGAATTTGGGCTGCGTTTTTGTTTCCGCTGCGTTTCTTATTCCGGTCGACTTCCTGCAACCCGAGAATTGTGGCGTCACCTAATTCGGGATCGTACTGAAAAAGCTTAATTAGTTTTTGAAGATCGGCTCCGCTGCGATAGCGAATGTTGTAGGAAATCACTTTCAGGTCAGCGGCTGCATTGATGACTGATCGCGCCTTTGAGGGCTGTCCAGTTTCAAGCCATCGAGAGTCATCTATATCGGAGACAATGCTGGAAGGTCTATCGAGCGAAGCGCTGCCGGTATTTGGACACATGAGCTGAACGCCGGCGAGCGTTCCCGCAAGTAGTAAACTGAAAAATCTTTGCCCGACCAAACCTGTCCCTCCGTTCATTAAAAGTCCAGCCGTAATCCGTCGAATGCTTCGATGGTCTCGCCTTGCCATAGTTTGCGCGCTTCAATAGCAAGATCGATGCCGTCCCATTCCATATAAAGGTGGGAAAGCACCACTTTCCCTGGTTGGGATTCTTGTGCGATTCTCATCGCATCCTGCAATTCAAGATGTTTTTCTACCGGCTTGTTCCGGTAGAACGAACATTCCATTAGGAGTATCGTCGCGTTTCGCCCAAAGTTTGCCAGTTCTTCAGAGTAACCAGTGTCTGACGTGTAGACCAGCACGCTGCCGTCTTTTTCTTTCAAGCGAACGGCGAGGCTTTCATTCGTGTGGGGCGTGGAAAAAACGGTGGCGCTAAGGCCAGGGAGAATCTCAAATGCAGCGTCAGCGTCGACTTCATTCAGATCGATCGGAAACGACTGTTCCAGTAGCCGGTAATTATTCGAGTTGTTTACTGCGGTCAGGAGATTAACAAAGCCCTGCGGGCCAAAAATTTTTAGCGGCTTCCTGCGTTGCTGAGTTTGAGGAGCGTTTCGCGTGGCGAAGAGAAATGGTGTCAAACCGCCCATGTGATCGAGGTGAAAATGGCTGAGCCAAATCGCATCAAGGTTTGGCCAGTCGAGTTGTTCCTGGGCCATGCGGTGCGGAGCGTCCGCACTGATATCAAGCAGGACGCTTCCCGCGGCAGTTTCCAGCCAGTGTGCGCTGGACGTGCGGCGGGCATGAGGCAGAGAAGTGCCGGAGCCCAGGACAACGAGCTTCATGAGGTTAATGTAGCGCAAACTCTGGCCGGCGTCAGTGGAGTAGCACGTCCATGTAGCAATCGGGTCAACGGAGCGCTCCGCCAGGAGCGCGATGTTTCGCTCCTGGCGGAGCGAGTTCTGGACCTTGCCCGATGACGTTAACTTTCGACAAGACACCGGTATCAATGACCAGTGACACTTGACCAAAACCGTGTCATTAGTTAAAGCTCAAGGGCAATGAACGAAACACAAATTGAACTGGATGTGCTGGGTGTTTTCTCACATCCTGACGACGCGGAGTTAGCTGTCGCGGGGACTCTGCTCAAATTGAAGTCGCTTGGTTATCGCACCGGAGTGCTTGACATGAGCCGCGGCGAGATGGGCACGCGCGGCACTCCTGAGCTTCGACATGAAGAAGCGCTCGAGGCTGCGCGCCTCATGAAGCTCGACGTGCGGCTGAATCTCAATCAACCAGACGGTCATATCGGGTTAACTAAAGAGTCTCGCACGGCCATGGTCAGAGTGCTGCGAACTCACAAACCAAGAATTGTGTTGACCACATCCGAGGATGATCCCCACCCTGATCACGCAAACACTTGCCACATTTTGCGGGAAGCTGCACGCCTGGCGACGATGGCCCGGTATGATGAGGAAGGGAAACTGGCCCCCGTGCAGATGCCTGCCATCATGCATTCGCTTTTCTCGCGCCACACCGTGCCGTCCTTCATCGTCGACGTTTCTGAGTTTGCTGAACAGAAAATGGCGGCCATCAAGGCGCACGTCTCACAGTTCTATTGTCCGGAATCTCAGGAACCCGAAACACGAATCAGCGACAAGGGCTTTCTCAAGGAAATGGAATATCGCATGCGATATTTTGGGTCTCTAATCGGCGTTGAGGCCGGGGAGCCATTTTATGTGCGGGAAGCTTTGAATGTTGATGATCCGGTGGCGTTGTTAACGCGACCAATGAATATCTACTCTTGAAAGTGTCACTTCTCGCTCAACACTTCGCGGGCTATCGAAATGAGGGCAGTCGCTCGCGGCGCATCAGCTTCGAAATTCTGCGCTAAGCCCACTGCGCGCTGATAGTCTTCCCGGGAAAGCGAACGAAACAGCGCAGGTACATCAAAGTTTTCTGTCGAATGCGTCTGCATGGAAGTCATGTAAGGTGTCTGCATTCTAAGCATCAGACGGCTGTCCTCGCCTGTGAACCCTTCAGCTGAGTTTGCCGCTCTCACGGCTTCTCCCACTATTTCCCAGCCACGAGTTCGGTCGAGTAGAAAGAAGGCATTTGCGACTCCGATGAGAGCGCGAGGTCGGTCGGCATCGGAACCGCCGATGCGACGTGCCTCAGTGGCGGCCTCTTCGGCCAGGTCAATGGCCCGCTGGCGATCAGTTTCGGCTAACTGTCGAGCGACCTGACTCAACGCCCACACCCGGTGAAAGTTGGTCAACTCTCCCGCGCGCGCCAGGGTAATCGCCTCCTCGAGCTTCTTTTTCTCGATGTAATTCATGACCAGCGTGCCGTCTACGTAAGGCCGCGCTTGTTTGCGGATGTCTGAGCTTTCCACCTTTTCCACGAAGTCGCGCGCGCGCGGGTCGCCTCTTTCAAGCGTGCGCATCGTCAGCTCCATGTGCAGTTGATCGCGTTCGGCAGAAGTTTTCGCACGACTGATCCGATCAAGCAACGACTGCTCGGTATCTTCGGGTTCGTCTTCGGGAAGAATGCCTCGCTTCATCAAATCGTCGTCGCGTTTGCGGATCTCTTCGCGCACTGCGGCCGACAACGCGGAAAGTTGTCCGCGGATCATTTCTGTGGTCGTTGCTGGAGCGTGCTGTTCGAATAGCGGCAGCAGCCGCTTGATGATCAGGAATTTTCCTTCAATGCCGGAGGTGGTCTTGTCCTTCTCGGGTGGGGCCAGCGGACGCATCAGAATTTGAGTGGCGACATTAAAAAAAGCCTTGCGCATTTCCGGAGTTGTCGCCGGCGGCAGACCAGGGCGGCCCATTTGCGAGGTGTTGGTTCCACCCTGGCGATCTATCGTGATGAATAACTGGGGCGTGAAAAGGTATGAACTAAGAAGGGAAACTGTGTTGGCATCAGCTTGCGCGTCTGCCGCCGCCACGCTAAGCATTCGCAGGTAACGCTGATCGGAAGCCGCGGGATCTTTTTCCTTGAGCGATGCAAGAAAACTCAAACCCTGCATTGAAACGGTCGCGAGGGCAGGATCGGCAAACTCAAGGGCGCGCGGTATGTCGGCGTCCAGAAGCTGGCGCGCCAGTCTTAGTCTCTGGGCCATCGCTTCAGGCAGGCCAGGTACTTCGCGGCGTCCTGTATCGGCAGATTCATTCGCTTCCTGAGTCTTGTCCCGTTTGAGCTTCTCCAGCAACTCTTCGCCGAGGGCGCGATCGCGTTTTGCAGCCAGGCGAAGAACTTCCGCTCGCAAGTCCGGCGGGAGAGAGCCCACGGCGCCTCGCCCTCCTGACATTTGACGTCTCATGTCATCCTTAAATACGCGTCCGGATTCCTCATCGGCCACGCCGGCGGCATCCCATGCCCTCTGGAAAAGAGCGCGGCTTTGATCGGGATCTGCGTGCCAAAGTCCGTCAGCGATGCGCGCCAGAGTTCGTGCGCGCAGCTTCTGATCACTAAAACTCCGAGCGTCGTTGGACAAGGAGATCAACAGGGAGGTGGCGAGGGCGCGCAGCTGGTCCGCCTTGGCCTTTTCAGCAGCCGTCAGCTTCTTACTTTTCGCAGCCGTCTTTTCCGGACTCGCTGCCGTTGTGGGGCGGTTCGAGATTGTTCTCTCGGATGTTTCCTGCGCCTGAAAACCGGGGGCAACAGCAAGGAGCAAGCCGAGAGCGGCGATTGACAGTGAAGGATTGCGGGCCATGATGGTTCTCCTGAACAGGATGGTTTTTGGGAAACGAAGAATCAGACAGACGAATTCGGAGGAATTAAACGTCACTCTGGGAGGTTTGTTCCAAAAACGAATCGGAGTCTTCGCGAGCAGACCCCTAAACCGCCACCACTTCAAGTTCAGGATCTATCTCTTGCTTGAGCATACCCTCGATAGCCATCAGAGTGCCGGTAAGTGAGCTTGGGCAACTGCCACAGGCGCCCTGGTAGCGAATGCTCAGGGTGTGGTCTTTCAACCCGAGCACCTCCAGGTAGCCGCCATCGCCCATCAATGCGGGTCTAACCTTCTCGTCCAGGATATCGTTGATTTTCAGCAGACGCGGATCGTCGCTCGTTACGGCTGCGATGGCGCCGCCAATAGCCGCGGCGGCCGCAGCGGGGGAGTTAACTGCTTCAGCGGCGCGAATCGGAACAGCCAAAACGGGGAGCAGATCGTCCCAGTCGCCTTCGTCGTCTTTCTCGACGGTGATCATGCGATCCATGTAGAAAACCGAAACCACATGGTCCACGTCAAACAAAGCCTTGGCGAGCGGATCGCCCTGGGCCACTTCGGCGGAACTATAGGAATGCGCGGTGCCGTTGCTGACAGCTTCCCGGAGTATGAATTTGACTGCGTTTGGATTAGGTGTCTCTTCAATATCACTGATTTTGGGCATTGCTTACTCTCCGCTCTCCATAAAAACAGTTATCAAAAAATGCTTAGGAAATCGATTTCCGAAAGCATTATAAGCCTGTTTGTGAATTAAACGCAGTGAAGCGCCGGGACCCGGGAATGTCACCGGAATCACTTGCTTTGAGGTGATATGGAGGGCAGGGCCGACGGGATAATTTCTTCCGGGAGAACTATTGCCAACGGGCCAAAGCAGGCATATACTCCGCGCCTCACTTGCCCCCCCTTCAAGTAAGGTGAGCCAAGTTGAGAAGAGGCAGGTGATTGCGAGGGTCACCTGCCTCGAAATTTTTGTGGGACAGGCATTCCGCCTGTCCAGTCTGTGACGAGTGTTGCGAATCAGGGACAGACAGGAATGGCTGTCCTACTCGATCTCTTTCGATTCAGGGACAGGCATGAATACCTGTCCTACTTCACCGCGGCAAAGTCTTCGACTAACAAAACCCAACGCCACTCATCACCAATCTTGTAGGCACCCATCCTGATCAGATACAAATCAACAGCCCGCCCCTTTTTTAGCTCTCGCTTCAGACGCGGGACAACCCTCTTGTTGACGACCAGCCAATGGTTGATGCCGGCTTCGCTAAAGAGAACTTCCGTGGTGTAGGCGCTGATGTAATGTTGGGGAGCGCCTGCGTACTTATTTGACCAGTAGGAGATGACCTCCTTTTTGATCTTGAGCGCGGGTCGCGTAGCGCCTTTGAAGGTGACTCTCACACGGGAGGGCAGAAGATTGCCGTGCGTCAGCGTGGAAGCGTCCCCTTTTCTTTCGTCGTCTCGTTCGGCCGCGATAGGAGCTCCCAACTCGGCAATTTCCTTCAGCATACGAAGCTGGTAGTCGGCAGGCGTACGCGCTTTCTTAGGTTGTGGTCCCACCGGATCTTGCCCAAAGGCAAGATTGAAACTGAACCAGAAAGCGAGGAGTAACGCTGGATGGAATCTTCTGAATCTCACTTTGATCATGTTCGTGTTTGTCCCAATTTAAGTTCTCAGTGCGTCCTCTGTGTCTGTGTCTCTCTGCGGTGATTCCTTGTTGGCGATTGCTCACCACACAGTAACGAGCGGTGATGACGCACAGAGATAATTCAACAAGAGCGGGTCACGGTCCATCAGTAATAGTGAACTTGATATCTCGGCTGCTTTCCGAAAGTTTCTTGTCCGCGGCGTTGTAAGCCGTAACCTGCCAACGATAGATGCCTTTCTCTAACGGCTTGTCGAGGCTGAAAGAAGTACCGTCTACTCGCTCGCCGATGTAGGGCGACGTCACACTGGCTTCATCAGCATAGATACTGAATTTGTAATAGCTAGCATCGGGATAAGCTTCCCATTTGAGCTCGAGATTTTTCGTGCTCACTTTCGCTCCCGCCTTCGGGTTGTTCACCTTCAGATCGCTTTTGAAAAGATGGGTCGGCGGAATGAATAAGGTCTTGTCAGCCGTAACTTCGTATTTGGCTGAACTAATCCCCGCGAGTCCGGTGGTGGCGAATACCGATGAGTCAGTTTCAAACACCTTGGCTAACAGTCCCTGGTAAACCTTTGGCTCTACGTCCGTGATGACATACTCGCCTTCTTTGTCAGTTCGAGCGATGTAAGTCTTGCCTCCGCACCCGCCGATATATTGATTGAATGTTTCGCACAACTTTACTTCAATATTTTCGGCTGGCTTGCTGTTGTACAAAACTTGTCCCTGCACGTTTCCAGTCCCGGGCGCAGGTTTAACCCGCTCGATTCCCGGTGCGGTGCTGTTAACGGAAACAGGAGACGAACTCGTCGCGACTCCGGAGTTCGAGTTTTTGTTAAGACTGCAATTGATTGACGAAGCTACAACGATCAGGCAAATGGGGACCAGCAACATTCTGGTAGATGTCATTGGATATAACCTTTCGTGTCTATACTCGATTAACAGGTAAGTTTGATGCTCCGAGTGTTTGAACTCAAAGCTGTGGCCAACGGATTGAAACCCTATTCCCGACCATAGTAACCGATGTCTGGCCGGCCAGGCGCGGCGGATTTAAACGATCCGGAAATGAAACGAAAACACATGAGTACTCTCGGCGTTGGAACGGGAAGCAAGATGCCCTTTTCGTTTGTCCCCTGGTGCATTTGAAAACATAGGCCAGCATGGCGTTATGGGCTGGCATCTCACGGCTAAAACATCTAGCCTCTCTGACATGAACATCGGGATCACTGTTTATCCTACCTACGGTGGCAGCGGGATTGTCGGCTCGGAGCTGGGGAAGGAACTGGCGGAGCGAGGCCATACAGTCCATTTTATCTCCTCCGCGCTGCCGACCAGGCTTACCAAACTCAGTGAGAGGGTGCGTTTTCACAAGGTGGAGATGATGTCGTATCCGCTATTTGAGCATCAGCCGTACACGCTGGCACTCGCAAGCATGATGGCGAAGGTGGCGGAGACGGAAAATCTCGATCTGTTTCACGTACACTATGCAATTCCTCATTCAATTAGCGCGATCCTGGCGCGCGAGTCACTCAAGCCAAAGCGCTACATTCCCGTCATCACAACGCTGCACGGCACCGACATTACGCTCGTGGGCGCGGACCCTTCCTATTTGCCCATCACGCGTTACGGTATCGCCCAATCAGATGGCGTCACTGCCATTTCGCACTATCTAAAACACGAAACGAAAGAAACGTTCCAGTTTGACGATATTGAGGTGATTCCCAATTTCGTTTGTAAGTCGGAATACGCTCGCCATCCGGTCGAAGAGTTGCGGTCATCTCTCGCCGCTGAGGGCGAGCCGCTGCTGGTCCACGTTTCAAACCTGCGTCCGGTGAAGCGCCCGATTGATTGCATTGAAATACTCGCTCGCGTTTTGAAGAAAGGGATTAAGACACGGTTGGTGATGGTAGGAGATGGAAGTGAACGGCCGGCATGTGAGCAGCGAGCCCGCGATTTGGGGATTGCCGGCCAATGTGTTTTTGTGGGTGAGCAACCGAACATCGTTGATTATCTTTCGGCCGCTGATGTCTTGCTGCTCCCATCTCAGCAGGAATCGTTTGGCCTGGCGGCACTGGAAGCTATGGCTTGCGAAGTGCCGGTGGTGGCTTCGCGGGTTGGCGGCGTGCCGGAAGTAGTGACGGATGGCGAAACTGGGTTTCTTAGCGAAGTTGGTGATACAGACAAAATGGCAGCGGACGCAGCTCGTCTGCTTATGGACAAAGAACTGCGTAGCGCGATGGGCCAACGGGCGCGCGAGTCGGCGCTGGCCCGCTATAGCACTGATGGAGTGATCCCGCGATATCTCGAGTTCTACAATCGTATTCTGGCAAAGACTCGATAGACACATCGGAGCCACTAATGAAAAAAACTTTACTCATCTTCCTACTTGCCATCCAACTTTCCGTAGCGGGTCTGGCTCAGCAGCCCAAGCCCTCGGAACAGAAGCCGAATACTTCTCCGTCCACACCGAAACCTCCAGAGTTACCAGGCGATGATGACGTAGTTAAGATCACCACCAATCTTGTTCAGCTCGACCCGGTAATAACTGACAAGCATGGAAAGATCGTTACGGACCTTCGCGCGGATGAAGTCGAGATTCTTGAAGATGGGAAGATCCAGGAAATCACTAACTTCTCGTTCGTCTCTCTGGAAACAGGTGAGCGGTCGGGTCCCTCCGGTGTTAACAAGCCAATCGATAAGAATGCACCGCCTCTGCCCCCGGTGCGTCTGAGGCCTGAGGATGTGCGGCGTACGATCGCAATCGTCGTGGATGATCTGGGGATGGCCCACGACAGTATCTATTTCACACGCCAGGCTCTAAAGAAATTTGTCGATCAGCAAATCCAGACTGGCGATCTTGTGGCGATCATTCGCTCAGGGGGTGGCATTGGCGCGCTGCAATCGTTTACGTCGGACAAACGGCAACTCGCTGCAGCGATCGAAAGGGTGAAATTCAATCCGATGAGCCGCGGCGTCGGGGCTTTCGCTCCAACCTCGCCGGACCCCATGGCAGTTGCCGGGACTGCTGCTTCAGAGGCTTTCGGGGTGGATCGTCCTCGCGAAGATGAAATTGATTCTTTGAGGGAAGACTTATTTACCGTCGGCACGCTCGGCGCGTTGAATTACGTAATACGCGGCTTAAGGGAGCTGCCTGGCAGGAAATCTGTAGTGGTATTTTCGGGTGGTGCTCTTAATCTGCTTAAATTTGATGGGTCGCAAAACTTTCGCGTACAGAATGCGATGGATCGCCTGATTGATCTGGCAAATCGAGCCTCAGTAGTAATTTATGCAGTGGATGCCCGGGGTCTGGAAACTCTCAACTTCACAGCCGCCGACAGGCATATAGACCCTCGACAGTTGGGAGGGTTGCTGAGCGCGCGTCGCGCAGGCAGCGGCTCGGGCGCCTGGCAGGATTTGGCCGAAGCCACCGGAGGCTTCGCCGTTAAGAACTCGAATGATTTAGCCGACGGCATTCGCCGGGCTCTCGATGATCAGAAAGGTTACTACCTCATCGGTTACCGGCCAGACGATTCGACTTTCGAGGTGGTCCGCGGCTTGAGACGCTTTCACCGCATCACCGTGCGAGTCAAGCGGCCCGGGAACTTCAAGGTGCGGATGCGAAAAGGATTCTTTGGCGTTCCTGAAGAAGAAGTAATGCCAGGTCCTAAATCACCGCGCGATCGTTTGCTGGCAGCTTTGACGTCTCCCTTCGGATCGGCGGGTGTTAACTTACGATTGACTTCGCTTTTCTTTAACGATTCAAAACACGGGTCAACTATGAGGTCGCTGCTTCACATCAAAGCCAGCGACCTAACGTTCACCCAAAACTCTGATGGCTCGGGCCAGTCAGTGATTGAGCTCATAGCAATGACCTTCGGCGACAATGGAATTGTCGTAGACCAGCTGGGATACACTCACACGCTAAAACTCGATCGCCCGGCTTATGAGAATGCGGTAAAGCACGGAGTCACCTATACGATCAATGTTCCGATCAAAAAGCCCGGTGCCTATCAGTTACGCACTGCACTGCGTGATGTGGCGTCAAACCAAATTGGATCAGCGAGTCAATTTGTCGAAGTACCGAATCTGGGGAAGAAGCGACTGGTACTTTCCGGAATTATCAGCCGTGCCGTGGAAGAGAAGACCTATCAGCAGCGCGCTTCAGTCAGTGCCAACGATGGAGTCAATCCCGATCGGACGAGTGAGAACGCCAGCCTGATTTCTAATGCCGCCCGTCGGCAGTTTAAAGCTGGATCGATCGTCGAGTATGGCCTGGCGATCTACAATGCGAAGACTGATAAAACGGGCCAGCCTCAGGTTGTCACCCAGGTCAAATTATTTCGTAATGGCCTACTCGTTTTTGCGGGAAAGGAACTTTCGTTGGAGCCCGGAAACCAAACCGACTTGAAGCGCCTGGAAATGACCGGAGCAGTACAACTGGGTTCGCGGTTGGATCACGGGGAATACGTCCTCCAGGTTGCGGTGATTGACATGCTCCGGAAAGACAAGCACAGAATTGCTACTCAATGGACCGATTTTGAAGTAGTCAAATAGATTCAGACAATCCTCGTATGAAGAAAATATCCCTCGTCGTGGTGCTGATTATGCAACTCTGCGCAAGCGGCCTTGCGCAAAGGCGCTTTCCTCAACAGAGACCTGCACCATTACCTGACCGTTCGCAAAAACCGGCGACATCACCTGACCGTCCGCAAAAGCCGGCGCCGCAAGACGACGACGATGTCGTCAGGATTACTACCAACTTGGTGCAGGTAGATGCAGTTGTCACCGACAAGAATGGAAAACCGGTAACCGATCTCCTTCCCGAGGAAGTCGAGATACATGAAAACGGCAAGCCACAGCAGATCACAAGCTTTTCCTACGTTTCGCTGGATTCAGGAGATCCGGCGACAGCTTCAGCACCGGTGAAGCCTGCGGTCCCCGCTTCTCCAATCCCTCCGGTAAGGCTGCGGCCTGAACAAGTACGCCGCACCATGGCGCTGCTGGTTGATGATCTGGGTCTTTCGTTTGAAAGCGTTTTCTCCGTCCGCCGAGCGCTGAAGAAGTTCGTCGATGAGCAGCTCCAACCCAACGATCTGGTTGCGATTGTTCGCACGACTGGCGGCGTAGGCTCGTTGCAGGCGTTTACGTCTGATAAGCGACAACTGTATGCGGCGATCGAGAAGGTTAGATGGTATCCCCTCGGCCGCGGCAAGATGCAGACATTTGCTCCAATAGAGGGCATACCGCCCGCCGCACCTTTTGGTGGGCCGCCTAATCTTCCAAAGGACGAGGACCCCAGCGCAAAACCGAAAGAAGATTTGGAGGAATTTCGGAATGAACGAATCACGGACGGCACGCTGGGAATGGTAAACCATGTGGTGCGAGGGTTACGGGACCTGCCTGGTCGCAAATCAGTCGTGTTGATTACTGACGGGTTCAAAATCTGCAAGGGGCTAAGCGAGACATACGCCACATCCTGTAAGCAAATGGTTGATCTCATGCGGACCATCACTGACGCGGCTAATCGCGCTTCAGTCGTTATCTACACTATGGACGCGCGAGGACTCGAACCCCTCGGATTTACGGCAGCAGACAACACCTCCGGGCGAACTACCATTGAGAATGAAGAGGAAGCAAAAAGTCGGCGCCAGGAGTTTGGGGAGACGCAAGACGGTCCTGACTTCCTCGCCCGCGAAACCGGCGGAATAGCGTTTCGGAACAGCAATGATCTGGCGGGTGGGATTAAGCGGTTTGTCGCAGACCAGAAAGGTTATTACGTCATCGGCTACCGGCCGGACGAGGCTACGTTTGAAAAGGTAGGGGGACGGCGCAAGTTTCACGATCTGGGACTAAAAGTGACGCGTTCCGGTAAATTCAACGTTCGCATGCGCAGTGGATTCTTTGGGATTACAGATGAGGAAAGAGTGCCAGTTGGACTGACGCCGATTTCCGAAATGCAGGCCGCGTTGAATTCACCCTTCGGCGCCTCCGGGGTCCACGTACGGCTAACCTCCTTGTTTGCAAATGATCCGAAGCAGGGTTCTTTCATGCGCTCCTGCTTCATATCCGGGGTCGTGACATAACCTTTACTCCTGAACCCGGAGGCTGGTACAAGGCAGTGTTTCACATTGCAGTGGTGACGTATAACGGGAGTTCTGAGGTCGTCGACCAGGTAAACCGTCAACACACCGTTCGCTTAAAAGGCAATAGTTACGAACGGGCGATCGAGTCGGGTCTAACCTACAACGTTACGGTTCCAATCAAGAAAGCGGGCGCCTACCAGCTTCGCTCAGTTTTACGAGACGTGCCTTCGAATCGAATAGGATCGGCGAATCAGTTCATCGAAGTGCCGGATATCAAAAAGAATCGCCTGGCGATCTCTGGGATACTGGCAAGTGGAATGAGTGCCGAGGCATACCAGAGAAGCCTGGTCGCTGGGCCAAACGAGGCGACCGTGGAAGGCGTTGTCGAGGAACCGGATGCGGGCGCCGGTGCTGCGGTCCGTTTGTTTAGATCCGGCTCCGTTCTGGTCTACGGTTACATCATTTACAACGCGCAACTGGATCAGACTGGGTTCAAGCCGAGACTACAAACCCAGGTCCGGCTATTTCGAGACGGCCAGCAAGTGTACAGTGGCCGGGAAGTCGAAGTTAATTTGGAGAATCAGGTCGACTTGAAGCGGTTGGCCGTTACTGGTGGAATCCAGCTTGGCACTGATTTGCCCCCGGGCGAATATCAGCTCCAGGTGATAGTCACAGATCCTTTGGCCCAGGGGAAATACCGCGCGGCCACGCAATGGATCGATTTTGAAATAGTGAAGTAGGTGGTACCGGGTGCTGGGTGTAGTTTTCTTGGAAAGCAACTCTACCCGTTGCGCAATGCCATAGTTCGATCTTGATGATCAATGCCTCAAACCGACACCCGGCACCCGACACCCGGTACCCAAATTACGGCACCCGAAACCCATTCAATCATCATCGGCACCGCTGGTCATATTGATCACGGTAAAAGTGCGCTGGTCCGGGCCTTAACCGGGAAGGATCCGGATCGGCTGCCAGAAGAAAAGCGGCGCGGCATCACCATCGACCTGGGTTTTGCGGATCTGGATCTTGGAGACGTGCGGGTCGGCTTCGTAGATGTCCCGGGCCACGAGCGCTTCGTAAAGAACATGCTTGCAGGGGTGCATGGCATCGACGCGGTTGCGCTCGTCATAGCCGCTGACGAAGGAGTGATGCCGCAAACGCGCGAACACTTCGACATCTGCCGCTTACTTGGTGTCCAAAAAGGTTTGGTTGTAATTACCAAGACGGACCTTGTCGATGAAGAAATGATTCCGTTGGTGCGCGACGAAGCGGAAGAGTTGGTGGCCGGGTCCTTTCTTGAAGATGCTCCGGTGGTGGCATTGAGCGCGCGAACCGGAAACGGTTTGGATCAACTCAGGACTGTGCTTTGTCAGATCGCCAGGGAAGTGCCGCTGCGGTCAGAAGACTATGTTTCCCGCCTCCCAATCGATCGAGCCTTCACCATGAAAGGGTTTGGCGCCGTAGTTACCGGCACGCTGGTCTCGGGGCAGATTCGCGAAGGCGATGAACTCGAGTTGTTGCCCGCGGGCATTCGCGTCCGCGCCCGAGGTGTGCAGGTTCACGGCGCGTCTGTGCATTCGGCGCAACCTGGCCAGCGCACCGCGGTAAATCTTGCCGGGATAGATACCAGCGCAATCGAGCGTGGCATGGTCCTCGCGGAGGTTGGCCGGCTCGTCACCACCCAAATAATTGATGTTGAATTAAGCGTTCTGCGCAATGCGCCACGGGCGATTAAGACGCGCGCGCGCGTTCGGGTGCATGTCGGCACAGCGGAGGCGCTTGCTCGTGTGAGAGTGTTGAATTCAGCCGGCGAAATCGCGCCTGGTGACGCTGGTTTTGCGCAACTCCGACTGGAGAGCCCAGTGGTCGCTTTGCACGGGGAGCGGTTCATCATCCGTTCATACTCGCCGGCTCAGACGATAGCCGGAGGTTTGGTGCTCGATCCGGGGGCGACCAAGCATCGCGGCAAGGAAATGACAAAGTCCCTCGAACACCTGCGCGCGTTAATGGATGCTGACCGCTCGACAAAGCTCGCGGCCTTCGTGCAAGCGTCAGGAGAACATGGATTGAGATTGGCGCAAGTTGGCGCACGAACGGGTTGGACCAGCAGCGTCATTCTGGAAGTTGCCAGGCAGCTTACTAAAGAAGGACAGCATGACGGAACCGTCTTTGACGTTGACGGCGTTTTGATTACTCGCGAGAGTATCGATCGACTGGCGCGCGCCTCGATTGACGAAGTCAAACTGCATCACCACCGTCAACCACTGTCACGCGGTCTTCCTCGCGAGACACTCCGGGAACGCCACTTCGCCCACGCTCCCGCCGAGATTTTCAGAGGAGTGTTGGCCCATCTCGAAAAAGAAGGTGTACTTGTTTCTGAAAAAGACGTGGTGCGGGCCGCGGATCATAGTCTTGATCTCTCTGGCGCCGACGGCGAATTAAGCGATCGCATCGCGAGCTCTTACCGGAAGGCTGGACTCGCCCTGCCTTCAGTCGAACAGGTGTTGGAAGTCGCCGGTGTTGCCGTGGCGCACCGAACACACGGACGAAAGATTCTCCAGCGCCTCATAGATAACGGAACTCTGGTAAGAATTCAGGGAGAAACTTTTATCCACGCTCAGGCCCTGGAAGATTTGAAGAGACTCTTAAGCGACTATGCTTCAAAGCATGAGCCGGAGCGGCTTATCGATGTCGCGGCCTTTAAGGATCTCGCCGGGGTATCGCGCAAGTATGCGATTCCGCTGCTCGAATACCTGGATCGGGAGCGAATTACGCGGCGCGCGGGCGAGGGACGCATTATTTTGAAGCAATAGCGCTCTGCTAATTCATCTCTGTCCCGCCAGAACGACCAGTTAATTGCGATTCTCCCAGACACAGCTTTAAGACATTGCTGGCGAGCTCAAAGGCTTGCGTTCCTCGATGTGCGGCGTTAACATGCTGCGCACAGTTACCGAAAACGGCTTTATCTTTAGACCTTCATTGCAACTCATTGGCCGGAGGTAAACGAAAATGAAAGACTTGATTGCTGCGGTTGTGGGTCTGGCTGCCGCTGTGGGTGCGATCTACTATTTCTATAAGTTTGTGACTTCCGTCGACCCGGCGGGCGGTCACACCGATGGATGGATTGCTTTGGGATTGGCTGCCGTGGCATTTGTGTGTGGGTTACTCTACTTCCTGGGTCACGTGAACAAGGAAGAGGAGATCCACATCACGCAGTAGCCACTTTTGATGCTCTGGAAATGCGTAACCCGCATTACAGGGGGATTTAAAAGTAGGCGCCGCACATGGTGTGGTGCCCTGCGGTTGAGACTGACCAAAATAAAACTTTGACGCCGTTTGTGCACAGATAGTGGATTCTGACGTGCGCAAGCGGCGCTTACTTTGTCACTTGCAGGAAAACTGTTAGGAGTGAAATATTCATGGTTCTGATGGTGTTGCTTCAAACGCCAACCACTTTCCACCAGCCGAGCTACTTCATACCGGTGTTTGTGGGAATGTTCATAGCCGGCGCTATCGCATGGCTGGTGGCCGCGGTGCTGGGCTTCGCTCGCGCCCGCGCGTTTGGTCCGTCGGCACGATGGTTCTCGTTAGCTGCGGTCTGTCTGCTCTTGTTTCATCTTCAGTTTCTTGCGGCAGCGTTTGGCGTGCTGACGAATGATAACGGGCTGGTGTTTAATATTCTGGCCTTCTTTAATTTTTTCATTCTGGTGGCGGCGGTCTGCTCGATTATGGGTTTCATCAGATTGACGAACCCGCGCTGAGCCCGACAAACTTCAGTTTGTCGCTTCTGACTGGAGGATTACAGGCGAACTCGACGACAGACTGAAGTTTGTCGGACATCGCCAGAGTTTCAATTGATGGCGAAAAAAGTTTTAGCAATGGCCGCGCTCGCAATTGCTGTGGGCGCGGCGGTTTTTTTGGTTCGCGAACGTGGCGAAGTGTTCAGCCTCTCCCGGTCGGGGCCCTTTGTTCGCACCCAGGGGACTCGATTCGTGATCCAGGGACGGCCATTTCGTTTCGTGGGCGCAAACGTCGCCGTGATGTATCGCGACGAAGATCGCGCCCAAATGCCGCAGACTCTTGCCCAGGCATCTCAGTCAGGGATTCGGGTTGTCCGTGTTTGGGCTTCGGGAGAAGGTGGCGCAAACGACGTCGGGCCGCTGTCAGATTTTGCTGACTGGCCGCGCACGCATCCGTTTCGATGGACGCCGGACCAGTGGAACGAGGAAGCGCTCGTTCATCTCGATAAAGTAATCGCCGAAGCAGGGCGCAACAAACTTCTCGTCCAGCTCTGCCTGGCAAACTGGTGGCGCGATACCGGTGGAGTAACGCAATACCTGCGCTGGGTCGGAATCAACGACGCTGCCGATGACAAGGAACCCTTCGGAATCAATCCCGAACGCGCGATGCTTTTTTACACGAATGACGAGACGCGACGGCTCTATCGCGAACATGTGCAGAAAATCGTTACCCGGCGCAATACCATTACGGGCGCGCTCTACCGCGACGATCCGACGATTTTTGGCTGGGAGTTAATCAACGAAGGTCAGGCCGTAACCTCGCGCTGGCACGAGAGACGCGCCTGGGTGGAAGAGATGAGCAACTACCTACGGACGCTCGATAGCAATCACCTCATCACGTCAGGAGTTTGGGGTTACCGCACCGCAGCGGAAAGGCGTGAGTGGCTTGCCGATCACAAATTACCAAACATTGATTATTGCGATGTTCATCATTATCCGAACCCCGATCGCGACGTCGCGATAGATTCTCCCGCGGCCTTGCATGACTTTGTTGATAACCGGATGGCCGCTGCGTATTCGTTGAAAAAGCCTCTCGTCTTTGGTGAGTTTGGAATGGGACCTGAAGGCTTTAACGGTTTTTCTCAGTCGGAATGGTACCGCGCATTTTTCGAGAGCAATATTCGCGCCGGCGCGGCGGGTGCGATGTTCTGGATCTGGACTCCGGACAAGGCGCGCGGTTACGGCGTAGCCTACACCGCCGACCGCGATCAGGGCTTGGTGGCGGAAATTCTTCGTGCTTCGCAGTTATTTGAGGCTTTGCGAGCAGCCGAGGTGCCGCAACGATTGACTGAGCCAGTACGACATTTGGTGCCTCGCCAGCATGCCTGGACTCGCGCTGAAGGCGACTCGGCAACTGTTCCGTTGATCACTGTGCGCGAAGATAAGTCGATCCTTTATCGTTTCTCACCGCGGATGGCCCAGCAGGCGCGCTTCGAAAAGGTCGGTGGTGGTCCAGGTTATATTTGGGGCTCCGGTGCGGGGTTTCTGGAGTACACAGTCCCAGAGCGCGAAGACCGGCGCCGCGTGAGTGAAATCGTGGTTCGCGCGCACCTTCAACCGGTGCTGCCAATCGATGCGAAACCATCCGACATCAAGACCCGCGTTACGCTTTTTGTGAATGGACGGGATTGCGGCTCGCGTCTGATCCCCGTGGAAGCTACCGGTCAACCGCTCATCCAGGAGTGGCGGATTGATTCACTCTCTGTTCGACTGCAGGCAATGCGTGGTTTGCCACTGGCAATTCGTTTCGCTGTCACTCCCGAGTCTGACTGGCTCTACGGGGTGAACATTTCCAACTGGCCCGAGGGGTATGAATCGCACGACTCGAAGCCGGTGGAAGTTGAAGTGCGGCGATAAGTCCTTGAAACTGCGGATAAAGCGTCTCTTGCATTTCCTGGTGAAAGTAGCGAGACGTTGAATTCTGGACTAAGCTAGCGATGTCGCACTATTGTGCCGACATGCCCACGGTGTTGCGCGCAGGACCCTACCGGTTCTTCTTCTATTCCGGCGATCGAGATGAACCGCAACACGTCCACGTGGAGCGAGACAGTAATCTGGCGAAGTTTTTGGCTTGCCCCGATTGTTTGCAAAAAAGCGGGGGCTTTAGCCGACACGAGCTAACCTTGATCAAGGGTTTGGTCGAAAAGAACAGGGACATGCTCGCGAGGAGTTGGAATGAGTACTTCAACCGCTGATGTCAGGGCTCAGCACGTTGCCATATCCGGCGACAATCTCACAGTCGACCTAAGTGACGGGCGTTCGATCTCGGTGCCTCTCGAGTGGTATCCGCGACTCCTCAGCGGCACATCTCAAGAGCGCAGTAACTGGAAGCTAATAGGAAATAGTGAAGGCATTCATTGGCCCGATCTGGATGAAGATATCAGCGTTGAGAACCTATTGCTGGGGGAACGCTCCGGCGAGAGTCAAGATTCGTTCGAGAAATGGCTAAACAAGAGGAAAGCCAACTCCTCACGAGCCTAACTAATCGTACGACGGGCCCTCATTGGTAAGCATTTCAATCAGGCCGGAAGACAACCCACGTTATGGCGGTTATTGCAAAACGGTTTTGTAGTATCAAGTCATCTGCTAGCTATTTACAAGGGAGTGGGGTGTTATTGTCGTAGGCCGAAGGTGTGCTTTGCTAATGTGAGCACTTGAGAAATTCGATGGCTGAAGACTTCTAGCGAGCGGCGGCAATCAGCGCGAGGTTTCGGCGACCACTGCTTGCGTCTTCTGGTCCAGCCAGTAGATCGAGGCGGAAGGCACCGGCCCTAGTGAAACCGTAAACGCCGGAGGCCCAGCCAGTTTGAGCGCGGAGACAATCGCTTCGTTGCTGAAATAGCGACGGCCTCGTGCGTTCACAATGAAGTCGCCTTCCCGCAATTGGGCTAACGCCTTCGGATCTGAAATAGAAACGAAAATCAGGTCAGGACGATTGATCTGTCCGGCGTAGTAGGCGGCAAGGCCCGGCGTTTCGCTGGCAACCGTCGCCCCCGGCTTTGCACGTTTCGCAACTTCGCTCACCACCTCGCGCACGCTCGAATCGTAAAACTCATCGTGTGGAAAGTAGAAACCTATTTTCGCTTCGCCCCCGCCGAGGACATTGGTGTAGAGACGAAAATGCGGGGCAACCGTGGCCAGGACGCTAAGTGATCCCACCACCACGATTAGAGCCAGCGCGGGACTCACGTAAACTTTTGGCCACTCCGCTCTCAGTAATTTTGAAAGTTGTTCACCGAGCCAACGTCCTACAGCCTGCACACCGATCGCAGAAGTGATCAGGATCGCCGGCAGGACGGTCGTAAAGTAACGAGTAAATTTTCCGCCGCCAATACTGAACGTCATCATCCAAAGGAACATCCACATCAGCAGAAAGTAGCGTCCATCCCCAATTTTGCGCCGGAAGAGCAGCGGCAGACCGGCCGCGAACCCCAATACCGTTAAGAAGGGAAGCTTGACCGCCAAAAACGCATGGTAGAAATACCACGGTATTCCCTTCAGCCAATCGGTGAGGCGATGCGAGTAAAGCTGGCCCATGAATTCATAACCGTCGTGACCGACCAATTTTTGCCCGGCGAACTGCCCCATCTGCCGCCAGGTGGCAGGTAAAAGGATTGTCGGATTCAGAATGACAAAAACCACACCCATCACGCCAAAAAACTTCAGCAGCCGCTTCTTCCCGAGTCGCCAGCGCGTCGCGGGAACACCCTGAAAAACAAAGTAATAACAGATCGCCACCGTCAGGAGTTGGGGAACGTACTTAGAAGCCATCATTGCGCCAAAGGCGGCGCCCGACAGCCAGTAATATTTTTCAGCCCGGTGAGTGGACTGGGTCTGTTCGGCAACACGTTGGCCATAAAGCCACAGAATATTTCCGAGTAGAAAGAAGAACAACAGAAAGGTGTCTTCTTTCGCGATGCGATTAAACCCGATAGCCATTGGATCAAAGGCCCACAGTGCGGCGGCGATTAATCCGACGCCGGCGCCGAATAATTCTGCCGCCAGCAGGTAAATGAGAATTGCCGTGAGCGCGCCAAAAACAGTGCCGGGAAATCGGAGAGCTGATTCGCGTGAGATGGGATTCTGTCCGCCGAGCGAAGGGATGCTGTTCCACTTGTCGACGAAGACCATGCTGGCCGTCAACAGTGCTTTCATGAGCAGTGGGTGCTCGCTGTTTGCCGAAGTCAGACCATGCGCGCGATAGTCGCCGACAGCTTGCAGTTTGTTGAGTTCATCCTCGCTTAGACCTTCGGCACTCAGACTAGACACTCGCAGCCCAAAGCCGAGCAATACAAACAACGTCAACGCGCCGATCAGCAGTCTGCGGTTAATGGTGACCAGGCCTCGCCTGGCGAAGAAGTCTGGTCTCAGACCGGCAGTGATGGTTGTTTCAGCCCGGGCCAATTGTCGTCCTCAACTCTGGTATTGGGGCCGGTTGCTGCCAGGAGTTTACACTCCTGAAAACCCGGGCCTTAACAAAAGGCGCAAGGTTAACGCTATTCAGACGATGGCGCAACAACGGGTACTATCCCGACGAAACGCTGTCGTTGCGATTCCACATCTCGTCTCCCGGCGTCAACTGAGATAACAAAAATGTGTTGGCTGGTGCGCCGTTAATGCGATGATAAGCGGAAGTCAGAATAACATGACGGGTAATGGGAGATAGAAGGGCAGCACCGAATAGGATCGATCCACGAAGTTTCACGAAATCAGAGCACGTCTGTTCGTGTTAGTAGGATTGTTTAGTGGATCTGTTTATTCCCAGGCACTCGATCGAGAAACCGTATGGCTACTTCCGGACATTCTGAGTTTACGGCAAACACGCAGCCCGCGCTCGCGAGGCGTCTCGGTCTTTTCGATGCCACCATGATCGTGATGGGCGGCATTATTGGCTCGGGAATTTTCATGAATCCCTCGGTAGTTGCGCGGCAGGTCAAGACGCCCTTCTTAATTCTCGGCGTTTGGGCGTTGGGCGGTCTCGTCGCGTTAATTGCCGCGTTCATCTGGGCCGAACTGGCTGCCTTGCGACCAGAGGTCGGCGGTCAATACGCTTATCTGCGCGACGCCTATCACCCCCTCGTTGCTTTTCTGTATGGTTGGGGTCTGCTCTTGGTCATACAAACCGGCGGCATGGCAGCGGTAGCTGTAACCTTCGCGCGATATTTCCTGGAGTTGACTCGTTTGCCGGTGTCGGACTCCCTGGTCGCGATGATTGCCCTCGGCGCGTTGACGTTCATTAACTGTCTCGGAGTGCGCACCGGTAGCACCGTGCAGAGCGTGCTGATGGTCCTGAAAATTCTGGCGATACTCGCGCTCATTGCTTGCGGTTTATTCCTGGTGGGTCCACTAACAGGAACTGCCTCTGCACCCATTCCGCTGGTAGATGAGCCGGGCGACTTCGACTTGATCACTGCCATTGGCGCTGCGATGGTTCCGGTCTTATTCGCTTTTGGTGGTTGGCAGACGGCCAGTTTCGTCGCGGGAGAGATCCGGAATGCGCAAAAGAACCTCCCGCGCGCTCTTATCATTGGAGTTAGTGGCGTCGTCGTACTCTACCTGGCGGTAAACTTTGTCTGCCTGCGTGTGCTGGGAGTTGCGGGCCTGGCCGCTACCACGACACCGGCGTCTGATGTAATGCGCTTTGCATTGGGCCAGACGGGTGCAAGGGCCATCGCGGCCGGTATCGCCATATCTACGCTGGGATTTCTGAGTCAGGGGATGCTTACTGCGCCGCGAGTTTACTTTGCGATGGCGAAAGACCAGTTGTTTTTCAAGAGCGTTGGACAACTTCATCCGAAAACGCATGTCCCCATACTTGCCATCGCGCTGCAGGGCGCGCTGGCGATGATCATCGCGCGCACCGGCAGTTACGATAAGATTCTGAATTATGTAGTGTCGGTTGATTTCATTTTCTTCGGCGCGACAGCCGTTTGCATTTTCGTCTTTCGCAGGAAAAAAAGGGCGGCGGCAACCCAGGATTCAGAAAGTGCTAACGCTTCCAAAGACCGGGCAGGAATCGCGAGGGTTCCTGGTCACCCGGTAACCACCCTCCTGTTCATCGCAATCTGCTGGTTGGTAGTAATCAATACTGTTTACAAATATCCGGAGAATACGTTGATAGGCCTGGGAATTCTGCTCGCTGGCATTCCTTTTTTCTTTTTCTGGCGCCGCCTAAGAAGAGAGTAAACAAGATGACCGGAAAACGCGGAGCAATGGCTTCTGAATACATGCACTGGGCCAAAACGAGTTCGCGCGCCCGGTTTAATCTGGCCACCAGCGGTCTCGCGAATTTGAAGTTGGACGAACTTCGGGTGTCCCTGGAGGATCTCGAAATTACGGGGGAAGGCGGTTATGGTTACGCACCGCTGATTGAGGCGCTGGCGTCTCGTTACCAGGTGGACCGTGAGTGTGTCGTAACAGCAGCAGGAACTTCATTTGCGAACCACCTGGCATTGGCAGCGCTGGTACAACCCGGCGATGGAATCCTGATAGAGCGTCCGGGATATGAACCATTGCTGGCCACGGCGCTTTTCCTCGGCGCTCAAGTGAAACGATTCCAACGCCGCTTCGAGAAGCAGTTTCAACTAACCGCCGCCGAGATAGAAGAGAACCTGAGTCCCGAAACCAGACTGATTGTGATCACGAACCTTCATAATCCGACCGGCGTGCTCATCGATCAGGAGACGTTGAAGGAAATCGGGGAGTTGGCCCGCAAAAAGAATTTTCGCGTCCTGATTGATGAAGTCTACCTGGAAATGCTTTTTCAGGAACCACCGCGAACGGCGTTTCATCTGGGTCCGGAATTTGTCGTCACGAGTAGTTTGACTAAGGCATTCGGACTTAGCGGACTGCGGTGCGGTTGGATCCTGGCAGAACCCGAACTCGCCAAATCCATGTGGCGCTTGAATGATCTCTTTGCCGCCACGCCGGTCCATGCCGGTGAACGGCTAAGCGTAGTTGCGCTTAACCAACTATCAGAAATTGCCACTCAATCCCGCCATCGCCTTGATGAGAACCGAACACTGCTGAACCAGTTTCTCAATGGGCGTGAAGACCTTGAGGCGGTGCGCCCGTCGCATGGCTCGATCATGTTTCCGCGTGTCAGAGAGGAAACGGCAGACAAGATGATCGGGTTACTTCGAGATAAATATGAGACGTCGGTAGTTCCCGGAAGGTTCTTCGAGCTGCCGGCCCACTTCCGGATCGGACTGGGTGGTGACAGAGAAACGCTTGTCGAGGGACTTGATCGACTTGGCAGGGCGCTCGACGAAATGGAGTAGGGATCGTGAAGTGAGCGACGCGACGCATCCCACTCAGGGACGCGTCTTCGCTGCAGGCGCTTTGGCTAAAAGTAAGTGATGCAAAGTCTCAGCCGCCTCGATTCCCGCAGCCTCAGGGGTAATCCTTATCGGGGTGCCGTTGGGCCACCCGCTCTTTTGCATCCTGCCGCTGCCGATGGTCTGAAAATAAACTTTGCCTTTAACGTGCTTCTTGCCTGTGCGGGGAGCGAAAGCAAAATACTCAACCTCAAGATCCGGCGAGTCCAGGAGAATCGTCCCGCTCTGATAGTTGTTCATATCAAACTTCAGTAAGACGACAAATGCGTCCCGTTCAGACTTTGCCCGGGCGCGTGCTTGCGCCTGTTTCAGATCGCCAATCGAGGTGCAGTCGACGTTAATGAAGTCGGTCAAACGCTTGAAGAAGCTGGCAGCGATTACGTCTTCATTCTGAAGATGTTTCGAGGTCAGCTGCCGCGCAAAGAGGAGTTTAACTTTTGGCAACTGCAAACCTGTCATCACCTTTGCAGTCTCAACCGGAGTTGAATTGTTGGGTTCGATCGCACCCGAAGAACTGTTGATCGCCGGCTTTGGCGTGCCCCGGCGTCCCGATTGTGCCGACGCGCCACTTTCCATCGCGGCTGTCAGCAGGGCAATGCCGGCGATAATGTAGCCGTACAGTTTGATGCTTCGACGTGAATTATGCAGGAGTAAACTAGGAAATACGCTCATTCGGGCCTCCGCATTAAAGCTGTTTTCCGCTGGTTGGGTTCGTTAGACGCCGGGCATCTTATACAAGGTTGCGTGGCGCGCCAATGCCCAGACAGTCTCTGCTTAACTTTTTTTGCGCGCGAGCCGGTTTTCTACTCCGGTTAACCCTCGCAGAACAATCAATGCGAGCAGCGTAACGCCAACCGCCAGCACAAATTGACGCAGGGCCACGCTGATGCCGACTGCCGCACAAAGAAGAATCGAAGCGGCGGTGGTGAGTCCCTGGACCTGCTCGCTCTGGTCGCGGCGGAAGATCGTTCCGGCGCCGAGAAAACTGATGCCGGTAATGATGGCTTCAACGATGCGAATCGGATCCGCTGTTACATCGAGCTTCGAGTCTCCGACAAATCGAAGGACCATCGCATCACCCAGGCCGACTAAAAGAGCCGCGGCGCCGGCGACGAGCATCTGTGTGCGAAAGCCCGCGGGCTTGTCGGCTAGTTCCCGCTCAAAGCCGATAATCCCACCGAGCAACATAGCCAGAGCTACTTCGCCGATGATCTCAAGCTGCATCAACCAATTCATGTCTATCCTTAACGTCGATTATCTGGGTTTTAAGTTGGTTTCAATTGCCGCCTTCAAGGTTTCGTATGAGGGTTCGCTTACCCGCTTCCCGTTAACAAAAAACACCGGGGCACTCGACACGCCGGCCTTCTGCCCGTCGAGCCGGTCGCGAAGGATCTTTTCCGCAAACTTTCCGCTGTCCATAGCCGCATCAAACTTGACACGATCCAAGCCCAGCGTGCTGGCGTATTGCTTGAGCCGATCGACTTGCAGCGCCGACTGATTCCGGTAAAGCAGCGCCACGTACTCCCAATATTTGCCTTGTTCGCGCGCGGCTTCCGCGGCCTCAGCAGCTTTCGCGGAATTCTCATACTGCGAGAGGGGGAAATCCCTGATGACGAATTTTACGCGACTGCCATACTCCGCAAATAACCTGTCGAGCACCGGATGTTGCCTGGCGCAGCTCGGACATTGAAAGTCGGTAAACTCGATCAGAGTCACCGAGGCGGTAGCGCTCCCCCGCGTCGGCTGATCGTCGACGGCCAGCTGATACGTCGGTTGCTGCGGCGGAGTCAGAAAGATCTGGATCTGTGCAGCGTTGCGGAGGCGTTCGGCAAAATCTGCTTGAGCGTTCCGTAGCGCCTGCTCCTTCAGATATTCAATAATCTGTGATTTCAGTTGGGCAAAGTCGCCGTTCATCCGTTCCTTATTGGCATTAAAAAACGCCAGAGCATCCGCATCAGAAACGGGTTTTACTTTTGCTGTTACTTCCGTCGCCAGCACCGAGGTTGTAGTAATCGCACGCTTTTTCGCTTCCTGCTCGAGCAGCGCGTCGTTGATCCTCAATTCGATCTCACGCTTGCGAAACCCGTAAGCGGAATCCTGCACACTGAAAATCAGCGGTTTTAAACTGTCTTCGATATCACCCGACGTTATGTTTTTGCCATTAACTGTGGCAAAAATGCGGGCCCGCGCGGCGGCGGTCAATCCCGGCGTCACAGCTTCATTTGAAATCCTGAGCACGGCGGCGGCGCGCAAACGGTCGGCCAAATTCTTAGCCGCGTCCCGCTGCCGTTGCTCAATGAGATAGCTAACGACTTCTGCCTTTACGCTGGCGAAGTCTCGACCAATACGTTCCTTATTCTGATCGTAAAAGGCCTGGGCTTCTGCATCCGTGGGTTTAACTACTTTCGCAACAACTTCGGCCTCGAGCAGCCTGGTAGTAGTCGTTCCGCGCTTCCGGGCTTCGGTCTCCAACAACAAAGAATTTATTTGCAAATCCAATTCGCGCTTTCGAGCCTCAATTACCTCTTGCTGAAGTTCACGGATGCGTTGTTGGGCGGCTTCGCTAACGTCCAGCTTTGAAATTCGTATTCCGTTAACCGTAGCAAGCACTTCGGGGAGGGGTTTGTCTTCGCAACCACAGTCAACAATCTGAGAAGTGGCCACCGGTGCTCTGGGAGTTGGGCTGGGGGAAGGCTGAGGGCGATTGACCTGGGCATGCGCGCCGGTGGCGACTACAAAACCGCATGCGATAAACAGACTGAAAAACATTTTCATTAAACTTTGGTCTCCGTTGGAAATGAAATTTTAGGCGAGCAGTCTCACCGCTTCCCGGGCGAAGTAAGTAATTATGATGTCTGCCCCGGCGCGTTTGATGCTCATCAATGTTTCCATCATCACGCGCTCTTCATCGATCCAGCCTTGTTGGGCAGCCGCCTTGATCATCGCGTATTCACCCGAAACATGATAAGCAGCCAGAGGTACGTCAAATTGATCGCGAAGCATTCGCAACACGTCGAGATTTACCGTAGCCGGCTTGACCATCAACACGTCAGCGCCTTCGGCATAGTCGAGCTCCGCTTCGCGCATCGCTTCACGAGCGTTTGCGGCATCCATCTGATACGCGCGCCGATCGCCAAAGGCCGGCGCGCTATCGGCAGCCTCGCGAAACGGTCCGTAAAGGGCCGAGGCAAACTTAACCGCGTAAGCCAGGATCGGAATGTGTTCAAAGCCTGCCTCGTCCAAAGCGTCGCGAATCGCCAGGACCTGTCCATCCATCATTGCGGAGGGCGCGATTACATCCGAGCCGGCTTCGGCCTGGCTGACTGCTATTCGTGCCAACAATTCCAGTGAAGGATCGTTTAGCACTTCATCCTCCCGCACCACGCCGCAGTGTCCGTGCGAGGTGTACTCGCAAAGACAGGTGTCGGTCATGATCACGAGATCTGGCGCTGTCGCACGGATTGAACGCACCGCTTGCTGCACAATTCCATTTTCATGGTAAGCCCCTGAACCAAACTCATCCTTCGCTTCGGGCAATCCGAAAAGCATTATTCCCTTCACGCCCACGTCGTACGCACGTGAAGCCTCGTCCGCGATTTCATCGACGGAGAGATTGTGCACCCCCGGCATCGACGCAACCTCGCGCCGAATATTCGTCCCGGCGCAGGCGAAGAGCGGCAGGACAAAGTCCTCAGGAGCCAGGCGCGTTTCTCGAATGAGCGCGCGCAAGTTGGCGGTTCTGCGCAGACGGCGGGGACGATGGAGAAGATCTGGCATTCGTATCCTTTAGTTAAGTTGTCTGGGAGCCTGAGGAGGGCATGATACCTGTCGGAGAATTAGGTAGGCAAACCGGCCTCAGTAATTGGCGTCACGCCGTCTGATTTAATGGCCAACCTCCTGCCGGACGGCGGGCGCCCCGCCCGCTTTCGTACAGTACTCTTTTTCGCAAGCTGTTCGTTGATCCTGAGTGGGTTGAGTGGATGCATGCTGCGGGCGAGGGTACCCGAGCTGCCAGTAAGAGGATGATAGATTTAGTTCGGGGCTGGAGCTCGCGTCAACCTGAGGAACACATCCTCGAGAGTTGCCCGATGCGGCGAAAGCTCCATGACGCGTAAGCCGTTCGTTACCAGTTGAGCGTTTATGCGAGGTATGCACTCGCTATGCATCTTGACGTAAAGCGACTCGGAGCCGTTGCGACTGACCGTGATACGCGGGTCGGACGCCAACATCCGGAAGGCCACATCGGGTTGATCGACGGTTACTTTGACCAACATTTCTTCTGCGAGCAGGTGTCCAATAGGCCCCTGATAAAGCAGACGTCCCTGGTCGATGATCGCCACCGCGTTACACACGCGTTCGACCTCATCAAGCATATGACTGCATAACAGAATCGTGAGTTTTAGTTCGTCTCGCAAACGCCGCAAGAGCATTCGGACTTCACGGATGCCTTGCGGATCAAGTCCGTCTGTCGGTTCATCCAGGATCACGAATTGAGGATCGGGCAGGAGTGCCTGCGCTATGCCGAGTCGTTGCCGCATTCCGTGAGAATAAGTGCGCACCGGATCACGAGCGCGATGAGCCAAATCGACCAGCGTCAGGACCTCTTCGATTCGTTTTCGAGTAACGCCTCCAGACATCGCAGACAGGATGCGAAGGTTCTCCAAACCCGAAAAATTTTCATAGAATGCCGGCGCTTCGACTATGGCGCCCACTTGGGCCAACACTTTCAGCGGATGTTTCGCAATATCTTGTCCAAAGAGGAGAGCCCGCCCGCGAGTGGGGCGAATAAGTCCCAGGGCCATGCGGATCAAAGTCGATTTTCCTGCGCCATTCTGACCGAGGAACCCGAAGATATCGCCTTGCTCTACAGACAGCGAAATGTGATCCACGGCCAGCCGTTTACCATACTTCTTAGTTAAACCCTCGGTCTGCAAAATCAATTCGCTCATGAGATGTAACGCAAACTGTTCGTTTGCCCAGGGAACGGTCAGAATGTGATTTCGACCAGCAAGGGCCAGTGGTCCATGCGGCCGATGGCGGCGCCGCGCAACACTTCCGCACGCGTTGCTAAGGCTCCCAACGGACCGAAAACGTAATCGATGCGACGAGCGTTCACAGCCGTTGCGCCCGCGTCGCGTCCCAGGTCGCTAAAGTGCTTTAGGAGACTTGTGTACGATTCACTATCGTGCTTTGCACTGTCAGTGAATAAGCCCGCCTGCTTTTGGGTGCTAACTTCGAAATTGAGATCAGCCGCGATAAGCATTGTTTTCCCAGAGGTCTTCTGGCGCTTCCAGTCAATCAGGTCACTAACAAAAGTGCGCCGGCGCGAGGCTTTGGAGGCATCAGCATGCGCACTGATGAAAACAATCTCCGGCAGTTCTCGGGTCCAAAGAAATGTAGCCGCAGCCGCAAACTTGTCTCCTGCCGGCACACTCGCAAATTGCGGGAGAAAGTTCTTCCCAGGTCGCACCCTCACCAGAACTGCCGTCACACGATCCGAGCTTCCATTAGAGCCGGCGAAGCCGTGATAGCGGTCCTGCAAAAGTCCTAAGAGCCGGTTTAGCTGATCTGGGCCGGTCAGCTCTTGAATTGCCACTGCATCAGGATCGTGTCTCAGTATTAACTCGGCAACGGCCGGGAAATCCTCACTGTGCGCGCGCGTATCAGACTCGAGGTTTCCATGTCCGATGTTCCAGGTCATCAGCCGAAGACGCCGGTCCGCCTCATGTTGTTTACCCGATCCATCCAATCCACTCCGGTCGCGCGCGGGTCTGAGAAAGAAAGCGCCCACGAGCATTGAGACAAACAAGAGGCCCACAACGGTCTTCCACCACATTCAGTTGGTTACGTCCTTTCTTTCGAAGATCACAATCGATAGAAGCAACAAACCAAAAATGTAGGCGCCGCAGGTCGCCGCCTGATAATTGAAGCTGGCCCAGGGAATTTGCGGCTTAAGGACATCGCGCCAGAAGTCCATGTTTGTGGTAAAGAAATAAGGACTGAGGTTGACGAAGAATTCGATTCGGCCAACGATGTAAAGTGTCAGATAAACTGCCAACGTGGCAGCGACGGCAGTTACCGGATTCTCGAAGAGAACTGAAAAGAGGTTAGCCACCGCCGCGATCACCAGCAGGGCCCAGGTGCCGGAAAAACTGGCATAAAAGAAACGCCAGACAGCTTCTTTGCGAAGAATCGTGCCCGGCTCGTCCACGAGATTTAGCGGGCCGGGATATAACTCAAGATTGCCCCAGCCCACGAACAGCAATCCGATCATCAGGTTGAGCCCAATGAAGAAGGCCATCAGCAGGTAGGCATGGATGGCTACTACCAGAAACTTTGAGACAACGATAACCACGCGCGAAACCGGACGAATGCACATCATCCGCAACGTGCCCGTCCGCCGCTCACCTGCAATCTGACTTCCAGCATTCATCGCTACGAAGATCGGTATCACCAGGCTAAACGCGAAAATTAGGGAATAGAGCGTGAACGTCAAACCGTTGAAATAGCTTTTCGATTCATAGGTGTATTTGAATTGCTCGCCGGCCAGACCGCTCGTTTTTTCCTGAGCGTAGGAATAGAAGCCCCAAAGCATCAACAGGACAAATGCAGAGAGCGCGACAAACGAGAGGTAAAATCCCTTCGAGCGGATTAGTTTGAGAAATTCAATTCTTAGTTGGGTGATCATTTGCGGCAAAAGATGCGCGACTTGATTTGTTCGTGCTGAGCGTAGCTAAGAGGCGAGATACTTACAGGCGAGCAAGCCACAGGAGTGGGCTGTGGATGCAACGGTGGGACAGACGTTTCTGTCTGTCCTGCGGGATAGTTTCCTCGGCGTGTCAAACTGAAGAGATTTTCCATTTCTCATTTTCCATTTGTCATTTTTCATTGAAGACCAGGCCGTGTTGGCGTTTCTTGACATGTTTATTAGCGCTCGCATCGAATTAGCCAATACGAGTAACCGCTTCCGCCGAATGCGATGACAAATGAAAAATGAAAAATGGAAAATGTTTTGGCTTTACTGTTCCAGTAGATGAAAAGCCGAGGGTTCGCGGACAGGCAGGAATGCCTGGCCTACCAGCGATGATAGGCAGGATGTCCGGGCTTAACCGCGACAAAGGTCCCATGACATGTGGCGCACACCTTGTCGTGAGCAATCAGCTCACCTTCGACGATTGCCCGATCGCCGCTGGACTCAATGACGCGCGCGACCAGACGGAGCGGTTTATCCGTTGGCGTTGGCCGCAGAAGTTTGATTGTGTAGTCTGCTGTGACGGTGCAGGGCGGAGCAGCCAGACCGCCGGATTTCATCAGATGCCAGGCCGCGGACCAATTGCAGTGACAGTCCAGCAATGTACCGATGATGCCTCCGCTCAAAACTCCCGGAAACGCTTCCTGGTAAGTCTCGGGTTCAAAATCCGCCACCACTTCTTCGCCGCTGGGAAAGCTGCGAACGTGCAAACCTTTCTCGTTTGCCGGTCCACAACCGAAACACGCGAGATTGGGCGCGTAAGTTTCCTGGATGCTTTTTTCAGACATGTTGACCTGAATCCATTGGTTTAGAGTACAAGCTTCAAATTGCTTTTCAAGACGATCGAAAGATTGAGCTTCAACCACCCGCTTTCGATTCACGTTGCTCAAGGCGCGACGAGACTATAATCTGGACAGGAACGGTTTCCAACTTAGAACATTTCGGAGGAACCAGGTGAAAAAACTTAACGCGGCTATTGTACTTGCGCTTTTTCTGTCAACGATATTTGTGCTGTCTGCCATGAGAACTGACGCAGCCCCGCAGCACGGCTTCAGCGTGAAGCAGTATGAAACCTTCCACGACGTACTACATCCTTTGGAACACGAAGCGTTACCAAAGGGAGATTTCAAGCGCATCAGAACAAAAGCGGGGCTGTTATATTCGCGCGGAAGGGCTATCGTCCGGCTGGGAGTGCCTGCTGGTACGAGCCAGGAGCAGAGAGCTGAATTTGAGAAGGGACTCAAAACATTTAGTCAGGCCCTGACAAAATTTCGCTCAGACGCCAGACGAGGAACAAACGATCAACTGAAAACTTCCTACAGCGTGGTGCATGATTCTTTTGAGATGCTGGCCGGCATGCTGCCGAGGAGCTAGTGGCAGGGGCGTCCCGCCCCTAAATCACGCGCAAGACGCGCGTGCCACATCAAGACATCATGGTTGAGATTGAAACCAGGAACCTGACGAAGAAATTTGGCCGGCTGGTAGCGGTCAACGACCTCAGTCTGCAGATTTCAAAAGGAACCATCTTTGGGTTCCTCGGTCCCAACGGTTCCGGCAAATCAACTACCGTCAGGATGCTCACTGGCTTGCTCGCGCCGACCATGGGCGATGCGTTAATAACGGGCACGTCGATTCTCAAATCGCCTTTGGAGGTGAAAAAGAGAATCGGAGTGTTGCCCGAAGAGTTGGCACTCTTCAATGCACTCACGATCTGGGAACACCTCATGCTGAGCGGTCCAGTTTATGGACTGAGCCGGAAGGAAACAGAAAGGCGCGCGATTGAACTGTTGAGCTATCTTGACCTCGCATCCAGCCGGAATACTTACGTCGAACAAGCGTCGTTTGGGATGCGGAAGAAATGCTCGCTGGCAATGGCCTTGCTCCACAACCCTTCAGTCTTATTTCTGGATGAGCCTTTCGAAGGTATCGATCCGGTTGCCTCACGAAACATCAAGGACCTCTTGTTGCTGATGGCGAGCAAAGGCGTCACCATTTTTCTGACGTCACATATTCTGGAAGTAGTCGAGCGATTGGTCACCGATTTTGCGATTATTGTTTCCGGAGAGATCGTGTGCCGTCAGACAGTGGCCGACACGCTTCGCTCGGGTGAGACAATCGAGGACCTTTTCTTCAAACACGTCGTAAGAGGAGACGTCGGGGACCTCGAGTGGATCGGGTAACACTAATAATCACTTATGAATGGCGCGCCTATTGGCGCAGATTTTCGCGCGCCGGATTCCGAAGCAATCAGGGAATAATTCTCCTCCTTTCCCTGTTGATTGCGTTCAAATATGTTCAGGTGTTACGCGTTGCAGCAGTAAACGTCGCGAATGGCAACGCGACACTACTACTTCAACTTCTCGCGGCAATCTTTCTTGTGTGGCTTTTTCCAATTGCCGCCAACCCTCGCGACACGATAGCTTCGCGCAAGTGGCTGCATCTGCCACTTTCACTCCGAGAACGATTCATCGTTCGCGCCATCTCACTGCTTATTCCACCATCCGCCTGGCTGGTAATTGCCGGCTCGCTTGCAATTCTTTACCCCTTGTCCCAGGCGCGAAATCCCATCGCCGGAGTAGTCGCCGGTTTGCTGTTTATCGTCACAGCCTGGTTAACGGGACTCGGCATTGCTGGTTTGCTGAACAGCGCTTCGTGGCGAAAGCTGCTTTGGGTTGCCGCGACTGCGACTCTGCTTGCCGGCGGGGTTTACGCGATTAACGGCGGCCCAGCTGGGAATTTACTATGGTCTGAATTTTTGCCAATGAGACTTGTGGTTGATGCTGCGACCGGAGACCGGGACGGCGGGCCCATAAAAACTATAACCCTCCTGGCAATGCTTACTACCGGCGCCGGAAGCGCGGCGATCTGGTCTTTCAAGAATAGTTTGGTATCAGTTTCGCAACCGGCGGGCCGAAAGATCTTTCTTTCCTCGCTCGTCTTGCCTGGTCGCCTCGGCGGTCTGATCGTCAAAGATTTCAGATATTTTCGCAGACTGCTGGATACCTATCTGGGTCTCGCCGCCGCGATGCTTGCCTGTATCTATCTGGTTGTCGCAAATGAACCCTCGGTGGGCGTCTTCTGGTCCTTCATTGTCATCGTCTTCCTCGGCAACGCAGCGGTTCCATTTAACAGCTTCGGCCTCGATAACCGCGCCGGCCTGGATCGTTATGCGCTTCTCCCTTTGAACGGCATCTCCATTCTGCTTGCCAAAAACCTTGCTTACCTGATGATAGTTGGCGTGCAAGTGTTGCCGATATTAATACTAGCGGGATGGCGACTCGGCATTATGGCGAGTGTTCTTGGTGGGCTCGAAGCCGCGGCGCTGACTTTTGCCTATCTAGCCTGGGGCAACTGGATGTCAGTCAACCATCCGTTGAAAATGCAGTTTTTCCGTTTTGCGAATTCGGGGGCGGCACTGGTGGATTCGATGGGCGGAATATTCTTCGGCAGCTTGCCGGGCATCCTGATGATCTATTTACTGCAATCGTCGGATGCGAGCAGGGGCGGAGGAGTCACACTGATACTGCTGGTGACTGGCACGTTGTACTTAGCTTCACTCAAGCGATTTGGAAATCGCTTCGAGCAGAAACGAGAGCCCGTCGCCGAAGCACTGTCATGAGATGTTGAGCCAGAACGCACGGGAGAAAACCCACTACGTCAGTCCGCGTATGCGGACCAATGAAACTAGCCCACCGATTCATCGGTGGGTTGTCGAGGTCAATTACTTATCGAAGTCCGTGAAACGGACGACTGATGACTCCTGTTTCTCAGCCGTCCGCTCCACGGACTCTCTATATTCGTCATCTTTTGTCCCAGCAGTAAACTGCTGGGCTACTATCGTACGTCCGCTTTGCGGACTGATCGCGCCCCACCGTACCTGAGTGGGAGACTCCTGAGGTTTTTCGTCAGATCAGTTCTTCGCTGGCGCTTTGATCAGCACCGTCTTCCCGTCGATCGACAGCAGCATCTCGCCCGACAGCGCCAAAATCCCCTGCCGGCCTTCCTTCACCAGTCGATCGACTAGTTTGTAAAACTCAGGAGTGCCGAATTCCAGCGTCTGATCTGGCGTCAGGGTCTTTTCCTTATCCAGCACACTCGAATCAACCCAACGATTGTTGCGGCGGAAGAAAGTGCGATCGGTGATCTGCTGCACGTTGGTAATTTCCACGCGCTCCATATTCTGCGTGAAGTAAAAGTTGGACCGGTTGGCGCTGGATTGCGTCCGCTGCGTGCTCACATTCATTCCCTGCGTGACGCCGCCCATGCCGGTGCGGGTGTTCTGCACATTTTGAATTAAAGAGTTGCGAGTTTGTTCGTTGAGAGCCTCGCGCTGCGAGAGATCAGTACCATCGAGAGCGAGAAACGAAGTGTACTCGGTCAACACACCGTATTCGGTTGAAAGTCTGACGATCTCGTCAACCAGTTCTTTCAACTTCGGATCAACCGGGGCGCTCGCGTCGCCGCCGCCGAATGGACCACCAGCCATCACTGTAGGCACGCGCCCTCCGCCGCGATTCGTTGCCCGCGCAACGGTGGCGTTATCGGCGCCGGCTTCTCGAATCACTTCAATCAGCCGCGCAATTTTCCGGCTGGCCCAGAGACGCGGGACAAAAGCATTTCGCGTCGTCGCTTTGTCCAGATCAAACTTGAGGTCAAACGTGCGTGGTGCTCCAAGATAGTTTCCGCTGATCCGGAAATGCAGCGGATCGTTATCCTGGTATTGGCCCAGCAAAACTATTTGATCGCCTTCGAAGACATCGCTGAGTTCCGAGGGCAGTAGTTCGCGAACCGCCCGCGTGGTTGGCGCGCCCTTCGCATCAATTGTGGCGAGCTGAGGATCCGCCAGCACCGGACCCGCAAGCCGGCGAAATACCTGCGAAACTTTTGTTTCCACATCTTCATCGGGAAAGACGAAGGTGGCAGTTGCGCGCGTGGCGTTGGCAACCGACGTCAGCAGCGGCGCATTGACGTCGAAGCCGACGCCGAAACTAAAGATGCGGCGTTTGTGCACGTTGGCAGCAACCACAGCGCTGCGGATAGCCGATTCGCGAGTTTGACCAGCAGTGGGCACTCCGTCCGTCAAAAAGATTGTTAGCGGCAACATCTTGGGCGTAGGAGTCTGGTTCATCGCTTCGACGAGAGCATCGTGAATGTTTGTACCGCCGTCCGCTTGGAGCCCCTTGATATACGAGCGCGCCTGAACAATTGTCTGCTTGTCCTTGATGACCGGACGCTCGGCGAATCGAGCGAGGGTGTCGGAGTAGTCAATGATGTTGAAGGCCTCACCTTCGTCCAGTCCGTCAACAACCTGAAGCGCGGCGGCGCGCGCTTGCTTAATCTTTTCACCCTGCATGCTGCCGGAACGATCGATAACCAGAGTCACTTCGCGCTTGATTGCAGGTCCTTCGGCCCGCGCTCCCGCCGGTACTCCGGCAAGCAACAGGAAGTAGCCGCCGCCGATGCGCGCATCCGGATAGGCAAGTAGAGATGCTGTGAGTCCGGCGCCTTCAACGAGATATGAAAGACGGAAAGGGCCGGGCTCGAGTTTCTTGTCGCCGGCAACTCGCACTGCGGCTTGTTCAACCGCCGGGCGTTCGACAACCACCTGATGACTGGGTGAGTACACTGCGGAAACAGGTGTTTTGGCTTGAATACGAACGGAAATCTTCCAGGGCGTGGCGGTGGCTTCAAACGATTCGCTTCGTGGGAGCACGTAGTCCACCCGATTTCCGTCCGCGCGCAGGATATGTTCATAGACGAGCCGGACGCGCTGGGTGCCGCGCGCCGGAACGGGAAACACGCTGGAACGGACCAGGTTGTAGCCGGCGAATTCGAGCAGCGCCGGATCTTTCAGTTTGCTGACTATGGAGCGGTAGATCGCCTGGGCTTCCCCTTTGGGAAGGAGCTTCGCCGTAGGCTCTTTGGACGAACCGGAAAAAGTAAACCCGCGCAATACCGCGCCATCCGGTACTGGAATCATCATCTCAGCTTCCTGCTGACGGCCGCTGGGGTTGGTTATTCCAACATCGAGGGTTGTCGTTGCCACTTGTTGCAAGATGCGGACGTCGGCAACTACTTCGCTCACCTGAACCAGATCAGCGGGAGCACGCAATGCATAAGCTCTCGACTGAGGAATGATCAGGTTTGAAGCGGTAGAGTGGAAACCGCCTAAGGCAGTCATTGGCGTTTGCTGACCGCCGGTTATCTGCTGGGTTAGCCCACTCGGAGCCAGCATGGCGCAAACGATCATCACAATACTCAGAAAGCCAGTTGCGGCGGGAATGATTCTTCGCATAGTCACCTCGAAAGAGAATTCAAATTTGATAGACCCTGGGATCGGAAGGCAGGCGTACAACTGGGGATCACACCCGCGAAATCGGCGAAGCTTTATGCTTGCTTCTCATGAACGGGAATGACTGCCGCATCTTGCGCGTTGCGTTTGAGATGGACTTGAGATCGGCGATGGTTGCCTTGCGGAACCGCGAAGTGGATGAGCCGTGTGAGAAACTCAGGCTTCAGCGCCAAAGGCGCGAAATGTAATAGCCTGGGCCAACGGCCCAGGGTGGGAGTCGGTTTAGGTCATTAGCGCTGAAAGCGCGAAATAACCTACCGCCGACATGAATCATTGGAGTTTCCGATTTCGCGCCTTCAGCGCTTGAAAGAAGCGCGCAATCCTGCCACCCAGGGCGTTGCCCTGGGCTATTGCATTTCGCGCCCTTGGCGCTGAGAACCGGTGCCTTACGACACTCAGTTGTTTTGCAGCAATCTGCGCCTCAATGATGGTACGATTCGCTTGGCGGAAGTCCACTGGTTTTGAGGATCAAACGCTATCTCGATTAAATCTATGTCCAGAAGCATCAAAATAGCGTCCAATTTGCTGTCTGCATTCAGAGCGACGATGCTGATCTACTCACTCCCCGCATGATCTACCGCGTGCTCCCTGATGCGAGCGCAGCCAAATCAAACCACGTTCGCGTGGTGGATAATGAAGGCGAAGATTACCTGTACCCAGCCGAGTACTTCATGTTTCTCGATCTGCCGCAAGAAATCGAACGTGCTCTGTCAGCGACAGCATAGTCGAACTTACTTCTCGTCGAATTTCCGCCCTGCATTCAAGTTATCGAAATTCAGGATCGTGTTGAATACCAGGAAGTAGCTGCCCTTCGTTTGTCCACGCCACATCGGATTAGTTGAAAAGAGCACGACGTGGCCGCGGCCTGAGGGCACGTCGATCACGGCGGCGTGCTGCGCGATCTCGTCGCCGCCATCCAGCAGTCCCGAGACGAAAAGCTCCTTGCTGTCGGCATAACGAAGCACGACGCGCGGCCGCTGGGACGGCGGAATCAAGCCCATGGCGTTGCGGCGTTGCTCCTCAGTCAAAGGCAGCGCTTCCCAAACTTCGGCCTTCGGCATTTCAGGCGCTTCAACCGGTGGACGACCCTGAACCGTATCCGGATCGTCCGGCGTCCCGCGGCCCGTAACTCTTTGCTCTCGCGGTCCGCGCCGGCTGCGCCCGTCGGCAAAATTGCTGAGATTAAAAATAGGACCATTGGCGCAGTACATGGCTAGCGAGTCGCCATATCCATATGCAATGGGACTGGCGCTATCCACTGTCTTCATTCGCAGGATGTCTCCGACAGCTTTCAGCCGTTGCGCCCGGGCGATTGAAACTCCGGGTGCAAAGTTGAAGTCAACCGCAAAGTTGGCAGTGTCCATCACCGTGAGAAATACGCCGCCGCTTTGGACAAACTTCTGGAGGTTTTCGATTCCCGACCAGCCGAGTCCGGGCCTCATGTCGTCAGTGGAATCGATCTTGCCAAGGTTTGGTGTTAGCGGCGTGGTCTTCCACGGCAAAGGATTCCCAAACATCGGCATCCCGGTTACAAACGCGCGCGGATCGCGTCCGACTGGCGCAAATAAGATCACGTCATACTTCGATTTTAGATCCGGATCTTTAGCGACGTCCTGCGTGCTGATGTAGCTGAAAGGGACCTGCAACTGATCGAGACCAATCCGCCACCAACCTTCATCCTGGGTGGAAAGCCACGTATGCATCAACGCGATGCGTGCCGGTCTGACTGCATGGGTCTTAACTTCAGGCGCGGCGTTCACGGCATAAACAGAAATCCCGAGGTCAGCCGCAACTCGTTGCAATTCACTGGCGGTAGCTTTGCGGATAATGAACGACCCACGGTTGAACTTCCGGCCCGCCGCTTCAAATGCTTCTTCCGCGGCTTCGATGCTCAGGTCTTTCAGACGGTAACGCAGTGTGACGAGGTTATTGTCGGCGTTATGGTTGATTAAGTAGACTGAGCCCGCGCCATTAATCGCGCCCGGCGCACGAACCTCACCGGTAGCGCGCTGCATCGGAACGTCCAGAACCGTCGCACTTGTTACCCGGACCACTTCAACATTCGCCAGCTCACCCATGGTCCAGGCAGTGTCGTCGTAGATTTCGGTTTGCGGATCGTTGGGCGCCCAATATTGATAGTCAAGCAAGGCATCGGCAATGCGACTGTAAGGTTGGTCCATGCGAACGATGTAGCTTCCCGCCGGAAAAGTCCGCGTCGTCACTGGTGCTGGTGACGCGGATGCGACCGCCACCCCGGCTGGGCCGCCGGGCCGTGGGCCCCTGTCCGATTGTTCGGCGCCGGGTTGAGGAGATGGAGTGGGTGTCACTGTCGGTGTTACGGCCGGTCCTGCGTTCCCGTTCTTTTTCACTTTTACCGGAACTGAAAAGGCGGCAGTGGCGCGGCTGATTTCTACACCCTGGGCCTGCAATGTTCTGAGCAGTTCCGCCTGATTACCAGAGCGCGGATCCTCGGCGGAAAACACATAAGCCGCAGGTCCTTCATTTTTCGGTTTCAAAACTGAGCGCTTGCTTTTCAGGTAGAAGTTCTTAAGAAAGAGCCTGGTGTTGTTGCTGAAGTAGTTGAGCGTTACTAATAAAGCAGTCTGCTGATAGTTGTTGTTATTACGTTGTGACCATTTCGCTCTGGGCAATGGCGGATTCTGACGATACCAGGTGCGACTGTAGTCGTCCGCCGAAAGCGTGCGCTCGACCGTATCCGCGCCCGCGTTGCCAAAGGTTTCATAGAGGCGACTGATCCCGTTGTGAGTAGCAGCGATGAACATCAGATATCCCGGCGACCACGTGTCAAAGTTTCCATGCGCAAAGACGCCCGGCATGCCAAACTTCGTCATCTCTGAAACATTGTTCCAGCCGATCATCTGCCATTCGTCAGTCAAAATCGGATCAACCCACGCGTTATAAGGACCATCGCCCACAGTGTTGTCGTAAAGATAGGGGACTGACTCGTGCAGATCATGAAGCACCTGTGGCTTCCAGGATAGATACGTGTTCAGGACGTTTCGCGTCAGCTTTAGTGAAAGCCCGATAGCGTCGCGATTGTTGTCGTGCGCAACATAGCGTCCCCAGTAAATTAGCGGCGGCCAACTGGCTTTGGGATTGGCCAGATGCCAGTTGTAAACGTCGACGGCGCGATCGCGCCCGTCTGTTTCGACGACTGGCGTGATCAAGGTAACCATGTTGTCGCGAATTGATTTGACGTAGGCGCTTTCGTCGACAGCAAGTCTATAGACGAGCTCCATCAGCGCGGTCGGTGAACCGGTTTCGTTCGAATGGAGCGCGCCGGTAATGTAGTAAACCGGAAACGAAGCGGCCACGAGACGATCAGCCTCGTCTTCATTCATGTTGATCGTCCGAGGATCGGCAAGCTTTGAAAGACGAGCGCGGTTTTCATCCAGGCGCGACAGGAGATTTTCTGAAGCAACGGCGACAGCAATCATCTCGCGGCCTTCTTCGGACGTGCCGATCGAAAAGACTTTCACGCGCGGGCTGGCCTTTTCGAGCATGCGCATGTACCGGTGGACTTCTTCCACGTAAGGCAGCCTGCCCGGGGCACCCGCAACGTCTCCCAAAACAGATTTTGGCGTTGGCACTGAGGGGGAAGCCGGCAGGTAATCGGTTAAAGGTGAATTGAAGAAAGGCTCGGTGGTGTATTCGCGTATCTTTTTCGTGTATGCCTCGTCGGTAGGTTGGTTGGGATCGCGGCCGGGCTTGACTTGAGCAGCGGCAGCGGCGCACATGCATGCGAACACGAAGCACACAACGAGACAGCGAAAGAGTAAACGAGTCATCCGGGTTTTCCCTCGATTCAACGAAGTAGTTTTGTAATTATTCATTTCAAGCGGAGCAGAGACTTTTAAGCTATTACTTGCTGGCAAGTCAACTTTTGAGCACCTCGGGTACTGGGTGCAGTTTGGTTTGATTCTTTGCGGCTCTTTGCGAGACCTTCGCGGCCTTTGCGGTAAAACTCAAGTCAGGACCGCCGAGTTCGCTAAGTTCATACGCAAAGTTACGCAAAGGAATTCTCATTTTAAAAAAATCACCGGTACCGGACCGCGCTCAGCATAGTTTAGAATAAGGACTCTATTTTCCATTTAGCGCTGAGTGTTGTAACAAAATGTCAGAACGAGAAGTAAAGATCACACCCAGCGCGCAATCTCCCGAAGAACCTTCGCTGGTTCAGATCGAACCACTCAGCAAATCAGCCGGAGGCATTCCTTCGATCGTGGCGACGGCCAAAACTGTTTGGGCGGAAATGGGCGTAGTGCGCGGCGTTCGCACTTTGTTGAAGCTCAATCAAAAAGAGGGATTTGATTGTCCCGGATGCGCCTGGCCCGAGCCTGACGCGGAACGTTCACACGCGGAATTTTGCGAAAATGGTGCGAAACACGTTGCTGACGAGGCTACCACCAAACGGCTCACCCCGGAATTTTTCCGCGAATGGAGTGTCGCCGATCTTTCGTTGCAATCGGATCATTGGCTGGGCAAACAAGGCCGGTTAACTCATCCGATGATCCTGCGCAGGGGCGCGACGCACTACGAAGCGATTAGCTGGGAAGAAGCGTTTGCCTTAATTGCCCGTGAGTTAAACTCGCTGGACCATCCCGACGAAGCAATTTTTTACACTTCGGGCCGCACCAGCAACGAGGCGGCATTCCTTTATCAACTCTTCGTCAGGCAATTCGGAACCAACAATCTTCCGGACTGTTCCAACATGTGCCACGAGTCCAGCGGTTCAGCCTTGGGAGAAACCATCGGCGCCGGCAAAGGCACGGTTACGCTTGAAGACTTCAACCTCGCCACCGCAATTTTCGTCATCGGACAAAATCCCGGGACCAACCATCCGCGGATGCTCAGCGCGTTGGAGCGGGCGAAGAAGAATGGCTGCAAGCTGGTGCATATCAATCCGCTTCCGGAAGTAGGAATGACCCAGTTCAAACATCCACAGGATGTTTTGGGATTGTTGGGAGGCGGCACCGCGCTGTCGGATCTGTTTCTGCAAGTGCGCATCAATGGCGATGTCGCATTATTGAAAGGAATCATGAAGGCCGTGCTTGCTGCCGAAGAACGATCTCCTGGGTCTGTGCTTGATCAGGAATTCATTCGCGATTACACCGCCGGGTTTGACGAATTCGTTGCAGCGTTAAGAATCGCTGACTGGGACGAGATCGTCACACAGTCGGGCATCTCAAAAGTAGAGATTGAGGAGGCCGCGTCGATTTTTATTGAGTCGGAGCGCAGCATCTTTTGTTGGGCCATGGGCCTCACCCAGCACAAAAACGCAGTGGCCAATATTCAGGAGATCGTGAATCTGATGCTGCTGCGCGGCCAGTTGGGTAAACCAGGAGCAGGGCTTTGTCCAGTCAGAGGGCACAGCAACGTGCAGGGCGATAGGACGATGGGAATTTGGGAACGACCTCCCGACGCCTTTCTCAAGAGTCTGGGCCGGGAATTTGGATTTGAGCCCCCGTTTAATCACGGGTACGACACTGTGAACGCGATCCAGGCAATGCACGCGCGCAAGGCCAGCGTCTTTTTTGCGCTCGGCGGCAATTTTCTTTCGGCAACTCCTGACACGGAATTTACGGCGGACGCGCTGCGACGATGTAGCCTGACGGTTCAGGTTTCGACGAAACTAAACCGCGCGCACCTGGTTACCGGCGCGCAAGCATTGATACTTCCGTGTTTGGGTCGAACTGAAATTGATATCCAGGCCGCTGGCCCACAATTTGTCACGACCGAGAACTCAATGGCTGTGGTGCAAGCTTCGAGGGGCTCCCTCCGACCAGCGTCCGAACATTTGCTGAGTGAGCCGGCGATCGTTGCGCGCCTGGCGACTGCGACGTTAGGCGATCGAACAAACATCAACTGGCTTGAATTAGTCGCAGACTACGATCTAATCCGCAATCATATTTCGCGAGTTGTGTCAGGGTTTGAAAACTACAACACCCGACTGCGCGTGCCCGGTGGTTTTCATCTGCCCAGCGCGCCGCGGGAGCGTGTGTTCAAGACATCCGATGGACGCGCGAAGTTCACAGTCCATTCCTTACCGCGTCATGATTTAAAGCCTGACCAATATTTGATGATGACCATTCGCACTCACGATCAGTTCAACACTTCTATCTATGGACTCGATGATCGCTATCGCGGCATTTATAACGGCCGGCGCGTTATTTTTCTGAATCGCGAGGACATGGCGGACGCAGGTCTTGAGAAAGGAGAGCTGGTTGATCTGTTTAGCCATTTTGAGGGCGAAGAGCGCGTCGCGCGGCGTTTTACAGTAGTGCCTTACAGCATTCCACGACGCTCGACCGCTACTTATTTTCCGGAGACCAACGTGCTCGTGTCGGTGCGCAGCGTCGCGGACAAGAGCAATACGCCGGTTTCGAAATCGGTGGTGATAAGTATTAGACCTTCAGAACGCAGCGAAAAAGAAGTTAACCGCAAAGAACGCAAAGATTGATGCAAAGAGCGCAAAGGGACGTGGAAACCTCCGCGTCGCTATGCGAGTCCTTTGCGCTCTTTGCGGTTAAGCTTCTATTCGCTATTGTCCTAAACGAAAAGGGCAGTGAATGACCTTCCAGCTTGCAAAATCAGAAACCGTATCCAAGGCGGAGCTATATTCCAATCTGGCCCTGCAGTTGCGCAGTCTCCTCGAAGGCGAATGTGACTTCATTGCCAATGCTGCCAACGTTTCGTCGCTCCTTTTCCATTCGCTCCCTGACCTGAATTGGGCGGGATTCTATCTCTACAAGGAAGGCGAGTTGGTGTTGGGTCCTTTTCAGGGAGAACCGGCCTGTGTCCGCATCGCGATTGGCAAGGGAGTGTGCGGAACCGCTGCCGAGATACGGCAGACGGTGGTAGTAGAGAATGTTCACGAGTTTCCCGGTCACATTGCCTGCGACAGCAAATCGCAGTCGGAGATTGTTGTACCGCTCATCAAGGACCAGCAATTGATTGGCGTGTTGGATCTCGACAGTCCGTTATTGAGCAGGTTCGACGATGAGGATGCTCGCGGGCTAAATGAGCTGGCGGAAATTTTTGTTACCATGTCCGACAAACTTTAGTTTGTCGCTGATTTGCACGAGGGGATTAAGTGATTAAGGTTCGCAAAGCAAACGAGCGCGGCCATTTCGATTTTGGCTGGCTTGATACCTACCATACGTTTTCTTTCGGAGATTATTACGACCCGAGCCACATGGCCTTTCGCAGCCTCCGTGTGATCAATGAAGACGTGGTCGCTCCCGGCCGTGGGTTTCCCCGGCACGGCCATCGAGACATGGAGATCTTTACTTACATCCTGCAAGGCGCGTTACAACACCGCGATAGCATGGGTAATGGATCAGTCATTCGTCCGGGCGACGTGCAACGCATGAGCGCCGGCACCGGAGTAACGCACAGCGAAGCGAATGCTTCGAGCGATGAGCCTGTTCACTTGCTGCAGATTTGGATTCTTCCAGCTCAGGAAGGAATTGAGCCTGACTACGAAGAGAAGAAGTTTCCGACTGAGGACAAGCGTAATAGATTGCGTTTGATTATTTCGCCAGCCGGCGACGACGGCGCAGTGAAGATTAATCAGGACGCACGCGTTTATGCGTCGGTCCTGGATCAGCATCAGGAGGTCGTGCAACAACTCGAGCGCGGCCGGCATGCGTGGGTTCAGGTTGCGGCTGGTTCCGTCGCCGTAAATGATATTGAATTGAATCAGGGAGACGGTGCGGCAGTCAGCGAGGAATCAAGCCTGAAGATCGCAGCCCGGAATCAGTCCGAAATATTGTTGTTTGATCTCGCGTAACCAGGCGTAGGACAGGCATTCCTGAGTGTCCCGTTCAGTGACAAGACGACTACGAAATTCGTTAAGGAGGTAGCAATGGAAGTCACGAGGGTAACGATTGATGAAGTTAGCGAGCGAATCAATCGTGGGGAACAATTCACTTTTGTTGATTCACGTAACCCGGAGGCGTGGGCCGAAGCTGAAACCAAACTGCCTGGCGCTATTCGCGTGCCCGCCGATGAGGTTGAGCAACACCTCTCCAGCATTCCCCATGATCGCACGGTAATTACTTACTGTACTTGTGAGCACGAAGCTTCGAGTGCCCGCGTTGCAATGGAACTTGCGCAACACGGGTTCAAGAACGTCCATCCGCTGTTTGTTGGCTTCGCCGCCTGGGAAAAAGCCGGATTGCCGCTCGAAGCAAAATCGGATGGCGACTGACAAGAGCTAATCCATCTCGATGCCAAAATGTTCGCGCAGGAGTTTGGCAAATTCAGCCTCTCCTGAAACGGTCACCTCATGTTTTTCGCCGCTTCCCGTAGTCGTAATCAAGCGCCCACCGCTGAGGGTAATTCGTCCATCGATTGTCGCGAGTGAGCAGAGTGGAGCTTTGGTGAAGTGAGAATCAGGCGAAGTTTGATGGTAGTTACACATCTCCGCATAGTCGGCGTAGACATGAGGTTGCAGAGTGAACCGATATTGCGGGATCCAGTCACCGACTTTCTCACGTTGCATCAAGGTCAGATATTCGCCCTCGGCAACGATTTTGTAATTCCGATCGCCCTGCGTCTGGATTCCGCGTTCGTCAAGCAACAGCGGCTCGCGAAAGGAATCCCCGAAGCCGACGTCGGCAAGCCAGCGCTGCTCCAACACAACCATTAGCGCCATGTGATCGAAGTCTGGCCCCACCACTCCTTCGGAATTCGCCACTCCCGCCGAGAGCATCTCAACCTTGAAGCCCAGTGCGCGCAACAGCGCGGCGAAAAGACCGTTGAGCTCATAACAAAAGCCACCGCGCCGCCTGCCAACCACTTTCTCAAACAGCGACTCGTCGTCGAGCACAATCGGCTCAGCTGAATGGATGCTGAGATTCTCGAAAGGCACGGCCCGCAGATGTGCGACCTGCAATTCGCGCAAGGTCTCCGCGATAGGCTCGCGAGAGCCGTGATAGTTGATTCGGTTGAGGTAGGTGTTGATGTCCATCGGAAGGGCCGGCCCGCCCACGCGGGCGGTTCTGACAAATCATTTCTTGCGGTTAAGGATTGATGACGACGTGACGTCCGCCTCGCCCTGGTTGGTGTAACGAAAGGCGATTTGCCGGTGACTCAGTCGCTGAATAACTACAGTGCCCTTATCTGCGCAAACGTCGGCGCCGCTGGTTAGTATTTCCCTGAATCGCGCAGTGGTTCGAGTTATCCTGATCGGTCGCCATCGGCCTTCGCAGTTGAGCGACGGATATTCGATTTTATATCTGTTTCCCTTGACCGTGAGCTGCATGGTCCAGGTGTTGTTGGTGTCGATCTGATACCCCGTGCCTTCCCACGTTCCATTCAACCAGGCCCTGTTTCGGTTCTTGCTTTGAGCAAAAACCATTGAAGCCGTAATCAGGATCAAGATTGACGTTGCCAGAATCCTGCTCATTCTTCAATGCTCCTCCAAAGCTGCTCAATGTCTTGGCTAATATCTCCAACTGGTCAGGTCCGCACCCTTCGGCGCCGACTTCAAAATCCGCGCGAGGATTTTTGGTGCATAGAATTGATGATAGCGCAGGCGTGAAATCGCATTCGGTCGCGTGTGATCGCCGTTCCAACAGTGTTCGGCGCGTGGTTCGTAATCCACTTCGCCGCCGTAGTGTGGGCTCTTAGTAGTCTTCAGAAAATCTTCCACCAGGTAAACTGCATTGTTGAGATAATAGTTGTCTGCTTCGCCGACGTAGATATGAAGTTTGCCTTCGATTTTTGGACCCAGCTTTTTCCAGTCGCGGCGGAGAATGTGGCCCAGGTCGTAATGTTCACGCCAATACTCGGCAACTTTGTGATCGATTTTGCCGGTCAACTTGTCCCAAATCGGTTTGGGATATCCATCCTTGCCCACCGGTGAATAGACCGCCTCCCAGATATCAAACTGCCCTCCGGAGCGGCTGCGCGTGCCCAGCGCAAGTTCCATGTGGTTCATATCCTCGACAGTGGCGGAGACTTCGCCGAGGTAGTTTCGTTTACCGGGACGTGCGATACGTTTCCAGGGGGCGTCAGGATGGTAAGCGTTTTTGTGATCGTAGATGTTGACAGTCATGTATGCGCGAAAGTCGATTGGATCGGGACACGCGCCCCAGGCGCCGTTGTATTCGTCCGGGTAAAAGATTTGCGCCGCCAGCGCTTCCCAGCCTCCGGTTGAACCGCCATACATGAAGCGCGCCCAGCCTTTGCCGATGCCGCGAAACTGTTTCTCGATGTGCGGAATCAGTTCGTAGGTGATCGCATCGCCGTATGGTCCAAGGTTTTCCGAGTTAACCGCGTAGGAGTCGTCGTAATAAGGATTCGCATGTTGTATCTCGATGATGATCATGCGAGGGAAGTCGGGACCCGTCCAGTCTTTGTAAAACTGGTGTGCCTGCTCCTGCTGAATTTTGTTGTAGCCCGCGAGGTGGAAACGTTCGCTGTAATCGGGTTTTAACTTTGGATCAGGAGGCGTTTCACGAAACCCGCCGAAGTCGGCAGGGAAGTGCCCGTGAAAAATTACTAACGGGTAGCGCGCGTTTGGATGGCTGTCGAAACCTTCCGGCAGGAGGATGTTTGCGCCGAGGTGCATCGGGCGCCCCCAGAACTTCGTCAACAACTTGCTCTGAAGTCTAATGTGCTTGATGTACTTCGTGTCCTTGGGAGGCTCGATCGGCGGAATGATTTTGTCGAGCGCTATTTTGACAGTCCGACTTTTGTCATTGCCAACTGTTATTTTTTGCGGCGTGCTGTAAAGATTCCCCGGCGCGCGATTCCATTGCTGTCCTTCGCCGCGATCCATCGGTAGCTTCACCGTATGGCCATCAGATCGGCGAAAGGTTTCGTAGCGATGCAGCAGGGCCTGAACGAAGTAGTCGCCCGGCTTCAGCTCGGCCAGAGAACGGATCGGATAACCGAAAGCGTTTGCGTCAACAATCGCTTCCTCTCCAGGCTTGAGTCCATTGACATCAATACCAAATACCTGTTGGGTGGTCAGGTCTTCGCTGATCTGAAGGCGCGGCTCTCTTGAGTTGTCCTTTGAGATGAGCAGCAGCAATCTGCCGTCGAGCGGCGTGTTGCTGGCAGTTCCCGGAAACGAAATTGAAAAACTTATTTGCGTCGCTGGCGCTGTCTGCAAATCGGCGCTAATGGGAAACAGGAGCGGACTTAGAATGAAGAGCGTGACAAAGAAGACTCGTGGTAGTTTTGATGTAAACATCTCGGCTCCTGTTTTCGTGGTTTTAGAGATCGGTATCTGTTCACTCGCTAAGTTGCAGTTCGTTTATGCTTTCGTCTGCAGCATCTTCGTTTGGCCTCAACACTGGTGTTTGCGGCTTTTCGCTGTCGGCATACTGAAGTTTGTATAGCTTCCAGTAGAGACCATGCTGCGCAAGCAACTCCTGGTGTGTGCCTTGTTCCCGAATTTCGCCGTGATGCAACACGATGATGCGATTCGCACGCTGAACGGTGGAGAGCCGGTGGGCCACGACAATGGAAGTGCGGTCCAGCATGACTCGTTCGATGGCCCGCTGAATCAACTGTTCGGTTTCAGTGTCAATTGAGCTGGTGGCTTCATCGAGTATGAGCAGGGCCGGATCGAAAGCGAGGGCTCGCGCGAAAGAAATCAATTGTTTCTGCCCGACAGAAAAACCGGCGCCGCGCTCCCTGACCTCGGCCTGGTAACTTTCCGGTAGCCGTTCGATAAAGCGATCCGCGTGTACTTCACGAGCGGCCCACTTCACTCGTTCCTCAGAGATATCTTCACGGCCTAAACGGATGTTGCTTTCGACCGTGCCGCTGAACAGGAAGACATCCTGAAGTACGACGGCGAAGTTTTTCCGTAGCGATTCCAGCTCCCAATCCCGAATGTCCACTCCGTCCAGCAGGATCCGGCCCTGCTGAACGTCATAAAACCGCATCAAGAGATTCGTAATCGTAGTCTTGCCGGAACCGGTGTGGCCAACTAATGCGATCGACTGTCCCGGCTCGACCTTAAACGAAACATCCTTGAGTATCCAGTCCTCGTCCTTATAAGCAAACCAGACGTTCTCAAACTCGATATTACCGCTGGCGCGTGACGATTTTAGCGGAAGCGCCGGCGTGGTTATCGCCAGCGGGAGATCCAGCGTCTTGAAAATGCGATGAGAAGCGATGACGGCGCCCTGCAGTATGCCGTACTTATCTGAGATGTCTCTGATGGGTTGAAACAGGAAACCGGAATACTGGATAAAGGCGACCAGCGCGCCCAACGTGAGCACAGTGTTGCCCGGCGTGTTCTGCATCATCCGGTACCCGCCATACCAGATAATCAGCGCGATCCCAACGGCGGCGATGAAATCTACTATCGGAAAGAAGATAGCGAAGTAAAAGATTGTATCTATGTTTGCTTTGCGATAGTTCGAACCGATCTCCTGAAACTTATGCAGTGATTTCGGCTCGGCGTTAAAAATCTGAACGGTTTGTGCTCCGGCAAAATGTTCCTGCAAAAATGAATTGATGCGCGCCAGTCGTGTCCGAACCAGGTCCAAACCCGTTCGAGCGCCCTTGCGGAACCATGTGGTGGCCGCAAAGAGCATCGGCACCGTTAACAAAATCACCAGCGTCAATCTAACGTCCATCCATAACATGACGCCAACGATCGCCACGATCATGACCAGGTCGCCCAGGAGATCGGTTATGCCGGCGGTGAAGAGTTCGTTTAGGGAATCAACATCGCTGGTAAGGCGCGTCATGATCCGGCCGACCGGATTCCGATCGTAGTAGGCCACTTCCTGATGCTGCAGCTTGTCGTAAAGCTCGCGTCGCATATCAAACATCACATGTTGGCCGACGGTGTTGAGCAGCAGCGCCTGAAAATATGAAAACACCAGGCGGAGAATCTGCGCTCCGGCGTAGAGGCCGACAAACGTGCCCAGACTTTCATAGATGCCTGGCAGGATAAACCAGTCAATAGCAAACTTAGTGAAGATTGGCTGCAGAGTTCCCAGCAGGTTGACCAGTAAGGTGAGCAGTAGCGCCGGGATCAGCAGCCGGACATAAGGACGAAGGTAACGAAGCAGCCGGCGAGCAACCTGGAAGTCGTAGGTCTTGCCGATTGCTTCTTCTTCGTGAAATTGTTTAGCTGGTGTGGACATTAATCAATCAGGATCCGATTCCGCCGCCTGACGGTGTTTTGTAATTTGCCGAGCGCAGGTCGTCGCGCCGGGGAAAGTGAAGAGCTATTCCGATCGCCCCAAGAAGAAAGAGAACGAAGTAATCGCGATTGCCGATCAGAAACCGTTCAAGCAAGCCAATCATCGCGCATACCTCGCAAATGGCCCATGCGACGACCAGACCTTTCTGAACCAAACTCATGTCCTGCCGATTCACGGATTGTTCAAAAAACTTTCGCTTGACGGCAAAAGAGATTCCCACAAGAAATGTGGCCACCGCCGCGAGGACGAAAGTTAGAAGCTTGCTGGGCGAGCCATTTGTGTCTGGCGCTGCAATGAAAGCAACCAGAAAAAGGATGCCCATGTTCATGAGCATGGCGAACCACAAGATCATCAGTGTTTGATGTCGCTTGGCAGTTTCAGTTTCCATGTTTTCGAAGTCAGCAGTTCCGTGATCAGTGAATCACGTTGCCGCCAGTTCCTCCTCGAGAAGTTGTCTTTCATACAGAGCAGCATATTCTCCGCCGCGAGCGAGCAGCTCACTATGAGTGCCTTGTTCGATAATCCTTCCTTCGTCGAGCACGCAAATCAGATCGGCATCGCGAACAGTTGAAATGCGATGTGACACGATCAAGCTGGTCCGGCCCCGCATCACTCCGCGTAGTTGTCCCAGAATCTTCTCTTCGGTGTATGTGTCAACCGAAGAGAGAGCATCGTCGAGAATGAGAATCTTCGGCTGGCGCAAGATTGCGCGAGCGATCGCTGTCCGCTGTTTTTGGCCGCCGGAAAGGGTGATGCCCCGCTCCCCCACAAGTGTGTCGAAGCCATCAGGGAATCCCTTGACGTCATCGGTCAGGCCGGCCACCTCGGCGGCCCATTCGATATCGCGCCGGTCAGCCTTCTCCACTCCAAATGCAATGTTCTCGGCGAGTGAATCGCTGAACAAAAACGTCTCCTGGGGGACGTAGCCAATGCCTGATCGCAACTGTTCCAGCGGGTAGTCGCGAACCGAAACTCCATCAACGAAGATACTGTCTCCCGGCGCTTCGGACACGCGTGGGATCAAATTGATTAGGGTTGATTTACCGCTTCCGGTGCGTCCGACAAAAGCCACACTCTGGCCGGCCGGTATCGTGAGGTTGATATCTCGCAGCACGGGTTGACCTGTGACGTGGTAGGCAAAAGTAAGATCTCGAAACTCGAGCGAACCCTGGATGGGAGGCTGCGGTGTGACGCCTGGCGCGTCTGCAATCGTGGGTTCGACTGCGAGTATGGCGTTCATTCTTTTAAGGCTCGCAGTGCCGCGTTGGTAAAGGTTCACCACATAGCCCATCGCGATGAGCGGCCAGATCAACCGCAGGAGATACATATTGAAGACGGTGAACTCACCGACGGTGATGTCGCCCCGAATTGCCATCGGCACGCCGGCCCAGATTATCAGGACGAAACCCATCCCGATAAGAAACGTCATCAACGGACGCATCAAGGCATCGATCTTGACGAGGTTCAGATTTTTCTCAGCGTATTGACGGTTAAGCGCATTGAACGCGGCGATTTCCGCGCCTTCCTGCGCGTAGGCCCTAATGACCCGGACCCCGGTGAAGTTTTCCTGAGCGCGCGCGGTAATCTGCGCAAAGAAATCCTGAATCTTCTCGAATCGCACATGGACCTGCTGGCCAAAATACTTAACCGTGAACGAAACCAGCGGCATCGTTATCAACAAGAGCAGCGTCAGGCGGACATTGATCGCAAACAGCAGCGGTAGAATTATGAGAACCACGAAGAGAGTCTGAAGCGAGTACATGATCATTGGCCCAGCCAGTTGTCTGACTGCGGCAAGATCGTTGGTGGCCCGCGCCATCAGGTCGCCGATTCTATGCTCGTGATAAAAAGATTGAGGTTGATTAATGAGGTGAGCGTAAACATCCTGGAGCAAGTCGTACTCAACCCGCCGTGACATTCCGATCAGAATCCGTCGTTGGAGGAAGAGGAATACTCCGCTTGCCAAACTCGCTCCCAGGATCTGCAACGCGGAGATCGTAATGCGTGTCCATGAAACCGCAGTCCAGTTAGCGTCAATAGCCTGACCGACAATTAAGGGGATATAGACATTGAAAACTACGCTGGCCAATATGCAGACGATGCCGATCGTCAACGACGCTTTGTAAGGAAGAAAGTAACGCCCAAATTTTCGTAGGTCGTCCATGCGCGGAAAGCTTCACAACGTTTGCCAGGTCAGCGAAACGTTATGATGCGCGATTTTGCTTCAGGACACCAGAAGGGAGGGCGGCCGCTAATTTGTAGGACTTTGGATTACAGGTAAGAGTTAGTGAATGACGATCTATAGTCGTTGCAGAGCGTCCGTCAAATCCATGCTTCGTTCGGCAGCTTCAACCGGGTTGGGGAAGAGCGGCGGCTCTTCCATCGGGAAGCTTATGCGATTGCGCCCCGCATTTTTAGAATTGTAAAGGGCGCGGTCGGCCGCAACCACTAACGTGTCTCGCGAAGATGCATGAGTCGGGAAAGTGGCGACACCGAATGAGGCAGTTACTTGCCCGAAGCCCGGAACAATAGTTTCCTCGATTCGTTGGCGCAGTCGTTCAGCCACGAGTTGAGCGCCTTCATGATTGGCTTGAGGGAGAATCAGCACAAACTCATCGCCGCCAAAACGGGCGGCAGTGTCGACTCCGCGCAACTCGGCCCGCAATGTGTCAGCCAACATTCGCAACGCCACATCGCCGGCATCGTGTCCTGCCTGATCGTTGATCTGCTTGAAGTGATCCAGATCCAGCATTACCAACGACAGCGGTTGGCGCATACGCGTGGCGAGATGCAGGTCGCGCTCCAGTTGCAATTCAAATGAACGCCGGTTGTAGCAGCCGGTCAATCCATCCGTCAGAGCCTGCTGCTGCATTTGCGCAAAAAGATGCGCCTGGTTAACCGCGACAGCGAGCTGATCCGCTACCGTGTGTAAGAGCAAGAGTTCGTTTTCCGCCCACACCCGCGAAGGATCGTCCGAACGGACCATCAGGAGACCGACATAGCTTCCTTGATATATCAGAGGCACGATCGCGTCAGCCGGGATGGGCACAGACTTCGAATGGTCCCCATCGACGACGTATGACTTAGGTGAAACGGAAAGCTGACTGCTAATTATGAACACTTCGTTGAGCAGCAACTCGACCGCGGATTCATTAACTGCATCCGCGCGAAGATGATATTTGGTCATCTCGTGCCCGACGAGCGCGCCTTCAACTCGTACCGCGCAGGAGTGTACGCTCAGCGCTCGGCCGACTTCATTTGCGGCGGTCTGTAAAACGCTGTCCAATTCAAGCGAGTTTCGAATCGCCGTGGCCAGTCGATTGACGGCAATCTCGCGTTCAGCTTGTTCTTGTAACAGCCGTGCCAGTTTGGTAGTCACGCCCAGCGTGAGTTGCAGTGAGGTAGCTTTTGGCATCGAAACACGGACCGCGTTTGCAAATGCCTTTGAGTGGAAAGGATGCTCTGCGGTCACCCTTGCCATCAGGTACTCGAGAGCCGAATAAACTACGTCAGGCTCAAACGTCCAAAAAACGAGATCGCGCGAGCTATCCTCATCCTCCGGGTTATGAACGGAAGCGAGTAACGCCGAGAACCGAGCATCAGCAATCACAACGAAGCGTTCATTGTTTTGATCCTCGTCATCATGTTCGAATACCACCGAAGCATCACTTTCTTTTCCTCTGTTCAGCCCCAGGCTGGAGAGCCCGTCGTCAGGACTTAACCACAGAAAGAGGTTTTTGGCGGCTTGATCGAGTTCGCTTATGCGGGCAATGTCACGGGCAGGGCGATCGGGCATCCCGGGCAAACTTTCAACTACCAATGCGCCCAGGTTATTTTCAAGGACTACGTCCTCGAAATAACGATGAAGCTGGGCGATGGTGGCCCCCGCACAGCGCACCGGTATTAATTGCCGCGGGTGCTGTGCGAGCAGCGAGTGATAAAGGGAATACATGGTCCGGGTTACCAGAGGAAAACTTTGAAGCTGGGTTATCGAGAGAGGGCGTTACACCTGGCTCGGTGTCCCGCACGGAAGGCCAAAAACATTTTACATAGATAAACACCAACTGTCCACCGGGAATTCTTTAAACTTTGATATATGTGCTAAGTGCTGTAGTTGCAAGCTTTCCGTTGGCAAAAACTTCCGCGGAGACTACAAATAGCCGACGGCCGGCGCGCACAACTTTGGCCACGGCTCGGATACGGCCTTCGCTAACGGGACGCAAGTAGCTGATTGTCAGGTCTACGGTCGTGACGCGATCCCTGGGTGGTATTACCGAGAGTATCGCAAAAGCGGTCGCTGTATCGATCAGTGACGCGATGGCGCCACCGTGCAGTATGCCGTGATTCTGAGTTAATTCTTTCCTAACGGTCAGAGCCAGGATGGCTGATCCGCTTTCGACGTTTTCAAGCTCCAACTGCAGAAGTTGGGCGAAGGGAACTGAAGCCAGAGCTTTCTCGATTCGCTTTAGCTGGGCGGAACTAATCTTCACCATCGTCATGAGCGATAACTCGTTTCGCCTGGCGAAGGCTCGACGATTACCGCTGTGCCGTAGGCCAACACTTCCGTAACGCCCGCCGCAACTTCCGTGGCATCGTAACGCGCACCCACAATTGCATTAGCGCCGATTTCAGTAGCGTGTTGGATCATGATCTCAAAGGCATCAGAACGAGTGTCTTCGCAGAGTTTGGTCCACACCGTGATATTTCCGCCGACTATCGTTTGCAAGCCGGCCCCGATAGTGGCGAAGATGTTTCGCGAGCGCACTACAATTCCGCGAACCACTCCGAGGTTTTGAGAAATCCGGAAGTTTGGTAGTTCAAAAGCAGTGGTTACCATCTGATGCGATACAGAATAACGAGGAGGACTCACTGCGTATGGAGTTTTGTGTTCGAGGGGATCTCTGCTCATATGTTTTACCTTCTTAAGGCTGCTACTTCGAAAAGAGTGTAGTTTCTTTTAATCGCGCTTTCCGTTTCCCAGTGGGCTCTGCGGGAATCCATAGATACTCCTGAAGTGCACACCGTCCGCGATCGTTGAAACTAATTCCCTCGGCTTCCAGCATTCGCTGTTGCTTGTCGTGTGGGAGCACAATTCCGCGAGTTGAACATCCACCTTGCGCATTGACAACTCGATGCCAGGGGGTCTGATCATTTGCGGCGTGCATCACAAACCCCACCGTTCGCGGGGTGTAGCCTTCGCCAAGAATTTCGGCGATTTGACCGTAAGTCATCACTCTGCCGCGTGGGATCGAGCGAACGATGCGAAACACGCGCTCCTGGTAGTCACTGCCGGATCTGCTGGTCATGCCGCGTTATACGATTCACCTGGCATCTGAGTCTATTAAAGTTCGCAAGACCACTCGGGCTGGCGCGCCGTCGCCAGTGCTTCCCTCGAATTTTAGTGGAAGACAAATCAGCTCATATTGCCCGGCGGGCACGGCCCTTAAATCCAGGCCTTCAAGAATCACTACGCCGCGCGAAAGCAAGTGACGGTGGGTCGCGAATTCCTTTGACTCAAATTGCTCAACGGACAAATAGTCGATCCCTACCAGCTTGACACCCCAGTCGACCAGGATTTTCGCAGCCGCTGGATCCAGATAAGTGTAATCCTCGCGAAATCCATCTTCCGGGTGGTTCCAAAAAGCAGAGTTGCGAGTTTTGAAGAGGAGCCTTTGCGACTCTCGACGGCAATGTGTGGCGACAAAATCCGCATCGATGACTCTTCTGTCATTTCCTACTTCAACTACTTCAACCTCGCCGATAAGACTGTCGAGCGGCAACGCATCTACGGTTGCGCCACCTTCGATAAAATGTGCTGGAGCGTCAACGTGTGTGCCCGAATGCACGCCAAAGTGCATAAAGGAAACGTTTGCATTATCACCTTTTGCGAAGGTCTTCCATTCCTCGATCCTGATTCCGGGATCACCGGGATATGTTGGCGTGGCGGCGGAAAGAGCCACGCTGACGTCATAGATTTTCATCATGGCAATTGGGACCTCGACACTGTATACAATCTGCGGAGTTTTCGAAAGATAGTTTGCGATATTAGCCGCGACTTCGATAGCATCAAGCGTCTTGAAAAAAATTCCCGGGGGAAAATCATTACTTCCAGCAGTTCGAAAAAGCCGCGGGTCGCCGCGTCCAGTTATCTAAACTCCGCACCGTTGATCTGGAGCTTTCAACACGGCTCGTTGAGCGATGCGGTGCAACTGGTCACTGATGCGGCGCCAGCTCGTTGTGCCGACTTGCTATCACGCGGAGAGGTTGAGGCCGCACTAGTTCCAGTGATCGAATATCAGCGCAACCCCGATATCCAAATCGTGCCAGACGTGTGTGTCGGCTCGCATTCAGATGTTCGCAGCGTTGTGCTGGTAAGCAAGTACGACGAGCTAAAAAGAATCCGCAAAGTAGCGCTCGACGTTTCGTCGCGGACGTCGCAGGCGCTGGTGCGGATCATCTTTCGCGAGTTTCTTGGATTCGAACCCGAGTGGGAAGCATCGAGCCCGGATGTGCGTGTCATGTTGCAGAGCAATGATGCAGCGCTCGTAATCGGAGATCCGGGGATGACCATACCTCGTGATGATCTTCAAGTGTTTGATCTTGCTGGTCTGTGGCGAAGCTTCACCGGTACAGGTTTTGTGTTTGCAATGTGGATGGTGGCTGCCGGCGGCGCGCGGACCGTAAACGTAGCGGATTTCGCGGGAGCTCGGAATGAGGGGTTGCAACAAATTGAGCGCATCGTCGACCAGTTCGAGACGCAACTGTCTCTTTCCCGCGAAGAAATGAGAAGTTATCTGACTAACAACATAACTTTTCAGATTGACGACGATCTCGCGAAAGGTATGCAGTTGTATTTTGAATTAGCCGCAAAACATCAGTTGATCGAAACTAACAAACCGTTACAGTTCGTTACTTCATGAACCTCCGTATGTTCGGTAATGCAATCCTTTTCATCGTCTTCGTTTTGTCTGCGCCGCACATGTATTCGCAGAACGCCCGGCCTACCTGAAGGTACGTGGGACAACGACATTGGTCATAGCTCCTGGGCTTTGACGCTTCGGCCCGGGGACTGGAAGATGCTATCTCTCTGGTAGTCAATCGGTGAGGATCTCAAATCTGTGGTCCAGGACATTTCGTCGAGCGGCAGGGAAGGCTTTTATCACGATTATGATTCCAGACAAGACAAGCCGTTGCCGCCCATTAGCACTGGAATCAAGCTTACCACCTGCCCATGACAGAGGATGACCTGCCCTGATAAACGCATTTTGCTTATTGACCAGCTAAACAATAAACTAAAGCTATGCCCAGAGAGATTCAGAGCATTTTGGACAAGGCCCTGACGGGCACGCGCCTGACAGCGGACGATTGCACCGCGCTCCTCGAATCAAACGACATTGCCCCCATCGGTGCCGCCGCCGACCTAATCCGCCAGCGAAGGCATCCCGAAAACGTCGTCACGTACATCATCGACCGCAACATCAATTACACAAACGTTTGCAACGTAGTCTGCACCTTCTGTGCTTTTTATCGACGGCCTGGGGCGCCTGACACTTACGTCCGAACGATTGATGAAATCTGCGCGAAGATAGATGAGACAATTTCCCTGGGCGGCACCGGTGTCCTGATGCAGGGAGGTTTACATCCGGATTTCGGAATTGAGTGGTATGAAGATCTACTCCGCACGCTGCACGCTAAGTACCCGGATTTCCAACTTCATTGTTTCTCACCTCCCGAAATTCACAACATTCATTTGATCTCCGGCCTCGATTACGAAACGATCATGCAGCGGTTGAAAGATGCCGGTCTGTACAGCTTGCCTGGCGGCGGCGGCGAGATTCTTGATGATGAAGTACGCAAGCGCGTCTCGACGAAATGCACAACTGATGAATGGTTGGCGGTGATGCGCGCAGTCCATCAAGTCGGACTTCGATCGACGGCGACCATGATGTTTGGAATTGGCGACAACGTGACGCACCGCGTCCGTCATTTGATACGGGTTCGCGATCTGCAGGATGAAACTGGCGGCTTCACTGCTTTCATTCCCTGGACTTTTCAGCGAGAGAACACGGCGCTCGGCCGGAAAATCAAAGAGGAACTGACAGGCGTTGATTATCTGAAAATGCTTTCCGTATCGCGGCTGTTTCTCGACAACATTGAAAACATTCAATCGTCGTGGCTGACGCAGGGACTAAAACTGGGTCAGGTTGCGCTACGCTTCGGCGCCAATGACATGGGCTCGATCATGATCGAAGAGAACGTTGTTTCGGCAGCCGGCGCTCACAACCGCGCTGACGAACAAATGCTTCGTTACCTGATTCGTGAGGCCGGTTTTATCCCGCAGCAGCGTGACATCCTTTACGTTCCGGTCAATCGCGATCAGCCAGCAAACGATGGCGTTTCGCAGTCCACACCGCTGCGTGAGTTAACTGTAATGATTGCGGACTAACTCCCGAGGTTCCGCTGGACAGCAGTTGCTGGCCAAACATTCATGCCCGCGCCCGACTAGAATCAACTCAAACTTTTCCCGGAGAGATTGTCTATGTCTTATCGAAACTTTCTCATCAGCGTGACCGCGATGGTTTTGTTGTTCACCTTCCCAGCAAAGTCGCAACAGTCTTTACGCGGATTAGATGAGGAAGCGGCGGCGGCAGTTCGAAAGAAGGCGATTGCTTTGCTGGAGTCGGTTGCGACGCAGGTTGATGGCTTACGTTCTGCTGAAAACCGTGCACGTATTGGATCAAATCTCGGCGCGCTGCTTTGGACTCACGATGAGAAGCGTGCGCGCAGTCTCTTCGCGGCAGTCGAACAGGACATTAAAGCTGGTTTCCTCGACACTGATACGGATCCTGAAACAGGCAACCACACGCTGATGGTCTTTTGGCAGTTGCGAAAAGACACCCTTGAGCGTATAGCACAACACGACCCGGATTTTGCGCTGGAGTTTTTGCGAACTACTCAGCCTCCCGCCCACATTCAACTGCCTTACAATCTGCAGGATGCGGAGAAATCTCTCGAGTTGCGTCTGGCCAGCCAGATTGTCGCGAAGAATCCCGCGCTGGCGCTGAAACTTGGCCGCCAGTCGCTGGCGAAGGGCTTTTCTCCCGAACTCTCGACATCTCTGTCGCGGCTAAGATGGAAAGACAGGGCGGCGACGATGAGCCTGGCCGAAGCAATTGTTGACAAGCTTAAGACTGCGAATTTGGCGCAAGATGAAGGGGCAATTGACATCGCGTTATACATCGCCCACTCATTTGAGCCGCCGGAGGTTGCCGAGCAAACTTATCGCGAGCTGCTGGGTCTGCTGGCTGGCGCTATGACAAATAACTGCTCGGAAGAGGAAACTCAAAACGCTCCGTACATTTGCTTCCGAATCGGTTCCGTGTTTTCGAAGCTTGAGGGGTACTTCGGCCAGCGTGCAATCTCACTGCGGCGTTTTGCCAGGGATGAGCCAAAGGAAGCCGTTCGAGAAATGCCGCCACAAGTAAGAGAGATCGTTGAGAACGGAACGATTAATGAAATGCTTGCGCTGGCAGTAAAGCATCCAGACTTGCAACAACAGCTTTACTGGAAGGCCATGATGAAAGCGCAAGCATCCGGCGATGTAACCCTGGCTCGGAAAATCGCCTCCGAGATTTCCGACGAAGAGCTGCGAGGCTACATGCTCGGGCATATAGATCGTGAAAAAGATGCGCGGTCAGCGGACCCGACGAAGCTTAGCGCCATTCAACAGGAACTCAGTCGCCTGCCCAACAACGACGAGCGGATCCAATTTCTTCTTGAGAGAGCGTTTTATATTGGTGGAAACGATCGGAAGGCGGCATTGGGCCTTCTTAGTCAGGCCGGTCAGATTTTGGATTCAACCAAGTCAGGGCGGGCGCAGCTCGAGGGGCAGATCGTGTTGGCTATGATGTATTGTTCCTTGAAGAGCGATCGTGGCTTTGCAATCATGGAATGGTTGATCCCAAAATTCAATGAGCTGGTGGCAGCATCAGCAACGCTCGATGGTTTCGGGCACGACTACATCCGGGACGGCGAGTGGAACATGAGCGGCGAAGGAGAGGTGGGCAGGCTGCTGAACGCAGTGGCGGAAAATGCCGGATTCTTTGCCGCTCAGGATTTTGATCGCTCGGTAAATTTGGCTGGACAAATGGAGCGGCCCGAATTGCGGCTGATGGCAAAACTAAAGATCGCGCAAGGCGTGCTGGCAAGCCAGCCGAACGCGGCCCGGATGTTTCATTCCCCTGCATTCGCCCGTTGATTTCTTGTCATGACTGCCTCGACCCGCACGGTCTCCACTCTCCTGTTCGATTGGGATGGAACAGTTGTCGATTCCGCCCAACTCGGCCTCACAGCTTATGAAAAAGCATTCGCTGAACTCGGTATTCCATTTGATCACGACACCTATCGTTTGGTCTATTCGCCGAATTGGCTCTCCGTTTACGAAGGCCTAGGGCTGCCGAAAGAACACTGGCAACGTGCCGATGATCTCTGGACACACCACTACGGTCAACTAACTGCAGGGCTGATTGAAGGCGCAGGAGAGACGCTCGTTCAACTACGCGAAAAAGGCTACCGGATGGGAGTCGTTAGTAGCGGGAACGATTGTCGAGTTAATCGGGAGATTGATGAATTAGGGTTGTCCGGCTTCTTTGAAGTCGTCATTTGCCACGAACAGATCAGTAATCGTAAGCCGCATCCTGAAGGTTTGGAGATCGCAATGCGCGTACTCGGAAGTGCGAAAAACGATGTTGGCTATGTTGGCGACACTCCCGAAGACATTGAAATGGGCAAAGGCGCAGGCGTCTTAACCATAGGAGTGCGTAGCGATTACCCGACCAGTTGGAAACTGGAACTCGCGCAGCCTGACCTTCTAATCGAATCGCTCACCGAACTAACAGATCACTTCTAGGCGGAAACTTCTCACTCAAATCGACTGCAAAGCTGGAAGCCTGCCGCTAATCAGCGTCTCATATCCCTAAAGTTAGACCACTTGAAGACCGGCGCAGTTGAAGCGTCGAAGGGGTGACTGTTGAAGAAACGTCATGTGGCTGGAAGTCTGTCTGCCTTACTCGTCGTCGCGAGTTTTCTATTCTGCGCTTCGGCCGCGTACGCGCAGGAATCATCTGAGCAAATTACCCGGCTTAAAAAGGGAGTCGTGATAGTGACGACCTTCGACGACCGCGGTAAGCCTCTCCTGCAGGGCAGTGGCTTCTTCATTGATTCTGATCAGGTGGCCACAAACTTCCATGTCATAAAAAACGCGAGCCAGATCCGAATCGAAAGTTTCAACCGGATGGTTTCGACTGTCAGTGTTGTCCTCGCTACTGACGAGAAAAGCGATCTGGCCCTGCTGCGTTTGAGCGCTCCGTCACCGCAAACAACAGTCTTGTCATTAAAGACCAGGGCAACGGCTGAAGGTGACTCAGTTACTGTGATTAGCAATCCGCAGAATTCTCAATGGAAGGTCACACGCGGCTCAACTGGGCTGCTCTGGGAATTTCAGGGACTTGGAGAACGCTTGCAAATCTCAGCGCCGATTTCTCCAGGTAGTAGTGGCGGACCGGTGCTGGATGCAGATGGTGAGGTGGTTGGCATCGCCTCGATGTATTTCAACAGCATCGAGAATCTGAGCTTTGCAGTACCCGTTGCGCGACTGCAGGCGCTGCAACTCAAGGCTCTAAATGTGCGCGCCCGTCTCAGTAGTGCCGCGCTCGACTAAACCCACAAAGCCTCCAAAGCGGAAGCCCGACCATTTCGGGAGTGCTAAGGAGTTGTTCGCAATCCCTTCCCGATTGAGCGTCTTTTTCGATGCTTTCCCAACATTATCAATCGCCGTCGGTGTCATGAACCTGCGTTTTGATCTCGCTTGTGGTAAAAGCGGATCTGCCATGACTGATACAAACGCAGGAACGACGCTGTTAGATATTGTTGACGGCCGGCGCGGTCACTTCAAACTTGAGTCAGGACACCACAGTTCACTGTGGCTGGATCTCGACGCGCTGTTCGCGAATCCGCGCCAGGTTGCTCCTTTAGTCAACGCACTTGCGAATGCGTTGCGCCCGCATGATGTCTCGGTAGTGTGCGGACCGCTGCTTGGCGGCGCCTTTCTCGCGCAACTCGTCGCCCATGCACTCGACCTGAGGTTTTGTTTTACGGAGAGAATGTTGCCGACAGACAATTCCGGATTGTATCCCGCGCGCTACCAGTTACCCTCAGCATTTGCCAGAAGCATCACTGGAAAACGAGTGGCAATGGTTGACGATGTGATGAGCGCGGGCTCTGCGCTTCGAGGTACGTTTTTAGAACTTCAAGACTGCTCCGCAAAGCCCGCGGTTGCCGGGGCGCTGCTGGTGCTTGGCAAAACTGGTTTGGACTTCTTTGCTAAACAAAGCGTGCCGGTTGAAGCTGTCGCGAAGGAAGACTACGATCTTTGGTTACCAGCGGAATGCCCGCATTGCCAGGCGGGCGTGAAGCTCGAAGATGTAGCGGCCTGACTGCACAGACGTGGTAACGCCGCAAATCTCTGTCAGCAACCAACGAGAAGGTCAACAAGAAAATGTGCGGACGCTTTACCCTTAGAACGCCGCGTAGGTTTAAAGACTTGAGCTCTGATCTGCCTCCAGCCACACTTGTTCCCCGATTTAACATCGCACCAAGCCAGGACATTCTCGCTGTCATTGGATCTGAAGACGAGCGCCGGCTGAGGGCCTTTGTCTGGGGGCTGGTTCCTTCATGGAGCGGCGAGCCGAAAGGAATCATCAATGCCCGATCCGAAACGCTTGAAACTAAGCCGAGCTTTAGCGAGTCGTTTCAGCGGCGTCGTTGCCTGATACCAGCCGATGGATTTTACGAATGGCAGCGTCGGGGTAAATCTAAACAACCCTTCTACTTTCAACTGCAGGACGAATCTCAATTTGCCTTTGCGGGCATCTGGGACGAATGGAAAAAAGGGGGCGTGTCGATCATGTCGTGCGCCATCATCACGACTGCGCCAAACGAACTATTGGCCACGATTCATGACCGCATGCCCGTCATGCTGACGCCCGACGCACAAGACAAATGGCTGCGCGATAGTGGACCCGATGAGCTGATGACGCTTTTGAGACCATTCCCTGCCGAGGCGATGAAGAGTTGCCCGGTGAGCAAACAGGTAAATCATGCGCAGATCGAGGAACCGTCGTTGGTGGAACCGGTGGTGCGGATAGCGGAACCTGAAAACCTGACGCTCTTCTGATCTATTATTTGAGCACGCGTTTGCGAAGACCATGAGGATCGTTTCCATCAACGTCTGCCGACCCCGCCTCGTCATGTGGAACGGCCAAAGTGTTTCGACCGGGATTTACAAAAAGCCTGTAGCAGGACCCGTGATGTTGCGCACCCTCAACCTTGACGGCGATCGACAAGCTGATCTGAATGTTCACGGTGGTCCAACCAAGGCTGCTTATGCCTACCCCATGGAACACTATGACTTCTGGCGCCGGGAATTTCCCGAGATGGAACTGCCGTGGGGAATGTTTGGAGAAAATATTACACTCGAAGGTTTGGACGAGGCAGGCGTAAACATCGGCGACAGCTTTCGTTTAGGCGGAGCGGATGTAGTGGTCTCTGAACCTCGCATGCCGTGCTTCAAACTCGGAATCAAGTTTGGGCGCGCGGATATATTGCGGAGATTTCTCGCCAGCGGCCGGACCGGATTCTATTTTTCAGTCAAGCGCGAAGGAGTTATCGAAGCGGGCGACGCGATCCAGTTGATTGGGCGCGATCCGAGCAACGTGACCGTAGCAGACATCACCAGCTTATATTCGAGCGACAAGGGCGATGCTGAGCTGAGGCAGCGAGCAATCGCGCTCGAGGCGTTGCCCGAGAGCTGGCGCGAGCATTTCCGCCAACAACTCAGGCGTCAAGTTTGACCTGGTGCTTCCTCTTGAACTCGACTACAACTGGCTGACGCGACGCGGTCTGGTTGCCGCCTGCCCTGATTTGGTTTCCACCGGCTTCTTTGGCGCCTCGGAGACTGTAGGAATTGTCATCAACACGCGTCTGACTTTGTTATTCGAAACGTTATTCGCCGAGTTGCTCGAACGATCAAAGGTCTCGACGCTTTCAGTCGCGCGGATCTGAACTGGCGGAGTCTTCCTGGCGGCGATCGCATTGTTAGTGCGCTCTTCATCGAGCTCTTCTTCGTTCGCACCGAGTTCTTCTTCCTCATTGATTTGCTTGCGGCGCGACGAATTCGCGGCAACCGGAAGATAAGTGGGTGTGCCGAAGCGTCCATTGAGGTCGCGATAGATTCGCCCTGCGACGGCGGCTGGAAAGTGTCCGCGGGCATCGGGACCGCGGGCGATTACCACCACTGCGAGCCGTGGATTCACCGTCGGCGCGTAAGAAGCAAACAACCCAACCCAGGTTCCATTTTCAATACAGGTTCCGGTTTTGCCGGCGACGCTTGCACCTGAGTGGTGCGCTTTGCGACCTGAACCGTAGTTAACGGCTCCGACCATTCCGGGAACCATGGAAGCCAGCGTGTTGCCTGCGATGTTTACCACGCGGCGAACCTTCGGTTTAAAGTGGGCGTCTTCGCGCGAGCCCTGCGAGATACGTGGTGTCAACAACTTGCCACCGTTAGCCATTGCGGAAACGAGAGTCGCGAGTTGGAGCGGAGTGACCTTGAAATCGTCACCATGAGAATAGATTCGGTTTACGGATAATCCGGAACGAAGTGAAGGCACCTGCCCCTTTAATTCGTTTGGCGAATTAATCCCGGTCTTTTCACCGAGTCCGAGCTGGCGCGAATAGGAGATCATTTTATCAAAGCCGACACGACCGCCGACCTGCTGGAAATATTCGTTCTGCGAATAGGCCAGCGCTTTGGTGAGATTCTGATGATTGCTGCTGCCTGACACTTGCTCCATTCCACTCTGATTGATTACGCCTTCGTTAAGTCCAGCTAGTCCGGTTACCAACTTAATTGTCGAGCACGGTTTGAACCCTCGGCGCAAGGCCCACTCCTGATTCACCATCGAATAGACACGACCCGTTTTGGGATCCATTACCACGACTGTTCCCGCGTGATTACCCAGAGCTTTCACGGCCGCGGCGCGGACCTCCATATCTTCTCCCGCGGTGTTGTCTCTCGAAATCATTCCCTGCACTTCGTTTCGGATTGCTTCATCAGCAGCCCGCTGGCGTGCGATCGCGGCAAGTCGGTTCGCTTCAGCTTGACGCCTGGCTTCAGCACGGCGCGCCTCGGCTGCCCGCTGTTCCGCTGCCCGCTGATTTCTCTTAGAGACAGACGACTGCACGGTGTTTCTGGCTGCACGACCGTCAGAAGCCAACGGTTTCTCCTGCGGATGTCGGTTGACGGTGCCGTTGTTTTTGGAATTGAGTTTCAGTGAGTTTGGCGCTGGCTTGAGGTCGCGACTTGTCTTACTCGATGCCTGCCGACCGTCACGACGAGTAGTCTCCCCGCGCTTGGCGCTGGTGTTCACTTCGCGCACGGTGCGCTTGCCAGTCTGCTGGGCGTTCGTCGCCCGAGCTTTGGTTTCACTTTTTGACGCGGGCTTCGCGCTGGATTTTGAAGGTTGGGCTTTGGGCCGAGCCTTTCCCGGAGCTGATTTCGCGGAGACTGTCGCCAGCATGGCTGAAGAGACGACGAAAGCAAACAAAACGGAGAGCAGAAGATTTGTTTTGAGGTGGTTGTGCTGTGGCAGGTTCATGATGTTCTCGATTCTGACTTGAGTTGGGAGTCGCGCTTTTGAGCGCGGCCGGGGTGGCAAGAGGGGAGCAAGAAAAAAGTTACTAGCCGCCTGCTGGTCAGTGGGACGCAGCCGGGTTTGACGTTCCAAAAACAGTTGCAGGATCAATGCGCAACCGGACCCTTGTTGCGGCTGAGGGGAGACCGGTGTTCCCTCGATAAAATTCCAGATGTGAATGCTTGTATGTAGCTACTGAGCCGCCGCGGCCGCCGATACTTCCAATGCGGACGCGTGCACCTTCTGGAGTCAGACTAAAATTGGCGACGTGAAAGACGACCAGGGTCACGTCCGTTAGATTTCCCAGGTTGGGATAGAAAAATGCGACGGCAGCGTCGGTTGGAGTTGGCTCGACACTGTGGGAGGTAAAGCCGGCAGGGACGTATAAACCTAAATCGCCAGTGCCATCGGCGCTGCCGTAAAGATGCATCGCATAGGACAGATGTCCACGCCTGACCACGCCGTCATCACCAACCAGATCACCGCGATACAAGGGATACTGTTGGCCTAAGCCGACAGGTTCAAATCCGTTTGCTGCAGCCCTTGCGCCTGGGCCGCCAAAGATATTGGCCAGGGTTGAATCAGATGCCGCCATTTCCTCGGTGTAAGTAGGAGTGACTGCATTGGTGGGTACACGCTTACTAGCAACCGGACGAGCATGAGCGAAGTTAACGTCACGGGCGTCAACCCTCGTCTCGTTATCGATGGCCCAGGTCTTCTTCCTTTTCGCTTCCGGCCCCCACGTCTGAGTGATGGAACTCAAATAATCCTTCGTGTAACTAAAGCGAACCGTTCGACCCGATAGGTCGGTGATGGTCGCGAGTGAGGACGCTTTGGTGTAAGCGAAGTCTATGACTATTCCGGCCCGGTCTCTGATTTGGCGACAATGAAGTTCGCCGTCATTGAGGTGCGAGAAAGTGTAAACAGTCCCCTCGTTTGTGGTGATTAGTTTGGTGTTGCCGAGGCTTGTAAAGCGAAGGCTTGAGTCGTTCGTAATTTGAATGAGGGTTTCATCGCCTTTGCCAGGTAAGTCGATGAACTTCGCGCCTTTCCCTTCGGACATCACCATCAAAATGTATTTTTCCGCCTGCGCGTTGTAGTAGAGGGATTGAAAAACCGGAAACTGAAACTGATCCATTGAATAAGTCAGTGAGAGGTCGACTCCAACACCTAAGTGATCAGGTAGCGTGATCAAAGGAAGATTGACGTCGTTAATATTCCACTGGTAATTGGCTCTCAATTGCTTTGCTGTTAGCGAGGCTTCATTCTCAACGAGATTTCCAGCGTGTGCTTCGGTGATAGGGAAAACGCTCGGCAATCTTTCCACGACTGGCGTCAACGCCATTAGCATGAATGTGGAGACAACGAGCGCGGGAATCGTTGAGCGGCGTAGGATCTGAAGGACGTGGGTTACAAGGCGGAGGGTCATAGCGTTGGGTCGTAATTGAATAAGGAGAGAGAGCCCGGCTGCCGGCTGTTTATGACTAGTCAATAAACGGGAATGTGCGCCGCTTAGGTGGAGCGCTTTGTGCCGAAGTCCAGCATCAGAGCTGACACTGGAACCGCGAATTTGTTATCGACTAGCGTTGAAAGGGTGGCGCAAAGGCGTGCGCCACTCGCACTCGCTTTGGCAAGCACCGTGCCGCCTCAGGATGAGAGCTTTTCACACATGATGAGTTAGCAGGTTTTGCTTTTGTAAATGCTTTTGGCACACGTAGTGCCACTGACTAGAGTCGCCGCTTTAGAGACAGAAAGCGGGAGAAGGTGAGGTCTTTAGCCCAGGCAAAAAGCTGGAACACGAACTGTTTCGCCGCAACCTTCAGTGGTTCGAAAGTATTCGTAGATCTGGAGCCGAGATTGGAAATATATTTTTTATTTCCAGGAACTAATTATTAGTCCTTCAGAAATTCAGGAAACAAAATACGGGTCCGCTGCGAACTCTACCAAAGCTCTTGCAATGTGTGACGGCGGAGACTGTGGCAAGGACAAAATTACATACTCCCCGTCAAAAATTACATAGTTCTTCCCAGGCGCTGCGAGCCCTTCGCATTCTCGATCCTATCTCCCATCGGGATCACCATCAGCCAATCAGAGAGTTCCAATGATCAAGGTTCTTGTTGTCGATCACGCCGCCGGATCTCGCCGCGGCATCCGCACGGTACTGCAAGCTGATCGCGTGCCGGGTTTTCAGATCAAATTCGTCAGCTGCTACCGAGACATTATTGAAGCGTTTCGCGCCAATGCGCACGACGTTTGTTTGATCGACTCCGCTAGCGGTAATGGGCTGAGATTATTTATTCAGGGTCGTAGTCTCGGATATGCAGCGCCCGTAATTCTCGTGACCTCAAACGACGCACGTGAAGCTATAAACGCGATTGGCAGCGGCGCTTCAGACTGTTTGATAAGGGATGAACTATCAGCAGCGGGCATCGAAAGGATGATCTGTTCGGTAGTTGAACTGGACAGGGAATTGAATCAACGGGACGAGCGTGCGAGGCGTTACCTTGCCCTGATGGACAATGCAGACGAGATCATCTTCACCCATGACCTCGAGGGAAACTGTACGTCTATGAATCCGGCCGGCGAGCAATTGATTGGCTGTTCGCAGCAACAATGGATGAGTCAAAACGTGTCAGAGTTTATAAGTCCAGATCATCGAGACGTTGCTCAGAAAATTGTGAAGAGGACGCTCGATTCACGGAATCAAACACGTTGCCAGATCGAAGTTGTGTCCCGGCAAGGGCAGTGTGTTCTGGTTGAAGCGCGTTTGCACCTGGTTTATCTCCACGGCAAAGCAGTCGAGGTTCAGTGGGCCGCCAGGCTCCTTAGTTCACGGCAGTCTAATTCAATCTTTCGCTCCACGCATTTTCACGATGCCAGGCAATCAGTTGGTCCCAGAGTTTCCGCCTGAAGTCTGCATCTTCGTTCGATTATTCCAACCGCTCGTCGTACCCGCCCTTAAAGCGCATCCCCGCGCAGGAAGTCAACTCATGAGATCGACGCTACTCACAATTCCACTACTATTGATCTGCTTTGCTATGGTGTCCGGGAAAGAGCCCAAGGCTTCGTCGCCGACGACGATTGCTGGGAGGTGCGCGTCGTCGTTTTGGAAACCAGATTCCAAAGTTGACGTCTATTTTATGCGCGGCCTGTTCACTGCCGATCAGCGGCGCGCGGTATTGGACACGATGCACAACTCCCAGGAGAACGTTCGAACAATTGGATTGGCCGTTACCTTCAACTACGCCGGCGAAACAGATGGATTGATCGATTGTGAGAACTGCCTGACAATCGCGCGCCAAAGTCACGCACATCATCGCAAGGGCCAGACTGTTATCAACTCGCTGCGCCGGAACGCCAGCGGCAACATGATTTCAGCATGGATAGAGATCGATCGGGAGACGAACAGTTCCTCCAGGTTAAGGGAATTTATACGGGAAGCCTTACGCGGCGTTCGCGGAACCAAGGCGCTAGCGAACTGCTCGCGATGAGGCTCTGTCCATGCAAGACACCGCGATAGTTTTGTTCAAAGTAATTGGTAGGTCTTCGCCAAGAACGATTTAGTGTGCTGGTTTTGTCGACTGTTACGACTCGCTGAAAAGCGAAAAGGCGCGACAGTTGTTGAACCGTCGCGCCTAATCTTGTGTGGTCACTGTCCTCACCCCAGCAACCACGCGATGGAAGGATTCACCAACCATCTAGTTGGACTTACTATAACCCTCAAATCTATCGATGGCAAACATGAGCGGATTCTGCATGGTTCTCCGGTCTGTTCCTGCAATTCTGCGCTTCTGGCGTCGAAGGGACGCCCGAGGGCGTGAGCCGTTCATCCAACCGGATGATAGGATGAACCCATCCGTGACTTGCAGCGTACAGGTAATTTAGTGAATAACGTCTCCCAAACGTAAGCAGAAATGACGCCTGATCGCTCCAATAAGGGTTTGATTTATGACTGACTACAAAGAAAAACTCGATGAGTGGCAAAAAACCGCTCGCAGGAAAGCCCGCGAACTCGACGAGAAGTTTGCTATCTCCGATCTGGTTGACGAAGGCGCGCGCGCGGCGGGTGACGCAGCCAAACGTGGTGCTGAGACTCTTTCTTCGGGAGCGGACCGACTTAGAGTGGAAGCCGAACGCCTGGCGGAAAACAGTGAGGTCAAAGACACCGCTCGCCGGGTTGCTGACGAGGCCGTTCGCGGTGCGAAGAAAGCGGGTAACGCGATTAAGGAAGCCACCGGTGAAACAGGTCAGAAGGCCACGAAGAGGGCCGGCGAAGTGATCGACGATGCGAAGGCTTATTACGATCGCGCCTCAAAGGTTTATGACACCGGTGCGAAACTGAGTCGCGCTTCGGGCGCTGCCACCAGCGGAATTCTCAAAGCCCGCGATTGGATCAAAGAGAACCCGGGAAAGGCCGCGGCAGTTTCGTTCTCTCTGGTTCTCGGAATCCGAATGGGCGCGGCCTTTCCCGGCATCGACGCAGTGCTTTTGGGCGCGAGTCCTCATTGGCTCACTCACTCGGCGTTGCCGATCTTTGGCGTTCGGAAGTTAAGTGAAAAGTTTGATGCGTACCTGCGCAAACAGGAAGCACTAATCGCTGCGGGCCAACTCGATGAGGCGGAGCAAAAACGCGTCGAGTTTCAACGCAACATGACTAAGTATGTAGGCGCACCGTTGCTGGGGGCATTCAGTTGCGCGGCCGGCGCGGTAATGTTCGCGCAAATACTTCAACCCGCCAGTGTGGCGGGCGCTCCCGTCAGTTGGGTGTTAGGCGGGAATCCTTTCCTTGGCGGCGTGTGGCTCTTTGCCAATGGCGTGATTTGTTTCCATGAAGGATACAAGTTCTTCATGATCGCGCTGGCAGACCAGGAAGAAGTCGCGAAGGTTGTGCGTGAGATCAAAGGTCTCTTGCCAGCGACTACCGGGTAGGAACCACGAACATGTATTCCCATCTTTTGATTAAGTCATCGTGATTGGGAAAGGAACGAAGGAGAGGGCGAAAACAATCAAGGTAATTACCGCAACGGCGATGCGCTTGTTTCCCAGCGGCTCCCAGGTCTGCGGCGCCGGATGTCGCACCTTCAACATCACTGCCAGGAGCACTGTATAAAGAAATCCGCTCGGACTCCCATACCACGCAAATCCAATGATGGCCATCAGCGCCACCGCGATGAACGCGACTCGCCCGAGTACTCTGTGAAGGCGCGCCCCAAACACTGAAAACGTTCCATGTCCGCCGTCGAGTTGGCCCACCGGCATCAGGTTAAGACTCGTCACCAGCAACCCAATCCACGCAGCCATGTAAAACGGATTCGGCATGGCCTCGGTTAGCCGGGCCCCAGTGGCTTTGCCGATAATTTGGATCAGCAGAGGATCGTTGAAGATGATTAACGACTCGCCGGCTTGCGGCGGCGCATCATTGAGATTAAGAATTCCCCCAACAGCGAATGGCAACAGAGCCACGAATCCTGCCAGTGGGCCCGCCAGTCCAATATCAAAAAGCGCGCGACGCGACGGTATCGGCGACTTCATTTTTATAAACGCCCCAAACGTACCCGCCAGAAACAAAGGTGGCGCCGGAATAAAAAAAGGCAGAGTAGCGTCGACGCCGTAGTAGCGACAGGCGAGGTAATGTCCCATCTCGTGGGCGGTGAGTATTGTCAGGAGTGCCAGCGAGAACCGCAGGCCGTCAAAAAGAATCGCCGGATGGGCAATCGCAAATGCAGTTAACGCCGCCACGATGCGCAAGTAGTAGTCTGGAATATAAAAGAGATAACTGAGGATCCCGGAAAGCGCCGGTTCTGGAACTTCGATCTCCGGAGCCGAGATTACGATTCCAGCAAACGTCGTAGAGATCAGAGTGATAAGAAAAAGCGCTGAGTGGCGCGTTAACTCGCGCCTGCCAGGCCAGGCTACGGTGCGTTGGCCGCGAGTTCCCCGGCGAAGCGGTTCGGCTAGTTGAAATGGCTCAGACACTTATTAATCTTCACAACTTGAGGCCAGCGTCGGGATCCCCGACCTGGCCTCGCACTTTTTTCCAGATTGTTTACAACCTAAGCGTCAAAGTCTTCCGGATCAGATTTAGCCTCAGCAGCTGGTTGCACCTCATCACTAACCTGCAGATCTTTGCCCGGCTTGAAGCGAATGGTTTTGCCTGACGGAATCGCTACTTCCTCGCCCGTGCGTGGATTGCGGCCGACGCCGCGCTTTCTGGGCTTAACTACGAAGACGCCAAAGCCGCGCAGCTCGATCCGTTCCCCGCGGGTGAGCGCTTCTTTCATTGAGTGGAAAAGGGCATCCACCGCTTGCTCCGCCCTCATCTTAGGAACGCCTGTTTTTTCGGCCACCCGGTTAATGATATCCAATTTGATCACGGCTTATGCCTCCCTTTCGCGTCTCCTGAAAGACTTCGGCTGAGTCGGCGAATGCAGGAAGGGATGATAGAGACGCGTTACGAAGACTGTCAACCTTGCTGCAATCACCCGGTCAGATGGACGACGGCGGAAGGATTAGTCCAAAGAGTAGAGCTTTGACAAGCAACCACTCGAAAGCTAACCTCAAGAGTTGCGATTGACTGGAGATTTTTGGAATTGGTGTGAGCTGAGCCGTTGCGAAGTTTCGAGGCCGCGAGAAGTTAACGAAAGATGTTTGGAATCAGAACCCGTCGTCCGCCTCCGTTTGGGGACGTGCATGTTGACGACGACAAAGACATTCAAATTCACCGGCCGGAGCAGGCTTCGCGTCATGGCCTTTGGTCTGAAGGCCGGCTGCTGCTCCGCGACTTGGTGTTTGCGCTGATGATCGCCGCCCTGGTGGTGGTCTTTGTGGTGCAACCAGTAAAAGTTGAAGGCACTTCGATGCTGCCGCGACTGCACGACGGCGAGCGGATCTTCGTTAACAAACTGATCTATTACGACGAGTATCGGTGGGCGCCGAAGGTTGAGCGAGGGGATATCGTCGTTTTCTGGTTTCCCGATGATCCGTCGAAGAGCTATATCAAACGCGTAATTGGATTGCCCGGCGACACCGTCGAAATGCGCGAAGGCGTGGTTCGTGTAAATGGAAGTGCGCTCGATGAAAAATATCTCGATCACAGGTTAAGCTTATCTCCGAGAAGTCAGCCTCCCGTTTACGTTAGACCAGGTTATTACTTTGTCATGGGTGATAATCGCGATAATTCGAGCGACTCGCGCACCTGGGGATTGGTTCCCAAAAAATATGTATATGGTAAGGCATTGTTTCGGTATTGGCCGCTTAGCGCCGCCAGCGTGATTCGCCACGAGGAAATAAAAACTGTGCCCGCGCCACCCGGCAATCAAACAGCTCCTCAGGATCTGCAGTATGAAGAGAGATAGTTTTGTCAGGAAGCTGAGATTTTAAGTTGAACGCTTTCGATTGGTTTAGAATTCTGGGAATGATTTTTTACGCGCCTGCTCGAGGTCTTCGAGAGGTTCGTGATCGGGCACTGCTGGCTCCGGCGGCCCTGGTTGCGCTAATTGCGCATGCGGCTTTCTTCTTCTGTCTTACATGGCTATATCTCGGAGAACTGGCTAACCCTCTCAGGCCTTCCACCATCCTCACCGTAATACTTCAATCAGCCGGTTCTTTGGTTATCATTGCCCTAGTTTTCTGTCCGCTCACGTTGTTTTTGTCGAACCTGTTTGACCGCCGCGCGAGTTTTCGACTTCGTCTTCAGCAAGAGTATGGGCCTCTGGCGGCGACGATGTTCTACGCTCTAACGGCGGCAAGCTTTAGCGCCACGATTCTGACGATCGCCGCCAGTCTAAGTGGCGTGCAACAAGCACTCGCAAACAGAATGGTTGCCTGGATACTAGCGCAACCTCAACCACTTCCTCCTGAAATAAGAACAGCCATCGCGCAGGGACTCCTGAAATCGGAACTTCTTTCTGCGGGGCTTTCAGTGATGGTCCTGCTCGCGATTTTTGCGGTGTGGGCCGTGATTGCTTTGAAAATGGTTGTTAGATTGTCATGGATTCAGTCAATGACTGCGGTAGTCATTAGCGGAATCCTTCTTATTCCAGCGGCCAGGCTGATGCCGATTATCAGCATGGTGCTGGCATCCCCCTTCCTACTGATAATGATTTTCGTTCTGCTCAAAGGGTACTTCTCGGAGATTACGCGCTCGCAACGGGCGCGCGAATCATTCAAGCAAAATCTTGAAGCCGCCACCCTTAATCCCGCAGATGCGTCTGCCCACTACAATCTGGGCCTGATTCATCAACAACGAAATGAGTTTGACGCGGCGCGCGAACGTTTCGAACGCGCGATTCAAATCGACGAAGACGAGATCGACGCGCATTATCAATTGGGCCGAATTGCGCGCCAACAAAAGCGATTTACGGATGCCGTAAGACATTTCGAGCAGGTTGTATCGCGTGATCAAACGCACGCTCAGCACGAAATCTGGCGCGAAGTAGGCTCAACTTACATTGACGCGGGCCAGTTTGAAGATGCCCGCGATGCGCTCGAACGTTTTCTTGAGCATCGTCCGTCTGATCCTGAGGCGCTGTATTTGATGGGCCGTGCGCATGCCGGTTTGGGTCATCGCCGCGAGGCTACGAGTTCGATGCAGGCGTGTATTGATGCGGTGAAGACTGCGCCGGCGTACAAGTATCGTGCTGACAAGCGCTGGCTCAATGAGGCGCAACAGTTTATTAAAAGCAGCCAATAAAACGGTCCAAGGTCCAAAGTCCAAAGTCCAAAGTCAAGAGTCCAAGGTCCAATGTTTAGGGAGAAAGGCTAGTTTAGTTACCAGGAGGTTGGACGTTCGACGTTCGACGTTGGACATTGCACTTTGGACAATAATCAGATGCCGGTAAAAAACCAAAACCCTGCGTTACTAGCCCTCGAAGACGGCCGCGTGTTCCGCGGACGTTCATGGGCCGCCGAGGGCGAAGCTTGCGGCGAGATGGTCTTCAACACGTCGATGACTGGTTATCAGGAAGTGCTTACGGATCCTTCCTATGCCGGGCAGATTGTGTGCATGACCTATCCGCTGATCGGAAACTATGGCGTCAACAGTGACGATGCCGAATCCGATCGCCCGTGGGTGGAAGGTTTTGTTGTGCGCGAAGCCAGCCGCGTGGCTTCTAATTGGCGGTCACAGGAGAGTCTCGATGATTATTTGAAACGATGGAAGATTGTGGCTCTCGAGGGAATAGACACGCGCGCGCTGGTTCGCCACATTCGTGATAAGGGCGCGATGCGCGCTTGCATTTCTACAGTCGATTTGGATGAGCAGAGCTTGATTGAGAAGGCCCGTCAGTCGCCCTCAATGGAAAACCGCGAACTGGCAACTTTAGTGACTACCAAAGAAAGATATGAAATCGTGCCGGAAGGTAATGAACAGTTTCATGTCGTTTGTTACGACTTTGGGGTCAAGCGAAACTCCTTGCGTGAACTAGCGCGGTTGGGTTGTCGCGTGACCGTGGTTCCAGCGTCAACGCCGGCAGCTGAAGTTCTCGCTCTACACCCTGACGGAATCTTTCTTTCCAACGGCCCTGGCGATCCGGCTTCAATGAAAAAAGAGGTGGAGCAAATCCGTCAAATAGCCGAGTCGCAGACGCCAACATTCGGGATTTGCTTCGGCCACCAATTACTCGGCCGGGCCTTCGGCGGTGAAACCTTTAAACTGGTTTTTGGGCATCGCGGGGGCAACCAGCCGGTGAAAGACCTGCGGCATGGCGGGGTTGAAATCACTTCACACAATCACGGGTTCGCAGTGTTGGCTGAGAGTCTGCCGGAGAATGTCGAAGTTACTCACGTCAATCTCAATGATCGCTGCGTCGAAGGCATGCGTCACAAGACACTTCCGATATTCTCAGTTCAGTATCATCCCGAAGCAGCGCCTGGCCCCCACGATGCGGCGCATCATTTTCAACGATTCATTGCTTTGATGGAAAGAGTCTCCAATAACCTCGGATCTCGGCTATGACGTTTCCAGAGGGGGCCAAAAGATTCTACCAAAGTGCTGTTTATCATTCATGTGAAGTGGCATTGCCAGGTTCGATTGCTAGTGATAAAACAAGAAAGGATGTCGACCGAACCAAAAACAGTTGAAGGAGTCTTTCGCAACGGCAGGATCGAGTTGTCTGAGACTCCGCTTAACGTGGATGAATCAAGGGTCATAGTGACGTTCTTGCCTCAAAGCGCCGTTAATCTTTCAGAGCGAGGGATAGACGAAGCCGAAGCTGCCAACTTGCGCATAAGGCTGAACACCTTTGCCGAAGATTGGGACCTTCCAGAAAATGGAAGCTTATGATGCCCTTTAAGCGCGGCGATGTCGTGCTCGTCCTCTTCCTGATTCGAATCTTCGTACCGCCAAGCGCCGTCCGGCACTCATAGTTCAAGCAGACAACCTGAATACGGGCCTAAGGCAAACGATCGTCGCAATGGTCACGAGCAACATGTCGCGTGCCGATCACTCGAGTCGCGTAAGCCTTCTCCTAAGCTCTTCGGCTGGGCGAGAAGCTCGTATTCTAATGGACTCTGTCGTGATGGCTGACAACCTGGCGACGGTGCGGGAGAATGAAATTGACAGGCGTTTGGGTAGCCTAAATGATATGACGGATGTAGATGCAGCGCTTCGATTGACCCTTGGTCTTTAGTTCGGAGTCTAGGAACTGTTAAGGGAGGCTCAGTCGTCCTCGTCAGGCATTTTCAGTTCGCCAGTTGTAAGGTCCGGTCGCTCGCGGACCATGTCTTCAGGCGTGGTGTTGGCGTCTGGATGCTTTGGATGTTCTTCAAGTTCCAGGTCAGTCAACAATTCGGCGGCGAGTGGCGCAGTAACTTCAATGGGCGTGGGTTCCAGGATGTCCGCGAGCCCTTCACTGCCGCGATGTTCGAGCCAGTGACGATAGCTGACCGTAAGGATCGCCACCACCGGAATTGCCAGAAAAATTCCCGCCACGCCTGCCAATTCCGCGCCCGAGAGTAAAGCGATGATTACCGCCAGCGGATGAAGGTGGATGCCCTGCCCAATCAGACGGGGATAGACTGCGTAATCCTGAACGATGCGCAGCACCACCAGAAACACAATTACCATCAACGCGGAAAATGGCCCCGCATGAAGCATGGCCAGAATTGCCGCGACTACAGCAATCATTAGTGGTCCCACCAGGGGCACAAACTCAAAGACCCCTGCAATCAAGCCCAGCACCAGCGGGCTCGGAAGGCCCAGCAACGTGAAACCAATTGCGCAAATTATCCCGATGAAAAGACAAGCAGTAAGTTGGGCGCGAATGTAAGCGGCGAGCGTGCTGTTCACGTCCTGAAAGAATTCGTCTCCCCGCCAGCGCCAGCGCCCGCGAGGAAGCATCTGCAGAGCTGATCGTCGAAAGGTGTCGACGTCTTTCAAGAGGAAAAAACTCAGGACCGGAATGATGATTAGCCAGGGGATGTAGGCCAACCAGCCCACCATGCCTGTCAGCACCGAACTGACCGTATGGCTGACGCTATCAATTATGCCGGGGATGGCCCCATTGATGGCGTCGAGCAGGGGACCAGGCATCCGGTGCGCGCGGAAATATGCAACCAGCCCCTGCATTTTCCCACCCACCGTGTTCCAGTAACTTCGCGCCTGTTCGGTAAACTCTGGAAATTGATTTCCGAGCCTCGGGGCCAAAAAATAAATTCCCAGTACGATCACGGCGACGATGATTACGTAGGAAAGCGCAATCGCGAGCGTCCGTGGAATAGCCAGCTGCTTTCCGGAAATCTTTACTGGCCGGCTAAGGAATTCGACAAGGGGGGCCACGAAGTAGGCAAAGAAAATCGAGAGGATTAGCAGTAGAATAACGCCAGTTAGCTTAATCAGAATCCACAGCGTTACCGCCACCACGAGAATTATCAGGATTATGCGGAGCACAGCGCGTGTCTGCGGCCAACTGGCCTCGACGGCGGATCTCGCTGCGGCACGCGCCGCGTCTTTCGTTTCCTGGTTGCTCACGTTTCGACGCTTACCTAGTTATACAGTCGGGCGATAATGCGGCCGATGGCAATCTGTTCGGTCGGCGTAATCGTTCGAAACTCCACTCCAAACGTGTCCGGCGTCGCATGATGTACCACTTCACCATGCAGTGACAAAGCGTCTTCCTGGCCCAGAAGCAACAATCCAAGTTGATCGCCGACTCTGACGTTTGGGCAGGCGGGAAGATTTGAGACACGCAAACCACCAAGGCTGATATCAGAGGGTTCGCCGAGGCCGATGGATTCCTCAAGACTCTCGTCTTCGATTGCCAGTGTCAAACGCGTGCTGACGTGATACCTCGGATACTTTCTTCGTTCGTGATCGGGCAGAGTTATAGGGGCGCTCATCGTCACGTCCTTTCAGTTTGCTGGTTCGTCAAATTCGTCTTCATCGTCGTCATCATCAGTGGCGACCGGTTTGGGAGCAACTGCTTTCGGTTTTGCCGGTTCCCAGATCAAGCCTTTCCATTCCTCGGTAGCTCCAAGAAGTTGCAGCGCCGCCAGCGGATGTCCCGGGTTTCTCTCGATGCGCAGCACTTCGGCGATAACATTTAGCTTTTGTCCATCCTCGCCCTGGACCTCCAAACGCACGCGACTGCCAACGTCGGGCAGCTTTTTGGGGAGGTGGACCAGAGTGCCTTCCGGGCCCACGTCCTCAGTTGTACCTTCGGACACGATGTGAAAACCTTCCGGTCCATCCCATTCGGCGCGCACTTCGAATGAGACTAAATAGCGTGGGCCTGAACGGTGTTCAGATTCCATTTGGCGAGACATTTTTAAAAACTCCTGTTGGGCAAGAAGAACATTAGGTTCGATCAAAATTCCGCGAGGGGCGTGTCAGCGCTGGGATCGCTGGTAGAACGCCCGGTCGAGCAGGGGAGTTTATATTGTTTATTGGAAAATTAGCAGTGATTTTTTAAATAGGACAGGCATTCCCGCCTGTCTCTCTTCATCCGCCAGGGACGGACAGGCAGGAATGCCTGTCCTACTTCACTACTCTTCGTCGCTCCGCAGCTTTTCCAGGACGGAGAAATCTTCGAGCGTCGTAACATCCCCGGCGACAGATCCGCTCGTAGCAATCTCGCGCAGCAGTCGGCGCATGATTTTTCCTGAGCGAGTTTTCGGCAGGGCATCTGTGAACCTGAGCTCGTCAGGTCGAGCGAGGGCTCCGATTTCTTTCGTTACGTGTGCCCGCAGTTCCTCGTTCAGTCGCGGTGTTGCCTCGCGGGAGCCCTCCAGTGTTACAAAAGCAACGATCGCCGAGCCTTTGAGATCATCCGGACGCGCGACCACCGCAGCCTCCGCGACAGCTTCGTGTGACACCAGCGCGCTTTCAATTTCAGCGGTGCCCAACCGGTGACCGCTTACGTTGATTACGTCGTCGATGCGCCCCATGATCCAGAAGTAACCATCCTTGTCGCGGCGGGCGCCGTCGCCGGCGAAATATATGTTTTCAAGTTGCGACCAATACTGATCACGATAGCGCTCGTCATCGCCCCAGATTGTACGCAGCATTGAAGGCCACGGACGTTTGATTACCAGATACCCACCCTCGTTTGCGCCGACCGGCTTACCCTCGCGAGTCATTACGTCTGCGTCGATTCCTGGAAACGGAAGAGTGGCGGAACCAGGTTTTGTGGGAGTAACGCCGGGAAGCGGAGAAATCATGATTGCGCCCGTTTCAGTTTGCCACCATGTGTCAACGATGGGGCAAGCACCTTTTCCAATCACGTTGTAGTACCACATCCATGCCTCGGGATTGATTGGCTCGCCGACCGTGCCCAACAAACGGAGACTGGAGAGATCGTGCTTCAGCGGCCACTGCTCGCCCCATTTGATAAACGCGCGAATTGCCGTCGGGGCGGTATAGAGAATGTTGACTCGGTGTCGTTCAATGATGTCCCAGAAGCGATCCGGTTCGGGATGGTTGGGTGCACCTTCATACATCAGCACCGTGGCGCCATTTGAAAGTGGTCCATAGACAACATAACTGTGTCCGGTGACCCAGCCGATGTCGGCAGTACACCAATAAACATCTTCGTCTTTGAGATCGAAGATCCACTTCGTCGTCAGATGCGCCTGCAACAGGTAACCGGCAGTGGTGTGCAGAATCCCCTTTGGTTTTCCGGTCGTGCCCGAGGTGTAGAGAATGTAGAGCGGGTGTTCACTGTCCAACTCGGCGGCGGTGTGCCGGCTGTCAACCGTGGTCATCAACTCGTGCCACCAATGATCACGGCCCGATTCCATTGCGATCCGCTCGCCCGTGCGGCGGACAACTATGCAGTTCTCAACGGAGGGTGTCGCTTTCAGCGCCTCATCAACCGCTGGTTTTAGTTTGACTTCTTTGCCTCGGCGCCAACCACCGTCTGCCGTTACCACCAGCTTGCAACTTGCATCGTTAATTCGATCAATCAATGCCGCGCTCGAAAAGCCACCGAAGATAACGGAATGGGTTGCGCCCACACGCGCGCAAGCAAGCATCGCGATGGCCAACTCCGGGATCAGCGGCATGTAAAGAGCAACGCGATCGCCTTTTTGGATCCCGATGCGCTTGAGCACGTTTGCAAATTTGCAAACTTCGAAATGCAATTGCTGGTAAGTGAGCGTGCGCTGGTCTCCCGGTTCCCCTTCCCAAATCAGCGCGGCCTTGTTGCGCCGCCAGCCTTCGAGATGACGGTCGAGACAGTTGTATGAGACGTTTGTCTTACCCCCGACGAACCATTCGGCGTGCGGCGGTTGCCAGTTTAAAACTGTGTCCCATTTCCTGAACCAATGAAGCTCCTCGGCCATGCGTGCCCAGAAAGCTTCGGGGTCTGCGCTTGCCTCCTCGCGCAAGCGGAGCAGATCATCAGGGCTCTTAATATGGGCTCTCTCAGCGAAAGGAGGTGGTGGGGGGAAGACGCGATCCTCGTGTTGCAGCGATTCAATGTTTGCGGTGGTTGATGACATAACGTGGTTGTTGTTAGCAAAATCTACGGTATCGTTGGCAGCTTTGTGTAACACAGAACCGCTTGACTCACCAACAACCTGCTTGCAGTATTGCTGAGGGCCGGAGGTAAATATGAGTCAGACTCTCGATGCGATAATTGATGAAGACGGAGCGGTTCGCCTATTACAGCCCGTTCACTTGTCTGGAGCGCGCAGAGCTCTCGTTACGATTTTGGACGATCAACCTAATTGGGATGGTGACATGGATGCTGGCTACCGGGATATGGCGCTCGACGAGGCGCGCGAAGCCGATGCTCTGGAAGTCGCGGAAGCAACCATTGGAGACGTGAGCGATGAAGCGCGGTGAAGTTTGGTGGGTCAATTTCGATCCCTCGATAGGCGGCGAGATTAAGAAGACCAGACCGGCGGTCATCCTCAGCAATGACATTTCAAACAAATATCTGAATCGTGTGCAGGTGGTGCCCTTAACGAGCAAAATCGGCAAGCTATATCCAAGCGAAGCGTACGTTACTGTCAGTGGCAAGCAAAGCAAAGCGATGGCCGACCAGGTAACGACAATAAGTAAATTGCGTCAAATTAGATCTGCCGGCGCACTCTCACCCTCGGATCTGTTGGCTGTTGAATCTGCTATTAGAAATCAGCTAAGCCTCTAGATCGATTGCGGCGGAATGATCCAGCGATGAACCTACTCGTCGGCACCAGCGGCTACAGCTACAAAGAATGGAAGGGCAGCTTCTATCCGGAAAAAATTCCGGCGAAGGAAATGCTCTCCTACTACGCCACCCAGTTAAGCACGGTGGAAATCAATGCCACCTTCTATCGCATGCCGCAAAAGAGCATGTTGGAAAACTGGAAGGAGCAGGTGCCGCCGACCTTTCGGTTTTCACTCAAGGCCTCGCAACGCATCACCCACTTCAAGCGGCTGAAGGAAACAGAAGAGGAGACGAAATACTTTCTCGAGACTGCATCAACCCTGGGAGATCAACTTGGTGTCGTGCTTTTTCAGCTTCCGCCGAACATGAAAAAGGACTTGCCACGGCTGGAATCATTTCTGGCGCAGCTGCCGGCGGCCATACCCGCGGCGTTTGAGTTTCGCCATCCGGAATGGTTCGACGATGACGTGTTGGATCTTCTGCGTAGCCAGAACCGCCCCCTCGTCGTTTCAGATACAGACGATATGCCGACCACCCACATCGATAAAACTGCAGACTGGGGTTACCTCCGGCTTCGCCGTGTCAACTACCCGGAAGATAATCTGGCGCAATGGGTGGAGCGCATTCGCTCGCAGGACTGGAAAGAGACATTCGTATTTTTCAAGCATGAGGATGAGGGCACTGGGCCAAAGCTGGCAGCGCAGTTTCTAAAGCTGAGCCAGTAGGACAGGCATTCTTGCCTGTCCCATGTTGCTTGGAAAGAAGAGGATGGACAGACAGGAATGTCTGACCTACCAAAAGAAAAGGGGCGCGAGGCGCCCCGATGTCATAAACAGTCTGTGACTGCTTAGGCGTGGCTGGAGGGTTTCCTTAGAAATTCCCGCTGCAGGTTTCATGTCCGCAGTCGCAATCAATTTCGATCGTGTCGCCCGTTCCTTCACACGAAGCGCTACAGTATTTACCCTCGTGCGGCGGACAACCGCATACCGGGTTCTTACAAGTTTTTTTATTATCGTTATCGTCTGCCATGATTCCTCCTGAAGAGTTTCTGCCAAATCAGGCGCATAGAGTAGCACAACCGGACGGGCATCGACTCCTACATTCTCAGAGTTAAGACCATCCACGAAACCCACTAAATAACGCGAACCAAAAGATCTTTTCTGCTTTGTGTGATTTCGTGGACGGTTCGAGGTTTTCAGCGTTCCGTTACGGCTCGTCGTCCCCCTCGTCCTCTTCGTCTTCGTCTTCTTCGGCTTCGTTCTGTGCCAGGGTTTCCAGTGCTCCTCGGGATTTCAGCAGCCGGACAACGGCTTTGTTGTTTTCCTCGATGGCGTGGGCCAGAGCATCTTTGTTCTCCTTGTCGAGCGCCGTGATGTCCGCGCCGGCGAGGATCAGGGCACGAACGGTGTTGACGTGACCCGCGATGGCCGCAACCATCAGGGCCGTTCGTCCCTGTTTGTTCCTGGTTTCGAGCTTGGCGCCCGCATCAAGTAGCGCTTTTATTGCCTCTACATTCTTCGAGCTTGCCAATTCCATGAGCGGCGTGTTTCCACCTAGATCCTGAAGGTTCACTTTCGCTCCGCTATTAATCAGGTCCCAAACCATATCGACGGTGGCATCTTCATCCAACTCCATCAGCACTGTCTGGCCGGTTGCGTCTTTGGCATTCGGATCCGCGCCGGCCGCAAGTAGAAACTGGACCATCTCACGGTTTGCATTGCGAACGGCGTGCTCCAGCGCCGTCGTTCTGCTTCGAGTATCGCGCATGTTTACGTCAGTTTCTGAGATCAACGCGGCCAATCCTTCGAGATTGTCTTCCTGAGCAGCTCTGACAAACGGATGTGCAGGCGCCACGAAGGCCACGACTCCGCCGCCGCTTACGAAAGACGACGATACTCTCGAGAACCTCTCGAGGTTTGCTTCAAGCTCCGCAACCTTCAGGGTGCGATCAATCCGAGTTTCGCCCGTGGCTTGAAGATAGACCGTGCCGGCGTCTTCCCCTGCAAAACCCGGCGCTTCAAACCTCAAGCGATAGAGACCCGGCTCGAGGTTAGGGAACTTGAATTGTCCCGAGTCGTCAGAGGAAGCGTAAAGAATTACCTTGGACTGATCGTTTGAGAGCGCGACCGTCGCCCCGGAAATCACAGCGCCATTCTGGTCCGTCACTTTGCCCACGACGCTGGACATCCCTAACCGCGACGTCGGCTGGGAAATGGTCGCCGCAGAGTTGAATTGCCGGCTCGGACAACTTTGGTAACTGTGGGCCGCCGCGCTGCTTACGCTTAAGGTCGCGGTAAAAGCTCCAGCGGCGATGCGCGATACTCGGCGGCTGATGCGATGCAACTTCATCCCGGCTTCCGCCAGCAGAGGTTTTCCGTTTTCCCCTGAAACAAATTGGACACAGAGACGCCCGTTTGCACGGGACACCAGACGCTCCGCCTGATGTCGTGTCATTTTAGAAAGATTGTGTACGGAGAGTTCGCAGTGTTCGCAGAATCGAACCTGATCGTTTCCCTTCATGGAATTCCAATCAGCCTCGCATGGGGAAGGAATAGACAGGTTTTTCAGGAAGAGTTTGGATGCCATTACAGGATCTCCTTAATCAAGTTGCAGTTGATCGGAGAGCCGGGGAGAGAAGCTGCTTCGACTTGTGCGCAGTCTTAGACCAACGGTTCGGATGGATGTTCCGGACCTTGCTTACGCTTCACCAAATTCAAGACAAATCTCATCGGACAACAAACGTCGCGGGTTCAACCACCGCGCCGGCCTCAGGGTTGTAGTAGTCATAAATCGTCGACGGCGCGGCCTTGGCAGTCAGAGCGAAGCGCGGCCGAAACTTAAAAGAAAACCTCGCTCCGCCTGAACCTACCCAGAAGTAAAAAACTATCCGGTCCGGCAAGACGTCGTACCGGCTCATGGCCCAACCCGAATTCTTCATTGCGCTTTCGAGCGAAGCGCGATCCACATCAGCGCCGGGCGGCAGGCCAATTTCGGCGAGCATCATTCCAGTCACTGAAGTCCCGGCCCGGTCCGCCTTGACGCTGCATACGATCTCTTCGTTAATGCGGGCGACGTGCTTATCGAATGTGGCGGACAGGAAAACTGAGCCAGGCGCTCGCGTTTTGCTCTGATTGTCTTGCGTGGACCACGGCACGTAATAATTTGCCACCAACTGGACCGAGGCCATCGCTGAACCACGCGCCCGACGCAGTTCCACCCGGTTGGTTCCACTTCGCAAAAAAGCCGATACGTCAGCACGAATCATGACCGTGTTCTGAGCGCCTGCAGGCGACTTTAGTGAGGTGGCGGGTTGACCGTTGACGATGACGTCAATCATCACCGGTTGGCTGGGGGCGGAGGCACCCGCCTGAGACGTGCCGAGCAACGACATCAGGGTGTCGAGCACGTTGATTGTCGCCTGGGTTGAATACCAGACTCCGTAACGATCCTTCTGCCGGAGGAGGAAAAGCAATCCACGCCGCGTCAGAGTGTCGCCTGGATCCGCACCGGTGGTTTCGCCGGGGTAAGTCCTGGAAAAATGCTTCAAGGCCTGGATCACAAGCGCCGTCGTTTCCACCCGGCCAGCGTTACCCCAACCGTTGAAAGGTGTGGTTGTATCCAGTGTCCAATAAGTTGTGTCGCCGTCCGTTTGCGCCAGCGTTTGCAGTTTTGCAATCGCGCGCTGCGCGCCGGCACGATCCCCGGCGTCTATCGCCGCGAGGGCGTAGGAGGCGATGAGATGAGGCTCGTCGATCGTTTGAATCTTCGCGGCCAGATAAGAGAGCGCGAGCTTGAGCTCTGGTGAAACTTTATCTGGTGACGGTTGAGCATTCATCTCACCCGAAACTTTCATCGGCGAAGTCATCGCGAGCACTCGAGCGACATAAGCAGTGAGCAATGCATTCGAGCGATCCGCTGTCTGGTGGGCGCGATAACCGGTGGCGGAGAAACCCCCATCGTTCTGCTGACGTCTAACCAGCCACTGACGCAAGCTCTTGATTACCTCGGGATCGACGGCAACAAACTGAGAAGCGTCTCGCAAAAAACGAAGCGCGTAGGCGCTTAACGCAAGATCGGCCTCGTCGTTACCCCAATAAGAAAAGCCGCCATCCGCAGTGCGATATTTCAGCAAGCGCTGATAACCGAGAGCCACATAGTTTTTTGCCTTCGTGACAATCCGCGCGTCCGTCTTCGTTTGTTGTTCGCCGCGCAGCATCAGCACGCTCGGATAGGTTGACGATATTGTTTGTTCGCCACAGCCGTAAGGACGTTCAAGTATTCCTTCGATGCTCTCAACAACGTGGGCCATGAGACTGGGATATATCTTCAACTCAACCTTTGCTGAACCTGGGAGCACGGAAGCGGGCAGGTTGATATCCAGTCCCGCAGTTTCGCCGAAAACCTCGCTGGCGGTCTGCGTTTTTTCTTCGCCGTCAGGATGTACCGTTACCGGTTTCTCAATTGCATCTCCCGCTTCTGATCCTCTGGCCGTTACCTGCTGCTTGCCGTCTTTCACCGATGCGACGGCCCTCATTTCAAATACTTGCTTCGCGGAATCGCCGGCCGGCACCGTGGCGCGCTGGCGAGCTGCGCCCTGCAGGGTAAACCAACTCGCCGGTTTCATTTCGAGATCAACTACCTGCGGACGCTCGAGGTAGTTTCGAAGGACAATGGGCAATGAGATCTGATCGCCTTCGGTGAGCACGCGAGGCGGGTCATGTTCCAGGAAAAAAGGCTGGAACGATTTGATCTCGGTTTCAGCCGTTCCCATCTCGCCATCTTCGGTGGTGCCAATCACCGACATCTTCCAGGTGGTTATGTTGTCCGCCAGCTTAAATTTGAGTTGGGCACGACCCTGCTTGTCGGTTTCCAATGACGGTTGCCAAACAAGTGTTTCCGGAAAGTATTCGCGCAAGCGAGGCGTTGCCAGTTGGGCCGGATGAGCAACCGAAATCTGCAAGCCGCTTTTGGTAACGGTGGTGCCAGTAGTGTTCAACGTCACGTTAACCGCGTCCGCCCCGGCGCTTACGCTCACGGTTTCAGTAATCGTACCAGGAGTAATATCGAGATTAACGGTGGTTATGGTTGCGGAACTTACCGGAACGCCTTCTACGATCGCCTTCATAAAACCCAAAGCGTCACACTTCAATTCGTAATGGCCAACCGGAAGGTTGCGGAGAAGGAATTTGCCATCGTCATCTGTTTTGGCCTCAAACATCAGCGACGAGTTTTTCAGAGTTGCCGTCACCGTAGCTCCGGCCACTGCACCGCCATTCGGGTCAACCACTGTTCCCCTTATCGCGCCCCTGGCTCCCTGGAGGAAAGACTGCTTCACCGGTTCGATTGAGACTCTGTCACGTTCGTGACCGGCGGGCCTGGCCTGCGAAAACTCGGCGAGGTCAAAGTCGTCAGCGGTTCCGGCTTTGCCGTCTTCGCCGATGCTTCGCAGGCGGACGGAACTGATCACGTCCTCGACGAGCGTAACTCCGATGGTCCCTTTCCCCATTTGCCCGTAGATGGCGACTGACTGAAGCGCCGGCCGGTAAAAAACGTGAGTCGCTGTCTTGTAAATGCCGGTATAGCGATATCCCCAGGGATCGTGCAACTGATCCGGCCGTAGTCCGGAATTCAAAAGTATGCGATGCAACTCGCCATCATCTCGGGGGAATGCGTTGGTTGCCGCGAATGATCTTGCCAGGGCCTTCTCTATCTGCGCCCGCGTCTCGGTGAAATAGTTGATGCTCGATTGCCAGAGCGTGAAGTCGTCCGATTTTGCGTCCGCACTTTGAACACTCTTGTCCGGCCCGCTGCTGCGAACGCTAAGGTTGAATTTGGTTTGCGCAGTGGTGAAGCTGAAATCGTAAGGTTGTCCCCAGGGATCGCGCAGTGAATCAAGGTCGATGCCTTCAAGTAGCAGCTCGGTCCTAAGAGTTTCAAGACTGCGAATGAAGCTACCGGAGCGTGCATGGAAGCGTTCGACTGCGCGACTGATCGCCTCGCCCGTGAAGCGAAAGTAAGGACGGGCGATGCGAGTCAGTGTCGAATCATCGTGCGTAACAAACGACTTGTCTGGCCCGGCGCTTATGATTTCGAGGATGAGTTCGTCTCGTTCGACGGAAAACTTTTCCCGATATGGTGTTCCCCACGGATCGTTCAACTGATCAAAGTCGAATCCGGATTCAACCAGCAATCGCCGCAAACTCTCGCCACTCGCAGGATACAGTCCGCCCTGGTTATATCGAGCATCGAGAAGTTTTCCGATCGGCTCAAGTTGCTGTCGAGTCAGGCCGGCAAAGACGCTCTGGTAATCTGGTTCAAATCCTTCAGCGGTGAATACGCTTGGCCTCTCTGACCCGGATCCGAGAAGCAGTTCAGCAGCCAACACCATTTCTTCGGGTAAAGGTTTTGCCGCGTTGATATTCTGCAGAGTCCTGCGATTGATACCGGCGATCTGATTATCGTAGCCGCGCCATTGGCTGAAGCTGTCGAAGAAACCAAACTGACCTCGGAACTCCTGGTCGGTGCGCGCTCGTTCTTCGACAGCCCGATCAAAGATCACGACGCCGAGCGCACTGTTCACGGGTTTGCCTTCCGAAGTGGAGACGCGAAAGTCCACTTTTGCATTGTCGCCCGGTTTGTAATCCGCGTGGTCCAAACGGAAGTCGACCTTCAGATCCCTATTTCGCGGGAAGAGCACGGTGCGAGAGCCGAACGGAAAGCTATCTTCGTCGGGATATTCCCGGCTTTTTGAGAAAACAGAGATCGTGATTTCGTCTTTAAACGCGGGCCGGTATCGCAGAGTGAAATTCGCCGCTCCCTTATCGAGCGTCAGGGATTTTGATTCGATGATGTCTGAGTCACGCGCTACTTCGACCACCACATTCATGTCCGGCTTGCTCGCCGTGATTTTTACCTGGATTGGTTCGCCGGCCGCATAGAGGGGCTTGTTGGTGTCGACTCGAATCACCGGAAGACCGTGGTAGTAAAACGATTCAGTATGATGTCCCGCGCCGTTACCATTACTGACGGCGGTGAAGCAAAGAGATGGATACCCATCTCGTTCAACCTCCGGCAAAACCAGGCCAGTAACTTTTGCGAGACCGTACTTGTTTGTCCGGATGGTCCGGAGCACAGTCGGGGAAATTCTCGATTTGCTGTCTTCCGTCCGAGGTTCACTGATGGCGACTTCGCATGGGGCCGGGCTGCCATCGGCAAGCGAAGTGGCGACATAGAATTGCATGGGAAACCCGTGTGCCTGCTGGTTTGGGCCTTCGGCTACGTAGATATGAATCGAGTCTTTGGTGACCCGCAGATCAAATCTGCGCTGTTTGGTTCGGTTCGTGGTTGGATCGGTGAAATAGGCGGCGAAGGTGAGGTCGGTAAACCGGGAGTAATCGCTGTCCGCAAGGTCCTTGTGTTCTGCTGCCAGGTCAATGTGGGCCACGAAGAGCCCGGTTTGGTCGGTTTCTCCTTCATGCTTTTGACCCTCGTTGATTTCCCATGCCTGCTTCTGATAGTCCCATTCGCGTTTCTCTTCTCTCACGACCTTCACGTGACCGCGTTTTACGGGTTGGCCAAAAAGATAGTCCGCGCGGACCTCGACGTCTGCATTTTGTCCAGGAAGGTAGTAAGAGCGATTTGATTTCACATTAACTGCAAAGTTTGGCAGGTCGTAACGGCTAATCTTGACGCCCTGTAAAGCTTCCGCGTCACCATAACTCTCATCATCCATCTCGATGCGAATCGCGTAGTCGCCCAAACGTGTGTTTTCCGGAATGGCCCAGTCGGCGGTGGCAACTCCAAAACGGGAAGTGATAAGGCTTGTCTCAAACACCTCGGTATCTTCCGGATCAGTTATGGTCAAGGTCGCTTCCGCGTTTGGCACGGCCCGGTTTCCGGCATCGAAGATCAGTGCCCGAATATGAAGCGGTTGTCCCGGTTGATAGATGGGCTTATCCGTGTTGACCATAATGCGAGTGCTGTCGTTGAGCTCAACCTCGTGGTCCACCTTCCTGACGAATCCGCCGTTTCTTGCTACGACTGTCATCTCGCCTTCATCGGAATCTAGTTTGGCGGGGATATCTACGACGACGAGCGCATAGCCTTCGTCGTCGGTCAGCGCTGAGCCTGTGATCGTTCCGCCCTTTTCATCGCTAAACCGCAGTTCCAGGTTCACCTCTACATTTTTGACTGGCTTGGCGTTAATCGGATGAAGAGTGCGAATGTGCGCCTGGTAACGCGCCGCTCGTTGGGTCCGGTCGGGAGCGCTGACTTCCAGCGCAAAGATGTTCGGCGTCTCGATCTCGGATAGTGAAATTATTCCGGTGGCGGGGCCGAGAACGGCTTTGAAATCAGTTGAGGGATCAACTCGATAACGCAAGCGATACCACGGCAACTCGCTATCATCGTCTTCATTGATGCGTGTGGCCGTCAGCGTCAACGGCACTGTCAATTTGTTCAGGCCCGGTTGCAGCTCCACAACGCGGACGGTGATTCCTCGGCCCACGTCCTTCGGGTCAAGCAGTTCCAAATGAAGGCGGGCCGAAACTTTTTGGGCGGCAGGATTTACAACTTCAAGCAGGACCGTCGCATAGTCACGAACCAGGAATCTTGTCGCCGACTCATTGACGCGCAAACTGCTATTGGCGCTCGATAGTTGAACGAAGACAACAACGAAGGAAAGGCACAAGAGAGAGAGAAGCCAACGGCGGCTCATGGCGGCCTCCTACAAATTTTCAAGCCGGGTTAGTCAGGAGAGACACACTTCGACCTCTGAAGGAGAAACACATTTGTTTCACCAGCTGTCCTACTTCTAAATTTTGACTTTAAGAGTTGAGCCTGGGGAGCAGCTTCGGATTTCGAGGCTGTGATGCATTCGAGTTGCCGCAGGGTTGTCGAATTCTCGGAAATGAATACGCGAATCTGGGAAAGGCGAAATGGAAGACGAGCTACTCGCCGAGCGCTACTGCAATCAGCGTGGCGACGCGAGCGTTGTTTTCGAGCAAAGCAATGTTAGCGCGCAGTGTGGCCCCGTCACTGGCCTGGGCCATGTGCGAAAGGAGAAATGGCGTGAGCTCCCTTCCGGTAATCAATTGGCGCTCGGCCTGGTCCAGCGCTGCGTTGAGCGATGATTTCAGCAACGCCGCCGGTACCTCAAATTCATGCGGCACTGGAACAGTTACCAGCAACGCGCGGTTAAGTCCCAACGCTTGCTGAGCGCGGAAAATTCCGGCGACCGCTGCCGGCGAGTCACAACGCGTATCGACCGGCAGACCGCTTTCGCGTGAATAGAATGAAGCCATCTCGTCGGACTCATATCCCACGACTGTAACGCCGTTGGTTTCCAGCCATTCACGCGTCGCGCTAAGATCCAAAACTATCTTGGCGCCGGAGCAAACCACGATAATCGGCGTTGACGCGAGCACCGGCAGATCCGCTGAAATATCGGGAAGGGAGCCGCGATGCACGCCCCCAATCCCGCCGGTGGCAAATACTTTGATACCCGCGCGGGCGGCGATCCAGCTGGTGGAAGCAACAGTAGTGGCGCCGTTCCACTTTTGCGCGACTGCAACTGGAAGATCGCGAATGCTGATCTTTTTAATGTCGCCGGCATCGGCGATAAAACGAATTTGATCCTGGGTTAGTCCTACCGAAAGCCGGCCGTTAAGCACGGCAATCGTCGCCGGCACGCCGCCGTTATCTTTGACCAAAGCCTCAAGGCGCTGCGCGGTATTCAGATTCTGCGGGCGCGGCAATCCGTGTGCGATCACGGTCGACTCGAGTGCAATGATCGGCTGCATCGCAGCGAATGCATTATCGACTTCCGGACCACAAGTGAAGACTTTGTCGTTTAACATTTTTCGATGCGATGCCTTGGCCTCGCGACTTTGCCGCCTACAGTGTGGTAAGGCTTGCCTTACCGGCTTCGGTAATTTTATGAACCTTTTCCTGAGGCTGAGCTTCAGGAAAGATTAGAAGGGACTTTAACGGAAAGCCAGAGGCTTTCCGAACTGTGCGGCGGCAAAGCCGCAACCGTTAGATTGCCCGTCAGAATGTGTACAGTGAGCATTTTTCGCACAGTCGGGGGCCGAGCCGCGACGCTAACTGGATACGGCCGGCGCAGCACGTAATTTTCTTAAGGTGAACACGTTGCCGTTATCCAGCTTGCCCCACGAAACCTCCGCATCAATCAGGCTTGCGCGCGCCAGCATGTTTGCCAAACCTCGGCCGCCGCTCTTCTGGTTTGGATCGAATGCGCGACCATTATCTTCGATCGTCAGGATGAAATCGCTCGCAGCGTGGACTTCCATCTTTACCTGCGTGGCGCCGGCATGCCTGCAAATGTTGCTGACGGCCTCCTGTACAATTCGATAAATCTGCATCTGCACATTTCCCGGCAGTCGCGCCTGTTCCTCGAGCGACTCGTCGCAAACAAATTGATAGTCAAACCTTTTTTCAGGCGGTGCATCCTGCACCGCATGGGAGAGCGCAAACTCGAGCGCGGCAGCGAAGCCGACATTCTGCAGCACCGACGGGCTCAAGTCTTCACAGATTCTGCGCACCTCCTGCGAAATGGATTCAATCTCGGTGCGCAATGCTGCCGGACCAGGTTGTTGACCGTTGTGCGCAGCTTCGTTTAAGGGCAACTGATCGGTGAGCAATTGCAGGTGTCGCAGATCAGCCAATGTTTGATCGTGAAGGTCACGAGCGATCCGGCGACGCTCGCGTTCTGCTTCATTCGCGAGATTGAGCCGCGCATCGGCGAGTTCGCGGTTCGCGTCCACGAGGGCCGCGCTGGTGCGAGCGATCCGCCGGCGTTCCAGAATGGCCCAAAGCAAAGCCAGCAGTGCGAGCGCCAGAAGAATTGCGAGCGCTGTCGAGGTCCAGGGAAAAGGCGCCCTCGCAATTGTCAGTTCGAATGACATCGTTTCCGAGGCAAGCAAATCCTTGGTGAACACTCGCGCGGTAACGCGATATTTGCCGGCGCTCAGACCTTCCATGGTGAATTGCGATTCCCGTGAAAGCCTTCGATTGATCAGCACGCCGTTGGCGTCCAGCAGCGCAAACGCATATTGAAACTGCTCGGGAAAGGTGCGACTGCTGATTGCTGCCACATCCAGAAGCAAACTGTTTTGCGGATACTCGAGGCTCAGTCCCGAGGCGAGCTCGTTGGGCGAATGCACGCGTTTGCTAATGACTCGGTTCGCATACAGAGTCGGCGTAGTTCTGCCAGACTGATAGCGCGCGATGCCGCGGCCAGTTCCGATAAGGACGCTCTCGCTGCCGTCCGGTTGGGATTGAGGTCGAACGGCGAAGACGTTTTGCGAGGGCAGGCCCTGCTCGACGTCCAGTTGAGACACCACCGGTCCCGCCTCTTCATCAAGCCGGATCTTCAGCAACCCGCTTCCCGTAGTTGCACACCAAACTTCATTTCGTTTTGCCTCGGCATCTCGCGCCAGCGAACGTGCTTCGACTCCGGGCGCCGCGAGGATGCATTCGCGTTCCGGCTGACAAAGATAAACACCGCGATTAGTGGCGAACCAAAGGGTGTTATCCGGTGTGCTCAGAATCGAACGCACGGTGCTGCCCTTGAGTTTTGCGAAAACCGGTTCCTGTTTCACCTCGGCGCCGTCAAAAGAAAGAACTCCATCGGAAGCGGAGCCCACCAGCAGCCGCCGATCCCCATCCGCAAAAAGACTGATCACATCCCGCGGCACCGCCAGGTTTGCGCCCCAAAGATTTTGCAGGCGGTTTTCATCAAGCCGTTCAACGCCGCGGCCATAGCTGGCAACGTAAACGGAGCCGCGGAAGTGAGTGATGGCCCGAATGCTACCGACCGCATCGACGTTTCCCGAACCTGCCTCAACCCGGTTAAAGCTTAGAGATTCAATCTGCGCGTCTCTTGAAGGCTTGTTCGCCACATAAAAACCGCTGGCCGATCCGACGAGCAGTCGCCCCTGATTGTCCTCCGCGATTGCATAAACGATATTGCGCGCCAATCCGCCAACGGCGTCCCAGTCAGACGGTTCCGTATCGTGAACGAAGAGCCCGCGGTTGGTTCCAGCCAAAAGATGACCTTCCTTGGTTTGGTAAAAGGTGCGCACGAAGTTGCTTTCAGCAACATCGCCAACGGATTCAACCCTTACTGCGTTTGGATCGAAGCGGCACACACCGCGGTCGGTGCCAAACCAAATCACCTCCTCGCGATCCTGGAAAATCGTGTAGACGTGATCCGATCGCAATCCGCCGGCAGTGCCGTCGAATGTGTATCGCTGTGCCTTCTTTCCTTCAGAGAAACGGAAGACGCCGCGCCCGTCGGTAGCCACCCAAACATCTTTCCCGATCGTTTTGATACTCGAAACCGTTCCGGTTGCAGTTTCATTCCGCACAACTTTTGCCACTTCCCAACCCGTCAGCAGCGCCGGCTCCTCCTTCTTCACACGCAATCCGACCCAAAGTTTCCCGCTCGGATCTGCTTGCATTGAGCGCACAAAAAAACTTGTGGGCCGTGTCTCAATTTCGCGCGCCTGGCCATCGGCGATTGCCAGTACGCCGCGACTGAATGAGCCGGCGAAAAGCGTCTGGTTGACCATCATCAGGCTGGTGATGAGCAGCGGCCCGGGACTGTCGCGGTCTGCGCTTTGGAGTTGTTGCGTGAGCAAGGGTTCGGTGCGCCGCGAACCATCCGGCTGAATTCGGCAGTCAAAAATATTTCCTTGTTCGGAAGCGAGCAAGGCATGACCGCGCTCAGGCGTAATAATCGCGCTGATCGGGTGACCATTGATTTCGGTTATTACTTCGAAGCGACCATCAATCAATCGCGCTGCTCCGGTTTCGGTGCCAATCCACAAAGCGCCGTCAGAGTCGCTCTGCAACGCGAGCACTCGGCCGGGCGCGAGACCATTGATCGCAATAGTCTGAGTGCGGCGCCCATCAAACTTTGCCAACCCCGCTTCGGTGCCAAACCACATCGCACCTTCCGGGCCCTGCGCTATTGCATGCACTCGATCGGACGGCAGACCGTGAAAGAGCGTGACCGCACCCCATTGATGCAACCCTGTAACAGGTGTCGGGGAGGGTGACGGAGAAGGCGAGGGTGACGGTGAAGGCGAGGGCGAAGCAGCCGGGCTCGGTTGAGCGTCAGCCGTTTGCGACGCGACGGGCGCAGGTGGCAGAAGAAATAAGACAGCGAGCGAAAGGCAAAAAGCGGCGAGCAGAAAGAAACTCAAACGCAAAGACTGCAAAGTCAGACGCAAAGAACGCCAAGGGCAGCGAGGACCTGGCGGCACTCTTACCCTTTGCGATCTTTGCGCGCTCTGCGATACAACCCTTTCGCTATTTCTTCTTTTGATTAGCACTCTTCTGTTCATCTAAAAAGCGCTTTCCGTCGCGTTCCAACCAGCCTTCGAGATCCTGTGCGGCCTTCTCGAGTTCATCATTGTTCAGGAGCCCGCGCCGGAGTGCTTCGAAGAAGGCGCGCGTGCGCACGTTGTAGGCAAGCTTCTCATAAGCTTCGTGCGGCGTGCCTTCGGCCGTAGAGATGAAAAGTTTTTCGTAAAGGGTAGCCAGGCGGCTCTCGACGCCACGCAAACTCAGCGAACACTTCCGCGCGATGGCCCAGTTTGAAAGACCCAGCGCGAGATAGTAAAGCGCTTCTGATTCAAACTCTGTGAGTAGCGGACGTTTGAATGAATCCTTAAACGCCGGATCGATCATGTCGGCGCCGTCTTCCAGTACCGCAGCGACGAAACGTAGAAAACGCGATTCAGGATTATTTTTGTGGATGAAGCCGTACGCCGGCGGAGGATCGACTGACTTAACTATCTTGCGAATCTCATTAATGTAGATCTCGTGCGGAAACTGCGTCCAAAAGATGATGCGCGCGGAAGGGAAGTCGCGCCAAATTGCGCGCGCCGCCTTCACGCCCGAAAGTTTCGGCATCTGGATGTCAAGGATGCAGAGTTCGGGCCGGTGTTCGAGCGCCAGCTTGACTGTCTCTTCGCCGTCGGCGGCTTCGACAATCGGAGTGTGCGAGGAAAACTCTTTGTCCAGAATCTCGCGCAGGTAATGGCGTTGGGCCACGTTGTCTTCGGCAATTAGTATCGACATTGCTGCCGATGATAGCCCGAAACTTCCTGCCGTAAAACGTGGCATGCCACAGTTGGACTTGCGGCTTGGCCGCCCTCGCGGTCGCAGTTAACTATTTGAACTTCTCAGGACTCCTCTGCCTCATCAAGCGCGAACATCTCTTCCACGGGCTTGCCGAAGAGTTTCCCGAGTTTTAGAGCCAGCGGCAAACTTGGATCGTATTTCTCGGTTTCGATCGCATTGATTGCCTGCCGGGAAACCCCGACGCGTTGAGCGAGGTCTTCCTGCGTCCAGTTTTGTTCGGCCCGCAACACTTTCAAACGGTTCTTCATGGGTTCGTCCTCGCGAAAACGTGGGTTTTCTATCGATACTTGAGCCACGCAGCCAGGAAACCGACGGCATACGGAATCAACAGGACGAGCGGTAAATCGCGCGGATCTCTTCCGGCCAGCAGGCCTTCGGCGCGGAAGTAGCCGATTCCCCATGCTGTTACGAGCGACAGCGGAAAGCCTATCGCAAGGGCGAACAGCTGAATCTGGCGTTGATATTCATCCATCGTCGACAACAAACGCGTGTAGAGGAAAACGAATGAGGCAAATCCAACCACCATTAACGCGGTAACCAGCAGCCGGATGGGATGACCCGGCGGGTAAACGCCACGCAGCAGAATGTGGACTACCACCAGGCCCACAGTTAAGGCGCAAAAGACCAGCACTGCGACGGGCGCCTTCGAGCGGTTTTCAACTCCTTTATTTCCCATTTCAACGACTCCTTCCATTTGTTTAGCCTTTCTGCAGTGAATTTCAAAGCGAGCCGGAGTGTAAAGCATCCCTTCCTAGATGTCAAGTATACTTTACATTATGATTTGAGATAGTTTGCCAGCCCGAGAAGCGGGAACTGGTCGGATGAGACTTCCACTGGGAAGTTTGTGAATGCGCCAACCTTGACTAGGTTCAGGGTTGTTTGCACTATGGCGCTGTCTTAACCCGCAAACATTTCCGTCCGGAGTGGTAATCGCTATGCATTTGAAAAGAGTTTTGTTCGTAACTATTGGTCTGCTTTGTCTCCTTGCTGCCGACGTGGCCGCCCAGCAACCCGCAACTGCGGACGCGGCCCGCGATGAGAAGCTCTGGCGCAAAGCACTCGAGATCCAGCGCAAAGCGATTGTTGTTGATACGCACAATGACGTGCTGTCGTTTATGACTGACGACAATTACGACATCGGCGTTTCATCAGTGGGCAAATATCACACCGACCTGGCCAGGATGAAGCAGGGCGGACTCACCGCCGAATTCTTTTCCGTCTACATCGATCGCAGCTACGCGAAGGATGGCGGATCTGCGCGTCGCGCGCTCGACATGATCGACTATGTCTATCGCGCGGTGGAAAAGTATCCGAATGATTTTAAGATGTCTTATTCGGTAGCCGATATTCGCCGCGCGAAGAAGGAAAAGAAGATTGCCGCGTTGATGGGGATTGAAGGCGGCCACGCGATCGAAGATTCGCTGATGGCCCTCCGCGACTTTTACCGGCTCGGTGTGCGCTACATGACCTTGACGCACAACAACACAAACAATTGGGCAGACTCCTGCTGCGATACGGCGACTCACAACGGGCTTTCAGAGTTTGGCAAGGACGTTGTGCGCGAGATGAATCGTATTGGCATGCTGGTGGATGTCTCCCATGTGTCTGACAAGACGATGCACGACGTGTTTGACGTTTCGACAGCGCCCGTGATCGCTTCGCATTCTTCGGCGCGAGCGCTGGGGGAGCGTACGCGAAACATTCCCGATGATCTGCTGCGCCGTTTTACGAAGAATGGCGGAGTGGTAATGATAAATTTCTATCCCGGGTTCATAGATTCCAAGGTGATCGCAGCTACGGCCGAGCGTACTGCCCGGCTAAAGCCGCAAATGGATGCCTTGAAAGAGCAATACAAAGCAGACGCGAAGAAGCTGGAAGAGGAAACAAACAAACTGCTGGCCGCTAACCCGCTTCCGGAGACGCCCCTCTCAGTTCTTATCGATCACTTCGACCATGTCGCGAAACTCGCCGGCGTCGATCATGTCGGCATCGGCTCAGATTTTGATGGAATTGGCAGCTTGCCTGTGGGCATGGAAGACATTTCCAAACTGCCGATTCTTACTTATGAATTATTAAAGCGTGGGTACAGTGAGAGCGACGTGCGCAAGATTTTGGGCGAAAACTTTTTGCGTGCATTTGCCGAGGCTGAGCGGGTTAGTAGAAACTCAGGTAGGACGATCAGCGCCGGCGGCAGTGTCCGGAGAATTCCTGAAAAGAGAAAGGTATCTTCCAACCTAATCAACACAGATGAGCAATATCGTGCCCGAATCAAAGATTTGATTGAATTTCATCTTGAGGGCGTGGCCGATCATTGTTGTTTGCAGGTGGATGAGCACGGCATGATTCAAGTGCCTTTCATGGAGGACAGCGTCCATGCTGCCGGCAAAACGGCCAGAGAATTGTCGGAGGAACTTGTCGCTCATTTCAAGAAGCATCTACGAAAACCTCAAATCCAGATCCGTGTTCACGCCGCTAAGAAATGATTCGCTAGAAAACATTGAGGTACCCGGAGGTCAGCGCGAAAAAAGCACGATGCGAGTTACTGAGCTCGCACCGCGCTTACGTTGCTGACAGTAGTGCTACTCGCCCTGAGTCGGATCCGGCCTGCGTTCGGCTGATCCCTGAGCTTCATCGCGATTTCGATCGCCGCCGGTGTAGCCACCCGGGTTCGACTGACTCTGGCCCGAACCCTGAATGCCGCCGCCCTGACCGGCAGTCTCACTCGGAGAGTTTTGCTGCTTGTCGTCGCCCTGAGCTCCGGCGTTGGCACCAGCGCCCATCGCCTTTCCCTGTTCCTGTTGTTCATCCTGATTCTGGTTAGTTGATCTCTCGTCTGCCATAAACACCCTCCTGATTGATTAGTATTGTTTTCCGCCTAAACTCGATTGCCGCCGCTCACAATCCCAACTATCAACGACTGTGCCACTCCGCTTTCCTTTAATCTCGTCTGCAACTCTCCTGGAAAGTGATTGTCACACGTACACCGCCCCGAAAGAATTGATACACAATTTCCAAGCCCACTCGCGAAGTGAATACCGAAGTGCGCGTGTTACAATCCCACCACTTTGAAGCCCGCCGGAATCTACATTCACATTCCGTTTTGCCGTTCGCGCTGTTCGTATTGCGACTTTGCCACGGGCATGTACAGCGCGCCGTCGGCTGAGCGTTATGTGCGAGCGTTGGCTCACGAGATTGGGTCGTCACCCGAAATTAAAGAGCCTGGCACGCAGGTCGACACCATTTATTTTGGCGGAGGCACGCCCTCACTGCTGACGCCTGAGCAATTGAAGATTCTGGTGAGCGTCGTGCGAGAGCGCTTTACAGTTTCAGCGGAGGCCGAGATCACCCTGGAAATGAATCCGGGAACAGTTACTCCGGAAACGCTTGCGGCATTTCGTGAGGTCGGAGTAAACCGCGCCAGCTTTGGTGCACAAACTTTTGACGATGCAGAACTAGCCCGGCTCGGACGTTCACACACTTCCGCTGACACCCGCCGAACTTTTAATGAACTTCGGGGCGCGGGTTTCGATAATGTCAGCTTTGATTTGATCGCCGGGTTGCCGGGCCAATCACTTGAAGGGTGGAAACGAAATCTCAATGAAGCGTTTGCCATGCGTCCTGAGCATCTGTCGTTCTATCTTCTGGAAGTGCATCAGGGCACACCTCTGGCTGAACACATCAAACGCGGCATTCAACCGCAGCCTGATGAAGACCTGGCGACTGAGATGTACGAAGTGATGCTGGATCGAGCGGCCGAGGCAGGCTTCGTGCATTATGAGATTTCCAATTTGAGTTTGCCCGGTTTTGAATCGCGACATAACACGAAATACTGGACCGGCGCGCCTTATTTCGGGTTTGGGTGTTCGGCGCATTCTTATGACGGTTGCTACCGGCGTTGGGCCAACGAGCGCGACTTGCAACGTTATATCGAGTTGATTGAAAACGAACACCGGGCGCTAACGAGTGAAACTGTTCTGTCAGCAGCCGAGCGCGAGTCCGAGGCAGTATTTCTCGGGCTGAGGATGATGAATGGTCTTTGCCTGAGTGAGTATCGACAGCTTTTCGGCAGAGACCTTCGCGAAGAAAACGAAGGTGAGCTGGCGCGTTTTCGCGAGGCGGGCTTAATCGAATGTGATGGCGACCTGCTCAAGCTCACGCGCGCGGGTGCGCTGATGTCTAATGAAGTGTTCGCTGCGTTTGTGTGAAGTCAGGCAATTCAGAATTTAACCTTCAGGTTGTGGTTTTTGCAGCTAAGACAAGCTGAAGCTTGAACTCTTAACTGCTCGAAGCCGCCTACCCCTTAATGAAGAAGAATTTGATTATCGCCATCGATGGGCCATCCGGCGCCGGCAAGTCAACCCTTGGCCGCATGCTGGCGCGCTCACTTGATTTGCTCTACATCGATACTGGTTCGATGTATCGCGCCGTAGCTTTGGCTGTGATGGAGTCAAAGATGAACGGGAAAGATGATAAGGCCGTGGGAGCATTGGCTGCAGGCGTGGATATCGATCTTGAAGGCGACCCGGATTCCCTGAAGGTGATGCTCGCGGGTCGCGATGTTACGGATGAGATTCGGTCTGAAGCGGTGACCGAAATGTCGTCGATCATTTCCACCATTCCTGAGGTGCGCCGGGCGATGGTGGCGCGCCAGCGGGAGATGGGCCAACGCGGTGCGATTCTCAATGGTCGAGATATCGGCACCGTAGTCTTTCCCGATGCGGACGTTAAGTTTTTTCTCACCGCGGAGCCGCGTGAACGCGCCGAACGGCGTTTTGAGGAAGACCGTTTAACTGATGCGGGCGCGGATTTTGGCGAAACGTTTGCTGACATGACAGAGCGCGATCGACGCGACTCTACCCGCGCCGACTCGCCGCTGAAAAGCGCTGATGATGCGATCCTGATCGACTCCACGGGTTTATCAATTCGTGAGGTTTTTGAAAAGATGATGATTGCCGTGCTGGAGAAAAGCGGGGGCCCCCTTCCTGATCAGTGAGATATGAGAAATGAAGAATGGAAAATGGTGAATTCAACTTACAAGCGCAAGAGCGGAATTCGTTTTCGCTCCAGCGGAGCGAGATGTTTATAGCTTCTGGACTATAACCAGGGACTTCGCTCCTACGGAGCGGGATAGAAAACGACCGGCCCGGCTATAAACATCCCGCCCCTAATGGGGCTTCCAAGTTGAATTCGCGAATGAAATGGAGAATCTCCTGGTTGGATCCATCTTCCATATATCATTTGTCATTCATCAATTCCGATCTGTCGCCCTGCGAGAAGATTGGGTTGAATCGCGGTTTGCATCGTCTCGGGCCAGGAAGGCGGGGCTTGCTCCCGCTCTTACTTATGAAGCTCACTGATTTTTCATTCAAACGCGAGCCGCTTTGGATTCTGGTGTTTTCACTGGGACCCGCTGCGCTGGGCCTTCTGGTCGTTTTGATTGTTTGGCTGATGCGCTAAAACGCAATCAGCATTCGGAAATCCGCATTCAGAAATCGAAGAATGTTTACCGGAATCATAGAAGAGCTTGGAAGGGTGCGTAGTGTGGAATCGCTTGGCGAGAACGCGCGCATTGTCATCGCAGCGCACATCGTGACCGAAGACACTAAGCATGGCGACTCGATTGCAGTCAATGGAGTTTGCCTGACCGCGCTGGACGTCCAGCCGGATTCCTTTGCCGCCGATGTTTCGCGTGAGACGTTGGAAAGATCCACGATTGGTAAATTACGACCCGGCGCGCCGGTGAATCTCGAGCGGGCTGTGACGCCGCTGACCCGTCTCGGTGGACACATCGTGCAGGGCCATGTGGATGCGCGGGGAAATTTCCTGGGCGCAACTGATCTGGGGGGCTCATGGACTGTGCGCATCGCATACCCCTCCGAGATCGCGCGCTATCTTGTGTTCAAGGGATCTGTTTCGGTGGAAGGAATCAGCCTTACGATTGCAGCGCTGCATGAAGACCATTTCGAAATCGCCGTCATTCCCAAGACCTGGGAAGTAACAAACTTTTCCCATCTCCGATCGGGAGACGATGTAAACCTCGAGGTCGACGTGATCGCGAAGTACGTCGAACGTATCCTTCAGCTTTCCGACGTGGCACGGGCGTCCCGCCCGTGACCAGGCGCAAGATGCGCGTGCCACACCAAAACGGCCGCCCAAATCTCGCTCCTCCATGCAAACAATCGGGCTTTTGGGTTAACATGAGCCTTGGAATTTCATCTCCCAGACCTAACGCTTCAGAAGATGCCTTTTTCATCAATCGAAGACGCCGTCGCCGAAATACGCGAAGGGCGCATGATAATTATCATTGACGACGAAGATCGCGAGAACGAAGGCGATCTTGTGTGCGCAGCCGAGAAGACTACGCCTGAGATTATTAACTTCATGGCCCGCCACGCGCGTGGGCTGATTTGCCTGCCTCTGACCGAGGAACGCTGCGATGAGCTTCACCTGACTACGCAGGTCGCCGACAACACATCTTTTCTCGGCACTGCATTCACAGTTTCGATCGACGCTCGCAAAGGCATAACCACCGGCATCTCGGCGGCGGACCGCGCGACTACGATTCTGGCGGCCGTGGATCCCCAGACTCGTCCGCAGGACATCGCGCGCCCGGGCCATATTTTTCCGTTGCGTGCCAAGAATGGTGGCGTGCTCGTGCGTCCCGGTCAAACGGAAGCAAGCGTTGACATGGCGCGCATAGCCGGGCTTTATCCCGCGGGCGTTATCTGCGAGATCATGAATGAAGATGGAACGATGGCGCGGCTTCCTCAGCTGATAGAGTTTGCCAAAGTTCACAATCTGAAAATGATCACGGTCGCTGATCTGGTCAGGTACCGCATCAGCAAAGAGACGTTAATCAAACGCGCGGTTGAGACCGACCTTCCTACAGTCTATGGGCGCTTCCGGGCCATCGCCTACGAGAACGTCATCAATGGCGATGTCCACCTGGCGATGGTGATGGGCAATGTAGCGACTGAAGAACCAGTGCTCGTGCGGGTACACACGGAAAATGTTACCTGCGACATGTTTGGTTCGCTCATCGACGATACGGGTTTCCAGCTTCACACGGCGTTGGAAAAAATCGCGGCGGCCGGACAGGGTGTGGTCCTTTACCTGCGCCAACGGGAACATAGTCTGGATCTCGTGAATCAGCTCCGAACCTACGCCTTGATGCAGGAAGAAAATGTCAGCAAACGCGAGGCCAGCCTGGAAACCGGGTATGGACTGGAGCGCGATTACGGTGTGGGAGCGCAGATCCTCCATGATCTCGGCCTCCGTCGGATACAATTGCTGACTAATCATCCCCCAAAAGTTGCAGCTCTCGAAGGTTTCGCGCTGGAGGTAGTCGGTAATGTGGCCCTGGGCCAGCCGGCGCATCTCAAGGATTCACAGGCTGAGCGAAAGCCGTTGCAGGAAAAGTAAGGGCAACTGGTCTGGCCTTCGTTCAATCTTATGTTGCCCGGCTTTCGAGAAGTTTCCATCTCCCATCCTGTAATGCAGTAGGACAGACATTTCACCGGGGTCCCCTGTGGGGCAGCCCCACCGGGGTGGTCGGTTCTGTCCTCTTATTGAACCTGGGGACAGGCAGGAATGCCTGTCCTACTTAGTTACCTTGCCGGCTCTGATGTTATGAGTTTAGATGATCGCGATAACGGCTCCGAAAAAGAGCCATCCTCATCGAAGGATGCGGTGTCACCTGGGCCAGGTGAGCCGCGAGAGGCGGCGAGCGATAAAGAGATTGTCGAGGCACTCCAATCTAAAACCGACGAACCGCTGCCACTTGCTGCCGAACTCATTGCCGAGCGCGACGCCCAAAGCAAACATCCTGTAACGCCCCAGGGCCGTCGCCGTCGCTACCTGAATCAACGCAATCTTGTAATCGCAACCATCTTCGGCGCGGTTGGCATTGTTGCTTTAATCCTCCTCATCTTTCTCGCTTACAAGCTGGGGTACACGGACCGTTACGTGGCCAGCCAAATCAAGGAGACGTTTGCGAAATATGGCATTCGCGCAGAGATCAAGGAGTTTCATGCGGGCTTCCCGCCGCAAACAGTGGAAATGTCGGGCCTCGAACTTTACGACGCACAGACCGGTGAGAAACTGGGGAAAATCGATCGCCTGTCGGCAACTGTTCGCGTAGAAGACCTCTACGCTTTCAACCTGCAAAGAAATATCAATCTGAAAGAGTTGAAGATCGAAGGGCTCGAAGCCTGGGTCACGTTTGACGCACAGGGCAATTCAAACTTTCGCAACATCCGCATTCCGCCGCCGGAGCCGAATAAGAATATTCTGTTTGCCTATTCTACCGCTTTCGTTGAAATCAAAAATGGCGTCATTCACTATGGCGATGCGCGCCATGAACTCTCAGGCGAAGCGCGAAATCTCACAGCTACGGTGCAGCCGGACGACCCGTCCGCGCCTGCGTCGAGTTGGATGAACACAGTTTTTCTCGGGCTATCGAATTCCACTTTTACTTACGACGGCCGCCCAATTAATAACATCGACATCGAAGCCCGCGGTCGTATTAACCAGACGCGCGCCGAAATCCAGTCCCTCGTGATCAAGTCGCCCGTGGCCGAGGCGAAACTCCAGGGAACGATGGACGACTGGCGGGCGCTGCGTTATCAGATGAACATCACCTCATCTGTTGATCTCACGCAGCTTTCTGATCTATTGCAGACCAGCACAACTTTGCGCGGCGCCGGGAATTTTGCCGGCACGGTTTCCGGCGAAGGGGACAATTACAAGATTGACGGCAACATCAAGTCAGACGCACTGGCAGCCGATGGCTTGCGTTTGCAGGGACTCAACGTTACCGCCCGCGGCTCCGGCCAGGGCAAGAGCTACGATCTAAATGGCAGCGCCGTTGCCGCGTTGCTGACCGCCGGGGACTTTCAACTCAACAACGTGCAACTGGTCGGCGGGGTGATGGGCACCGGCTCCGACTTCCGTTGGATTGGTGAGTTGCGCGCGGCCGCGGAGCGAAGCTATGGAACCACCATCACGAACCTAATCCTTCAGGATGCGCGCGCCGAGATGAACGATGGCGTGCTGACGGCGTCGTCGAGTCGATTCACGGCGGGCAATCTCGCCGGTTCTGGGGCCCGAGTTAATGGAATCACAGCGACAGATCTGCGCTTGCGTAGCGAGGGTGATACGGCGACGGCATCTGTTTCCCAGGTGAAGGCGGGAACGATCGCCGGCTCCGGCGCCACAGTTAAAGGTGTTACGGCAAACAAAGTAGAGATTAACAGTCGCGGTGGCGTTACCAGCGTGGTCGTAAAAGACGTGCAGGTTGGCGGCGCGAGCGGCGGGGGCGCCGAAGTCGGCAGCATCAACATCGCGGGCGTGCGTTTGTCGGTTCGGGGCGGTCGAATGGAGGGTTCAACTGCGGACATCAATGCCGGCACAGTAAAGCTTGCGGATGGCCAGGTCGAAAACGTGAAGCTCGCGAAGCCGGTGTTTGTCGTTGAGCCGTCAGGTCGTTATCGAGCGAGCGCCGATTTGAGTCTCGGTGGCGGGGTGCTGGGCCAGATGAATATGGGCCAGGCGAGCGCGAAGGTCGTAGTTACAAACTCCGAGCTACAGGTCAACAACTTCGACGCTGACATTTTCCGTGGCAAAGCAAACGGCAACGCAAGAATAGCGATTGGCCGCGGAGGGTCTTCGCGGATAGCTGCCACTTTCACTGATGTTGATGTTGCCGGACCGTTTACCGCGTTTGCCGGCGCGGCTGTGCCCCTGTCAGGTCGCGCGAACGGAAGCGTTGACCTCGCCTTTCCCGGCACAAATTTCCAGCAGGCAACTGGAACCATCAACACCAGGTTTACCGGGCAGGACATCGGTGTCGACGGACGGGTGCCGCTGTCCGGCGAAGTTGCAGTGCGCGCTGATCGTGGATTGTTCAATATTGACAAGGCCGATTTGCAAACGCCCGCCACCAAACTCAGGGCGACGGGCCAGTTTTCGTTTACCGCCGATTCCAATCTCCAGGTCGATCTGAATTCGTCAGATGCCGCTGAGTTGCAGACTGTCTTGATCTCGTCGGGCCTGTTACCGGATGTGGAAGAGCAGATGCGCAGCTATGGAATTGATCTCGGCGGCCAACTTGCTTTCAACGGCAGCCTGAAAGGAAAACTCACTTCACCTGACATTGATGGTCGCGTTTCCCTTAGCACACTGCTGATAAACGGCAATGACCTGGGCGCCTTGTCGGCGTCGCTACGAATGACCGCAGCAGAAATTCGCATCGACGATGGACGTTTGACTGAAGCCGACGGCGGCGGGATGCAGTTCACGCTCGACGCACCCCGCTCTGGTGAAAATAACACTACGTTTAGCGCGACTCTCGACCGCGTCAATGCCGGTAACCTGCTAGCTGCTTTGCCGCTCAACAAGAACACCCGCGCGCAGTTTGGCGATACCGAGTCCGAGGCTTCCGGACAAATCAGGATTACAGGAATTCCGAACGCAATGAGCGGCAGCGCCGATTTGCGTTTCGGGCCGGGTCGCCTCGCCGGAGAGCCACTCGAAAGCCTGGTCGCACGCGCCACCTTCAGCGGTTCAAAAGTAAGTATTGAAAACGTTGATGCGAAGCTGGCGGCCGGCCATATCGTGGCGAGCGGCGAATACGACATGACTTCGAAGATCTTTGATCTCAAAGGACGTGCCGAGGGCGTGCAGCTGAGCCGGCTGTTTTCCTTAACGGGCCAGCAAGGCGCGTCAGTTTCAGGGACGGCCAACTTCAACGCCCAAATTTCCGGCAACCTCTCGGAGGCGGATTTCTCTGGTTACCAAATCACTTTCGACGGAGAAGGAAACAGCGTTGTGATCAACGGCCGGGAGGCGGGAACCCTGGCGTTGAAAGGCCGCACGGAAAACAAGCAGCTAAATGTGACCCTGACAACCGGTCTCCTGGGAACGCAGCAATCGATTGTGGCGCAGGTTAATCTCGCCAGTGAACGACTGGAATCGAACGTGGAGACGACGCTCACCAATGCCGATCTCACGTCGCTGCTGAAAATGGTTTTGCCTGATACGCCGGTGAAACTTTCGGGCGTAGCGACCGGGACACTGAAGTTTGGCGGCAATCTGCTTGACGAAGATGGCTACTTTTCCGCCGGAGGTTTGTCGGGCGTCGCAAACTTCACGCAGCTCAGCTTCAGAGTTGAAGATGTTCAGCTAAATGCATCGTCGCCGCTCGTGATTCGCTTCTCACCGCGTGAGGTTAGTTTTGATCAGTCGCGGTTTACGGGGCCGGGAACAAATATAGTGCTCGGCGGCACTCTCGCTATCGGCCCGGAGGGCAGGCAGAACATGACTGCCGACGGGCAGTTGAACCTGCGCGTGCTGAATGGTCTATCGCCCGACATGTTCTTGTCCGGCACCGCCGAGGTGGGCGTGCGCGTCACCGGCAGCTACGAGCGGCCCAGACTAAACGGCAGCGCCTCTGTGGCCGGTGGTTCGGTGTCGGCCCTGCTTGGCAATGAACGCTGGACCGTCACCAATTTGAAGGCGCTCGTTCGTTTCACTTCGAATCAGGCGCAGATAGATTCTCTGACGGGCACGATGGGCGGGGGCCGCCTTTCCGCCACCGGCGGCGCCTTGCTGGACGGATTCACAGTGTCGCGTTTCCTCTTCAATGTGCATGGCGACGATGTGACCGTTGCGTTTCCTGAAGACTTCCGCTCGACGGTGGATATCGATCTCGAACTCAAAGGCACTGCCCGGGAACAACTGGTCGGCGGCGTGGTAAACGTGCGGCGGACCGAATACACGGAAGGTATCGAGCTGGCGGATCTGATCAACTTCCGGCGCGAGGAATCGATTGAAGAAGGCGGCGATCTGGAGCTAACGCGCGCCACCTTGTTCAGCAACTTGCGCGTTGAAGGCCGGAACGCGCTGGTGGTCAGAAATAATCTGGCGGATCTCGTGGGCTCAGTATCACTGCAGATCAATGGACCGGTCAAAGCCCCCGTAATTTCAGGAAGAATCACTGCGACCAGCGGCACGCTCAATTTCCGAAATGATCGCTACACGATCACGCGCGCGTTGATGGATCTGCCGCCGCAGCCAAACGCCGATCCGATTATTAACATCCAGGGTGAAGCGCAGATACGTGGGTATCGCGTGACGGTCGGACTGAATGGCCCGCTCTCGCAACCGCAAGCGATCGTAAGTGCGGAACCGTCGTTGCCGCAGGCGGATGTGGTTTCGCTAATCACGACCGGGCAGCTTTCAACCGGCGACACCAGTACTTCAATCCTGTCTCAGTCGGGCCTGGGAACGGCGACCAGCTTGCTAACCGATGCGCTCATCAATGCGCCCGCGCAGCGCGCGACCAGCCGGCTATTCGGGTTGAGCCGGTTTGAGATTAATCCGGTGATCGGTGGCCGTGGTTCAACTCCGGCAGCGCGTTTGACGCTAGGGAAGAGAATCAACAAGGACCTTTCGTTCACCTATTCGACGAATGTAACGTCTGATCCAAATCAGATTCTGGCGGTCGAATATCGAGTGTCCGACCGGCTGTTCTTCATTGCGCAATATGAACAAGTCTCAACGCAACGATTAACGGCGCGCAGCAATAACTTTAGTTTTGAAATTAGGTTCAGAAAACGATTCTAACAATGGGTCTGCAGGTACAGAATAATTGGGAGGAAGCTCAGAGTCAGGAAGGTGGGCTTGGGCACCCCAGCGCGGCTGCCGCGCCGGGGACCCTGCTGGCACCTGCATGGCTTGAAAGCGCTCCAGGCGGCAGGGGTAGACCACCCTTCCCAACCTGCAAGTTTGCCCAGCTCGCGTTCCTGCTGCAAAGGGGTTTCCGAAGAAGCGGAGTTATCGTTTCTTACTTGTCCTTAATATCCATTCTCCTGGTTACCTGCGCCGGCTCATCGGCAGCGGCGTCGACCTTTGAGGAGTATGAAGGGCGGCTAATCAGATCGATTGAGATTACATTTGAAGGCTCTCCTTCTGATCCGTCTGCCCAGGCTGAGTTTCTTTCACTGCTTACCGTGGCTCCGAACACGGAGTTCTCGGCAGTGGGCGTGCGCGAGTCGTTACAGGCGCTGTTTGTTTCAGAACGAGTTGCAAATGCACGGGTCGAAGTTTTCGAAGAGGGAGCAACCAGAACCGGGCCACTGCGCCTGCGATTTGTGATTACCCGGCAGGTGCAAATTGGCGACGTTACCCTCGACCTGACTCCACCTTCCGGCACTCCAATTTCCCAGGATGAGTTGCGCGCCCGGCTAAACCTGACGCCGCCCGGAACGCGACTTTCCAGGCAGGTGGTTCTGCGCAACTCCGACGAACTTCAGATCTACTTAAGAGATCGTGGCTACTTCAATGCGACAGTCGAGGCCACCGAACAAATTGATGCAAGCGGTACGCGGGCGCGGGTTAACTACAAGATCGTTCCCGGCGAACAGTCGCGCGTGAGCGCTTTCAATATCGACATTGCAGGATTTGACGCAAACACAGTTCGTCCCTCGCTGATGTTGCAATCAAACGCCCCATTCACTCGCGAGGCACTGGGTCGCGACACTAACCGCATTCGCGATGTCCTGATCGAGCAGGGAAATCTGTCGCCCATTCTGGACGAGCCCAGAGTGGAACGCGACGCGGAACGGAATCTAATTGCGATTTCGCTGAAAGGCGCGGTTGGTCCCAAAGTTAGTGTCGTCATCAAAGACTATCCGCTTAGCGAAAAGACGGCGCGCGAACTCTTGCCGGTCAAGCGCGAAGGCAACATCGATATTTCTGCGATAGTGGAAGGCTCCCGCCGGCTGCGCAACAGGTTTCAGGAAGATGGCTATTTCTTTGCTGAAGTGACCGAGATCTGCACTGTCACGCCGCCGCCGCCGGAGTTTGGCGAGAATGGCACTAACTCAACTTGTCAAACTTTAAATCCTGAAACGCTAAGTGGACGCAGCGTGGAGATCCGATATGAAATCGATCGCGGTCGCCGGCTCAAGCTAACGGACATTCGCATCACCGGCACGAACAAAATAACTTACGACGACGTGGCCGCCGATCTGCGAACGCAAAAAGCGAGCGCGATTGGCCTGATTCCGTTTCTCGGCTATGGTCGCGGCTATACAAGTCTGACGCTGCTTGAACAGGACCGGCGCACGATTAATTCTTACATGCGTGATATTGGCTACCGCCGCGTTGACACAAGAGTGCTCCAGGGTGTTTCCGTCAATGGTGAGAGCCTGATCATCACTTTCGAGGTAACTGAAGGACCGCTCACTCGCATCGCCGGCGTCGAAGTCCGCGGCAACAAGATTTATACCGACCAGCGGCTGCGCGATCAGTTGAAGACTGTAATCGGCGCGCCCTATTCCCGTTCGCAGGCACGGGCTGACGGCGACCGCGTGCTCGCGCTCTATGCGAGCGAAGGTTACGTCAATGCGCGGATCGACTTTTCTGTCGTCGAGTTGCCGAAGAAAGGTGACGACGAGCAGGTCAAGCTGCTGTACACAATTCCAAACGAAGGCGACAAGGTTTACATCAACCGGATCGTGGTTAATGGCGTAACCGGCAGCCTGAAAACAATGGAGACGAAACGCGAAGCGATTCTGCGTGTGATTCCGCTGGCCGAAGGCGATGTGCTGCGGGCCGATCTCATCGCCGAAAGTGAACGCGAGCTCTACCTCACAGACGCTTACCGGCAGGTGATAATTCGCACCGAAGCAGCCGGCGAAACAGTTTCAGGATTTAAGCGTCGCGACTTGATCATCGATGTGGAAGAAAAGAAACCGCGCGTCATGGACTACGGCGGCGGCTTTTCAACTGATACCGGCGCGTTGGGACTGCTGGAAATCAGCAACGTCAACTTACAAAACAAGCTGCGCCATGGCGCGATGCGTCTGAGAGCTAGTCGCCTGCAGCAACGCCTCAGACTTGAGTATCTGGATCCGCGATACGTTCGCTATGGAAAGCGGCAATTTGCTCCGCTGGGCCTGTCGCTCGAGTATTCCCGCGACTCGACCGTAACGCGCTTCTTCCGCTCTGCAATTGACCGCGGCACGATGGGCATCGTGCAGCGCCTCGATGACGAGGGCAACGCCCTCGATGAGTTTGGCGCGCGGGTCAAGGAGCCAACTATCAATCGGTTCACGGCTACGATCGAAACGCAACGGGTGCTCAATTCAAAAACCAGATCTATTCTCTTCGCCCGTTATAGCTATGAAGATGTCCGTCTCTTTAACCTGCAGAGCTTGTTGGTGCGCCCAATCCTGGAACCTGATCGGGCTGTTCGTCTGTCCCGTTTGGGAATTTCCTACGTGCGCGACACACGGCAACGATGTGAGCGCGGCTTGTTGGGCGCAGTCAGCTCGAGGGATGAATCTGAAACCGGTGCGCCCGGCGAAATCTGCCGGTACAACCAGCTTGACGCTACCCGCGGAAGCTTCTTCAATGTTGATTATGCGGTGGCGCTCAGACAGTTGGGTGGAAACATTTCCTTCAATCGAATGCAGGCGACCTACCGGACTTATTACAAGCTGAACAGATTTAGAGGTACGGTCCTGGCGGGAAATGCGACTCTGGGTTTGGCGAATCTTTTCAACCCGCGCGATCGCAATGGCAACGGGTTGGATGAAATTGATCTGACGCTCCCGATCAGCGAACGGTTTTCTTCCGGCGGCTCAACCACTCTGCGCGGCTTCGATTTCGAGCAGGCTGGCCCACGTCAGGTCATAATTCCTGAAGGTCCTTTCCTGGACCAGGACAAGAATCCGGTGATCCTGAATCCATTCACGGTTCCTGTCGGCGGCAACGCGCTCGCGATAGTAAATCTGGAAGCGCGCGTGCCGGTTTCACAATCGCTGCAGGCAGTTCCTTTCTATGATGGGGGCAACGTCTTTCGGCGAGTCGGTGATTTGTTTGGCAAAGACGCCCCGCCACCTCCGCCCGGCGATGTTCTGGCTGCGATAAACGCGGCGAACCTGCGCGCCGCTTGGACCCATACTGTCGGATTAGGGTTTAGAATTCAGACACCTTTCGGCGGAGCGTTGGCCGTCGATTATGGATACCTGTTGAACCCGCCAGAGTTTCTGATTCCCCAGCGCGGACCCGGCGGGGGCTTCGACGGTACGCCGGCAATTTATCGACTGAAACGAACACAGTTGCATTTCAGATTTACACAGACGTTCTGAAGAACAGTGAACAGTGGCCAGTGGTCAGTGTCTAACCACCGGAGCAGGCGGCAGTCAGCAGGATCAACTGCAGCAAGAGAATATGACGATGTTAATCAAGATATTTACATCTACGAGGAATTGGTCTGGTTCGATCCTGCCGACAGCCGTCCGCCGTCTGCTCCTTCTCTTCCTGCTGGTCACTGGTCACTGGTCACTGGCTACTGCTCAACAAGTGGTCGACAAGATGGTCGCTACCGTAAACGCCGGGTCGCAGTCTGCCTGCGATCTATGTCTGATCACTTATTCAGATTTGCTATGGCAGTTGGCGCTGCAACCTAAGACGTCGCTGGCCAGTCCGACTTCCGACGAACTCAATCGCGCGCTTAACTTGATCGTCGATCAGCGACTCATTCTCGAGGAGGCGGAAAAACTCCCTTCGATCGAACCCACGGTCGACGAAGTGAAGACCGCCCGGAATGAGCTGGTACAAACATTTCCTTCGCAAGCTGAATTTCAATTGCGTTTGCAGCGCGTGGGTTTGACCGCCGAGAAGCTAAATGAAATTCTCGAGCAGCGCGTGAGAATCGAAAAATATCTCGATTTCCGTTTTCGCAATTTCGTCGTGATTACGCAGAAAGAGATCGCCGATTACTACCAGGATGTCTACGTTCCGCGGTATAAAGGCCGGCAAATCGTGCCTACTCTGGAAGAAGCACGCGGCGAAATCGAGAGGACGCTGACAGAAACCAAAATCGAATCGGACATGGATGCTTTTCTGGATAACGCGCGTGAGCGGGCCGAAATCGTCGTGTTGAATCCGGTCTAGATCCGTGACGCTCGCTGCATTGGCCGGGAAAAGAAGTTAGCGCGCATTCTGAACATTCCTTTACATTTCACTCTCCACTTGTCACCCTCACACCGTGACGCTCAAACTTTCAACCGAAAAGTGGCCGCGCATTGGCCTGGCTTTATCCGGCGGCTCAGCGCGAGGCATTGCCCACGTAGGTGTCCTCAAGGCGCTGGCAGAGCATGAGATTCCGGTCAGTTGCGTTGCCGGGACCTCGGCCGGTGCAATTGTCGCCGGCGCTTTCGCATCGGGTATGCCGCTCGCCGAAATCGAAACGATGGGCAGAACATTACGCTGGCGTGACCTCGGGCGTATGACGATGTCGCGTCTTGGGGTGCAGGTTAACGATCGTTTGGAGAGTTACCTGAGGGAGCGCTTCCCGATCACGCGATTTGAAGACCTCGCCATTCCGCTCGCCGTAGTCGCAACGGATTTAAAGTCTGGAGCTGCGGTCGTTATGCGCGATGAGGGCGACATCCCTTTTGCCATCCGGGCGAGCTGCGCCATACCCGGTTGGTACGTTCCGGTAACTGACAGCGAGGGGCGTCAATTGGTGGATGGTGGTCTGGTTGCAGGTCTGCCTACGACGATGGCGCGAGAGTTAGGCGCCGAGCTGGTAATTGCGGTTGACGTAAACGCGGAAGGCGCAACCTTCATCGGGCCGACCCACTCGATAATCAGCGTGCTGCTCCAGTCGATGTTGGTGGTGCAAAAGATGGCAGGTCTTGCTCAACTTGAGCTGGCCGATTGCGTGATCAGCCCGCGCCTTGGACATATTCGTTGGGATGAGATCTCGCGCGGCGAAGAGTTTATGGCGGCGGGTTACGAAGCGGCAATTGAAGCCATGCCGAAGATTCGCGAATCAATTGAATCCCTAATTGACGCCCGGCGGAAATGGTATCAACCCCGGCGAAAGCGCGAATCTACGCCACGCAGCGCCTAAAAGACGCAGCCGTGTTTGCGCCGGTCTATTCTGGGACCGCGGGCGCCCTCACCCGCCATTCAATAACTACAGTTATCACTCTTAACCAGTTTCCGATAGGCCTATCTCGGGAAAGCGGGCGAGCGCCCGCCGTCCAGCAGTCAACTCTAGAATTCCGCGTCGATTAGCACTCTTATAAAGCATTCAGAAAACGGGGAGCACTGAAGGATAGCGGCCGATATCTCGCCAATCCTTTATGCAGGGGTGTGCTAATCCCGCGGTGCTGCTGTTGGGTAAGTTATTTCGTTCATCGCTTGTCTCTTCATGCCCATTGAGGTCACATCCTTACCCGCGCGAACACGTTTTCGAGACCTGCGTAAACTCGGCCGGCGGCTCTTGAGATCACTATTCAAGCCGCTGGCTTACTCATTTAGACATTCCGCGCCCCTAACTAAACGACAACTTCTTTTGCGATCCATTCCAGGCCTGCTTGTGATAGCCGCGATCGCAGGCGGCGATGCCTTGCTGCGTTCCTACAAATACTACTCGCGTATGGTCGACGCTCGGGTGGCTTCCGGGTACCTGACCAGTCGTGCCGGACTCTACGCGACACCGCGGACGATTAGAACGGGTCAAAACATTTCTCCGTCCGGTTTAGCCGAGGCCTTGCGCCGGGCGGGATATGCAGAGTCGGCAGACGCTTCCCCAAATCTAATTTGGAACGGGAGTTTTCGTCTGACGGATGTCGCGATTGAGATTCGACCAGCGCGAAGAAGCAATCGGCCTGGGGTAATTCGGGCGATGTTTTCCGGCCAAACTCCCGGCGAGACGATTTCGGAGCTAACGGGAGATGATCTGCCGCTCGAGTCGTTCACGCTCGAGCCGGAGGTGCTTTCCAATGATTTTTCCTACAAAGCCGGCAAACACGAGACGTTGCGTTATTCCGATCTCCCGCCGGTACTGATTCAGGCAATCCTGGCAATCGAGGATCGCAGGTTCTTCCAACATCCGGGTTTGGATCCGGTCGGCATTGGCCGCGCCATCTTTCGGAATACAAGTGATGAGCGAACGGGCCAGGGCGGTTCAACCATCACCCAACAGTTAGTCAAAAACACTTACCTCACATCCGAGAAAACAGTGCGGCGTAAATACGCCGAAGCTATGCTGGCTTTCGCCCTCGAGCGAAGACTCTCGAAAGAGGACATCTTCGCCCTCTATTGCAATGAAGTTTATCTTGGCCAGCGAGGCGCAGTGGCTGCACGCGGTGTGAAAGAAGCGGCGCAGATCTACTTTGGCAAGGCATTGAAGGATCTTTCGCTCTGGGAAGCGGCGACGCTGGCGGGAATGATCCAGGGGCCGGTGCGCTACTCACCGGCGCAACACCCGGAAGCCGCACAGGACCGCCGAAACCTGGTGCTGGAGGCAATGGCGCGCAGTGGATCGATCGATGCGGAAGAAGCCGCTCAAGCGATGGCCAAACCCATAATTGTCGCGCCCATTTCCGTTTCAAACGACGCGCTCGCTCCTTATTTCGTTGACTTCGTTAATCGAGCGTTGGAATCAAACGCGGAGTCAGGCGAAGTGCCGACGGCTCGGCAGCGTGTTTACACCACTATCGATCTTGATCTGCAACGACTCGCCGAGAGTGCAATTAGAAAACAGCTCGCTCGCCTCGACGTCGTTTACAAAAATGAAAACACCAGGCCGCAAGCTGCGCTCGTCGCCCTTGATCCAAAAACGGGGAACGTGTTGGCGATGGTGGGGGGGCGCGACTATGCAGACTCCCAACTCAATCGCGTGACCGACGCGCGCCGCCAGCCGGGCTCCACATTCAAGCCCTTTGTCTATGCAGCTGCGCTTGAAGACGGGATGTCGCCCGTACAACCGTTTGCCGACTCGCCGCGCGGATTTGTCTACGACCGTCATAAAGTTTACCGCCCGGCAAACTATGGTGGCGGTTATTCCATGCGTGACGTGCCCATGCGAGATGGCCTCGTGCGATCTCTGAATGTCGTCACAGTTGATGTGGCAACGCAGACGGGGTTGGCGCGCGTGGCAAATCTGGCAGCAGAGTTTGGCTTACCAAGACCGGCACGCTATCCGTCTATGGCCCTCGGCACCGAGGAAGTCACACCCCTGCAACTCGCCGCGGCCTACGCAACGTTCGTTAATGGCGGGCGGCGCGTCCAGCCAAAGGCAATTGCGGGAGTAGGCGAACCAAATGCCTCTGATTTGGTGAATGACGAAACAAAGCAGATCATCAGCCCCACGACCGCGTACATGGTCACCAACATGCTTTCGGATGTGATCGATCATGGCACTGGCAGCGCGGCAAGAGATGCGTTTAAGGGAACAGCCATCGCCGGAAAAACCGGGACTTCGCGTGACGGTTGGTTTGTGGGTTATTCGCAAAACCTGGTTTGCGTTGTCTGGATCGGTTTTGATGACAATCGTCAGCTTGGGCTGACTGGAGCTGCCGCAGCCCTGCCGGTGTGGGCAGATTTCATGAGCTCGGCGATAAAAATTCGCCCGGAGCTTGGCGCCGAAAACTTTGAATGTCCGGAGGGAATAAAATTCGTGGAAATAGATGCTGACAATGGTCTGCGCTCAACTCTGACTTGTGATCATCGCGAGCTGATTGCCGTGACTGAACGCCTGATGCCCAATCTTGAGTGTTTCAAACATGGCAATCTGCCGGAAGAGAGGCAACTTGCGCCGGAGAGCGGAGCGGAGGCTGACGACAAGACAGTCCTGGCCCAACACCGCTGGCCGCCACTCAGGCTTGTCCGGCCAGGTGAGACATCTGAGGCCGCTGCCACGCGCGTTGACGTGGACTCCGACGGGCGGCGAACACTGACCACGGCGATGCGGTAGAACGCCGCTCCGTAGGGAGCGGAATGTTTGTAGCGCCGGCTACCGAAATCCACACGGCGCGCTCCGTCAGGAGCGCAATATTTCGCTCCTGACGGAGCGAAGATGATCTAAAGGGAGTTCGTTCTATAAACATCTCGCTCCTGCGGAGCGAAGACAGTCTTTCCGAAAATGAACATCGCCGCAGGTCAAACACCACTACAGCGTTGTCCCGGAACCCTATTTTATCCCGCGTTTTCCAAAACGACCTGCGCGATCGCGTGTTCGCTCGTGTGAGATAACGATAAGTGAGCGACGGTAGCGCCCGAGGACAGAAACAACTCCTGCACCCGGCCATGAAAAGCCAACACCGGGGCACCGCTTTCCAATGAACTAATCTCGACGTCCTGCCAACTGATTCCACCTCGCCAGCCAGTTTGAAATGCTTTCAAGGCCGCTTCTTTTGCAGCGAAGCGTGCGGCATAATGCTGCGCCGCGACCGCCCCGCGGCTTTCGCAATACAAACGTTCCGCCGCAGTGTAAACGCGCTCGACGAAACGCGGGGTGCGCAGGAGCACTTCGCGAATTCGCGCTACTTCGATAATGTCTATGCCAATGGAGATGATCATAAGTGACCAGGAACTCGAGCGTGCCGGCTTTTACTGGCGCGCGACCGGCGGCGTAACTGCTCTGGTTTGCGCGCCACTCGAAAAAGCCGGATTCGTCAATGGATTTTCAACACGCGCCGGCGGCACCAGCCCCATGCCCGAAAACTCGCTCAACCTGGCGGGCTTCAATGAAGATGCAGCGGAAAACATTCTGGAGAATCGTCGCCGCTTTCTCAAGCTTTTTCCGGGCGAGTGGGCCCTGGCAGGTTGCTGGCAGATGCATGGAGTTGACGTGCGCGCGGTCAAAGATCGCGACGATGCTAAACCCGCCGAGGACGGCACGGGTGAAACAGTTTATTGCGATGCGATCGTCAGTGATGCTCCACATGTCCTGGCTGGTGTGAAAACCGCCGACTGCGTGCCTTTGCTGATTGGAGACGAGCGGACTGGTTCATTTGCTGCGGTGCATGCCGGTTGGCGTGGCACGTTTGCCGGAATAGTTTTCTACGCGCTCGAGCGCATGGGCAAGGAATACGGTGCCCGCCCCGAGGATGTAACGGTGGCGATCGGCCCGGCAGCGGCTTCGTGTTGTTATGAGGTTGGCCCTGAAGTAATAACTGGATTCAGAGAACGCTTTGCTGATGCCGAAACGCTCTTTAGTCCGACCCGGGAGCATCACGCCTGTATTGATCTACTGAAGGCCAATCGCGATCAATTGCTTTCGTCCGGAGTTGACAGCAAAAAGATCTACACGGCCCCGCTTTGTACGATGTGCCGCACGGATCTATTTTTCTCTTACCGGCGCGAGAAACAGGCGCTTGGTAAAGTTGGCCGGCTGATGTCAGTGATTGGACGGATGATGGCTGACCGATGACGGATGACCGATGACGGACGATCGTGGTAGACCCAAGCCAGGGACGACTCAAGGATTACCGAAGTCTTCGGTCGTCCGTCAGACTTCACTACTCAACGTTGAGCCACACTTTCTCTTCTTTTGTTTGTGGCGGAAAGCAAACTTCATCGTCGCAGCTTTGGTATCTCACCTTTGCTTTAAGCTCGGCAGAGCCGGTGCGAAAATTTGTCGGGACTGCGACACTGAAACGCATTGTCACCCGGCCTTCATAAACTGCAACCCGGTTTTTGGAAAACTTCAGCTGGCGCAACAGCGCGCGCGGATACGTCACGGGACCGACGCGTAAGCCATTGGGCGCCTCCACCTGAAGTTGCGTAGCAATCAGAAACTTCTCAAGCGGCTTATTGGAGTGGACGTGGTAGCCGCGCGGGATGTTCATCACCACCGTTACCTGTGCCGTGCGGCCACGCGCGATTTTGCCGGGCGCGACGCTTCCGTTAACGGTGATGTTTGGTTGCGCGCTGGCAGTGGCCGAATAGATTCCGCCGCCAAGCATGATGAAGGCCAATAAAACGAAACGCATTGCGGAAGTTTTGGTGATTAATGAATTCATAAAGTTGGTTTAACTTACCTGGGCCAGGATTGAAGTAATGTTTGCTCTGATCGGATTGGTTTCGCGCCGGGCGGCAAGCTGACCGCAGGCGGCAAAGATGTCGCGGCCACGCGGCCGGCGAACGAAACTGCGCACGCCCTTCGATTCCAGGATCGACTGAAACTGCGTCACTCTTTCGGCGGGCGATGGTTGATAGGGCAGCGGCTCAGCCGGATTATGCGGAATCAAATTGACCTTGGCGTGAAGATCGTGACGATTGAGCAGGTTGGCGAGTTGTCGCGCATGCTCGTCCGAATCGTTTACGCCGTCGAGCAGGACGTATTCAAACGTAAATCTCTCACCCGCCTTGAGCGTCGTCTGAAACACATTACAGGCAGCCAGCAGCTCATCGAGCGGCCATTTTTTATTTATCGGCATCAACTCGTTGCGTTGCTTGTCGGTTGGTGCGCCCAACGATATCGCCAGGTGCGGCCGATCCGGAATTTCTGCCAGATCCAGAATCCGCGGCACTACTCCGGCGGTCGAAATTGTTACCCGGTTTGGGACGATAAACAACCCGTGCGGATCAGCTATCACGCGCAGGGCCTTTATCAGTTCGTCAAAATTAAGAAACGGTTCGCCCGCGCCCATTCCCACCAGATTTGTGCCGCGCGGAGGTTGTATGCCAACGCCATAAACGTCATTGAGCGCGATGATTATTTGTTCGGCGATTTCTCCCGCGCTTAGCGATCGTAATAAACCCAGTTGCGCGGTGAGACAGAAAGTGCACTGGAGCGGGCAGCCGGATTGTGACGAAAAACAGATCGTGTCGCGATGTTCTTCGGGAATGAAAACTGTTTCAACCGGGAGACTGTCGTGCGTCTTCATCAGGAATCGTCGGGTCCCGTCTTCAGAAACGTAACGCGATTCAACTGTGAGTGTCGACGCAGTCGCAGTTTCATTTAAACGGTCACGCAAAGCCCTGGGCAGATCGGTCATGTGGTCAAAACTCTGAAGACGCCGATGCTGCAACGCCGCGAAGATCTGTCGCCCGCGGTATGCCGGTTCGCCAATGGTGGCGACAAAATCAATCAGCTCGGCGGCGGAGCATCCTGTGAGATTTAAGCGTTCGCTCATTCGCAATTATCTTAACATCCGGCGCGACCGGCCCGCACTCGGGTCGAAAATGGGCGTTTAGTGTCAGGGAGAGACGGATACGGAAGGTGCAATTTGGTCTGCGTTTTTGCGAAGATCTCTGCGTCCTTGCAGTTAAGGTGGACATAACTGCAAGGACCGCAGAGTCAAACGCAAAGGCGCGCATATTAAGATTAGTGGCTACTCTCGGGACTTTATCAAAGTAAACTTTGCTGATGGCTCCAGTGCCTGGCCTGAAACGCGATCGTTGATTCGAATAAGTAATTCGTAAACACCCGCTTGCAAACCGCGCGTATCTATCAGCCGGGCGAGTCTCAGGCGTTGACCTGAGTCCGCGATTCCTCTCCAGTCTTCTGTTTGACGGGAAACTTCCTTGCCATCCTTCAGCAATGCATATTCGACATCTACGGACGGGCGTAGCGTGGTCTGGTCAATGCCCGCGTGGTAAAGCTCCAGATAGACTCCGACCGCCTGGCCCTGTCGGAAGATTCCAGTCAGATTTGGGATCACCTTGGTCTGCCCGATGACGAAGGGACCGGTGGCCAGTTTGCCGTCCATGTTTTCGAGTTTGCTCGCGAGGATCAGGCTGGAGGTAGACAGTTTATGATCTTCGTAGTTGGGAACCTGAAATCCAAAGTGCCTGAGTCCGGTGGCGCCGGAAACCGTATCTCGAACCAGGACATCTGCACGATAGTGACCGGGTCCCAGAACCACTACTTTTGAGTATGCGGATCGTTTTTCCCTGGCTTCCGTTAGTTCGGCTACCGTCGCGTTTGTAGTGACCGAATCTTCGAAATCGCCGACCCTGCGCTCGGTGACGGTAACAATCTTACCGAAGATATTCAGACGTGCGGTCTGCAATCCGCCGCTGTCCTTGAATGCCAGATCCTTGTTTTCCGTTTGCAAGGTAAAGGCTGTCAGGACGCGGCCATCAGAGAGTTTGAAAAAGTCCGCGCGGATATCGAAGTTGAGCGGATTGTCGTCAATCACCGGACCGCTGGTTGTGCCGCCGGGGGTTCTACGTGTGAACTCCGGAGGTTGTTCGAGGTTTCGCAGCTTCTCAATTATGGCAAACGGCGAATCCTGTTCCCGCCGATAACCGGAATCAGCCGAGTCGGCCGAGGCCAGTCCGTGCGCCATAACATTTTTCTCATTGGCATTGCGCGCAATTCGATACTCACCGCTTCCGGTTGGATCGACAAATTCAATTTCGACACCGCTGCCCACGCCAGGCAGGTAACGATAAAACCATTTTTCAAACGGATAGGCGGAGATGGATCCGCCGCCTTCGTAAGACATTCGCTGGTACAAACCACCGCTCGGACGCGATTCGATATCGTCAGGCTTGCCAAACTTGATGTAGATGCGACCGCGGTCTGTCTTCGAGCCAGGCTTTCCCGAACTGTAATGCTCGTTGGCGTAGGCGATTCGTTCGTAATACTCGTCTCGGTATTCGTTTTCCGCGGTGTCAGGATCAGGATCGCGCAGGTCCCAGAAGTGATGGATGAACTTCTCTCGCTCTTCGTTAGTCTTTAGCTTTAAATATGCCTGGCGCTCGGCCTCGTTGATAATGGGCGCCACATCGTCATTCAACCAACGGTTGTAGGCGTCGCCTCGCTCAGGTTTGATCTTGCGAGGCTTTTCATCCGGTGTTTTGGCTGGCTCGTTTGGTTTGGCCTGTCTGGCTGGCCGAGGTTGGGCGGCTACCGTGGCAGCCAACAGCAGCAAAAGTATGAAGGGTAGAAACCGCAAAGTTAGGTTCTGGGAAAACACAGGCGCAACTCCTTCCGGAAAGTACAAGTGACCGCAAGGGGAGACGCGGATGTTTAGTCTAACTAAAGGAATCGCTGGCTAATTTTCCGACCAGTCTTCCAAATAACGACCTGAGGGTTCGTTACTATTGCACGACGGAAAACTTCGCCGAAGGAATCAGAGACTGACCGGAAACGCGATCTCGAAGTCGAATTACCAGCTCATAATCCCCGGGTAACAAACCACGTGTGTCGATCATCCGAGCCAGCGTCAGACGCTGACCGGAGTCGCTGAGGCCGCGCCAGTCTTCAACCTGTTTGCCGAGCTCCTTACCGTCTTTCGATAGCACATATTCTGCATCGACTGACGGACGAAGCGTGGTTTGATCTATGCCGGCATTGTAGACCTGCATGTAAACACCGATTGGTTGACCTCGCCGGTAGACGCCGGAAACATTTGGAATCACCTTCGTTTGACCAATCACGAATTGGCCCACAGCCGGCTGATCGACGAGACTTTCAAGCCTGGTGGCGAGCACCAGAGTGGAAGTCGAAAGCTTCTGCGGATCGTACCGGGGAACTGTAAAGCCGATGTGCTTGACGCCGGTGGCGCCCGAAGCAACGTCGCGGACGATCACGTCAACCTTGTAGGTTCCGGGAGCAAGCGCCACCGCTTTTTGATAGGCAGACTTGCGGTCTTTGGCCTCGGTCAGCTCCGTTTGCGTGGCAGTGGTGATAACGGGATCTTCAAAGACTCCAGCGCGCCGTCCGGCCACCGAAGTGATCCTGCCGAAGATATTGATGCGTGCCTGCTGCAGTCCACCGCTGTCCTGGAAGACCAGGTCTTTGTTTTCAGTTTGAATTGTCAGTGCGGTGATCACGCGTTCGTCTGACTGGCGGAAGAAGTCAACCCGGATATCGAAGTTGAGCGGATTGTCTTCGATTACGCCGGTGTTTACTGCGGACGCGAGGTCGTTAAACTTGACCTGAGGCGCGCGGCTGAGATCGGCAAGCATTTGCAAACGGGAGAACGGGCTATCCTGTTCGCGTTGGTAATTCCCCACACCGACGCCGCCAAGTCCGGAAATTCTATCGCCCTTGCTGGAAAGACCGAGTTGTTCTGAAAGTGTCAGGCCGGCGCCAGGGATGTGCAGCATGGCATCTTTCTCGTCTGGGTTGCGGGCGATTCTGTATTCGCCGCTGCCTGTCGGATCAACAAACTCAATTTCAATTCCTGAACCCACCCCCGCGAGGTAGCGGTAAAACCAGACCTCGAAAGGATAGGTCGTAGTGTTGCCGCCGCCGTGGTAGGAAGGACGTTCATAACTGCCGCCCATTGGATGGGTTTCGCGTTCATCCGGCTTGCCATACATGATCCAGATGCGGCCGCGATCCGATTTCCAGCCCGGGATACCGGAAGCGAAATGTTCATTGGCGTAGGCGATGCGTTCGTAATATTCCTCTTTGAATTCGTTTTCGTCCGTGTCGGGATCCGGATCGCGCCGGCGCCAGAATTCGCCGATAAACTGTTCGCGCTCGTCATCCGTAGCCAGTTTCTTGAACGCCTTCTTCTCCTCGTCCGAAATAATGTAAGTGACGTCCTTATCCAGCCAATCTTTATACGCCTTCTTAAGTTCCGGCTTAACGTTGCGCGGTTTGTCGACCGGGTCCTGAGTCCGTCGGGGGTCCTGAGCAAATGCGGGAAGGCAGGAGCCAACTATGGCGCCCATAAAAACGATGGCGAAAATTGGCTGACGAACAAAGGCTCTTACATACGACATAACTAAACTCCTGCTAACTTTCATTGGACGCAAAATGGTACGAATCAGGACAAATCAGGCGCTTCAAGTGGACTCGGGATTCTAAGGTCTCGGCAGATCACAGTCAAGATGCCGGAAACGCGCCCTATCGTTGCTTCGATGGCGGGCGGAACGTTGGGCAAAAGCACTCCAGATAAAGCAATTATGGGTTCTCCTCGGCCACCCGCCGCGGACGGTTGAATATCCATGCCACGAATATCGACAGGATGTAAAGCAGGACCATCGGAGTGGCAAACAGCATCATGTTGGGAATGTCGTTTGTAGGCGAAAGTACGGCCGCGGAAATCAGGATAACGATGAGCGCCGTCTTCCAGATTTTGACCATGAAACGGGCAGTAACAAGTCCAATGCGAGCAAGCACGTAGGTTACCGCCGGCATCTGGAAAACGATCCCCATGCCCAGCATGACAATGATAATGAGATCGAAGTAGTCGTTGGCCTTCAGCAGGAGCCGAAAATCCTGTCCCAATCCCAGGAGATACCTGGCGGCCGGCGGAAAGATGATCTTGTAGGCGAACGCCGCGCCCAGCACAAACGAAATCGAAGAGAGCGCGATGAACGGCGTCACATAGCCGCGCTCGTGCGGATATAAGCCCGGTGAGACGAAAGCCCAGATCTGCCACAATAAAAAGGGAATGGACAAGCACAATGCTGCATAGAGCGCCACCTTGAGGTAAAGCGAAAACGGTTCGGTGGCGCTGGTGACTATCAACTTGTCATTGATTCCGGAATACGCTTCCGGTAACGCGGCAAAGTCCAGCGGCAAGCGCACTCCTTTGGGAATAACCGTGTTGCCGGCATACAAAGCCTCATCGGTAAAAAGCCGAAGTTGTCCGTCGGAATCCTTTGTGGCCTTCGCCAGGACTGCAGCGCCTGCCGGAATCAGGCTGGTGCCGATCTTTGTTTCTTCGGAAAAAATGTATCGTCCGGAATCGTTTTCGCGAATTGAGCCGAGGGGCAGAATCGTTTCGTTACCGGTCAGCCCGGTGATTGGCACTTCGCGTCTTTGTGCTTCCGCCAGTGCCTGCTCGACCGGCGCAGCCAGAAAAGCATAAATCGGACGCGAGACGAACCAGCAGAGAAGTCCCGCCACAAATACAAACAAGAGGGAACGTGTCAGGCGGCTCCTCAGTTCATCGAGGTGCTCGAGGAATGACATCTGGCCGCCGAGGTCGCTGTCCTTACCCTTGTCGCTGGTGAGTGCTCGTAGAAACGTTGACATTTAATATGATGTGGGCACAGACGGGCGGTTTATAACCAATCGCGCTTGCGCGGGGGTTCAGGTTGGTCAATCACTGAACTCACGTCAGTGGTGTTCGAATCAGCGACGTCAGCTGATGGAAGATCCGCAGGTTCCATCGGGTCAAGGGCCTGGCGGGGTATGACGCGATCCGCTGGTACAGCTTCGATAGTTGGCGGTTGCAGTTCCCGCGAGCTTTGGCCTTCTTCCCAAATTGAAGATCCTTCGTATGTTGGCGCCGGCGAAGAATTCTGAGTTGCCGACTCTTCCAACGTCACCTCTCGGTCCCAGGTACGTTTGAAATCTTCGGAAGCCCTTCGAAACTCAGCCAGATGTTTGCCCATCTTACGGCTGAGCTGCGGCAGTTTGCGCGGACCGAAAAACACGAGGGCCATCACCAGGATGAAGAGCAGCTCGGTACTGCCCAGCGATTCGAGGATCAAAAGAAACAATTTCGTTGGATACTCCTCAAGGTTAGTAGTGCGGAATAGTTCCGAAGGCGGCGATTGTAACCCGTGACCTGACAAAGCAGAAGGAGCGACCTACCTGACGCTGGCAGCGCAGGCATCTTGCCGGCAGTGAGCGCGCACGCGAATAGCTCTGGGAAGCGGTGGGCCCAGTCACCTGTACTCCGACACACTCGGCACGATTTGTTGTTCACTTGACACTCTTCGCGACACTCGTGGTTAATGCGAGTTGAGGCAGACAGGATGTCTGCGCTCCCGGCTTCAGCAACTTTCTGGATATGGCGGCTTCTATCTACACCGACACAACGGCCCCAGGTTTCCTGCAGCATCTCGCAGAAGTAGCGGAACAAGTGGCGGCCACGACCAAAAAGCTTGAAAAGGCGGCCCTGGTGGGCGCGTTTTTGAAGGAACTCTACGACGCCGACCTGGGGCGCGCGGCCCGCTATTTTGCAGGTCACCAATTCGCCTCGAATGATGCCCGCACTACCAACGTGGGCGGCGCAATCATCAGCGCGGCTTTGATCGAAGCGACCGGATTGAGCAACGAAGACCTCCAACCTATTTACGTTCGTCTGGGTGACGCCGGGGAGGCTGCTCACGAAGCGGTCGTCGCGGCGCAACTGTTTGCGGAGCCATCAATCACGCTCGCCGAAACTGAATCTCTGATCTCCAGCCTGAGCGAAACTCGCGGCAACAAAAACAAGATCGCCATTCTGGTCGCAGTCCTGAAGCGGGCCACCCCGCTCGAAGCGAAGTATTTGATTAAGCTCCTGGCCGGCGATCTGCGCATCGGGTTGCGCGAAAGCCTGGTTGAAGATGCTGTCGCCCGCGCTTTTGGGCAAAGCTTAGCCCGGGTCGCCGAAGTGAACATGCTGCTGGGCGATATCGGTGAAACGGCTGTGCGCGCTCGGTCAAACGATCTTGAAAACGTCGAGATGCGCTTGTTTCATCCGATCAAGTTTATGTTGGCGACGCCCGCGGCAGACCTGGCGGACATAACCCGGACAATGCCTGCCGAATTTTTTGTCGAGGACAAATTTGATGGGATTCGCGCTCAGGTCCACACGAAAGACGGTCGCGTGGCCATCTATTCGCGAACGATGGACGAAATCACGCACCGGTTTCCTGAACTGATCGTTCCGCTCCAACAACTTGCGATAGATGCAGTCATCGATGGGGAAATAGTTCCGGCGCAGGACGACAGGATTTTACCTTTCAGCGATCTGCAAAAGCGTCTGGGACGAAAAACGATCGGCGAGGAACTGCTAAGAGATGTTCCTGTGATCCTGGTGGCTTACGATCTTCTGTATGCCGGCGGGAAAGTGTTGACAGACGAACCCCTCGAGGGCCGCCGGCAATTAATGGAGCAAATCATCCCCCCCTCGGGAACGGTTAGACTTTCGGCGGCCAAACGATTTCGCGATGCAGCGGCGCTTGATGACGAATTCGACGCCGCGCGCGCCCGCGGCAACGAAGGATTGATGATCAAGAGCCCCGCCTCCTTTTACAAACCGGGCAAGCGCGGTCGTGAATGGCTTAAGGTAAAAAAGGCAATTGCCACGCTCGACGTGGTAGTTACCGCGGTGGAAGTTGGTCATGGCAAGCGCAGGAACCTGCTATCAGACTACACCTTTGCAGTGCGGCGATCCGCAGATGACGGTGAGCTGTTGAATATCGGCAAGGCGTATTCCGGTTTGACGGATGTTGAGTTAACGGAGATGACTGAGTGGTTTGCTAACCACACGACTCAGGAATTTGCGCACGGAAGAGTTCGCCTGGTGGAACCGACAATTGTGATTGAAGTAACCTTCGATCGGGTCCAGGAATCGAAGCGACACAAGAGTGGATACGCGTTACGCTTTCCGAGAATTCTCCGGTTGCGCCCTGACAAGAAGCCTGACGAGATTGATACGCTCGAGACGGTGCGCAAGCTGGTTGCAGCGAACACAAACTAGTGGTTGTCCGCAGATTACACAGATTGAACAGTAACGGTTGGGCATCAAGGATTACAGGGGAGCGCGCCCTCGGCTTGAATCTGTGAAATCGGTGTAATCAGTGGATATCCACTTCACCGCGATTTGTGCTCGAACCCCATCTTCAATATCATTCGACCCCCAGACGAAGCGCAACGACTAAAACTTATGAACATTCTAAAAACCCCCTCGATAGTTGCCATCGCCCTCCTGATTGCAGTTACAGCTTCCGCTCAAACACCCGGAAGAAGAGGCGCTGGCCGGCCGCGTCCCAGACCTGCGGCCACCCAACCAGCCACGCCAACTCCACCATCCGCCGCGACCCCAACTCCCGTTGCAGTGCCCAAGCCGCCAGTGCTCCTGGCGATTGTTAATGGTCAGAACCTGACAACGGCAGATATTAACCCCCGCGCGCGCCAGTTGGCTGACACTCTCGACGCAAGAATTGCCCAGACGAGAAACCAAATCCTGGAGATGGAAATAAACACGCTGCTGCTCGCGACCGAGGCCAACCGGCGCAGAGTGGCTCCGCAGCAGTTTTACGATCTCGAGGTGACCAGGAAAATTGGGGAACCTTCTGCGGCTGAGGTCACAAAGTTTATGCAGGACAATCGCGTGGAAGTGGGCCCGGCCGATATCGCTGCCGCTCGGAAGGAAGTCACTGAATTCCTGCGCAGCCAGCGCGAGGCGGCGATCTCAGCGGCGTTGGTAAAACGGCTTCGTGCTTCTACTTCGGTGGTGAAAGGCGCGCAGCCGACCGGTGCGAATGTGCCGGCCTCGACGGTGTTGGCCACTGTGGGAGGACGCGCGATTACCGCCGGCACAATCAATGAACGGCTGAAACCCATCGTTTATGAGCTGCGACTGAGCACCTATCGCCCGCAGCGCGAGGCGCTCGATCAAACGATCGATGATTTGTTGTTGCTTGCAGAAGCCAACCGGCGCGGCGTAGGTCCCGAGGAAATTATCCGCACCGAAATCAGCGACAAGTTGCGTCCTCCCTCCGAAGATGAAGTGGCCAAATTCTTCACGGAAAACAAAGCCAGCTTCAAAGGCGATCTTAACTCCGCTCGCAATCAAATTGCGGCTTACCTGCAGGAGCAAAACCAGTTTCGACTGGAGGCAGGGCTTTCCGCGCGGCTGAGAAAGGGAGCGAACATTCGCATTCTACTCACCGAACCCGCAGCCCCAGCCCAGGCAGTGAGTGCGGACGATGATCCGGCTCGCGGTCCCGCAAACGCAGCGGTGACGATTGTTGAGTTTACCGATTTTCAATGCCCAAGCTGTGCCGCGATGCACCCGGTCCTGGAGGAAGTGTTGAAGTCGTATGGAACGAAGGTGAGATTCGTAGTGCGCGATTTTCCGCTCGCGATGCATGCTCAGGCTCGGAAAGCGGCCGAGGCCGCAAATGCAGCACATGCGCAGGGAAAGTTTTTCGAGTATGCGACCTTGCTTTTCAAGAATCAGAAGGAGCTCGACGTTCCTTCTCTAAAAAAATATGCAACTGAATTGGGATTGGATCGCGTCCGTTTCGATGCCGCTCTGGACAGCGGGAAATTTGCAGCAGAAGTGAGACACGATATCGCGCAGGGTGAGCTTTACGGCGTTGGTGGTACGCCGACGATCTTTATCAATGGCGTGATGTTGACTGAACTAACCAGTGAGGCATTGCGAGCTGCGATTGACCGCGCGCTCGCCGCTGCCGGTCCAAAAGTATCGCAAGCGAACTAGACGGTCCGGTCCAGTCGAAGAGGAGCTGTTCTTCTTTGGTGAACTCTGACTTGGCGATCTTTGCGGTTTTCTGTCTTAACATCTCCCTCTCCCTTTGGGAGGGTGCAGTTCATGGTCTTAACATCTCCCTCTCCCTTTGGGAGAGGGAAGGGGAGAGGGTTTTAGTTCGTCTATACCCTTCCCCTCTTTCCCCTTCCCAAAGGGAAGGGGATGAAGAGACAAACCTTCCCCTCTTAACCGCAAAGTGCGCAAAGGTTTTCGCAAAGCGCGCAAAGCAAACTGCCGCCTAACCAGCCTTCAGCCTGCTTTTTTTCGGTTCAGAATATTACAAGCCTCAACCACGCTGGTTGGATCGATGGCTGTGTTTCCTTCGTCGATGTGACGAATGATCCCCTCTTTATCGATCAGGAACGTGGCGCGATTGCCGAAGCCCTGCTCTTCGTTGAAAATTCCGTAGTCCTTCACCACGGTCCGTTTGAAATCACTCAGGAGTGGAAACGTCACCCCAATCTGTTTGGCAAACTCACGATTAGCGGGAACGCTATCCACGCTCAGCCCGAATACCTGTGTTTCGGTTCCTTCGAATTTGGCGATACCAGCCTGGTACGCCTGCAATTCCCTCGTTCAACCACCGGTGAACGCCAGCACATAAACGGCGAGCACGACATTCCTGGTGCCCTTGAAGTCGCTCAACTTGTAAGTCTTACCGTCCGTCGCGCGGAGGGTAAAGTCTGGCGCCTTATCGCCAACTTTCAGGTGCGTCTTCGGCGCCGGAGGCCTTGGAGCGGGGCTCGTAGTCGGTGATGGCGCGGGCGCTTGCGCAAATGCCGACACGGCAAGAGCTGCCACCAACATAGCCATGAACAACGATCTCCTAATCATTTTAATCTCCTTCATCGTCTCTGTAGGTTGCATTACCCGGTCGCTACCGCTCCCGGTTCTGTATTCTTCGACCTGCACTGAAACTCTATTTCTTGCTAGAAAAAGTCAGAACCAGGAGCGGTAGCGACCGGGTAATCGCGTAAACTCAGAGACCGGGGGATCTCCGACAAACTTATGGCAAAAAGCTACTTTACAAACGTTCGTTGCAGCATAAACGCTAGCGTCCCCGGACGGCAAGGCCTAGTAGAAATGCGATGTGGCACGCGCATCTTACGCGTGATCCACGGGCGGGACGCCCGTGCCACCTAGAGGAACCGCTAAATGCTCTCGCTTAAAACCGAACGCCTGAAAAGATACAAAGACGTTGCCCTCCTGCTGGCAAAGTATGGGCGCAGCGATCTGGTCAAACAGGCCGGCCTCGAAGAAAGTCTCGAGCTGGACGAGCACGCGCTGGCGGAATCACGCCCTGAAGCCGAAGAGCTCGCGGCCGATCTGGAGAAACTTGGTCCCGCATTTATCAAGCTTGGCCAGCTGCTTTCCACCCGCGCCGATCTCCTGCCTGCGCCTTACCTCGAAGCGCTCTCGCGTTTGCAGGATAGTGTCGAGCCGTTTACCTACGATGAAGTGGACAAGATTGTCGCCAGCGAAATTGGCGTCCGAATTTCAAAAGCGTTTGCTGACTTCGATCCCGAACCGCTCGCCGCAGCTTCGCTGGCCCAGGTGCACCTGGCCCACATGCGCGACGGCCGTACTGTAGTGGTCAAAGTGCAACGGCCCGGAATTCGCGAGCAAATCATTGAAGACCTCGAATCGCTCAACGACATCGCCGAGTTTCTCGATACGCATACCGAGATGGGCAAGCGTTATGAATTCGGCAACATGCTGCTCGGGTTTCGCCGCAGTCTCCTGCGGGAGTTGGATTTCAAAGTCGAAGCAAACAATCTGGTAGTCTTTGCCGAAAACCTGCGCGAGTTTGACAAGATAATTATTCCTCAGCCCGTCGACGACTTCACCACTTCGCGCGTGCTCACGATGGACTATGTCCACGGAAAGAAAATTACCGATCTGACGCCGCTGCGTTTGATGGAACTCGACGGCGGCGGCCTGGCCCGCGAACTGTTTCGCGCCTACCTGAAGCAGATGTTGATCGATGGTTTTGTTCACGCCGATCCGCATCCCGGCAATGTGTTCCTGACCGATGACGATCTGATCGCGATCCTGGATCTGGGAATGGTGACACGGCTAATGCCGGGTCTTCAGGACAACCTGCTGCGATTGCTGCTGGCGATCAGTGAAGGGAAAGGCGAGGAAGCGGCCGACATAACTATTCGCATGGGCGAGCCGAAGTCTGGCTTCATGAAGACGGAGTTTGTTAATCGGGTCGCCGAACTGGTGGCCGAGCATTCAGGCTCGAGCGTGGGCCGTCTAAATTCCGGCCAGGTCGTGTTGGAGATAACGAAGATTTCCGCAGATTGCTGGTTCCGGCTGCCGCAGGAGTTCACGATGGTGGCAAAAGCGCTGCTGAATCTCGACCGTGTGGTCTACACACTCGATCCAAACTTCGAACCGACATCGGTGATTCGCCAACGCGCCACCGAAATACTGCAACGCAATTTGTTGAAGACCATCAATCCGGTGAACTTGATCGGCGGAGTGGTGGAATTGAAAGAGTTTGTCGAGAAGCTCCCAGGCCGCATCAACAACATTCTGGACACGGTGGGCAACAATGAGTTGAAGGTGAATGTGGACGCTATCGACGAAAAGCTGCTGGTGGAAGGATTTCAGAAAGTCGCGAACAGAATCACGCTCGGCCTAATCCTCGCCGCGTTGATCGTGGGAGCGGCGATGTTGATGCGGGTGGAGACTTCATTCCGCATCCTCGGGTACCCGGGTTTACCAATGATCTTCTTTGTCATCGCCGCCATTGGAGGCCTGGGGCTCGTCATTAACATCATCCACAGCGACGTGAAGGCGCGGAAGAAACCGAATCAGTAGGCGCTGGCTGATAAAGGCACAACCAAACCTGACCCATTACCGGTACGCAGCGCAGCTGGCCTCGTCGATGCGAAAGATCATAGCGAGGGTAAGCCGATAGCCCATATACACGCTCATCGGGTTGACCTTGGAAGGCTGATCCAGGCTGGTGTGGAGAAACTTCGGCCAGTCTTTGCTCATCCCATGAATCGTCACGGCAGGTATCTTCTTTTCCTTAAAGGGAGTGGAATCTGAATCAGCTCCTTCGATGCTGGCGTGGCCGAACGGCATCTTCATCTCCTTCGCCAGATCCTCGGTAAACTTTGATAGGTTTTTACTCGACATATTGTCTGCCACCTGGGGCGGCGCCAGGCCTAAACTGTCGATATTAATCATCGCGCAGTATTCCGCGGCTTGTTCTTTAGTGATAGCGCTGGTCATAGCGCGTGAGCCAATCAGTCCCTTCTCCTCTTTCCCAAACGCAACGAGCATCAGGGTCTTCTTGAGCGGGATGTTTTTAAACGTCCTGTACAGATGCGACAAGGTGACCACTCCCGTCCAGTTGTCCAATGCTCCGCAGCCATCGGCGACTTTGTCATAGTGGGCCCCAATCACGATTTTTTCGGCAGACGCGCCTTTTATCGTGACGACGATATTCTCCACATTCTTATGCTTATCGGTCGTTATCTCGGAGGACGGTACGCCGGCGCGCTCAAAGAGAGACTTGACCGCTGCCAGCCGTTCCTTGTCTGCACACGGCACGGTGGCAAAGTCTTCTTTTATTTGTTCGAGGGTGGAGATTTTGAAATCAGGGTCTTGGGCCCTTGCCGGCAAAGGCAGTTGCGGAAAGACCAAAGCCAGCAGAATGGCACCCACACGCAGAGCCGGAAGATATCGCATCATGGAGTTTTTCCTTCTAACCGGATAAGACTTTCAGACTTACAAAGACAATTTATTGAACAGTACTGCTGAAACGCACCCAGGGAAGTACGGCGTTACCGGTCGTGCCGATTTTCATTCGAGGTAGTTTTCTGCGACTCAGGACAGAGTCTACATTTATCGGTCAATTTCAGAAAACAGAGTGAGGCAAGAAACCGAATCAGTAGGTAGTGGGTCAGTTTGGAAATCGAAACAGTTTTCCTTTGCGAACTTTGCGTTTCAGCTTGGCGGTCTTTGCGGTTTTGTTTTGTACTAAAGCCTTACCGCAAAGGTCGCTAAGGCTTTCGCA